>FWPU01013195.1_pt1 | contig 10560 bp, 7 predicted proteins | sample 2228361 | NCBI WGS metagenome assembly FWPU01 (sample SAMEA103939777, study PRJEB20133) | metagenome | reverse complement strand
CGGCAACGGATTTACTGTGAGCATGTCATCCGGCAACTGAAAGTGTTTCGCATCCTGAGTGAACGGTATCGCAACCGGCGCAAGCGCTTTGGGTTGCGGTTCAACCTGATCGCTGCGATTTACAACCTCGAGCTTCAGGCCAAATCATGACTTATGCAAGAGGTCTACTCTATAAAATCTGTCATAGCTACGAAGATTCTGTAACGTGCTTGTCGTACCGCCAGGCTTTGCCAAGTGCCACGAAGTGGCGTGGTGCCGACCATAGGTCGGCGGTACATCGAAGATTTGTAATGCGAAAGTAACTACTCAGCCACTTTCGCAAATACCGCAAATACAGACCCTAAAGGTCTTTCCCGCAAATCGAAAGGCCGAATTTGCAGGCAGGTCAGGCTTGAAACACATTTTCGATTGCAAAGGAGACCTTTAGGGTCTTTACCTGAGCAGCTAAATGCGAAATTCATTTCGCGTTTGGTTGCGGCTCGCCGCGCTATGCAGATAGATGTGTACATCCATCGGCCGCTCACGCTGGACTATGGCGACGGCCGAGAAAGAAGGGAGTAAGATGTCCGATCGTCATGCTGCAAAGGAGGTGAACATAAGCGATATTTCTTGAGCATTTCCTATTTCGTCACTGGCTTGAAGAAAGGAACAGGTGTATGAAGACCGTTTTCGTCCATCCTGAGCGCTGCATTGGTTGTAAACAATGTGAAACAGCCTGTGCAGTGGCTCATTCACAGACCAAAAATCTGTTTCTGTCCGTGTTCGAAAGCCCGGCGCCCAAACCTTGCATTCACGCCGAAGCCGGCCTGACCCTAAACACAGCCTTCCCCAACAAATGCCGGCATTGTAACCCAGCCCCGTGCATAAGCATCTGCCCCACAGCCGCCATTCACCGCCCCCCCGATTTCAACGACATCGTCATCATCGAAGCCCGCAAGTGTATTGCCTGCGGGATGTGCGCCATGGTCTGTCCCTTCGATGTCATCACTTATCATCCGGCAGCCGCCGCGCCCGAAAAAACGGCTGTGGCTATCAAGTGCGACCATTGCATCGAACGGCAGCGGATGGGGCTGAGTCCGGCCTGCGTAGAGGCCTGCAAAGTTGGCGCCCTGGAATTCGGTGAAATCAATGAATTGGCCAAAGCGGCCCGCACCCGTTACTCGCAGGCGGTTTCGGTCGCTTTTGGGCAAATCAGCAGCGAGATGTTGGCCCTGCCCGCCCATGTAGAAGCCTGGCGCGGATACGGCGCCGCAGTCACACATCTCAACACTGACGGCAAGAAAGGAGAGTGAAGCATGGCAGCCTTCAGTGGAAATGGTCACAAGGCAAGGAGCATCAACAACGATACACAGGCAATGTTAGAAATTGCCCGACGAGAGGGAATCGAAACCGTTTGGGACCGCCTGGAAAAGCAACAACCGCAATGTGGTTACTGTAATCTCGGCACCAGTTGTCGTATTTGTGCCATGGGACCCTGTCGGGTAGATCCGTTTGGAGACGGTCCACAGAAAGGAGTGTGCGGAGCCGATGCGGACATCATCGTGGCTCGCAACCTGGGGCGCATGATCGCCGCCGGAGCCGCCTCCCACTCCGATCATGGGCGCGACATTCTAGAGACGTTATACCTGGTCGGTGAAGGCAAGACAGATGCTTATAAAATCACCGACGCTGAAAAACTCAAGCGCATTGCTACCGAGTATGGCGTCCAGACCGACGGCAAGAGCGACCAAGCCATTGCCAAGGAACTGGCGTGGGAGATGATGGAAGACTTTGGCATGAGGCGTGAGAAACTGCCATTGGCAGGGCGCGCGCCAAAGGTGCGCCAGGAACTCTGGGAAAAGACCGGCACCTATCCCCGCGGGGTAGACCGTGAGAATGTCGAGATGCTGCATCGCACCCACATGGGGGTAGACAACGATTGGGTCAACATCTTGCTTCACGCCATTCGCACTGCTTTGAGCGATGGGTGGGGCGGCTCGTTGATTGCTACCGAACTCTCGGATGTGTTGTTCGGCTTGCCCACCCCCAAGACCAGCCAGATGAATTTGGGCGTCCTCAAAGCCGATCACGTCAATATCATCTTGCATGGTCACAACCCCATGCTTTCGGAAGTCATCGTGGCAGCCTCGCAAGACAAGGAGTTGCTCGAACTGGCAAAGAAGAACGGCGCCCTGGGCATCAATCTGGCCGGATTGTGCTGTACCGGCAACGAAGTGTTGATGCGCAAGGGTATCCCCATGGCTGGCAATCACCTGCTGCAAGAACTGGCCATCATGACGGGCGTCGTCGAAATGATGGTGGTGGACTACCAGTGCATCATGCCAGCCGTCACCGAGACAGCCAAATGCTTCCACACCAGGGTAGTCAGCACTTTCGACAAGGCCAAGTTCCCCGGCGCAGAACATATTTCCTTCGATCCGGCACGCGGCATGGAAATCGGCAAGCAAATTGTCCGCATGGCAGTCGAAAACTACGCCAGGCGTGTACCGGAACGCATCAACATCCCGGTCGAGAGCACACCGGTGATGGCCGGCTTTTCAGTGGAGGCTATCTTGCAGGCCCTGGGCGGCACCCCGCAGCCGTTGATAGACGCTATCGTCAAAGGGCAGATTCGCGGCGCAGTCGGCATTGTGGGCTGCAACAATCCCAAAATCAAACAGGACCTCGGCCACACCGAACTGACCAAACGCCTGATCGAGAACGACATCCTGGTCGTGGTCACCGGTTGCGCAGCAGTAGCCGATGGCAAAGCCGGCTTGATGACACCCGAAGCCGCCGACCTGGCCGGGCCAGGCCTGAAAGCGGTTTGCAAAGCGCTCGGCATCCCCCCAGTTCTGCATCTCGGCTCCTGTGTGGATAATACCCGTATCATGGTTCTGGCGGCTGCCCTGGCAAACACCCTGGGCGTGGACATCAGCGCCTTGCCGCTGGCGGGCGCTGCGCCTGAGTGGTACTCTGAAAAGGCTGTTTCCATTGGAACGTATGTGGTCGCCTCGGGTGTGTACACTGTGCTGGGGGTGGCACCACCCGTCTTCGGCAGCCCGAATGTCGTCAAATTGCTGACAGAGGGACTGGAGGGCGTCTTTGGCGCGACCTTTGCGGTCGAACCGGACCCGAATCGCGCCGCCGTTTTGATCCGCCGCCACATCGAGAAGAAGCGCGCCGGCCTCAAATTGCCAGCCCTGGATCCAGAGCAAATCGCTATGCCAGAACCCGAACTGGCGCTGGCATGACGTCCTCGACCCGCCTTCATCTCCCTGTAGTCGTCGAATAGAGGGCAGATTCGAGACCTCCTGGACTGCTCGATCATCGCCATTGCATCGAGACCTGGGAGAAGGACGCGGGTAAGAAAAAGGAGGCGATATGAAAATCGTGATCATCGGCGCCGGGCCGGCCGGCATGAGCACGGCTGAAACACTGCGCGCGCAGGACAAACATTGTGAAATCGAGATGTTCAGCGCAGAGCCGTATCCGCCCTATTCGCCGCCGGCTATGATCGACCACTTCCTGACCGGCTCACAGGCCCATCTGTGGCGCGCAGCAGATTGGCCCGAACAGACCGGCGTCGCTTATCACAGCGGCGTCGCCGTGACGGCTATCCAACCGCAAGAGCATACCATCACGCTCCAAGACGGCTCAAAGGTAGGTTACGACCGCTTGGTCTTGGCAACGGGCGGCAGTTTATATGCCCCGCTGGCCGGTTCTGACCTGGCCGGTATCTACAACTTCAAATCCTTGAGCGCTGCTGAAGCGTTGGTGAGCAAGGTCAAAAGTGGTCAGGCCTCCAGCGCCATCGTCGTTGGAGCCGGTTTCATCGGCATGGAAATCGCCCTCTTGCTGCGGGAATTGGGTGTTCAGGTCGTCCAACTCGAAATGCTCGATCAGGTCATGTCTACCATGCTCGACGCTCGAACGGCGGCTGTGGCGCTCCGCATCCTGCGCGAACGCGGCGTGGACGTGCGCCTGAACACCAAAGCCTCGGCCTTCGTGGGAAACAAGCAGGCGGAAGGCGTCCAACTGGAATCAGGCGAGGTCTTGCGCGCTGATTTGTTGATCGCCGCCACCGGCATCAAGCCCAACCTGAACTTACTGGCGGGCAGCGGGATTGCCCACCAATGGGGTATCACGGCAGACGATCACCTGCGCACCAGCGCCGTGGATGTATATGCCGCCGGCGACGCCGTCGAAACAGTAGACCGTTTGACAGGCGAGACCTACGTCCATGCCATTTTCCCCAATGCCATCGAGCAAGGCCGAGTGGTGGGGTTGAACCTGGCCGGCATCGAAACCCCCTATGAGGGCGCCGACCGCATGAACAGCCTGAAACATCTGGGCCTTCCCATCATGGCAGTTGGTTTGAAGAGCGGAGACGAAGTGCTGCAAGGACATCAACGCACCATCTATTTGAAGGATAATCGCGTGGTAGGTTTCCAACTGGTGGGTGACATCCACGCTGCCGGCGTCCTGCGCGCTATGATGAACCGTGGGGAGAATATCCGCCGTTACAAACATCTCCTGCTTAGCCCTAACTTTGGTCAGGGAATGGTGGCCTGGGGCGCTATGGCACCGTAGGTTCGAGATTTCGAACGGCCCAAAAGGCTTTCTGCGGCAATACAGGCCAGAACCAGCCTTTCGAGTAGACGAAGGGGCCCGCTGTTTCCAGCGGACCCCTTTACAAATGTAAGCAAAGCGTCTTGATATTACCCTTGAGAATCGATCACAACCACGAAGATTTTGTGTCTCGATATTCCTATTCCAGCACAAACAGGGTCAACAACCGCCCAAGAATGGGAAGAAGGTACACCACATGTAGTTGGCATCTACCCACCAGAAGAATCCGATACAGACGCAAACCACAGCAAGCACCCCAACAGCAATCACAATCGGTAAAGGATTGAACTTCTTGGCCGAGACCTCAGATGGGCCAGCCGGCACCTGCCCGGCATACGGCTGCGGCGCAGGCGGGGGAGAGGACAGCGGGGCAACCGGCCGAGCCACGGCCCCCTTACGCGAGGATACCATCGTTGCGCCCGGGTCGGAATCCACTGCTTCGTACACAAAGACGATCTGCTCGCCTAGAGAAATCACTTCCCCGCTTTTCAACACGCGCGGCCCGGTCAGACGTTGTCCGTTGACAAAGGTCCCATTCGTTGACCCCATATCTTCCAGCACATATTTGCCCCCCTGGAAAGTCAGCCTCGCATGACGGCGGGACACTTCGGCGTCATTGACCGCAATATCGTTCGAAGAATCGCGGCCAATTGTCAACTGTTCGCCTTCCAGGGAATACACCGTGCCAGGCACCGGCCCGGAACGCATAGTAAGTTGATACTGCCCAGGCATACTTTCTCCTCCGAAAAAGCGTAGAATTGTACCTGCCTACCCGTAGCACTACTCTCGAAAGTTGCACTACAAAGGTCTATTCTGGGATAGTTGTCTTCCAGATAGGCTTACCGCAAATCTCCGATTTGCGCCACAAGGCTTGTGAGCAGGCAGTTACGTAGAATCTGTACTAAGTGTACAAGGTTCATGCAAAAAAGTCAATTGCCAAACAGTCCTATCAGGCTTTTCTTAAAGTCCATGAACGATGTCATTGCGAACGAGCGTTCTGTGCGAGTGAAGCAATCTCCTGGCTTGTGAGGGGCTGCTTCAGCACAAGCCGCCTCGCAGCGATATGTCTTTCACGACTTTAAGAAAGCCCTGAGTCCTATTGCATTGGCAGCGCGCCGCCGCCCTTTGGTCGGTTATGCCATAGCGCGGCAAGCCGTAACCAATGTACCGCCGACCTTTGGTCGGCCTTGCCATACCACTTCGTGGCACGTGGCACAGCCTGGTGGTACGACGAGCACGTTACAGAATCTTCGCGGTTGTGAATGTCCTGGCGAATGTCCAGGACGGATTTTGCCCCACAATACTATATAGCGGGATTCCAATCTTGGGCGCGCCATCGGTATCCTGCACCGTGACCGTCACTGGGGTGGTGACCAGGATCTGCGCGCCGCTGCAGTTCGGCACAGCGCAATGATTTTCAGACCCGCTTCAGAACTGCGTGCCGTTCAGATCGGCGCGGAAGCGGTAATTCCTGAGCGGCAGCGGCATCCTTTCAGGTAAAATACTTGTTGGAGAACAAAAACAGTGTCGTCTCGATCGTTATCTCTTGCCGAGTTCGAATCTGCCATTCGGCAGGTGGCCGTCTTGAAGCCAGCCACCGATGACGATGTACACGCAATTGCTCGTTTAGGCATCAAGCGCGCCGTAGAAGAAGGCGGCTTCTTCTTCCTGCAAGGCGACCCAGCCAACTATCTCTATATCATGCTTACAGGGCGCGCCAAACTATGCCAGATTTCCCCCGACGGACAGCAAGTCAATCTGCGAACCTTGCACCCTCATCAATTATTTGGCGCGGTGGGAGCAATAGATCCGCAAGCCACTTACCCGGCCTGCGCGCAAGCCTTGGAAGATAGTTCTGCCATCGCCATCCGCAGCGAAGAGTTTCGTTACCTGCTGGAACAGCGTCCACATCTATCGTTTGGACTGATGAAATTGATGACCAGTTATATTGCAGAGATGCAGAATCGCTACCGCGAATTGGTGACAGAAAAGGTAGAGCAAAGGATTGCGCGTGTTCTGCTACGGCTGGCAGGACAAAGCGGGGTGCGCGTGGAAGAGGGAGTACGAATCGAATTGCTATTTTCGCGTCAGGAACTGGCCGAAATGGCCGGGACGACGCTCTACACCGTCAGCCGGGTGCTGAGCGCCTGGGAAAAGCAAGGCTTGATTTCCACCGGGCGTGAGCGGGTTACGCTCACCCACCCGCATGGAGTGATGAAGATCGCAGAAGGATTGTAGGACAACTCTTGAAGAGTTGTCCTGCCCTGGTTACGGCTCGCCGCATACGAATAGGGCGGGGATATCTTACTTGCGCTTGCGCAAAGAAGGATTCGGAAGGGGGCGGTATAGTGTGTTCATGGATTCAGGTCTCGATGCAAGTTGGACAGTGGCACAGGTGATGCAAGTATATCCGCAGACTATTGCGGTATTCATTGCGCTCAAAACCGATTGCGTAGGCTGCCACCTGGATAAGTTTTGTACTCTCACCGAAGTGGCCGCCGCCTATGACTTGTCACTCGAACGATTGCTCCACAACTTATGCGAGGCAATCCAGATTTCGGTCCAATGAGGAGAATGATATGAAAGGAATCAAATTTGTTCAACTTGGCCTGTTTTTCTTGCTTCTGGCTGGCATTCTGGCGGCTTGCGGCGGGGAAACGCGGGTCATCCACACCGAATACATTCTGACGCCGGCCATGCGTGAAGGCAAATTCGTCTTTTTAGGCGTGGATGGCGAAATCAATGGGGTAATCAACCCAGCCTTGAACGCCAAACCTGGGGAGCGGATTACGGTGATGCTGGTCAATAGCGGCGAGGGGACGCACGATATTGTGTTCATTCTGCCAGATGGCAAGCAGGTGCAGTCAGACAAGGTCAGCAAGAAGGGTGAAACGACCTCGATTACTTTCACTGTTCCGGACAAGGATGTAACCGTCCCATATTATGACTCGACGCACAAGGAATTGGGTATGAAAGGCGTTTTGCTGGTGGGCGCAGCCAATGAAGGGGATGCAGCCGCAGCCTCGGCAGAAAGTCCCGCCGGTTTGTATGAAAAAGAATTGGCGCTAACTGCTATTCAAAAGGGCGGTTGTACTGCTTGCCACACCATTCCTGGCGCGACCGGGAGTGGGACCATTGGCCCCGATTTGAGCAAAATTGGTCAGGTGGTGAAGGTTCGCCTGGAAGGCGGTGAATATACCGGCAAGGCGAAGACGGTCGAGGAATATCTGAGCGAATCGATACAGGACCCCGAAGCGTTCATCGCCCCCGATTGTCCTGCTGGTCCTTGCGACAAGGGGTTGATGCCCGCTTCGCTGGCGCAAACCCTGAGCGCCGAGGAACTCAATGCGGTGGTGAAGTATCTGGCCTCGCTGCCGGGCGGGGAAACCGCTGCGGTAACGGAGGCAGGCATGGGTGAGTCTGGATCCGCCGCGCCTCAGGGGGGAGTCACGCTCACGGAGGAGGAGTTCGCCTGGGCCAGGCAAACTTTCTTCGAGAGGTGCGCGGGTTGTCACGGAACATTAAGAAAAGGGGCCACGGGGCCGGCGCTCACACCCGATAAGACTCAACCCAAAGGTACGGTCGGCCTGGCAGCGATCATTTTCAACGGCACGACGCGCGGCATGCCCGATTGGGGCAAGCAGGGTATTTTGACGCAGGAACAAACCGAGACAATGGCTAAGTTCTTGCAAATGGAGCCGCCCGCCCCGCCGGAAATGTCCTTGCAGCAGATGCGGGATTCGTGGCAGTTGATTACGCCAGCAAAAGAGCGTCCCTCTAGCCCACAAACTCAACGCAATTGGCAGAATTACTTCGTTGTGACCTTGCGCGATGCCGGACAGGTAGCCGTGATTGACGGCGACACCTACGAAGTGGTCAGCACGGTGGATAGCGGCTATGCGGTACATATTACCCGCATGTCGGCCAGTGGACGCTATGCCTATGTGATTGGGCGCGATGGCCGGCTGGCGATGATCGATCTATGGATGGAAAAGCCCCAAGTAGTGGCGCGCGTGCAGACCTGTTATGATGCTCGCTCTGTGGAAGTGAGTAAATATGAGGGGCCAGAAGGCGATTTTCGCGATAAGTATGCGATTACCGGCTGCTACTGGCCGCCTCATTTCGTCATTTTGGACGGAGAAACGCTTGAGCCGCTCAAGGTGGTCTCCAGCAGAAGTTACACGGCTACAACGGGCGAATACCACCCCGAGCCGCGCGTGGCAAGCATTTTGGCTTCGCATTACAAGCCAGAATGGATCGTGAACGTGAAGGAGACAGGTCAAATCTGGCTGGTGAATTACAGCGACCCGCTCAATCCGTCTATCAAGATGATCAATGCTGCTCTCTTCCTGCACGATGGCGGCATGGACTCTACTCATCGCTATTTTCTGGTGGCAGCCAATCAATCGAACAAGATTGCGGTGGTGGATTTGAAGACCAGCAGCCTGGCAGGCATTGTGGACGTGGGCGCAGTGCCGCATCCGGGGCGCGGCGCAAACTGGGTGGACCCCGAATTTGGGCCGGTTTGGAGCACGCCGCACCTGGGCGAGGCCTCCATCATGTCTATTGGAACCGATCCTGAGGGCCATTCCGACAACGCCTGGAAAGCCGTCCGCTCAGTCGAATTGCCCGGCTCCGGCAGCCTGTTCATCAAAACATACCCTGCCAGCCAGTGGATTTGGGTGGATATGACTCTCAACTCTGATCCAGTGCTGGCGCGCACGATTTGTGTAATCGCCAAGTCTGATCCGTCGAAGGTGCATAAATGCTGGGAAGTTGGTACTTACGGACGCGCTGTACATTTTGAGTACAATAAAAAGGGGACAGAAGTGTGGGTGAGTCTGTGGGGAGCCGCCGATAAGCCTGGCGAAACCGGCGAGATCGTCGTCTACGATGACAAGACGCTGGAGGAAAAGGCGCGCATCAAGGATTTGATTACCCCAACAGGCAAGTTCAATGTGTATAACACGGTGAACGATATCTATTAGGCTCCAGGCCAATTGACCAATCGGTCAGGGTTTTGTGCGCGATGTAAATTGGAAAACCGCTGTGTCTCATCCAGCGGTTTTCATGTTTGTAGGCGCTTTGCATAGCACCGCTTCCAGCCACAACCAAAGGCGAAATCAATTTCGCATCACAAATCTTCGATGTACCGTCGACCTGTGGTCAGCGCCATACCACTTTGTGGCACTTTACCACTTCGTGGCACTTTACCACTTCGTGCGCCTGGCGGTATGTCTAGCACGTTACAGAATCTTCATGATGGTGATAGTTTCTGAAGGACAATACCATAGCGCGGCAAGCCGTAACCAGTACCGCCGACCTTTGGTCGGCTTTGCCATACCACTTCGTGGCACTTAGCACAGCCTGGTGGTACGACGAGCACGTTACAGAATCTTCGCGGTTGTGAATGTCCTGGCGAATGTCCAGGACGGATTTTGCCACACAATACTATAATTGCAGAGCGCATGTGACTATTGCAATTGCTCGATCGTACTGGCAGACAGCGTAAAACACATCAACATCCAAACGCCCAGATAACTCATAAATCTGACGAACTTGAAGGTGCTGCCGAAACTCTGCCGAAGCATTTCTGTGTAGTTCAGCCCATAACTCACAATCCCATACGCCAAGATGTGAAGCGGCAAGAAAAACCTCACCTCCACCACAAGAGGCACCGACAACAAAGCCGGCGCGAACATGGCTAGAACGACGCCCGAAGATGTGTTGCCGGTCGTCTTTCTAGCCGTATGGGTGAGAGAAAAATACAAAACGAGATACCATATTAGATAATTCACAGAACTCAACAAGAAGTGGTCTGCGTGTATTTTTCTTACATAGGGTGTCGAAAAAAATATGGTAGTGGTCAAGTAACAAGTGATAGGTTGTGACGGATGATAAAGAGCCGCGTCACGATTTCGTGCATGGCATCCGATTTTGAAAACGACA
>FWPU01013194.1_pt1 | contig 10562 bp, 11 predicted proteins | sample 2228361 | NCBI WGS metagenome assembly FWPU01 (sample SAMEA103939777, study PRJEB20133) | metagenome | reverse complement strand
GCGCGCCGGTCGCGGACAGTGGCGCTCGATCATGCCATACAGGATTTCGTGAAAGCCCCAGTGCGTGACCGCGGCCTTGAGCCAGCCGGCCTCTTGCACGCCCTGCCGGTTAAAATACTCAAGCCAGCGGTCAGTCATTTCCTGCCTTCACTGCTGCAACCGTCAAAATGAACCCAAAGCCCAGTCGATCCAGAACGAATTCCAAAGGCATGGTCAGCAAACGATCGACGCGGCTGATCCAGCGAATGACATTGGACGTGCGGCCCCGCCACTGTGTCCAGAAGAGGTAGGGGTCCCGAGGCTGTTTCCATTCCCTGAAGGCTTCATCACGGCTATAACCGCCCAGCCGTTTGGCTGCATAGATGAGACCGCCATTCAGCGCGCCGCCAAAAATCTTCTGGTCGGTGCTCCACCGAACGATCCGTAGTCCATGACGCCGACAAAGCCTGTCCAGCGAAGATCTGGTGAAGATCGTGAGATGACGCGGGTAGTCGTCCTGACGCAACCAGCGTGCCTGAATCGAATGCAGATTGGTTACCAGGATAACGACTCTCCCGCCCGGCTTGAGCAATCTCGCCGTCTTTTCGACAAAGGCGGCCGGCCGGTAGACGTGTTCCAGCACCGCCCACATGGTGATAACATCATAGGTCTCACTTTCCAGATCCATGGCGAGGAAATCGCCATAGCGGATCGGCATGCTAGCCGGGTTGGGAACCATCGGGTCCACTTCGATCCCTTCGGCCTGCCAGCCCTGCTCGCGCATGTACCAGAGGAATTCGCCCTTCTGCGTCCCGACATCCAGCAAACGCCCGGGCGGTAGATCCTCAAGCCAAGCGGCCTTCGCCTGGAGTTGACCCATGCGGGTGGCGACGATTTCGTTCCAGGCCAAAGGCTTCCCGCCACCTTCCCAGGACCAATAAAATTCTGGGGGATAAAAGCCGGACATGGCCGCTTCGGACGGTCTGGGGCTGAGATAGCCGCATCCGCAATCCAGGCATCGTTTCAGGCTGAAGGTATCGTCCGAGCAGGCAAAAGACCAATCCTTGACGTCAAACAGGATCTTGCTTTCAACGCCGCCGCACAGGGGACAGGCCACCTCGACCGATTCGCGTTTTATGTCGTTCATCAAAGTTTTCTCATGAGACCATGCAACCTGGATCGCAGCGTCCTTCTCTGATGCTGCCGATCCTCACCCCATGCGGCGCGCCATCCCGCCAGCGGCACGATGATCGACGCCATGCCGACCGCCGCCGCGACCGAATAAACGGCCAGCCACGATGAAAGAACGGCATGCAACGCCAGGAAGCCGGCGAGCCCGATGCCAGCCAGGAAACTCAGCAATCGCGCCTGCCGCCTCGCCTGCCAGACCTTGGCGAAGACGTTGCCCAACAACGCCGGAGCCAACGCGACGCTAAGCCATAGCCAATGAGCGGCAACCTCATGGGCCGAGGCGGCATCGAAGCGACCGCCGAAGACCAGTCTGAGCAGTAGCTCCCCTAAAAAATACACACCCAACAAGGCAAGCGCTCCGATACCAAAAGACAACCAGAGCGCCTTGCGCAACAATGCGCGCAGGGCGGTCTCATCCCCCCGAGCCACGAGTTGCGAAAAGCGGGCCAGCAGTACCGGCGAGCTAGCCATGACAAGTAATTGAGTGACATATTGATGAAAGCGCCACGCATACCCGAAGGCCGAAACGGCCCCTTCGCCGTATGAAGCGATCATAACCGTCGGTAGTGTAGCGGAGAGGTTGGAAAATACCACACCTGGCGTGATCCACGCAGAAAGCCTCAGCATCTGCCGCCATTCCGCGGAAAGCTCTCTCCGCGCGGGCATCCCGCCAATAAGCGCGAAACCGGTGCGGCTGAGCGCCCACCCACAGATGGCGACCTGCAGCGCAACTCCGGCCACCGTGCCCAGCGCCAGATTCAGCAGCCCCCCCTCCGGCCAGGCAGCCAGGAGCCCTGCACCCAGCAAGGCGTTGGCTATCGGCGCTGCCGCAGCGATCGGGTAACGATCGCGCAGGGCGAGCAAATAACCCAAGCCGTCCCCGATGGCATTGAGCGGGATTAGCACCGCCGCGAAGGACAAGACGAAGCTCGCCGCATCGAGGACGGAAGGTGTTATACTGCCGCCGATCCGAACAAGCAGCGTTGAGCCGGCCAGTAGAATCAGCGCGCCAATCGCTACACCCAACGCCAATAAACCGGCCAGCACACCCCGCTCGAAGCGTTCTACGACCTCTCGATCCCGGCTCGCTGCCAGCCGCGCCCGCACTGGAAAAAATCCTGTTTGCAGCATGCCGGTAAGGATCCCCGCAATGAAAGTAGGTGCCACAAGCGCCAGAAAATAGCCATCGAGTTCCGCCCCTACGCCGAATAGCCGTGCGGTAAGCCATAGCTTCAGGAAACCGGCTCCTTGGGCAATCGCGGTGAGGGTGCTGACCGTGATGAGCTGGCGGCGCATGTGTGGTTACTTCGAGCTGCACATATGACGAGATATGATTTCCGCCGCGAGCCAATGCCCTTGCTCGTTCCAGTGGCCGCCGCCGAGCTGGGTGTTGGCAAAACCGTGGAGATAAACCTTGTGCTCGGCAGCGTAACGCGCGAAGGCTGGCGCAAGGAACACCGCATCCATGTCCTCCCGCGCTGCAAGCGCCTGCATGCGCCGCTCTGGATAGAAAAGATCGGGCTCGCCCAGCTTCTTGGCATGATTGAGCATGGTGACAGAGTCCGGGGGAACCTGCCCGGGATTGGTGAGGGTCACCAGCAGGAAACGCGCCCCTTGTCGGCGACTCTCGTCGCGCACCTCTGTGACCAACGCTTCCGTGAGCCGCCAGGCGTCTTCCCAGATCTGCGGTGGCTTGGAAAGATAGACGTGATCATTTAGGCCAATTTCTTCGACCGCGCCTTCGGCCCGCGGTGCGGAAAGCGGCTGACCAGCCACGTTCTTGACCTTGTTGAGGAGCTGGATGAGTCGCGAATAATTACTTGCGGCCTGCAACCACTGCCACGGGAGGCTCGATTTAAGCTTGAAGATCCAGTGCCCGCGGAATGTCGTATCCTCGACGAGCCGGCCATCCTGGAGCGTGAAATACGGGCGCGGATATGGACCGGCGATGGCCTTGCTGTTGTCGCGCACGTCATTGCCGGAGAGGAAGGCGAGCAGCACCAGATCGGGCGCGAAAGGTTTAACCCGTTCGCGCAGAGTGATGAGTTCCTGCGCCGTGGAATAACCCGACACCCCGAAGTTGAGCACTTCCACCCGCTTGCCCGAAGCGAACTCGCAGCTGTTCAACCTCTCTTCGAGAAGCCGCCAGAAGGTTTTGGTGACGTCCACCTGCAAGGCCTCGGCGTAGGAATCGCCTAGCACCGCGATGCGAAAGACCTGGGGCGGCTTCTCGATCGGAATTTCGCGATCATCGCGCATCCCCCGGGCGTTGATGCGCACGAAAGCCCCGCCTTCCTCCCGCCACCAGCCGGCCGCCCCTGGCCGCAGGGCAGCGCCCGTGTGATAGTCGTAGCGGTAAAAATTTGGGTAGCTGAAACCGACAACGCGCAGCAGAATTTCCGCCAACGCCAAAGCGACGAGAAGCGCCACGCCGAGAAGAAGCAGATTGCGCTTCACTTGCCACCCCTGTGGCATGCCTCTGGATGGGTTTTGAGCCACTCAGCGACTGCTTCCGCCGCTGTTCGATGGCCGTAGAGGTTCCAATGGCCATCAAAAGGGAAGGAGGCTTTCTTGAGATCACCCCCGTTGCGGATAATATGATTAGCTTGATCAATGACTGCTATATTGACCTCTTGCGCAATGCCCTGCAGCCGCTGGGACAGAAGCGCAGCGTTTACTCCCCGCGTGCGCGCGGCGTGTTCTGGGATTGGTAGACCTGAAGCACGCAATGTGTGTGTGGCAAGAATAGCCAGCTCAGCCCCTATCTTTTTGGCCTCCTGTTTCCAAAGACCTAAGGCCACACGCGTGTCATTGAGCGCCTCCTGAAAGACTGGTGGCATGCGCTCGGCCAGAAACATTTGATCGAGCGTGAGGTCTTCAGGCGGATTCCAGTCACCGAACTTTTCTCTGCCGCCAGGAAGCTTCTTAAGCTCAGCCAATGCGCTAGGGACGTTGGCATAGTAAGCAGGCGCTCCGTAAGCGTAGTGCACCCACATGCGATTGAGCGCCGAGTAAAGAAACGACTTCCGATAAAGCTTGCGATGTAGCCAGCCGGTAATGCTGTTCGACTCTATCGACCAAGCGGCCTGAGCACTGCCGGTTTGACCAGGCAGAAGGTATTTTCTCCAGTCCGGGTCGGGCCGGACTAGACGGCCATTAATGACAAAAGGACGCGAAGGATGCGCCGGGTGCCAGCCATTGCGTGCCGCTTCAAGCCACGCATTGTTATTCGAAAAGTCATTGCTAACAAAAACCAATACGATGAGATCAGGTTTTTTGCTGGCAATCAGCCGTGCCCAGGGCAGCTGATTTGCCTGTCCTGTCCCCGAGTAGCCCAGCGCGAAGGTTTCTAGAACGAACCCACTGATCTTTGCATTCCATCCCGCCTCCAACAGACGATGGAATTTTTTGTCGATAGGCACCTGAGCCGCTTCAACAAAGCTGTCCCCGACAAAGGCGATCCGACAGACACCGCTTGCTTTTACATCATGTGGCGGCTCGTAGTCCAGGAACCCCCAGGTGTTCGCTTTTTGCTCGGACCAGAAGTCAATGTGATTGGTATGGCGAATAAGCGCATTTGGTTCGAAGGTAAACCCAAGTTCCGTGTCGAACCGGGATATCCATTGCGGCTTGACGAAGGGCTTGGTTGCTCGAAGATATATTTCACCCGCTACACCTGCCAGAAAAATCAAAGCAAGAGACACCACCAGGCCAGGGACAACGTTGTCCCGCAGCCATCTCCCAAGCTGTGTGAAATGCATCATGCCTTGCATCAATCAAGCTCGAACTGGGCGGTGTAATCCTGCTTGAGCGACGGGTCCTGATCGGATTTGCGCAACAAGCAGTTGCCCACGGCCAGCGCATCGAGCTCCGTGCCCATGAAGCAGCGAAACGCATCCTCAGGCGACTCCACGATGGGCTCGCCCCGGATGTTGAAGCTCGTGTTCACGATGACGGGACAGCCGGTGAGCGCCTTGAAACGCGAGATGAGAGCGTAAAAACGGGGGTTCGTTTCTCGATGGACGGTCTGGATGCGGGCAGAGTAGTCCACATGGGTCACGGCTGGGATGCTGGAGCGCGGTACGTTGAGTTTCTCGATGCCGAAAAGCTGCTGCTCGGCCTCGGTCATGGCAATGCGTTTGTCCTCGCGCACATCGGCCACAAGCAACATGTAGGGACTGTCGCCATCGAGCTCGAACCACTCGGCCACATCCTCGCGCAGCACGGCCGGAGCGAATGGGCGGAAAGATTCGCGATACTTTACCTTAAGGTTGAGCACCTTTTGCATCGTGGGGGAGCGGGCATCGCCCAGGATGGAGCGGTTGCCCAAGGCCCGGGGCCCGAACTCCATGCGGCCTTGATGCCAGCCTAGCGCCTCGCCTTCCGCGAGCGACCGGGCGCAGGCCTCGATCAATTCGTCCTCCGACAGCACCTTAAAGCGCGCGCCGCAGGCGGTGAGACGCGCCTCAATTTCCTGCTGACCGTAGGCAGGTCCGAGGTAGCTTCCGCGCATGGCATCCTGTTGCTGGACGACGCGCGGCTTTTCCGCCCAAAGGTGATAAGCGGCGAGTGCCGCGCCCAAGGCGCCGCCGGCATCCCCCGCCGCGGGCTGGAGCCAGAGCTCATCGAAGATTCCTTCACGTAGGAGCTTTCCATTTGCGACACAATTGAGGGCTACGCCACCGGCGAGGCAAAGTTTGCGTTCCCCCGTCTCCCTGCGGATTGCACGTGCAAGCTTGATCACCACCTCTTCGGTCACGACCTGAATGGAGGCGGCCAAATCCATTTCCCGTTGGGTGAGCGGGCTTTCCGGCTTGCGCGCGGGCCCGCCAAAGAGCGCATGGAAGCGCTCATTCGTCATGCGTAGTCCCGTCGCGTAGTCAAAATAATCCATGTTGAGCCGGAAACTTCCATCCTCCTTGATGTCGATGAGATGATCTTTGATGGTCTGCACATACTTTGGCTCGCCATAGGGTGCTAGCCCCATGACCTTGTACTCGCCGGAGTTAACCTTGAAGCCCGTGTAGTAGGTGAAGGCCGAATAAAGCAACCCGAGAGAATGAGGAAAATGGATTTCTTTGAGGATGCGAATGTATCGGCCTTCGCCCACGGCGAGCGAGGTCGTCGCCCATTCTCCCACGCCGTCCATGGTGAGGATGGCAGCCCGTTCGAAGGGCGAAGGATAAAAAGCGCTCGCGGCGTGGCTTAAGTGGTGTTCCGAGAATAGGAGTTTGCCGCGCCAGTCGACGTCCGCATCGATCTCACGCAACTCCTTGAGCAACAAATCCTTCTGAAAAAGCTTCTCCTTGAGCCAGACCGGCATGCCAGTGGCGAAAGACCGGAAACCTTTCGGCGCAAAGGCGAAGTAAGTCTCTAGGATGCGCTCGAACTTCAGGAACGGCTTGTCATAGAACACCACCGCGTCGAGGGCAGCGCCGCTCAATCCTGCTTCTGCTAAGCAGTAATGGATGGCATGGCGCGGGAACCGGGAGTCGTGCTTCTTGCGTGAAAAGCGCTCCTCCTGCGCCGCAGCGATGATCTCACCATCGCGCACCAAAGCGGCGGCTGCGTCGTGGTAATAGGCCGAAATACCGAGGATGTTCATGACGTATCAGAACAAGGTATAGATGAACGGCGCCACCGCAGAGCCCTGCGCCAGGATTAGTAGCCCGCCCAGGATCAGCATGACGAGAATGATCGGAAGGAGCCAGAATTTCTTTCGCACCTTGAGAAACTGCCAAAGCTCTACCAAAAAGGACATGGCGAAACCCCTAGAATTGATTTTTGAAACGCTCGGCTGAAATCAGACCGTCGGCGCGCTCCAGCCAGTAGCTCGATTTGGATTCATAACGACGGTGCATAACGTCTCTGCCCACGATTCGCATGACGAGGCCAACGGGAACGATGAGCACCGCATACATGATGCCGAGTACGAGGGGGCTGACGATGCGGCCGAGCAGATACCCCAACGCCATCCATGCCCGGTTGAATGGCGCAAGCCATTTAGGGCGAACAATCGTGATGCCTGCTGTAACGACAGCCAAGCTTAACCAGAATGTTGCTAATGCGAGGGTTCCGAGCCAGTACTGCCATGCTGCGAGTAAAGCAAATACGAGGATGAAGAGCGCACCGAATGCGCGATTACTGGGCAAATGAATTCTATCGTGCATACATATCCCCATTGAATACGTGCCGGTCAAAAGATCCCGATTGCTCTAGGGAAACCCAGAACAAATCCCCTCGCCCCCGCTTGCGGGGGCGAGGGCAGAATGAAGGGGCTTGAGCAATCAAAGCGTTATCCATCTCACTTGCACCCTCTCCCAGAGGAGAGGGAGTTCTTTAGCGTTTCCCCGGACTAGTAACCTCTGCAAGACACACTGATCTTATGATACGCGAAAATGTTATGTACAGAGTGATTTCACAGCTCCCGTCGTGACCTCACGCGCCAGACGCTCGATCTCAGCCCGCAATGCCTCGTACTCGGCCTGCTCAATGCGCAGGAACGCAAGGCAGCGCGGCTATAGTGACGCCATGATTTCGAGAGAAGGAGCGTACCCCTTTTTTGGCGATGCGAGTCGAAACCAACCCCCTGCAGGCCGCTGAGGGGGTCTTGCTCGAGAACGGACTGGATGGCGCTGGCGAGGCCTTGTGCATCCTCTCAATAAAGCCGCCAAAGCCGAGCGCGTCGAGTATCTTGGCGCCCAACCCTACGAGCGCACCGAAACTCAGCCCAAGACCATGCTCACCCGTTTCGGGAACATAACCTTCCAGGTGTTCAAAGTGCGTTTCGGCGATTTCTACCCTTCCGCCCTCATAAAGGGCACCCGTACCGACCAGGCCGTCAACCTCGCCCTGGCCGAGATGTATGTCCAGGGCGTCTCCCCCGCCGGGTCATCGAGGTGCTGCAAACACTGGCCGGGCCAGACCTGCAACTGTTCCACACCCAGGTCAGCCGCGCCGCCAAGAAACTGGATGCCGGCCTCAAACTTAAGGTGCGCCTGGAGGGCCGCATCAATGATTGCGCCGTGCTGATCGCTGTCGGCGTCGAGGCCGGCGGCAAGCGCCGGGGGCTGGGTTGCGACATCGCTACCTCGGAGGCCGAACGCTTGTTCAAGCCGACCTTGGAGTCCTGGCGCAAGGAGCATCCGAAGCCGCCCAGTGGGCTGAGGAGGCCGTCCCGGAAAGCTTCTCGGTGCTCGACTTTCCTGCCGCCCAGCGGATACGACTGCGCACGACCAACGAGCTGGAACGCATCAACGGCGAACTGCGCCGATGGACCCGCACAGGCCAATCTTCCCCAACCTAGATTCCTGCCTGCCCCTGGTCTTCGCCTTGCTCGCCGAGCTCGACGACGAGCAAGACCCACAAGATCTATCTCAACTTTAACCGGTAACCCAATCGTCATGCCATCGGCCAGACAAATTTACAGACAAAGTTGTTGCACTATCTCCACAAGAGGCCCATCAATCATCCGAGATGCGACAAATAGATGCTCTCATACGAGCGCGGCGACTATGTTACGGCGCTGCGCGAACTTTGGCCTTTGGAAGAAAAAGGCGATGCTGCTGCGCAGTTCAGCCTTGGGTTCATGTACATCAATGGCCACGGGGTACCGAAGAACGATGCGGAGGCTGTGAAGTGGTATCGGCTGGCGGCCGAGCAGGGCAATGCCCTTGCGCAGCTAATCCTTGGGGCGATGTACGAAGACGGCCACGGGGTGCCGAAAGATCGGGTACTTGCCTACGCGCTGTACAATCTGTCGGCAGTAGCCGATGGCTCGGACAACAACCAGGCGCGCCGCAACCGGGAGCGGATCGTCGAGAGCATGAGCCAGGCAGAAATCCACCAAGCGCAGTCACTGGCGACAGGGCTGGCGAAGCCGGGGCAGTTCAGCAAGGTGATCGCCCGCCGCACGCGTTGACTGGCCCAGCGGCCCCCGGCCGCCGTGCAAGGCCAAGCCCCGCAACGGCCGGCGGCAACAGATTCTTTTGCGCCGCGGCCGGCGAACGCGGCGGGGCGTGTGTCGTGCAACACACGTTGCGTCAACGACAGGTGCTGGCGCTCCGACAACGACGGGCGCAAGGCGACGCTACGTGCCAAGTCGGTGTGGAATTCGCTGCAAAACCGGTTTGACTGGGACGCAGGACCTTGCTAAAGGGGCCTGTGGGAAGCTCACACGGCGCGAGCGACAGTTGGCCGTGGTCCCGCCGCCCTCCAAAACTTTGCCCATCCGTAGTGTTCTTTCAGGAAATCCACCCAGGCGCGCACGCGGCAAGAGCTGGCGCGCGCTCGGAAAAACGGCGCAGATGCCGTTAGGCGAGGTGGCGTAACCGCGGGCTTGGGACGCGTCGGCCGACAGCTAAAGCGTCGAGCGACGTGTCGTCACACGCATGGAGTACGGCACTCAAGGCGCTTTGTGGTGACCAATCTCGATCTTCCCGCCGACGTGCTCTACGACGGGCTCTACTGCCAGCGCGGCGAGGCTGAGAACCGCATCAAGGAAGTGCAGCTCGATCTCTTCGGCACCCGCGCGAGCGCCCACAAATTTCTCGCCAACTGGCTGCGCCTGATGTTCGCCGCGCTTGCCTGCGCGCTGATGCAGCGCCTGCGCGAGATCGCGCTCACCGGCACCGAACTGGCTCGGGCAGCCGCCGCCACGATGCGCGTCAAGCTGCTCAAGATCGGCGCTGCCATCCTCACCAACACGCGCCGCGTGCGCATCATGCCTGGCTCGCATCATCCGCTGCACGCCGTGTTCCTTCACGCCGCCGGCGCACTGTTGCCACAAGCCCCCTGAGTGCTGCCCCGGCGTGAAGGGCGACATGTCCTTGCCCACCAGTTTTGGCAGCCATTGCTCCAGTAAGATTAGTCCGATGGCCGTGTAGGCCGCATGGATGTGTGTGCACTGTCCCTGCCATGTGGGGCAATACAGCCTCTCGTTGATGGCCTGACGGGTATTGCCTTGGGCGGCCTTCTCCTGCGCCTTTAGGGATGCGCGCCCGCTCGGCGAATTTGCCGAGATCGTGCATGAACGCCGCCAACGCGATGCGGCAGGTCGCGTCGAGCCGTCTGGCACCATTGGTATCATGCATTGCCGTCGCTCCCGGGATACACGATTCGCCACTGGCCGCTCTGCCCGGCGTTGCCGAGGAAAGCGGGTGTGTTGAAGCGCATCTGGTAGTTGAGTCTCTTCAGTGCTCGTCCTCGTGGGGATTGTCAGCTGTCTTGCGCAGGCCGGCCGTTGCGGCAAGCTTGCGCTTTTCCCCTCGCACCCCGGGGCCCGCTGCCGCAAGGAAAAAACCAAGCCTGCCGATGTCGGTTCGTCGCCCCAAGGAGGGGGCATGCCCCGCCAGCGGCGCGGTTTTCACTTGTCGTCCTGCGGCGAAGCGGTG
>FWPU01012632.1_pt1 | contig 10562 bp, 10 predicted proteins | sample 2228361 | NCBI WGS metagenome assembly FWPU01 (sample SAMEA103939777, study PRJEB20133) | metagenome | reverse complement strand
CATCGGAGAAAAAGCGGAATCCCCCGCCGCACCAAGGGACAGATAGGTGCCTTATGATTGCCAGCAAGATGACTTTTCTTCCGGCCCTTTGAAATCACAGGACATTTTAGATATTCCAGGTCTTTTTGCTGCAACTAATTTGGAGATGACCCAAAAATAATAATTAACATGGATTTTTAAGGCTGACAAGTTCTTTTACTACCTGCACTGCCGAGGCAGCATCAGGAGCGTACCCATCAGCCCCAATTTTTTGGGCAAATTCTGCCGTAACAGGAGCTCCTCCAATTATGGTTTTGATCTCTTTCTGCAAACCTTCTGCTTGTAATAGATCGATAGTAGTCTTCATCTGGAGCATAGTTGTGGTCAGCAAAGCAGACATGCCAATGACCTGCGCACCTTTTTCCCGGGCAGCTTGCAAGAATTTTTCTGGCGGCACATCAATCCCTAAATCAATAACTTCAAATCCGCCACCTTCAAGCATCATGCCCACTAAATTCTTACCAATGTCATGGAGGTCGCCCCTCACCGTGCCTAAGATAATCTTAGCCGCGGCTGTAGTGGTCGATTGGGTGAGAATGGGACGGAGCACTTCTAAACCAGCATGCATGGCCCGGGCAGCAATAAGGACCTCCGGGATATAAATTTCATTATTCTTAAAAAGGAGGCCAATCCGATCCATGGCTTTAATCAAACCCTCTTTTAAAATCTTATCGGGTGCTTCCCCTGCATCCAAAGCTTTCTGAGTCAGTCCCTTAACTTCAGCCATCTTTCCTAAAGAGATAGCTTGAAAAAACTTTTCGTGGTCAACCATTATTCTTTTCCTCCTCTATTTTTTCCGTCAAAGTTCTTGCCTCTTAGCCAATTTCTTCAAAGTCTCCCCGAACGGAGAATAGAAATTAGCAACCAAATGCCGAAAATACCCGCGATACCAAAACCTAAAATTCCCAAGATGGGTAAGCCAAATAGGAAGGGGCCAATGTTGGTGGTTAGGATTAAAGAAGAAGAGATGATTAAAGACGATATTAAAAGGGAGAAAGCCAAACGGTTGGAAGCCCGATCAATCTGGGTTGAGAATTGGCTAATACCGCGCAACTCTAAGCCAATTTTCGACTTGCCCTGTTTTATCTGCCGCAAAATATCTTGAAGATCTCCGGGAATTTCTTTAAGCAACTGGAAAAGATCTTCGCCAGCCTCAAGGAATTCTTTCCAAACCCGGGGCGGACTGAAGCGAGCTATCTTCAGCTGCTTGATAAAAGGAGCGGCTTTGCTGGCCATATCCATATCTGGATCCAAGGTTAACCCAACCCCCTCGTACGTGGCTAAGGCTTTACCCATGAGATAGATATCCGGGGGTAAACGCAGATGGTGGCGATTTATTAAATCAAGCAAATCTCTTAAGATATTGGCAACCCGGAGCTCCCGTAAAGGTCGCCCCCAATATTTAGCCATAAAATGAGCTATATCTCTTTCTAAAGCCCGGTGGTTAGGCTCTTCTTCCCATTCGATGATCTTTAAAAGGGCAGAGACGATTTTTTTTTCCTCATGGCTCACATAATAAGCATAGATGAGATCAGCAAAATCTTCGCGAGCTTGGCGATCCACACTGCCCATCATGCCAAAGTCCAGATAACAAATTCGGTGATCTGGTAAAATGAAAACATTTCCTGGATGTGGATCAGCATGGAAAAACCCATAACGAAATATCTGTTCTAAGATTAATTCTGCTCCCCGCGAAGCTATTTCTTTTCGATCCAGACCTGCTCCTTCGAGAAGATGAATTTCACTGGCCTTAATCCCTGAAATATACTCCATGGTTAGCACTTTTCCGCTACAGGCGTCGCGGAAGATCCGGGGAACATAAATATAAGGATGACCCGCGAACTGGTGGGCAAATCTTTCTAAATTGGAAGCTTCAACTTCATAATCAATTTCTTTTTCCAAGATCCGGGCGAATTCTTCGACAATCCGGGTTGGTTTCTGCCGGGCTAACTCCTCAATGTGTCTTTCCATTAAAAGGGCCAAATGAAAAAGAATCTCTAAATCTACTTCGATTAATTGCCGAATTCCGGGGCGCTGTACTTTGACCACTACTTCTTCGCCACTCAGCAAACGAGCCTGATGGACTTGGCCTATGGAAGCGGCCGCCAATGGAGTGGTTGCAAAACTGGCAAATTTTTTTTCCAGAGATATTTTTAGCTCTTCTTCAATAATCTCTTTTACTTGGGCAAAAGGAAAAGGAGGGACTTGATCCTGGAGTTTGGCTAATTCTTGGGTAAATTCCCAAGGGATTAAATCCGGACGCGTAGAGAGGACTTGGGCCAGCTTGATAAAAGTAGGCCCTAATTCCGCACAGGCCAGACGTAGACGTTCAGCCCTGGTGAGTTTTTCTGCGCGGGCCCGTTGGCCCCGGAAGATTAAACGCCGGCCAAATTCTAAATACTGGCTGATATTTAGTCTCTCAATGAGATCACCGAAGCCATACTTAAAAAAGACAGCGAGAATCTGGCGGTAGCGATTTATATGGCGGTAAGTGCGGGAGAAAGCTCCTATTTGACGCAGAAGCATGCTATTCTTTCTTTTCCCCGGCTTTCTCTAACCGTTCAATTCTCTCTTGCAATTCCTCAATTTCTTTGCGGGTGGGAATATTTAATTTCTGCAAAGTATCATTGACAATCTTCTCGATTTTTTCCGCTAACTCTTTCCTTACTTTAGTTGATCTTTCTTTGAGTTCTTGGATTAACTCGCGGCCCTGCTTTTCGGTGAGATCTCCTTTTTTGACGATTTCATTTACGGTCTCTTCAATTTTGTCCGCGGTCATAGAAGCTAAGCCAGCCCCGATGAATATGGCTTTTTTTATAAACTCAAACATTACCCACCTCCTAAGTTTTGATAATAAGAAATGAACTCATCTTTCATAATCTAAATATCTCGATTATAAATAAAAAGGCATAACCCTATTTAAGATTATGCCTTTTTTTGCAGAGAGAAGCAATTTACTTTTTAAGAGAGGATTTATGCTTGGCTGACCATTCCTTAAATTTGACTAATTCTTCGGCAATCATCGGGTAAATATGCTTTGGCTCGGGGAAGGCTCTATTCTTCACATCCTGGACATAGGCCGTAAGAGCTTCGGTACAAATTTTCCCCACTTCTGCGTAACGCTTGACGAATTTGGGGGTAAAAGCTTCAAAAATGCCCAACATGTCGCTTACGATCAGTAACTGGCCATCACAATAAGGCCCCGCTCCAATAGAGAGAACGGGGATAGTCAGGATATCTCTAATATAACCAGCTACCTCAGGCGGAATTGCTTCCAGTAGAATCATAGCTGCTCCTGCTTCTTGCACAGCCAAGGCATCTTCCACTTGAGCTTGCGCACTTTCCAAAGTGCGTCCTTGGGCTTTAAAACCGCCCAATTGAGAAGAACTCTGGGGGGTTAAACCAATATGACCCATGACTAACATTCCGGCATCGACAATGGCTTTAATTCGACTAGCTACGCGCACTCCTCCTTCTAATTTCACCGCGTCGACTCGAGCTTCTTTGAAGAAACGGCCGGCGTTCTCGACCGCGGCTTCGTCATTAGTTTGGTAAGACAAGAAGGGCATATCCCCGATTACAAAAGTATTGGGGGCCCCGCGGCGGACCGCTTCGCTGTGCACGATCATTTGCTCCATGGTTACAGGCATTGTGCCCTCATAACCATAAACACACATTCCCAGAGAGTCGCCTACTAAGATCATATCCACGCCCGCTTTCTCCGCAAAGGTGGCTGTGGGATAGTCATAACTGGTTATAAAAGTAATGGGCTCTCCTTTTTCTTTCATCGCGTAAAAATCTTGAATGGTCTTCTTTTTTTTCATTTTTCCTCCTGGTTTTTATTTTAGGTTTTTTCTTGCCTCTTTGACGAGGGTCTTAAACATTTGGGCTTGTTCAAGTGCTCAAGCCTGCGCTTAAATCTGTTGGGCAATATATTGTTGCCTGCGCCATTTTTTGGCGAATTTAAACTTTATATATCCGGATTATATCCTTCAAGATGGCTGCTGCTGCCCCTAAAGGATTAGATTTTCCTCCTGAGACAGTAACTCTATCCATTGTATCAGTCAAATAAGATATAGCTTTTTCTGAGCCACGCACGCTGGCCAGAGGATGATCCAGAGGAATGGACAGAGGGGCGACGGCAGCTAAAACGCGTCCATTTTTCTTCTCTACTTTGCCAATAAGCTTGATGATCTTCCCTTCCTTACGGGCGCGGTTAATGTCGGCCGGGGTTATTTTAGTAATTCCTTCCACAGGAATATCTTGGAGAGTTAGACCAGCTTGAAATACTTCATTGGCGATCAAGAGTATTTTATTGGCTGTATCTCGTCCCTCGACATCTAAAGAAGGATCAGGCTCAGCAATGCCCATTCTTTGGGCTTCAGCTAAAGCCTCGGTATAGGGGCACCCTTCTTCCGTCATCCTGGTCAAAATGTAATTAGTTGTTCCATTAAGAATACCCTCGGCCAGTAAGACTTCCGTACCGGCCAAACAATCCAGACCTACATCCAAAGTGGGCAAAGCAGCGGCCGTGGCCGCGCTGATCATCAATTTCCGATTAGCTCTTTTGGCCAATTCTTTTAATTCTTGAAAAAAGAGGACTAAGGGGCCTTTAGCTGCAGTAACTACATGGCGGCCATGCTGCAAAGCAGTGCGGAGATGGGTTAAGCCAGGTTCGCCATCTTGAATGTTAGTGGGCGTAGTTTCTACTAAAATATCCGCAGGCAAGGAGGCGAGAGCTTCCTTCCCCGAATAATTTTTCTTACCCAAGTTAGGCATTTCTTCTACAGGGCGGCCTTGTTGCAAGTGAGCTAAGAGATGGTTTAGGGGCAAACCCTCTACTGAAACTGCCGTTCCTCCTATATCAACTGCCGCAATTATTTTCAAATCCAGGCCATAACGCGTCTGCAGGTACACATTTTTTTGCTCTAATAGGTTGAGGAAGGCTTTACCTACTCTTCCTACACCGCAGATAATAATTTTAACTTCCATCTATTACCCCTTTCTTTCGTCCCTTCCCTATTATATCTGCCCTTATCTTTTTAACAGATTCAAAAGCAAGTTGCAAGCAGCCACTTACTCTTGCCCTCCCTCTCTTTGGTATCTGAATCTTGGGCCGTTTTCCTTCTTCTCCCGCCGATGCTTCCTTCTTCATCCCTGGTTCATCCTTGGTTTATTCCCTGGTCTCTTCATAAGGTTCTGACAATTAATCTTTTAAGACCATTATTATTTTTGAAAAGCGAGGGTGGGCAAGGATACTTACTCCACCCCTTTGCTCGTTCTAAAATAATAAACTTTTTTTAGAGGGAGATCCTAAAAGACTTCGTCCTTTGCCCGATATGACTGAGGAGATAGTTTAACCAATAAGGGTTCCTGCCCGATTGGCTCGTAAATATTTCAAACAATATTCATCTTTGCCCAATAAGGTCTCTGCCACTAAGATATTGGTCATAAGCTTTTGGTCGAGGGGATCAACTATCGCCCCATCCAGTCCGGCCCCCAGGCATAAGACGATAAAAATTCTATTTAATAAGAAGCGACTGGGCAGGCCAAAAGAAATATTGGAAAGTCCACAAATTATCTTTACTTCAGGAAATTCACTATGCAAGTGGCGGATGGTTTCTAAAGCTAATAGCCCATTATCTTTATGCACGCTCAACGGTTGAATCAGAGGGTCAAGGTGAATATGCCCGGGGGCAAACCCCAAACGGGTTAAATTATCAACTAAAAAGCCTGCATTCTTTAAAGCCTGGTCAACGTTCTTGGGAATTCCATGTTCATCTAAGCAGAGGCCAATGATTTCACATTCTCTTTCTAAAAGGACCGGTTTCATAGCCTCAAAGCGATTCCTTTCCGCCGTAGTCGAATTAATCAGCGGTTTTTTTTGCACCTGTTTTATAGCTTGAAGCAGAACTTGGGGATCCGGACTATCCAAAGAGAGTGGTTTTGGGGAAGCACTTTCGGCCACTTTGATGAGCCAAAGAAGGTCCTCTTTTTCACTGGCTAGGCGCGAGCCAGCATTCAAATCTATATAATCTGCCCCAGCCGCAGCCTGCTTTTGGACTTCATTAGTAATAAAAACGGCATCTCTTTTGGCCACTGCATCGTTGATACTGGGACGGCTGGTATTGATGCGTTCACCCACGATTAGCATTATTCTTCTCCTTTTGGCGCAAAAAGTATCCTTAAGTAATAATTTATTTTTCCAAAAAGTTTTATTTTCCGGCTTTCTATCCTCTTCATCGTCCTCCTCGCCCCGTTGGGGTGAAGGGAATTAGAAAAACTTACCTATTACATCTTTAAAAGATAACACAGGTGCCTAAAATTGAAAATCTTATTTCATCAGGGAAGGCAAAAAGGTAGCAATTTGGGGAAAGATAGTAAGTAAGCCAATGACTACTAAGAGATCAACTAAGAAGAAAGGCAAGAAGCCTACGAATATATCCCGCAAAGTCAAGCCCGGGACCACGCTTTTTAGGACATAAGCCTGAATACCTACCGGTGGAGTTAGCAGTCCTATCTCTAACATTTTGACGACGATAACTCCAAACCAAATAGGGTTAAAGCCCAATGCTACCACCGCGGGAAAGATAAAGGGAACGGTTAACATCAGTAAGCCAATAGCATCCATAAAGCAGCCCAAAATTAGATAAGCTATGATGATAAATAAATATATGGTTAATGGAGCGACTTGGAGGCTCATAACCCATTCCGCAAGTGCTACAGGTAAACGGGTTAGGGCGAGGAAGCGCACAAAGATATAAGCACCCAAGATAATCAAAAATATATTAGCATTGACCCGCAAAGTCTCGCGGATTGCTTCTTGGAAGAGCGGCCAGCTTAACCTCCTCATGCCTAAGGCCAGAAGCAAGCATGCCCCAGCTCCGACTGCGCCCGCTTCTGTAGGAGTAAAGACTCCCGAGTAAATACCTCCCGCAATGCATAGGAAAATAACTAAGATTCCACCCATCCCTTTTAAGCTGATTAACTTCTCTCGCCAAGTAAAATGCCTTCCAGGAGGAGCCAAATGGGGGCGGAAGCTTACAATAATCAGCACTAAGAGAATAAAACAGCTCATAGAGAGGAGCCCGGGAAGAATACCCGCAATCAATAACTTAGCGATACTCTCTTCTGTAGTTACCCCATAAAGGACTAATAAAATACTGGGAGGAATCAGCGCCGCTAAAGTACCTCCCATGGCCACCGTGCCCGCTGCTAAGCGGCGATCATAATGATAGCGTTCCATCTCAGGAAAAGCTAATTTCCCCAAGGCCGCCGTAGCCGCTACACTTGAACCACTGCATGCCCCAAAAGCAGCAGCACCCAATAGAGTAGTAATGGCCAATCCGCCAGGAAGACGCCCAAACCACCGGTAGGCGGCTTCAAAAGCATCGCGAGCAAACCCGGCAAAGAAGGCAATATAACCCATAAAGATGAACATAGGAAGTACCGAAAGCAGCCAACTGGCTACGGCGCTATAAGGAATTTGATAAAGGGCATTTAGAGCTACATTGGGCCCTTTCAATACCCATATTCCACCAAAGCCGATTACGGCCATCCCTACTCCTATGGGTACACCTAAAAAGAGGAGGATAATAAAGATTAAAAAGGAAAGGAGGCCGATAGTATGGGGATCAAAGCCACTCATCACCAGACCTATGCTTTTAACCTATGCCAATCATCCCAGATGTTCTTGCTCAGGCGCAGGCAAAAAAGGAGGCTGCCGATAGGGACTAATATCTTGGCTGGGAAAAGAGGGAAAAGGATCACTCCAAACGTTGTTTCCCCAAGCTGCCAAGCTTGCAGAGCGGCGCGCCAGCTTTGCCAGGCAATTAAAGCAAAGATAAAAAATCCTAATAAATGACTGCCTATCTCAAATTTAATCCGCCAGCGCGCTGGGAAATAAGAGATCAAAAGTTCCACCCGAATGTGCGACCGCAATGCCTGAGCATAACTGAATGTTAAATAAAAAAGCCCGACCATGAGAAATTCAACAAGCTCATTGGTTCCGGGCAGAGGAGCGTTGAGCATATAGCGCCCAAGAACGTCAGCGCAAACCAACCCCATCATCACTAGCAAAATAATGCCGCCAATTATCTGGCTTAATAATTTTTCCAAGAAGAGCATTTAGCTTCGCTGATTATTTTTTCCGCGCATATTTCTGGTAGAGTTTTTCAAAATCATCAATTATTTTTTGTCCATCAACTCCTAAAGAACTAACTTTTTTCACATACTCATCTACCAAGAAAGAAGCTGCTTTCTTCCACTGTCCATAATGTTCTGTGTTCAGCTCCACTAATTTCCCTCCTGCCTCTTGGAAGGTCTTCAAGAGGGTAGCAACTTCTTGATCTGTATATTTAATCACCTGTTGCGGGAAAAATTCTTGCCATGTCTCCTCATAAATTTTCTGAATCTCTGGCGGGAACTTCTTCCAAGTATCTAAGTTGACCCAGATATCAAAGATGAGGGTGTTGGCAATGGGCGTAATCGTCAAATATTTACAATAATCATGAAATTTATAGGAAAAATGGACGTAAAGGTAGCCGACTGTACCGTCAACCACTCCCCGGGCTAAACCTTCGGTTACTTCGTAAAAAGTAAGCGGAACAGGAGTGGCTCCCATAGCACTTACCCATTTGGCCGTGGGGCCTACAGCTCTAATTTTTTGCCCCTTAAAATCGGCCGGATTAGCCAAAGGTTTTTTGCTGATAATAGTCGAGGGATAACCGAAGGAAGTTAGAAACTTCATACCCTGCTTGGCTAACTCTTCTTTCAGTTTGGGATTGGTTGTGGCCATTTCATTCCAGGCCTTGATCACTCCCCAAACATCAGGTCCTCCCAAAAACATTAATTGGGAAAATTGCCATAATGGAAAACGGGCCGGCTGGTATACTACATTGGGCGCGCCGGCCACATCACACGTGCCGGCTTTTAGAGCATCGGGCGTATCTTTAGCTTTGATTAAAGATTCGGCCCAATAAAATTCGTGCTTAACTTTCCCCCCGCTTCTTTTTTCGATCTCTAAAAAAGTATCCTTTACGGCATCAGTACGCGCTGTTCCTGCTTTAGAAGGATCAGCATACTTTAAAATTATAGGTTTAGTTTGAGCCCCAATAGGGTAAGGTAGGCAATAGATTAAAAAGACTAAAAGTGAAAAAAATAAACTCTTCTTTCTCCATGATATTCTTGCCATCTTTCCCTCCTCTTTAATTTAGGGTTTCCCGCTCTCCATTTTGAGCTTTTTGAATAGCCCTCATAATAACTTTCACAAAATCTTCGGCCGTAGCTCCGGCAATTTGGACCCCCGGTTTAGAAAAATAACTTTGGACCACTTCTCTTATTTGTGCCTCTCCAATGAGGCTTCCCTTAAGGGATGCTTCCATCTCTTCCATAATCTTAACCGGCACACAATGGATTGAGCCAGTTAGAGAAATATTAAGCAATTTTTCTTGAGCGACCAAGACTACAGCTCTGATTAAAGGACCTTGAGGAACTTTTATAGTAAATTCACTTCGTTTAACTCCGGGAGGAATTGGGCCAAATTTTCGCTCTTCCCGCATGGCCAAGAGCCAATCCGGGGAGAAATCTCTTTTTTCTCTTTCCGCCAGCATTGCTTTTTCTTCTGGGCTTAATTCTCCTTCAATAAAAGATACTCCAAGCTTTTCAGCAAATGCTTCTCGATAAGCAGCAAAAATTTCTTCAAAGCTTGGTGGTTTTCCCAGAACATCTTGGAAACTTGTTATCCGCTCAGCAATACTTTTGGCTTCTTTATCGGCGAATTTTTCCGGCAAGGGTTTTAAGGCCTGCGTCATGAGATCGAGACGGGCAGGGAGGATTTGGGGACCGGCGGTGAAACGGCAAATATCCCCTTGAAAAGTAATGGTATGGCCAGAGATTTTTCGCCCTTTGACTTCTAAGTCGTTTAAGGGACGATATACGGCGGGAATAGAAAACTTCCGCGATATGTAATTGGCACAAGCTTCGATTAAATACCGATAGGCTTCGGGAAGGGTAAGAGGGAAGTCAGTCGCTTCACGGCGGTCAAAACAAAGAATGATGGCCATGGTTCCAGGATCCATCCAGTAGGGAGAACCACCCGTATCACGACGGCCCACATCGATATCATGCTGCCGGCAAAAATTGAGATCAATCTCTTTATCAGGATCATTGTAATAAAAAAGGCAAACTGCTGGCTTTTCAAAACATAGCCCAGCCAGGGTGCTGGGGATTTTGTTTTGGCTACGCAGATGTAAGATCGCGGGCATATAGAGAGCTGCGCGGGCATAACTGGAGAAGGTTAAATTTAAAAATCGCCACTTTCCTTTGGGCATTAAAGCCTCCTTTTTAAGGGTGGACTGGCAAAATTGGAGATCTTTCAATCCAATAGGTAGGAACAAATTTAAGGCTTTTTTAATCCAAATTGTTTTCTTTGTCAAGTTTTTTCAGGAAATCTCCTTCAAATCAGACATAAGAGGGGTTGAGGAAGGTATTTGGTATTTAGCTAATTAATAATGAGTAGGCGA
>FWPU01011908.1_pt1 | contig 10563 bp, 6 predicted proteins | sample 2228361 | NCBI WGS metagenome assembly FWPU01 (sample SAMEA103939777, study PRJEB20133) | metagenome | reverse complement strand
GACTCCAGACTGCGGTCGCCCCCTGCCCCACCCTGCTATGGGGTTCGAGGGGCGAAGTTCAGCCGCATGGCCTGGTCGGCAAAGCGAATCTCCATCATCTCGCAGGGCAGGTCGGCGACGCAGTAGGGGCTGTCGTAGTGCTTGAAGCCGGTGATGGCCTGTTCCCGGCCGTCCACCAGGAGTGGGCCCTCCCAACCAAAGCGCAGGGTCTCCCCCCGGGGGGAACGGTACCAGACGTTCAGGCCGTCGAAGGAAGGCTGGGTGGCCAGGACTTTGGCCACAAACTCGTCAAAGGAGCCGTCCTGGGCGGCGCGGCCCATCTGGCAGATCCAGATGTTGATCAGGCCGTAGGAACGCAGCTCATGGTTGGCGCTGTCTTCGTTCTCCACCCGCTGCAGCCCCTGGGCGGCGGTCAGGGCCAGGTAGCCGTTGTCCTTGCGGGCAAAGGCCCAGCCCCCTTCCATCCGCACGTCGTCGAAGGCGGCGAAGGGGAAGTAGGCGTGGGTGAAGCCCAGCCAGTCGTCCTCCGGTAGCTTGTGGACCGCGATGAGCACGTCCTTCCACTGGGCGACCCGGGGCAGGACCACGTTGCCGTGCCAGGCGTTGGGCCGATGGGAGCCCTCCTCGCTGAGGCAGGGCGGGTGGGTGACGAAGACCACCGCGTCCGGGCTCAGGGTCGCCTGCCAGATGTGCTGCTGGTAGCCGTACTGGCCCGGATGGTAGTCCTGGGCGGAAGCCAGCATATAGTCCGGCGTCTTGTAGGTGACCTTATTGATCTCCCAGGAACCGGTGGCACAGTCCACAGCCTCCTCCAGGGTGCCCCCGTGGCGTTCCCGGTTCCACATCTCCTCGGGCCGGTCCAGGGCGATGGCCGCGATCAGGGGGGGGAGCTCGTAGCCCTGGGCGCAGGCCAGGCTGACGGTGCCCAGGATGTGGTTGTTGAAGGTGCCCAGCCCCCAGAGAATGCGGCCCAGGCCGGAGGTGGGTTCCAGCCGGCCGCCCTTGATGAAGGGGGCATAGGTGCAGCCGTGGGTGGAGCCAAAGACGCCCCGGAAGGAGTTGACGGCCATGGTGAAGAAGAGCTTGTCCAAGACCACCGCCGCCATCTCGGCCACCTCATCGTTCTCGGCCAGGTCGGCCAGGTGGGTGAGGGCCAGCACGTCCTCCTCAAAGTAGGTGTTGGAGTCCCACTCCCGGAAGCCGCCTGTGGCGCGTTTGCGCAGCCAGGAGAGGGCCAGCCGCTCGCCCTTCTCCCGGTGCCAGCTCCCTGGCTTGTTGACGTTGCTGAACTCCCGGTCCGGGTAGAGCTGGCCAGCCAGGATCTCGCTGGTGTGGAAGAGGATCTGGTGATTCTCCGACCAGTAGCACATGGCGTCGTCGCCAGGCTCGTCCATCCAGTATTTGAAGTTAAGGACGCAGTCGGCCAGGGGCCAGACCAGATCCTCCGGGAAGTTGGGGTCGTCCATGTAGCGGATCATCATCCCCAGCAGCCCCACCAGGTAGAAATCGCTGCAGTCGGCCCGCTGGTTGATGCGCTCCACCGTCTCCAGGATCACGTTGGTCTTCACCTGGTTCCAGCGACCCAGGGCCATCTTGGCAATCTCGGAGAAGACGTTGAGGTTGCGCCGGGCGGCATCCTCCAGGGCCTCCCGCCGGCGGGATTCGGGCGTGCCGTAGAGGGTCTGGGAATAGACGCCGTTGGCAATGCGCAGGGGGATCCGCCGCTGGATGCGCATGCCATGGACGTAGTACTCCTCGGGGTGGGGCATGAGGAGGATCTGGTAGTCCCCTTCCGGTACCTGGTAGACGGGGCCCAGGTTCAGCTCGAAACCGGCCCGTACGTGGGGCTGGCCTTCGGCGTAGATGCGGCCGGAAGGCGTCTGCAGCCGGACCGTGATCTGGTCGGCCAGCTTCAGGTCCTTGGGCCAGCGGACCACCAGCTTCTGCTCCCGGTGGTACACATCCTGGTCCAGGTAGGCGGCGTCCATGATGGCTTCCAGCTTCTGACGGCGGGCGACCGGTTCCAGGGTGGTGGGCAGGAGCACGGTAAGATCTGCGGTGGGGATGTCGCTGATCTGGAGGGCCATGGCATAGGGGCATTCCCGCACGGCCACTTCTTCAAAACGGACCAGGATCTCGTTGCAGCCTTCCACCAGGCGAGCCGAGAAGCGTACGCTGTGGGGCAGCTGGTGGTGGAAGTGCTCCTGGCGGTGGGCGTGCCTGCCGTTGATCCAGACGTCGGCCGGGCCGTTGGTGGTGAGCACAAAGGTGGCCTGTCGGCTGGCCGGCGTCACGATCTGGGTGTAGGCCCAGGCGCGCAGGTAGTGGCAGGTGTGGTAGAAGCCGGTGAGGTCCACGAAGTGGTCGGCCCGACAGCGGACCGCCTGCCAGGTCAGTTTCTCCGATCCACCTTGGCCGTCGGTCAGCTCAAAGCTTGCCTGTTCGGCCGGTGGGTGGTCGATCTCCATCTCAGCACTGTAGCGGGCCCGGACGATCTGGCGCTTGAAGTCCGGCCCGCGGTAGCGAGATAGGTCGATGGGAATGGCCTGGGGGCCGGCCACCAGCCAGTCATGGACAAAGCCGTCCTGGAGCTGGCGTTCCAGGTGAGCCACAGGAATTTCAAGTGTATCGTTCATTTCAGCCATAGGTTCTGTGCGGTGAACAACGGTTCAGGGTCGACGGGTACGGTAAGGGTCTGGCGTTCGCTGCCTGCAGAAATCGAATGTAAGCCGGTGGCGATGATGAGACTGTGCGGCGGCCAGCGATTTCTGCCGGTGGCGGCGAGGAAACCTGTCTACCTATGAGTATCAGGGATTGGACGGCCAGTGTCAAGTTACGCAAGGGAGCGGTCTCCTGGGCTGCCCGGTGCGCCAGGCTCAGGCCGCATAGGGATCGGCGGCATCCCGCAGGCCGTCGCCCACGAAGTTGAAGGCCAGCACCGCCACCACCACCGCCAAGCCTGGCGTCAACAGCCAGGGGGCCGTGGCCACAGCCCGCAAATTTTGCGACTCCTGCAGCAGCACGCCCCAACTGATCACCGGCGGCCGCAGCCCCAGCCCCAGGAAGCTCAGGGCCGTCTCGGCCAGGATGACGCTGGGGATGCTCAGGGTCAGGGAAGCGATGATGTGGCTGAGGAAAGAAGGGACCATGTGGCGGAAAATGACCCGCAGCTCGCTGGCCCCGGCCAAGGTGGCAGCCAGGACGAAGTCCTCTTCCCGCAGGGAGAGGAAGCGCCCCCGTACCACCCGGGCCAGCCCCGTCCAGCCGATCAAAGAGAGCAGCACCGTGATGGCGAAGTACATCTTCAGGGGCGACCACTCCTTGGGCACGGCCGCGCTCAGGCCCATCCACAGGGGGATGGTGGGGATGGAGCGCAGGAATTCAATGACCCGCTGGATGATCAAGTCCACAAAGCCGCCGTAGTAGCCCGAAATGCCGCCGAAGAAGATCCCCAACACCAGGCTGATGAAGATGCCCACCAGGCCCACCGACATGGAGATCCGGGTGCCGTAGACGATGCGGGAGAAGACGTCCCGGCCCAGGCGGTCGGCGCCCAGCAGGAAGAAGACGCCGTCGGGATCTTTGACCCCAAAGAGGTGAATGTTGGCTTCGAACAGGCCCCAGAGCTTATAGGGTTCCCCTTCCACAAAAAAGTAGAGGGGGTAGCGCACCGAAGTGTCGGGCTCGAAGACCAGGCGCATGGTCTCCGGGTCGCGCACCGATTTCAGCCCGTACACGAACGGGCGCAGGTGGAAGTTCCCCTCCGCATCAAAGAAGTGGATGCGCTGGGGCGCCGCGTAGGCGTAGTTGGCATCGTAGCGGTTGGGGTCATAGGAGGCGATCACTTCGGCGAATAGGGCCACCAGGTACAGGAAGATCAGGAGGACCAGGGAGACCATGGCCATCTTGTGGCGACGAAAACGCCACCACATGAGCTGCCATTGGGAGGCGGTGTAGACGGTGGCGTCTTCTCCGCCGATGGCTTCTGGACTTTCCAGCTCGCCCAGTTCCTCGTCCTCGGCCGGCCAGGCCAGATCCTGGTTTGGTAAGGGGTCTGTCGAAATTCGATCTTTTTCTACTGCCATGGTCGAATGCTCCGGGTAAATACCCAACGAATTCATCCAGGTGCTGGAGGACTACCGAGCGCCATCGGGATCACGATGAACTCATTGGTAGCGGATGCGCGGGTCCAGCCAGGCCAACATGATGTCGGAAAGCAGGGTGCCGATCACCGTCAGCGCGCTCAAGATCAAGATAAAGCTGGCTGCCAGGTACATGTCCTGAACCAGGAGCGCGTTGAGCAGCAGCGGCCCGGTAGTGGGAAGGCTCAGGACGATGGAGATAATGGTGGCACCGTTGATCAGCCCCGGCAGCGCCCAGCCCGCGGTGCTCACAAAGGGGTTGAGGGCGATGCGCACCGGGTATTTCAGCAGCAGTTTGGTCTCGCTGACCCCTTTGGCCCGGGCTGTCTCCACGTACGGTTTGCGCAGCTCATCCAACAGGTTAGCCCGCATGACCCGGATCAGCCCGGCCGTTCCGCCCACGCCCAGAATAATCAGGGGAACCCAGAGGTGCTTGAGCATGTCCACAAATTTGGCCCACGACCAGGGCTCTGTCTGGAATTCTCGGGAGAAGAGCCCGCCCACGTTGGTGTTGAAATAGCGATAGCCGATCCAGAGCAGGACCAGGGCCAGCAGGAAGTCGGGGATGCCCAGCCCGATGAACGAAAACGCGGTAAAAATGTAGTCGCCGATGGAATATTGGCGGACCGCGGAATAGACGCCGATGACGAAGCCCAGGATCCAGGTGAAGATGAGGGCGGTGAAGGAGATCAGGAAGGTCAGGCCCACCCGTTCCCAGATCAGCTCCGACACCGGCTTGTTCCAGCCGAAGGAGTAGCCAAAGTCGCCATGCAGGACGCCCCAGATCCACTTGAAGTAGCGTTGATACAGGGGCAGATCCAGGCCAAAGCGGTGTTTCAGCGCCTCCAGTTGGGCCTGGTCCACCGAGTCACCCGAGGCGGCCAGGGTCGCAGTGTAGGCCGTCAGGTAATCCCCCGGCGGCAGTTCGATGACCACGAAGGAGACGATGGAGACGGCGATGAGGGTGATCACCATCAACAGCAGCCGCTGAACGATATACTGAAGCATGGAATTCCTCCCAAGACGTGGTGTGGAAACCGGCATGGGCCTGCCGGCCCTCCACACCACGTCGCGACCGGTTCATCTGGCAGGGGTGGATGGCAGGCACTCAGGACGAGCGCTTGAAGTACTGCTCCACATTGGTGTTGCCCGGCGTCTGCTGCAGCCAGTCCGAAACAGCCTCCTCCGGCACGTTGCGGAAGTTGTTCTTGACGATGCCCACGTGGGGCAGGACGCCCACCGTGCCGATGAACCAGATGTTCTCGGAGGCGTTGTCGAAGAACTCTTCGGCCAGGGCCGGCAGCTCATCTGGCGAGGCACCCTTGATCAGGTCATAGAGCTCGTACTGGCGCTTCACCTCCGCGGGCGGCTCCTCCCCCTGCTCGCCTCGGCTCTGGTACCACTGCCACCAGAGGGCCGCGGTTGACGGCGGGGTGCCCCCCTGGTAGGGCAGGAAGTACCAGGGCTCGATCAGCGGCGTCAGGCAGCGGTCCATGATCCAGACGCCCATGTCCATCTCTTCGCCGGCCAGGCCCCGCTGGTTGAACAGGGTGCGGTCTTCCTCCTTGGGGATGGCCCGGATGCCGATCTGCTTCCACTGATCGGTGATCATCTGGACCGCGTCCCGCCAGGGGCCGAAGACCGGCGCATACTCGATGGTGATGGTCAGGGGCTCTCCATCCGGGCGTAGGCGGAAACCTTCGTCGTCCCGCTCGGTGAGGCCTATCTCGTCCAGAAGCTGGTTGGCCCGGTCGGGATCGTGCTCGGCGTAGCGGGTGGCGTGCTCTTCCTTGAAGTAAGGGCTCTCCGGGATCAGGGAGGCCTGGCGGGGCTGGCCGAAGCCCTGGTAGGCCAGCTCGTTGATCTGGCTGCGGTCGATGCCCAGGGAGAGGGCGATGCGGAAGTTCTTGTTCTGGAAGAGCTCCCGTAGCACCGGGTCCTTGTGGTTCATGTTGGGGTGCAGCAGGCAGTTGGAGCCCTCGGCCAGCTTCCAGCGGAAGACCCGGTAGTCGCCCTGCTCGGCGTTTTCGATGAAGAGGGGGTAGTTGTTCCACAGGATGTGGCGGAACTGGCAGTCAATCTCGCCGGCCACGGCCTTCAGGTTGAGCAGGTCGGCATTCTCCACAATATCAAACTGGATCTTGTCCAGGTAGGGGAGCTGGTTGCCTTCGGGGTCGACCTTGTAGTAGTAGGGGTTGCGTTCGGCCACCACAGGCACATCCGGCGGCACCCGGGTGGGGATCCACGGCCAGATGTGGGGCTGTTCCGGATTCTCCCAGCTGCGCCGATTGCCGAAGAGCTCCCACCAGTTGCCGAAGCCCGCGTCCTTGGTCTTTTGGGCCAGTTCCTCTTCGCTGACGTAATTGGGGTGAAACTGGCTCAGGTAGTGCTTGGGGTAGTCGCAGATGTTGCCGCCGGCACCGGCCGAAGGCCCGGCCAGGATCTGGATGAAGAGGCCGTAGGGGTTCGGGAAGGAGAACTTGATGGTGTAGTCGTCGATCTTCTCCAGCTTCCCGGCCTCGCCGGTCACCGGGTCCCGCATCCAGCTGGGGATGGAGGGAGTCAGGTCGCTGTTGAGCAGCACATCTTCGTACCAGAAGACGAAATCGTCCGCGGTGAAGGGTTCGCCGTCGGACCAGCGCATCCCCTCCCGCAGTTTGATGGTGAACTCGGTGGCAGTGTCGTTGATCTCGAAGCTTTCAGCCACGTTGGGCACCACGGTGGAGCCGTCCTGGCTCCAGCGCACCAGGTTCTCATAGGAGAGGCGGCTGTTGATAATGCCGGCGTCGCCTGGCCCCACGGCTGCCCGGAACCAGGTGCCACCGTATTCGCCGATCTCCTCGACCACGGGGATCACCCGGGGATTCTTGGGCAGGCGCTCGTCCACCGGGGGCAACTGTCCCTGGGCCACCAGCCCGGCCAGCATGGGGGCCTCGTTGTACTGGGAGGGGGCGGCGCCGGCTGCGGCGCCCCCTTCGCCGGCTGCCGGCGCGGCGGTGGCTTCTGCCGCCGGCGGCGCCGCTTCCGGGGTGCCCCTGCCGCCACAGGCGGCCAGCACCGTGCCCGCCGCAGTGAAGGCCGACAGCCGCATGAACATGCGGCGGGATAGGGTACGGGGTTCGCGTTGCTCAGACATGGTTTGGCTCCTCTCATGGAAGTGACGAGATGGCTTAGGTAAGCTGACGTCGATGCCACGGTAGAAGTTTGCCGGGGGGGGCGATTCTCCATGGAGACCCCAACAAGCTCCTACCCGAATTGACAAGAGGGGGAGCTACTGATACAGCACGCAGCGCACTTTGTGGCCCGAGTCCAGCTCCAGGAAGGGGGGATCCTGCTGGTTACAGACGCCCCGGATGGCCTTGCGGCAGCGGGGGTGGAACGGGCACCCCTGGGGCCGGGCGTAGGGATCGGGCACAGAGCCGCGGATGGCCGTCAGGCGGCCGGTCTGCCCCAGGGCTGACTTGCGGCCCAGCCGGGGGATGGAGCGGAGCAGCGCCTGGGTGTAGGGATGTTTGGGATCGTAGAAAATGGTGTCCACGTCCGCCATTTCCACCACCTGGCCCAGGTACATGACCACCACGTAGTCCACCATCTGGGCGATGACGCCCAGGTCGTGGGTGATGAAGATGATGGCCATGCCAAACTCCTCCTGCAGGTCCCGCATCAGGGTCAGGATCTGGGCCTGGGTGGTCACGTCCAGCGCGGTGGTAGGCTCGTCGGCGATGAGCAGGGAAGGCCGACAGGAGAGGGCCATGGCGATCATGGCTCGCTGGCGCATGCCGCCGCTCAACTGGTGGGGGTAACGGTCGATGGTGCGGTTGGGGTGGGGCATGTTGACCCGCTCCAACATGTGGATGGCCTGCTCCCGGGCCTCCTCCTTGGTCACCGGCTGGTGGAGAAGGATGGCCTCGATGATCTGGTTGCCGATGGTGTGGACGGGGCTGAGGGAGGTCATGGGCTCCTGGAAGACCATGGAGATCTCCCCACCGCGGATGCTGCGGATCTTGCTGCCCATGGGGTCCAGCTTCACCAGGTCGATGACATCCTCCTGGCCGCCCTGGCCTGTGGCCCCCTTGCCCACGCCCTGGTGGAAGAGGATCTCCCCTTCCACAATGCGGCCCGGCGGCGGCACAATGCGCAGGATGGAGCGGGCCATGACCGATTTGCCGCAGCCACTCTCACCCACCAGGCCCACCGTCTGGCCCCGGAAGACGGTGAAGTCCACACCGTCCACCGCGCGCACGATGCCCTGCTCCAGGAAGAAGTGGGTCTTCAGGTTGCGCACTTCCAGCAGCTTTTGATTTTTGCCTGCGACCGAAGTGGCCGCCTGTGGTGCACCTTGAATCACAGTTGTGTTGACCATCCGAGTCACTCCTATTTGGCGTATGGATCGGCGGCATCCCGGATGCCGTCCCCCAGGAAGTTAAAGGCGAGCACAGCCAGGACCACGGCCAGCCCAGGGGTGAGCACCCAGGGGGCCAGGGCCACCGAGCGCAGGTTTTGCGCCTCCTGGAGCAGCACGCCCCAACTGATGGCCGGTGCGCGCAGCCCCAGCCCGATAAAGCTCAGACCCGTCTCGGCCAGGATGATACCCGGGATGGAGAGGGTCAACGAGGCGATGATGTGGCTCAGGAAGGAGGGCATCATATGGCGCAGGATGATGCGCATCTCGCTGGAGCCGGCGAGCCGGGCCGCCATGACGAAGTCCTCTTCCCGCAGGGAGAGGAAACGCCCCCGCACCACCCGGGCCAGGCCCGTCCAGCCCACAAAGGAGAGCAGGATGGTCACGCCGAAGTAAAGGCGGACGATGGACCAGTCGGCCGGCAGGGCCGCGGCCAGGGCCATGATTAGGGGAATTTCCGGGATGGAGCGGATGAACTCGATGAGGCGCTGGATCAGGTTGTCGATGGTGCCGCCGTAGTAGCCCGAGATACCGCCCAACAGGATCCCCAACACCAGGCTCACCACCACGCTCAGCAGGCCGATGGTCAGGGAGATGCGGGCGCCGTAACAGAGCCGGGAGAAAAGGTCCCGCCCCAGCCGGTCGGCGCCCAACAGGAAGAGTCCCTGTTCCTCCCGGGGAGCGTCCAGGCCGAACAGGTGGCGGTTGCTCTTCCACAGCCCCCAGAGCTCATACTCCGGCCCCTGGACGAAGAAGCGGATGGGGTACATCACCGTGCGATCTTCCACGTAGATGCTGCGCAGGGTCTCCGGATCCCGTTCCCGCACCATCTTGTAAACGAAGGGCCACCGCAGGTTGCCCTCGTCGTCGATGATCCGGATCTTGGAGGGGGGCGCTAGCTTGAACTGGACGAAGGAGTTTTCCGGGTTGTAGGGCGCCACAAACTCGGCGAAGGCCGCCACGAAGTAGAGGAGGATCACGATCACTGCGCTGATGACCGCCATCCGGTGTTTGAGGAAGCGCCACCACATGAGTTTGAGGTAGGACGCCACATAGATCTTTTTCTCTTCTTCCGAGGAAAACTCTTCTTCGAACTCATCCTCCAAGGTGGGATCGAGCTCTTCCACCTGTTCGTACCAGGTCTTTTCCACAGATTGCATGGATCTCTTCTCCTCGCCCTCTGAAACCGAAACTGAGAGGCGCGTACCGCATGGTGGGAACCGTTCGGACCACCTGGACGGTTTTCCGCCTTCGTCCCCAACCATGGGACGCATCCTAACTGAGCCGGATGCGTGGATCCACAACGGCCAGCAGGATGTCAGAAATCAGCGTGCCGATCACCGTCAGGGTGCTCAGGAGCAGGATGAAGCTGCCGGCCAGGTACATGTCCTGGGAGGTGAGGGCACGCAACAACATGGGACCCGTGGTCTGGAGGCTCAACACCATGGCCACCAGGGTGGTGCCGGAGATCAGGCTCGCCAGGGACCAGCCCACGGTGCTGAAGAAGGGGTTCAGGGCCACCCGCACCGGATATTTCCAAATGAGGCGGTTTTCTTTCAACCCTTTGGCCCGGGCCGTCTCCACATACGGCTTGTTCAATTCATCCAACAGGTTGGCCCGGGTGATGCGGATATTGCCGGCCGTACTGCCCACGGCCACAATGATCAGGGGAATCCAGATATGCTTGAGCATATCCACAAATTTGGCCCAACTCCATGGCGCCAGAATATATTCCTGGGAAAAGAGCCCGCCCACGTTTATGCCCAGGGTCGACTGGGCCCAGAACATGACGATCAACGCCAGCAGGAAGCCGGGCGTCCCCAGGCCGATAAAGCTAAACAGCGTCATGGTATAGTCCAGGATGGAATATTGATGGGTCGCCGAGTAAACGCCGATGGGGATGGCAATAAACCAGCTGACCAGCAGCGCGGAGCCGGAAATGGCCATGGTCAGGGCCAGCCGTTCCCAGATGAGGTCTTTGACAGGTTTTTGCCACTCCATGGACTGGCCCCAGTCGCC
>FWPU01013193.1_pt1 | contig 10566 bp, 12 predicted proteins | sample 2228361 | NCBI WGS metagenome assembly FWPU01 (sample SAMEA103939777, study PRJEB20133) | metagenome | reverse complement strand
CACCCAGAAATCCATCCTGGAGCGCAAGGCGCCCCCCACCTTCGACGTGGTGGTGGAGATCCAGACGTGGGACCGGGTGGCCATCCACGCCGACGTGGCGGAGACGGTGGACGCCATTCTGCGCGGCTACTCGGTGCCGGCCGAAATTCGAGAGGTGGACACCGAAGGCAACGTGCGCACTCTCAGCGCCAGGGAACTGGCCCGCGAGCGCCGCTCGCTGGAGCGACGGGGCCCGCTGCTAGAAGAGGAAGAGCTATGGCGAACGGGCCAGGCCCTGGGGGTTGGCGCCGGGTCGCTTGAAGCGGCTGGTGAGAGCCTGGGGACGAAGCCCCGCCGCCTCTTCCCCTTCGGCGTGTCGCGGCAGCGGGTGGAGCAGGCGGTGCGCGCCACCGGCGCCCCCGTAGCCCTGGCCGCCGCCCTGGACGATGCCGACACCGTGCTCACCATTCGCAGCCTGTACCGTCGCAAGCCCCAGCTCCTGCGCGATGCCGAGGCCCGCAACATCCCCATCTACGTCCTTAAGACCAACCGCCTGGTCCACATCGAACAGTCGCTCATCACCATGACCGAGAGCGGCCGTCGCTTCGACCCCGTGGCGCGGGCCCTGGAGGAGGAGGAAGAGGCCATCGGCCGGGTGATGGTGGAGGAGCAGCCGGTGGAGCTATCGCCCCAGAACGCCTTCATCCGCCGTCTCCAGCACCAGATGGCCCAGCGCTATAACCTGACCTCGCGCAGCCAGGGCCGCGAGCCTCGTCGCCGCGTGCGCATATGGCCGGGGGACGGCGAGCCCTTCGAAACCGTGGAGTAGGGGCCGAGCTTTAGCTCGGCCCAGGTTGGGATCGAACGGGAGGACAGAGCTGAAGCTCTGTCCCTACGATTGGAGCATGTCTTGCAGGACTTGAGGAGGATGACGGACGCTCTCATCACCTTCGAAGGCGGCGAAGGCAGCGGCAAGAGCACCCAGGCCCGCCTCCTGGCAGACCGATTACAGGAGCGCGGGCTGCCTGTGCTGCTGACGCACGAGCCCGCCGCCACCGAAGCGGGCCGACGCATCTGGGACGTCATCGCCCAGGGCGGGCTGGACCCTCTGGCCGAACTCTACCTTTTCCTGGCCGACCGCGCCCAGCACGTGAACCAAGTCATCAGGCCCGCCCTGGCGGAAGGCCGCATCGTGGTCTGCGACCGCTTCGCCGACTCCACCGTGGCCTACCAGGGCTACGGGCGCGGCCTGGACCGCCGCCTCATCGAGCGGCTGAACCGGGTGGCAACGGGCGGCCTGAAGCCGAACTTGACCTTCCTCCTGGACCTGCCGGTGGAAGTGGGCCTGGCCCGCCAGGGGCTGGCCCTGAGCGGAGCCGAAGGGAAGGCGACCGACGCCATCGGTCGGGAGGGGCGGGACTTCCACGAGCGGGTGCGGCGGGGGTACCTGGCGCTGGCCAGCCGCCAGCCCGCCCGCTGGCGGGTCCTCGATGGGTCACAGCCCGTCGAGGTGGTGGCGTGCCAGGTGTGGGAGGCGGTGGAGCGATTGGTTGGAACCTTGGAACTTTAGAACCATGGAACCCAGAGCGAGACCCCCAGGTTCCAAGGTTCCAGGGTTCCAAGGTCCCAAGCGAAGCTACACCCTCTCGAACACCGTCGCTATCCCCTGGCCGCCGCCGATGCAGAGGGAGACGAGGCCGTAGCGGCCGCGCCGGCGTTCGAGCTCGTACATCAGCTTGACGGTGAGGATGGCGCCGGTGGCCCCGATGGGGTGTCCCAGGGCGATGGCACCGCCGTTGGGGTTGGTCTTCTCTTCGTCAAGGCCCAGGGCGGTGCTGCAAGCCGCCGCCACCGAGGCGAAGGCCTCGTTCAGCTCCACCACGTCCATCTGGGCCAGCGCCAGGCCTGCCTTCTGGAGGACCTTGCGCACGGCGGGGATGGGCCCGCTGCCCATGAGGGATGGCTCGACGCCGGCCTCGGCGCGGGCCACCATACGCAGGCGGGGCGTCAGGCTTCGGCGTGAGCTCAGCCGAACGCCCAGCTCCTCGGCCTTGCGACGGCTGGTCACTACCACGGCGGCGGCGCCGTCGTTGATGCCCGATGCGTTGCCGGCGGTGACCACGCCGCCCTCTTTGAAGGCCGGTCGCAGGCGGGCCAGGGCCTCCAGGGTGGTGTCGGCTCGCGGGTGCTCGTCGGTGTCGATGACCCTGGTCTCGCGCCCCACCTTCACCTCCATGGGCACGATCTGGTCCTTAAACCGGCCCTCCTGGATGGCGGCCACGGCGCGCTGCTGGCTGCGGAGGGCCACCTGATCCTGCTCTTCGCGGGTCACGCCGAACTTCTCGGCCAGATTCTCGGCGGTGACGCCCATGTGCACCTTGCTAAAGGGGTCGCCCAGGAGGTGCTGGATGCCGTCCTCCAGTTGCACGTGCCCCAGTCGATAGCCATAGCGAGCGTTGCGGACGTAGTAGGGCATCATGGTCATGTTCTCGACGCCGCCGGCCACGATGACCTCGGCGTCGCCGCACTCGATCCAGCGGGCGGCGGTATTGATGGCCTCCAGGCCGCTGCCGCAAATGCGGTTGACGGTGTAGGCGGGCACCTCGATGGGCAGGCCGGCCTTGATGGCGGCGTGGCGGGCGATGTAGGCGTCCTCCATCACCTGGCCCACGCAGCCCAGGATGACCTGGTCCACCTGCCCCGGCTCCAGGCCTGCCCGTTCGACGGCGGCCCTGATGACGGCAGCGGCCAGGTCCGAGGCCGGCGTTTCGGCGAAGGCGCCTCCCATGCGGCCGATGGCCGTCCGCACGCCGCTGACGAGGACCACTTCTTCCATGAAAGACGCCCCTTTCTACGAGTGGAACCTTGGAACCATTGAACCTTGGAACCAGTCAACTTCCAGGCAGGCTCGAGAGCTCCATGGTTCCAAGGTTCCATGGTTCAGGGTCTCTGGTGGGTGGGCCGATTGTAGACGGCGGGCGTAGGTGGGGTCAAGCTTGTTCGGGCGACCAGTCCGCCTGGGGCGGACGCTGTTCCCCCTAACCCACGACCCGTAACCCTTGACCCGTGACCCTCAGGTTGCCCCTGGAACCACTACAGCCTCTCCGCCGTCTTAAGGGTATCAACGGTCCTTCCTGGAAGGACGGAGAGGAGCACAAGATGAAACGAAACCTGGTTCTGCTGGCGATAGCAGGCGTCCTGGTGGCTCTCGCCGCTGGCCTCTGGGCCGCCCGCTCCAATGAGCCCGCCGAGCGGTCGCCGAGGAGTGGGGAAGCGGTGCTGATGGGCTCGCCAGGCGAGTCAGGCATTCTCGATGTGGAGATGACCGAGCCGGCCCTCGGCGGGCCAGTTTTCGAGGAGGAGCAGGCTGCCCGCGATATCGCTGGGGCGCCGTCTCCGCCCCAGGTCGAGTCTGCCGCCGGTTATGAGGGCGCCTCGCCCGCCGTGGCAGGCGCCTCCATCGACCGCAAGATCATCCAGACGGCGTCCCTGAGCCTCCAGGTGAAGGCGGTGGGCGAAGCGTTTCAGGAAGTAGGGCGCATCGCCAGCGCGGCGGGCGGCTTCGTGGCCAGCTCCGCCTTCTCCTCCATCGAGGGCGAGAACGAGGGCGAGGCGCAGATGGCTTCGGTCACCATCCGGGTGCCCGCCGTCCGCTTCCAGGAGGTGCTGGCCTCCCTTCGTGGGCTGGCGGTGAAGGTCGATAGGGAGCAGTCAGAAGCCAGCGACGTGACGGAGGAGTTCAGCGACCTGGCAGCGCGCCTGCGCAACCTGGAGGCCACCGAGGCCCAGTACCTGGAGTTCCTGAAGCGGGCCAAAGACATCGGCGAGGTTCTCCAGGTGCAGGATCGCCTGAACGCCGTCCGCGGCGAGATCGAGCAGGTGCGGGGGCGTATGAACCTGCTCGAAAACCTGTCGGACATGGCGACCGTCACCGTGCACCTGCGTCCCGAGGGCGCGCCGACACCAGCCCCCGAGCCGCTGGGCCCTGATCCGGTCCGCGCCGCCCAGGAGGCCTGGCAGGCCTCGCTGGAGGCACTTCGCGCCATTGCCAGCGGTGTTGTCGTGGTGGGGGTCTTCTCATGGTGGCTGGTGCCCCCCATGGCCCTCCTGGCGCTGGTGCTGTGGCAGACCCTGGTCCGCCGCCGCAGGGCGGAGACCCCTTAAGAGACGCCTTCGTCCTGGAACCAGAGAACTTTTGAACCTTAGAACCATAGAACCTTAGAACCTTGGAACCGGCATGGGCCAGGGCTCCAGCAGGGTGCTCAAAAAATGTCTCCCACGGCCTTGCGGTTCGACAGGCTCACCGCGAACGGAATCTAATTACCGTTCGCCCTGAGCTTGTCGAAGGGCGGGTACGGAGTTTGTCAGCACCCTGCTAGGGTTCCAGGGTTCTAAGGTTCCAAAGTTCCAGGGCCACGGCGCGGGCGGTTGACTGAGGGGTACGCGCCCATTAGCATGGCGGCGGTGGAGGAACCAAGGACTTAGGACCAAGTACCCGGTGGCCTGCGATCATCCCCGGTTCTGGGTTCTTGGTTCTAGGTTTGTTATCTCCTCGCCTATGCGCCTTCTCTCTCGAGCGCTGACCGTTGCCTCTCTGGTCATCGGTACCTTGATTGCGGTTTTGAGCCTTATCATTGCCGGCCCTACTATTAGCACGGGGCTGGTCATTGGGATTATTCTTGTCTTGAACGGCGTGGTTCGGCTATACCCACTGGACGATGGCTGAGGTTCTATTTATTGCTGCGTGCCAGGAGGCGAAGATATAATGCCTTGGAGGCTCTTTGGGCGGGGCGAGAAAGGTGTGCCCTCGGAGGGCGGCGTTGACGTTGCTCAGCGCAAGAAGGCCGCACCTTTCGCAGAAGAGAGCCGGGCCATACCGGTCTCCAGCCGGGTTAAGGCTATTCTGGTCCCCGTGGATGGCTCGCCGGCCAGCCTGGAGGCAGTGGCCCTGGGATGCAACCTCGCGCGACGCCCGAAGGCCAAGGTCTATCTCATCCACGTCATCGAGGTGCCCCGTGCCATACCCCTGGACGCCGAGATGGGGCCCGAAGCGGCTCGCGGTGAGGAGCTCCTCCTTGAGGCCGAGCAGGTGGCTCGCGAGGCGGACTGTCAAGTAGAGGGCGAGTTGCTCCAGGCCCGCGACGCCGGCCAGGCCGTGGTCGATGAGGCAGTCGCACGCGATGTGGACCTCATCATTGTAGGCGTCGAGTACGAGCAACCCGTGGGGGAGTTTCAAATGGACCGATTCCCTCAATACCTGCTGCGGAATGCCCCCTGCGCGGTCTGGCTCCTTCGCCGGGCTCCTGGGGAAAGAGGTTTCGCCTAGCATGAAAGTCGTCATCATGGGTTGCGGGCGTGTGGGGGCCGAACTGGCCATCATGCTTCAGCGCGAGGGCCACCAGGTCACCATCATCGACATCGACCCCGCCGCCTTCGGGCCCCTGGGGTACCTCTCTGAGGAGTTCAGGGGCACGAAGTTGGTCGGTAACGGCATGGATCAGGACGTGCTGCGGCGAGCCGGCGTCGAGGAGGCCGACGCCTTCGTCTCCGCCACGCGAGGTGATAACCGGAACGTTATGGCCTGCCAGATTGCCAAGCATGTCTTCGGCGTGCCCCGTGCCGTCTCGAGGGTCTTCGACCCCATCCGAGAGGAGATGTACCGCCAGCTGGGCCTGCGCACTATCAATCCCACGCGCATTCAGGCCTCTCTCATGAAGGAGGTCCTGCTGCGGGACGAGGAGGTTGCCGCCGCCCAGGCGTAGGCCGCCGCAGCAAGCCAGAAGGAGCTGGAGAAGAGAGTGTACATAATCGTCGTCGGCGGGGGGAAAGTCGGTTACTACCTCATGCGGGAGCTGCTGGAGAGCCAGCAGGAAGTCCTGCTCATCGAACAAAACCCGGCTCGCTGCGCGGAGATCGCTCAGGAACTGGGCGACGCCGTGGTCATGCAGGGCGACGGCTGCGAGGCTGCCACCATGGAGCGGGCCGGCGCCGGCCGCGCCGACCTTGTCATCGCCGTCACCGGCGACGACGAGGACAACCTGGTGGTCTGTCAGGTCGCCAAGCACCGATTCCAGGTGCCCAGAACTGTCGCCCGCGTCAACAACCCCAAGGATGAGCTTATCTTCCGCAAGCTGGGCATCGATACCACGGTGAGCGCCACCAGCGCCATCCTGGCCCAGATCGAGCAAGAGCTGCCGACGCATCCGCTGATCCCCCTCATGACCCTGAAGGGCAGTGGCCTGGAGATCGTCGAGGTGAAGATCCCGCCCAACGCCGCCGTGGTGGGTAAGCCCATCCGCGACCTGTTGTTGCCCCACCAGTCCCTCATCTCCCTCATCGTCGATGCCGACGGGCAGCCGCGCGTACCCACCAGCGAGACTGTCATTCACGCCGGCGACGAGGTGGTGGCCGTCACTATGCGGGAGACGGAAAGCGCCTTGCGGGCCGCCCTCACCAGCTCTTCACCCCTCGGTCCGGCCGGCGCGTTGTAGGCCGAGGCCCACCTATGGCCAGGCGCCTCGCCTTCCTGGGACCGCCAGGCACCTTCAGCGAAGAGGCCGCCCTCCTCTACGACAGTCACGCCCAGATGGCACCCTTCAACAGCGTGGCCGCCGTCGCCGCCGCCGTGGAGTCCGGCCTGGCCGACGAGGGCATCATCGCCATCGAGAACAGCCTGGAGGGAACGGTGACCGATTCGGTGGACGTCCTGGTCCACGAATCAGGCCTGTCCATTCGGGGCGAGCTGGTGCTGCCCATACGTCACTGCCTGCTGGCCCCGCCCGGCCTGGAGGCGGCGGGCGTCAAGGTCATCTTTTCTCATCCGCAGGCCCTGGCCCAGTGTCGGCGCTTCCTGGAGCGCTGCTTCCCCCGCGCCCAGGTGGAGGCCGCCCTCTCCACCGCCGCCGCCGTCGAGCAGATGATGGAGCACCAGGACGCCGCGGCCATCGCTACCCGCCGGGCGGCCGAGATCTACGGCGCCCAGGTGCTGGCCCAGGACATCCAGGACAACCGCCTGAACCAGACTCGATTCGTGGTTATCGGGCCCACCGACGGCGCGCCCACCGGCCGCGATAAGACCTCCATCGCCTTCACCGTGGCCCACGATAGGCCGGGCACCCTGGTGGGCGTCCTCCAGGAGTTCTCCCAGCGCCAGATCAACCTCACCAAGATCGAATCGCGGCCCGCCAAGCAAGAGCTGGGCATCTACATCTTCCTGGTGGACCTGGAGGGCCATCGCGCCGACCCCGCCGTGGCCGAAGCCCTGGCGGCCGTGAAGGCGAAGGCGTTCTTCTTCAAGATAATGGGCTCTTACCCGCGGTACGAGCCCCGGGCCGGCTCGACTGAGCTCGCCGAAGTCTGACCCATGCCTGAGATCCCGGACCTGGAGGCCATTGGCGACTTCTGCAACGCCCGCCTGCCCGGCCAGCGCATCGAGCGGGCGCAGCCCATCATCCCCGTCGTCTTCCGCATCCCCAAGGCCGAATTCGTCCAGGCCCTGGAAGGCAACACCTTCGGCCAGACGGAGCGCCGGGGCAAGTTCCTCCTCTTCGGCCTGGAGTCCGGGCATCGACTGGTGATTAACCCCATGCTGACGGGCCGCTTCCAGTACGTCCCGTCGGAGGAGAAGCGACGGGCCAGGACCTGTATGGCCCTGGGCCTAGCCAACGGGCAGGAGCTGCGCTACGTAGACGAGCGTCTGATGGGCAAGGTCTATCTAGTGCCAGCGGATGGCCTGGGCCAGGTACCCCAGTTCGCCGAGATGGGGCCGGACGCCCTTTCGCCCGAGCTGACGGAGGAGGACTTCGCCGAACGCCTACGGCGCCATACCGGCCAGATCAAAGGCATCTTGGTCAACCACCGCTTTATCGCTGGCATCGGCAACGCCTACGCCGACGAGATCCTGTGGAAGGCGGGCCTTCACCCCTACCGAAGGCGCACCACCCTCTCGGGCGAAGACGTCCATCGCCTTTACGAGGCGGTGCGCTCCGTCCTGACCTGGGCCATAGCCATCGTGGCCGGGCGTATGAGGGAGGAACTGGTCTACGACGAGGTGCGCGACCACCTGCGGGTGCACCGGCGCGGAGGCGAACCCTGCCCGGCCTGCGGCACCCGCATCTCCGAGATCACCGCCGGCGGGCGCATCACCAGCTTCTGTCGCAACTGCCAGAAGTAGCGCCCTATCACCTACTCCCGCCCCAGGAACAAGCAACAAGCCACAGGCAACAAGGATCTCAGAGACCATAGAGGGTCCCGAGTGACGAGTAACGAGCGATGAGCGACCGGGGGCCTGTTGCTTGTTGCTCGTTCCTGGTTCCCGGTTCCTGCTAGAAGCCGGTAAACCCTTCCCAGCCGGGGATGAACTTCCGCCACTCTACCTCTTGCTCCAGGTAGTGGTAGAAGGCGTAGAAGACGCCCACCCGGGGCCGGGTGGGCTGCCGCACCAGGTGCATGTGGGCTTCCGGGGGCGTACGGCCGGCTTTGCGGTGGTTACAGACCTTGCAGGCGGAGACCACGTTCTCCCACTCATGGAGACCGCCTCGGTGTCTGGGGATGACGTGGTCCACAGTCAGGTCTCGGGTCTGGTGCCCGCAGTACTGGCAGGTGAAGCGGTCGCGCTGGAAGACCTCCTTGCGGGTCAGGCGCACTTCGGGCCGGGGCCTCTTGATCATGTACACCAGACGAATGACGGAAGGGAGACGGAAGATGTAGGAAGGGCTGCGGAGCACGTGGCCATCGCGATGCTCCAGGACCTCCGCCTTGCCACGGTCGACCAGCACGAAGGCCCGTCGGGCGTTGCAGACGTTCAGGGGCTCGTAGTTTTGATTAAGGACCAGTACTGCCGAATCGACCATGTCCTTCGTCGGGGCTAGCTCTAGCTTCAAATCATAGCAAATCGATTCTGCCGCCGCAACGAAGGCTGCCGCTCCCAGGCCCCTCATCCCCAGGAACCAGGAACTGGGAACCAGGAACCAGGCCCCTCATCCCCAGTTTTCGGGTTTCGGGTGCCGTGTTACTGGGGAAGGGGTGTTGGCTCGGTGGTGGGCGGCTGGGCGCAGGGGCACCCAGGCTCCGGGGTGGGCTCCACCGCCGGCAGGCAGTAGGGAGGCTCATAAAGGCAGGGCGGAGGCGGATAGAGGGGCCGGTGCCATAGGGTGCCGAAGTCGACGCAGATGTAGCCCGCCTCCTCCGTCAGCGCGTCGACTACGGAGCGCTCGGCCGAGGCGGGGTCGAAGAGGTCCGTAGGCAGGGGCACGGGGCCCTGATGCATAAACCAGAAGCGCGGGTTGCCGCCTTCAATGTCGTTGGCTATCTCGAAGAGGGGGGTGCCCGCCCGATAATGAGGCATGAAGGCGCGGATCTGGCAGCCAGCCACCAGCTCGACGTCCTCGATGACGATAGGTATCTCTTGTGCGGCCGAAGGGTCGCCTGAGCTGCCAGCCAGGGCCAGCGCCGCCCAAGGAAGGGCTAAGGCCAATAGCCCGCCTAAAACGGGGCCTCGGGCGAAAGCGAGACGACAACGAAGGTAAACAGCGAGAAGAATCGCTGACATCGGCATACTCCGGCCATTAGAAGAGCTGCTCGGCGGCGTCGAACTCGGTGGGCAGCACCCGCAGGAGGATGGGCGCCTTATCGACGAAGAGGGGCGTGAAGGCGGAACCGTCCATGGCGTCCTCCAAGCCCAGCGATGGGTAGGTGGCGAAGAAGATGAGGAGGAGTTCCACCACCAACAGCCCCTTAAAGAGGCCAAAGAAGTCCCCAACTAGAGAGTCCAGGACGCCCAGTTGAAGCAGGGAGACAGCCTCCTTCATGAGCATGGCGATAAGCTGGCCGGCGAGGAACGTGGCCGCGAAAATGCCCAGGAAGGCCACCGACCGGGCCGCTTTCTCGCTATCGATGACTACCAGCACGTCTTCGGCCAGATCTTTGTAGAAAAGGCCGGCCAGAACCACCCCCAGAATGGCCGTAGCGATGATAACCGCCTCGCGGATGAAGCCAGCAGTAAAAGCAGTAAAGGTAAACCAGACGACGATGACCAGGATGACGCCGTCGAGCCAGTTCACCTCATCGCCTCCCTCCCAGCTTCTGCCAGCAATGACCGCCCACGATGGCGGTATCCTCCCTTCAAACGCTCAGCCCTAGTTTCGGCCCGAAGCGCTCTCAGCTTAACACAGGTGCGGTGGCCCGCCTGCCTTTCGGTAGGGCAGGCCGCCCGCGCCAGCCTGCCTGCCGGCAGGCAGGTACCAGCGCAGAACGGGCATCAGGAACAGGCCGCTCAGCAGATATCCGCCCAGCACATCGCTGGGCCAGTGGGCGCCAGTATAGACCCGCCCCGGGCCCACCGCCAACACCATGAAAAGGCAAAAACCCTGGAGCGCCATCCTCAGAGCAGGCTGGCGCACGGTGAAGAAGGCGATGACGAAGAGCAGGACGTAGAAAGTGACGGCGCTGGTGACATGACCGCTGGGGAACGCCGCCCCCGAGGCGTCCTCGCTGACACGCACCAGGTCGGCCGAGGGTCGCGGCCGGTCGACGATGACTTTGACAAGGGCATGGAGACCCCAAGCAAGAGGGGCAACCAGCACGTAG
>FWPU01007706.1_pt1 | contig 10570 bp, 7 predicted proteins | sample 2228361 | NCBI WGS metagenome assembly FWPU01 (sample SAMEA103939777, study PRJEB20133) | metagenome | reverse complement strand
ACTTTGCGCGGTTCATTATGCGCCACTACGAGGGCTGGCTCAATAATCCTGAAGCCGATAAACCCCTGTTATCGCATCAGGTTATGAAAAAGAAGATTTTTCCTTTAATCCATAAAGAAATCCCGGTTTTTCTGGTTGTTATCGATAACCTGCGTTACGACCAATGGAAAGCCATTGAGCCGGTGCTTTCAGATATGTTTACCATCGATGAAGAACAGACCTATTATTCTATCTTACCAACCACAACAGCCTTTGCCCGCAATGCCATTTTTTCGGGCATGCTGCCAACCGAAATGGTCCGGGTTTACCCCGATTTGTGGGTGGGCGATGATGAAGACGAGGGAAAAAATAATTTTGAAGATGCTTTTCTGGAAAAAAACCTAAAAAGAAACAATCTGCAGGTTAAGTTTACCTATCATAAAATTAAAAATGTTGATGAGGGGCGAGACCTGGCCGACATTATTCCGAATCTGTTTCAGCACCAACTCAATGTTATTGTCTATAACTTTGTCGATATGCTTTCGCATGCCCGAACCGATATGGCTATTATTCGCGAGCTTGCTCCCGATGAGTCGGCCTACCGGTCACTTGTCCGTTCATGGTTTTTACACAGCCCCCTGCTGGAGGTACTTAAAACTATTGCAACCCGAAAGGCCCGTCTGATTATAACCACCGACCACGGCACCATTAGGGTGAAACGGCCATTTAAAATTGTGGGCGACCGCTCGGTAAACACCAACTTAAGATATAAGCACGGAAAAAACCTGGGCATTGAGGGCGACCGGCTGTATCATGTTACACGTCCCGAAAAACTCTTCCTGCCCAAACCCCACGTTTCAACTACCTATGCTTTTGCTATTGAAGACCATTTTTTTGCTTATCCGAACAACTATAATTATTATGTAAATCTGTATCGCGACACTTTTCAACACGGCGGCATTAGCATGGAAGAAATCATAATCCCTTTAATTTTCTTATCTTCGAAAAATGCCGGATAACATCAAGGTATTCCGGAGCGTATCCTGCGACAAACTGGACAAACTGGCGCGGGAGGTGCTGGAAATGTTGCCAGATATGCGTGTATTTGCCTTAAGCGGGCCGCCTGGTGCAGGCAAAACCACATTAGTTAAAGCATTTTGTAAAAGCTTAGGTGTGCATCAGGTCACCAGTAGCCCTACCTTTGCTTTGGTAAACGAATATACCGATAAACATGGAAAACCCGTTTATCATTTTGATTGCTACCGGCTGCGGCACGAACGCGAAGCCCGCGAAATCGGAATGGAGGAGTACCTGTTTTCAGGGGCGTACTGCTTTGTGGAGTGGCCCGAACATATTGCCACACTGCTGCCCGAGCGGTATGCCGGGGTGCGCATACAACCTGAAGATGAACAACACCGAACCATAGAAGTAGAACTGCATGGCTGAAAAGAAAAAAACGGGCTTTGCCACGCTGGCTCAGGCCAGCCTGATGCCTCAGGAGCAACTGCTGGCTGTTAAGAATAAGAAAGGCACATTTTTTATAGGCCTGCCCCGCGAAATCTCGCTTCAGGAAAACCGCATTACCCTTACACCCGATGCCGTAGCCCTGTTGGTGAACAACGGCCATCAGGTATGGGTCGAAACCAAAGCCGGGGCTGGATCCAAGTTTTCCGACCAACAGTATTCAGAAGCAGGTGCTTCTATTGTCTATTCATCACAGGAAGTGTACAAGGCCGATGTCATCCTAAAGATTGAACCCCCTACACTGGAAGAAATAGAACTGATGCGCCCCGGACAAACTCTTATATCAGCTATTCAATTAGGGCATTTACAGCCCGAGTACATTCAGGCGTTGTTGCGAAAAAAAATTACCGCACTTGCATTTGAGTTCATTGAGGATAAGGTTGGCGGCATGCCCATTATACGGGCCATGAGTGAAATTGCCGGCAGTACGGTTATGCTTATTGCTGCCGAGTACCTCAGCACCGCACATAACGGCAGGGGAGTTATACTGGGAGGTATTACCGGTGTACCACCTACTAAAGTAGTAATTATCGGCGCTGGTACCGTAGCCGAATATTCTGCTCGGGCCGCTTTAGGCATGGGTGCCGAAGTACAGGTTTTCGATAACCATCTTTATAAACTTAGACGCATAAAGCATTTGCTGGGGCAGCAGATTTATACAGCCACTATCGATACCCTTACTTTGGGTGAATCCCTAAAAACGGCCGATGTGGTAATTGGGGCACTGCGTGCTGAAAAAGGAAGAGCCCGAGTGGTAGTTACCGAAGAAATGGTAAGCAAAATGAAACCTGATTCGTTGATAATTGATTTAAGCATTGACCAGGGCGGATGTGTGGAAACATCAGAAATTACTACCCATGATAAGCCGGTATTTCGCAAATACGATGTAATACATTACTGCGTACCTAATGTAGCTTCGCGCGTAGCCCATACGGCCGCTACCGCGCTAAGTAATATTTTTACCCCCACCATTCTGCGGGCCGCGGAAGAAGGAGGGGTAGAGCAGATGATCTTTTCTCACAAGTGGTTTATGAAAGGCGTTTATACCTATCGGGGCAGCATAACCAATGAGTATATTGCCCGAAGGTTTGGCATGAAGTATAAGAATATTGAATTGTTAATTGCTGCAAGAATTTAGAATGCATATAGTATGATAAAAATGAATGGGTTAAAAAGTTGGCCTATGGTCCTTATTTATGTTGCTCTTTTTTTTCAGAGCAACGGGCAAACAAATACATCGGTTTTACCGGATGAAATCCGTATGATAAGGGCTATGGATCTGCTGTCTCGTCCTCTCTCGTCAATGCCTAACGTGGCCCTTTTGCCGCCTCCTCCGGAAGTAAAGGGCGATATTTACTTAACACCTTACTGGAACAAGGCAACAGTTATGTTATTTGAAAATGACAGGGTAGTAGAAGGATTGCAGGTTAAATACGATGCTTACAACGATGAACTGGATATACATATAAATAATTCCGTTCGCGTTCTGAGCGGAAATAAAGTAAAAAGTTTCGTGTGGCTTGATTCCGTTACCCAACAACTTAGGTTTTTTCATAATGCTTTACAGTTTGAAGAAAATGGTGTAAAGCTTGTCGGATTTTTCGAAGTTCTTTCAGATGGCCCTGTTCCACTGCTTAGCTTAACCCGGGTAACCGTAAACCAACCCGATTACCACATGGCCTTGAATGTAGGTTCCCGCGATGTGCGGATTGTTAAGAAAACTTATTACTACTATGCCATGGGCAATGAAGTACATCGGATCGGGAACGGAAAAGTTCTTCAAAACGCCTTTGCCAAGCATGAAACAGAAATGAAACAGTTTATGAAAAAGTATCCGGTTAAAATAAATCAACCGGCTTCCCTGCGTGCGGCTTTCGATTATTACAATTATTACCTGGAAAGCAGTAAATAAAATGGATTTAAAGTTCGTTTAACTGCTTTTCAAGCAAATGAATCCGGGCTTCCGCATCGGCTTTCTTTTTCTTTTCATTTTCTACTACGGCTGGGGGAGCGCTGGTTAAAAACCTTTCGTTGCTAAGCTTTTTATTTACGTTTTCCAGAAAGCCTTTTTGATACTCCAACTCCTTTAAAAGTGATGCACGTTCAGCTTCTCTGTTAATTTCTTGGTGAACCGGAATCATCAGCTCAGTGGTGTTTACCATCACAGAAATAAAAGCTTCTTCTCGAGGTTGTCCAAATTTTATTTCGCTTAGATTGGCGAGTTTGCAGATGGCTGGTATAAATTGTACACAGGGTAATTGATGCTCTTCTTCGACATACAGTACAAATTTTTGCTTGGACGAAAGGCCTTTGCTGTTACGCATGTTGCGCAATTCGGTTACAACCTGAAATGCAAACCGGGCTTCGTCCAGCAGTTGTGTATTTACCGGTCCGGCAGCAGGCCATCCAGCAATAATTAAATAATCGTTGTTGTTTCGTTCTTTAAGCGCATGCCATAACTCTTCCGTAATAAATGGCATGAACGGATGCAATGCTTTTAATATAGTTTCAAAAAAGGCAATAGCAGTTTGCCATGTAGATTCATCAATGGGATTTCCGTATTCGGGTTTAATAATTTCCAGGTACCAAGAACAGAAGTCTTCCCAGGTAAGGGTGTACACGGTAAGAAGGGCATCAGAAATCCGAAATCGTTCAAACTGCTCTTCCATTTCGTTAAGGGCTTGATTTAAACGACTTTCAAACCAAAGACATGCCTGGTGGTTTATTTTGGGTTGAGTTACTGCGGCGGTTTTCCAACCTTTTACTAAACGGAATGCATTCCAGATTTTATTTGCAAAATTCCGACCTTGTTCGCATAGCTTTTCATCGAACAAAAGGTCGTTGCCGGCGGGCGAGCTAAACAACATGCCCGTGCGCACGCCATCGGCACCGTACCGCGCAATCAAATCGAGCGGGTCGGGCGAATTACCCAGCGACTTCGACATTTTACGGCCCAGCTTATCGCGCACTATGCCGGTAAGGTACACGTTCTTAAAGGGTTTTTCACGGCGGTATTCGTAACCGGCCATGATCATACGCGCTACCCAAAAAAACAGGATTTCGGGTGCTGTTACCAGGTCTTTGGTAGGGTAGAAGTAATTCAGGTCGGCATTGCCATCGTTTCCGTCTTTAAAAACAGAGCAGTCAAACACAGCTATGGGCCACAGCCAGCTGGAAAACCAGGTATCGAGCACATCTTCGTCCTGGCGCAGCGTGGTAAATTGAATGTTTTGGCTACGGAACATTTGTTCGGCTTCGGCTTGAGTTTTGGCTACTACACAATCGCCATGTTCGTTATACCAGGCCGGTATGCGGTGCCCCCACCAAAGCTGGCGCGATATGCACCAGTCGCGCACATTTTCCATCCAGTGCCGAAAGGTATTTTTGAACTTAGCCGGAATAAGCTGAATATTGTCGTTCAGTACGTTTTCCAGTGCCGGCCCGGTTAGCGCCTTCATTTTTACAAACCATTGCATGGAAAGGCGCGGTTCAATTACGGCATCGGTGCGTTCGCTAAAGCCTACGTTGCTGGTGTAATCTTCTGCTTTAACCAAAAAACCATTTTCCTGCAGTTGGCGGGCAATTTTCTTGCGTGCTTCAAAGCGATCTTCTCCTACACAGAGTATAGCTTTATCGTTCAGGGTGCCGTCTTCGTTTAGAATGTCTATCACCTCCAGGCCATGTTTAAGGCCCAGTTCATAATCGTTGGCGTCATGCGCGGGCGTAACTTTCAGGCAGCCGGTTCCGAATTCCATGGATACATACTCGTCTTCAATAATCGGAACCGGGCGATTGATTAGGGGTATGATGGCACGTTTACCCTTAAGGTGCGCGTATCGCGTATCCTGCGGATGCACGCATACGGCTGTATCGGCCATGATGGTTTCCGGGCGAACGGTGGCAATGGTTATAAACTCGTCCGACCCCTCGATGGGGTATTTTATGTAATACAGTTTCGAGGGTACATCGCGGTAAATAACTTCATCGTCCGACAGGGCCGTTTTGCCTACCGGATCCCAGTTTACCATGCGCAAACCGCGATAGATGTATCCCTTTTTGTACAGGTCGATAAACACATCTATCACTGCCTCGTAGTAGTCGGGGTCCATGGTAAACCGGGTTCGTTCCCAGTCGCACGAGGCACCTAATTTTTTTAATTGTTCCAGTATAATGCCTCCGTATTTTTCCTTCCACTCCCAGGCATATTGTAAAAAAGCTTCGCGGGTCAGGTCGGTTTTCCGTATTCCTTTTTCACGCAGCATGGCTACCACACGGGCTTCGGTGGCAATAGAGGCGTGGTCGGTTCCGGGAACCCAGCAGGTTTCTTTTCCCTGCATACGGGCCCTGCGCACCAGCACATCCTGTATGGTGTTGTTCAGCATGTGTCCCATGTGCAACACGCCTGTAACATTGGGCGGAGGAATAACAATGCAGTAAGGTTCTTTATCCGGATTAACGCGCCCTCTGAAGAAACCTTTCTCCATCCACGTGCGGTACCATTTTTCTTCTATTTCAGCAGGGTTGTATTTGGTAGGAAGTGTCATAATTATTGAGGCGCAAAATTATAAAAAAACCGGGCGGTATTATCCTGCCGGATTTTTCATCCGTATGCGCCATTCTGCAGGGTATAGGTTGTTAACCCGGTGTGCCATTACGTTTACCCATCCTAACGGGATGCCGTTATATTCCACCAGGCCGTAACCGCTTATGCCGGATAGACGAACGGCTTCTTTCCTTAAGTAGGCCAGTGCCTCGTCTTTTTGCAGCGAGGCCGTCCGGAAGGACGTTTTGTTCAGGTAAACTGACATGGCCAAAGAATGGAGCGGGATAATTTTATTGCCGGCCACCCTGGCTGCGGCTGTGCCTGCACCCACTACTTTAAGGTTTTGAAAAATGGCGGTAGCATTGCCTAGTTGTTCATCCGGCAAAGCCACTACCTGTTCATTCCATTGGAGCCAGCCTGTTTCGAACGGCGGACAAAAATAATTTCGCACTGCGGCAACCAGCCGGTCGGGTATTTTTGGGGGTTTTGTACGGGTGGATAGGGTACGTTCCTCGTCCAGTTTGCGCAGGGCGGTTATAAAAAATCCCTCGCCTTTTACCCGGTGCGGGTAGAAGCGATAACCCGGTGTGCTAACTGACGAACGTACAATGTTCCATTCCGCCGGCACTTCAAGTGTTACAGCCTCAGCTGCGCGTTCCTCAATCCAGGGACTGATTATCTCTTCGTTTTCAATTTTGTTATATGTGCAGGTACTGTAAATTAAAATGCCGTGTTGTTTAAGTGCGGGCCAAAGGTTCCGGATGATGCGCTGCTGCCTGTGCGCACAGTGTTGCACGTTGGCCGGAGACCAGTGTTTTACGGCTGAGGGGTCTTTGCGGAACAACCCCTCGCCCGAACATGGAGCATCAAGTACAATCACATCAAAAAAGCCGCGAAGTTTGCCCAGATCGGCCGGATCGTTTGAGGTAATAATGGTGTTAGGATATCCCCATCGAGTTAAATTTTCTTTCAATACCGGCACACGGCTTTGAATTACTTCGTTGCACACCAACAGGCTTTCGGGATGCATTAGCGAAAGCAAATGAGTTGATTTGCCTCCGGGCGCGGCTGCGGCATCCAGTATCCGTAAGGGTTTATCGCCAAGGTGCAGTTGCCGGATAAACTGCTCCAGAAACATCGAGCTTGCCTCCTGCACATAATAGGCTCCGGCATGAAAAAGCGGGTCGAGCGTAAACACAGGCCGCTCGGGCAGATACAACCCCAGACTGCACCAGGGTACTTTGTTTCCCTGCAGTGCCGCAGGTTTGAGCGGATTAAGCCGAATGCTTACCTGAGCCGGCAGGGAAAAACTGTTTAAAAAAGCAGGCCACTCATCGCCCAGCAGAGCTTTCATCTCACGGGTAAACACATCCGGAAAATGCACAAGACAATGGGTTGAGGTGGGTGACTGACTGTGCGAAAAATAAGCAGGTGTTCCTTACTTTTGCTTCGGTTATTCTATGCAAATAAAAGCCAACGATCCTAAACTAAAAAGCTGGGTAGAGGTGCCGCCCGATTCGGATTTTCCGATACAAAACCTGCCCTTCGGAATTTTCAAAACCCGTTATCTTTCACCGGTTGCCGGTGTAGCCATAGGCAACTATGTGGTTGACCTGGTGTATTTACACGAAAACGGATATCTGGATGGCCTGGGACTTCCGCCGGGCATATTCAACCAACGTTATCTAAATGATTTTATCTCCTTAGGGCGAAAGAAAACCCGGCTGGTGCGCGAGCGCCTTTCGGAACTGCTTCGGCACGATGCCGATGAATTGCGCGACAACGCTGCAGCCCGTGAAATTGCTCTTATACCTGCATCGGAAGTTCAAATGCTCATGCCGGTAAAGGTGCCCAACTATACCGATTTTTACAGCAGCCTGGAACATGCCTCTAACGTAGGTTCCATGTTTCGCGATCCGGTAAATCCCTTGTTACCTAACTGGCGGCACTTACCGGTGGCATACCATGGGCGCGCTTCCTCCATTGTAGTATCCGGCACGCCCATTCACCGGCCGAAGGGGCAAACCAAACAACCCCAGGCCGAAGCACCTGTGTTCGGACCCACCCAAAAGCTGGATTTTGAACTGGAAATGGGCTATGTGGTTTGCACCGAAACGCGCCTGGGGCAAAGTGTGCCGGTACAGGAGGCTGAAGATCACATATTCGGGATGGTGCTCTTTAACGACTGGTCGGCACGCGACATCCAGCAATGGGAATACGTGCCGCTAGGTCCTTTTCTTTCAAAAAATTTTGCCTCCACCATATCGCCCTGGCTGATTACCCTCGATGCCCTCGAACCTTTCAGAACTACAGGTCCGGAACAACAGCCGCAGGTGTTGCCGTACCTCAGAACCGAAGGAGCAAGGAACTTTGATATTCATATGGAAGTAATTTTACAAACACCAGGTGGTGCTCCTCAGATTATTTCGAATACGAACTTTAAGTATATGTATTGGAACATGGCGCAACAACTGGCGCATCATACCGTTAATGGATGCAACCTGCAGGTAGGCGATATCATGGCCTCGGGAACCATCAGCGGACCGGAGCCGGGCACTTACGGTTCGATGTTGGAGTTAACCTGGAATGGCAGCCGCCCACTCAAACTACCCAGGGGTGTTGAGCGAACTTTTCTTGCCGATGGCGATACGGTTATCTTCCGTGCGTATGCCGCCAAAGATGGTGTTCGCATTGGTTTTGGCGAATGCATGGGAGAAATTGTTGGCGCTAAATAAGTGCACATGATTATTCAACCTAACGAACTACCCGTACCTCAGCTGCATGCCCTGCTGCTGGGGGCAGTAGCACCGCGCCCGATAGCGTTTGTAAGCAGCATCGACAGGCAGGGCAGGGTAAATCTTAGTCCGTTTAGTTTTTTTAATGCCTTCAGCGCCCAGCCGCCGGTTCTGGTATTCTCGCCGGCACGAAGGGGGCGCGACGGCACGGTTAAAGACACCTTGCTGAACCTGCAGGAAGTACCCGAGGTGGTTGTTAATTGCGTAACTTATGGCATAGTTCATCAGGTATCGCTGGCCAGTGCCGAATATCCTCGAGGTGTAAACGAATTTGAAAAGGCAGGATTTACGGCTGTTCCCTCGCAGCTGGTAAAGCCGCCCCGTGTGGCAGAGTCGCCCGTCAACATGGAATGTAAGGTACTGCAGGTGGTTGAATTGGGTAAGGAGGGTGGTGCCGGAAATTTGGTAATATGCGAAGTGCTGCTGATGCACATCGATGATAAAATACTCAACCCTGACGGAAAGATTGATCCTTTTAAGATGGATGCCGTAGCCCGCATGGGTGGCGACTGGTACTGCAGGGCCAATGGCGAGGCGTTGTTTCGTCTGCCTCAGCCGGGTACCCGACTGGGCATTGGGGTTGACCAACTGCCGGAGGCAATTAGGAACAGCACCGTGTTAACCGGCAATGACCTGGCCAAACTGGCAACTGTGGAAAGCTTACCCCTACAGGTGCAGTATAAAAAATTCTCCTCCGACCCCGCCAAACACCTCAAGGCAAAAGAATGGCTGGAAAAAAACGACCTGGCTCAGGCCTGGCAATCGCTCATAGACTAATAAACCATGAACCAACTAACCATGGACCATTAGACCATCGACCAATCAACCATGGACCATTAAACCATAGACCATTAAACCATAGACCATTAAACCATAGACCATTAAACCATAGACCATTAAACCATCGGCCAAATCAATCCCTATACATCACTGCCTTCACAGCTTTTACCGTACGTTCAACATTGGGTAAGATAGCCTGAATTAAGGTAGGTGCATAGGGCAGGGGAGCATCGGCATTGGTAATGCGGTGCACGGGGGCGTCCAGGTAGTCGAAAGCGTGTTTTTGAATATGATAGGCAATTTCTGCCGAGATGGATGCCAGCGGCCATGCTTCTTCTACCACTACCAGGCGGTTGGTTTTCTTAACCGATTCGACCACGGCCTGATAATCGATTGGCCTTACGGTACGCAGATCGATTACTTCTGCCGATATGCCTTCTTTTTCCAGTTCCTGTGCGGCAGCCAGGGCCACTTTAATGATTTTACCGAACGAAACCAGGGTTACATCGGTACCGGGCCGTTTAATGTCGGCAACGCCAATGGGTATGAGGTACTCTTCTTCCGGTACTTCTCCTTTGTCGCTGTACATCAGTTCGCTTTCCATAAAAATCACCGGGTCATCATCGCGGATGGCCGTTTTCAACAACCCTTTGGCATCGTAAGGGGTGGAGGGTACTACTACTTTAAGTCCGGGACAGTTGGCATACCAGTTTTCAAAATTTTGCGAGTGCTGTGCTGCCAGTTGGCCGGCATTGCCAGTGGGGCCGCGAAAAACGATGGGAATGTTGTATTGCCCGCCTGACATGGAATACATTTTGGCAGCCGAGTTCACAACCTGGTCGATGGCTACCAGCGAGAAGTTAAACGTCATAAATTCGATAATGGGCCTTAGACCGTTCATGGCGGCACCTACGCCTAGGCCGGCAAAACCCAGTTCGGATATAGGAGT
>FWPU01013190.1_pt1 | contig 10573 bp, 11 predicted proteins | sample 2228361 | NCBI WGS metagenome assembly FWPU01 (sample SAMEA103939777, study PRJEB20133) | metagenome | reverse complement strand
TTCGTTCTGGCGTCTTAGAGCCTATCCGAAAAGTGTAGCGCAGGCATCCTGCCTGCCCGCCGACAGGATGTCGGCGCTACTTTTCGGATAGTGGCAGAATTCGGTGGCAACGGGGCGGCAAATTCTGCGTAATGCACCCTATGGGAGTGTGAGCGTATGGGGTATGGGCGCAACAAAGTTGACCGCAGGTTTTCGTAACATAACCCCTATTTTCGGGGGAGCCTCTCATGCGTCGTTGACGCACCACGCCGCATGAAAATCGTCCTCGTCGTCGGTCGTTTTGGGAGTTCGAGAACGAGGATGACGATGAGGACGATTATTTTCATAGGTGTCTATCCTGATAGGTCGCTGGCAACAGGGGGCTTCGCGGGAGCCTCCGAATCGTCAACCTGCGGCGGTGCAACGCCAACGTGGATGACGGCGTTCTGCGGAGGATAGTAACTGGAAAACGATTCCTGCTTCTTGCCTTGTGGGGTTGTCATCAGGCGCACGACGGTGACGCGGTAGCCGCTGCGTCCGCTTTTGACGGCGACTTCCTTGCCGGGCGGCAGATGCGGGTCGTCGACTTTCACGACGCGGGCGGGGATACGGCTTTCTTTCGTCTGGACGATTTGAACGTCCTGCTTGTCGACGGTGTTTCCTAAAACCCACACCGTCACCTTGTTACCCGACACCTTCGCCCGCAGGTAAATCGAGTGGGGGAGGGGATTGGTGAATTTCAGGTCCTGCTGCCCGTAGTAAACCGTCGCGTCGCGTCCGCGGGGGGCGTAATCAACGGGGCGGCTGTGCGGCATACGCGCGCGAATCTCCAGACCTGACAGCAGCGCGGTGTTGTAAATCGTCGTGGCGACCTGACAGATGCCGCCGCCGACTTCCTGAACGATTTCGTTGTTGGCAAAGATAGGCGCGGGTTTGTAGCCGTTTTTTTCCAGTCGGGGACCGATGGCGGTATTGTAGGAAAACGTCCCGCTGGGCGGGATGAAGGTCTTGTCCACGTAACCCGCCGCTAACCGTAGGTTGTGCGTGCGGTTGCGCTTGGCGGGGTTGAAGCGGGTCGTGTAGGAGGCAAGCACCGCGTTGATGTGCGCGAGGTCGCGGGCGGTCACTTTCGGCGCAGAGGTTTTGACGGCTAACACGACCTCGTTCATCGTGTCGCCATTCACGGCATGTTCCATCACCCGCCGCGCCGTTTCCTCAGCGTTCAGTTCCACACCGAGTCGTTCGGGAAGGATGCGCACGGCGTTGCCTTGCAGCGCCGCTTCCGCGTTGACGGGCGGTTTGTTCACGACGGCTGTGAGCGATTGAAAGTGTCGCGGTGTTTTCGCGTCCATGACCAGCGACGGTTGAACGTCTTGTCCGTGCCGCAGGACGTGAATTCGCGTGCGGAGTTGCTCCAACCAACTGCCCTCTTTGCCGACGCGATACGCGCGAGCGACGGTCTCTGGGAAATCAAACGCAATGCCGATCTTGCTGGGGGTGATTTTCCATCGCCGATGATTGTGCGTGAGGGTCACGGGCTTGTTGAGACGCTGCGACAGCGAGGCTTGCAGTTTAACTCGCGCCTGCTCCGGCGTCAGTCCGCCGATGTCCACCTCGCTGATACGAACACCTCGACAGATGAGGCGATTGTCCATCACTTCGGTGCCGATACCTACGACCACTGCTACTAACGCCAGCGCGCTCGCGCCGACAACCAACCACTTCCACGGCAATTGCTGTTTCACGTCTGCTAAAACTCTACTCCTTCATGCGCCACGTTGTCCCGTCTTTACGGTCTTCTAAGACAACGCCCAACTCGGCGAGTTCCGAGCGCACGTAATCGGCAAGCGCGTATTGCTTCTCCTGTCGCGCCCGCTGCCGAACGCGAATGAGAAGTTCAATCAGTTGCGGCGACAATCCATCCCGCTCAACCGTCGTATCTTCAAAAGAAAACCCTAAAACGCCCAGCAACTCCTTGACGGTATCCCGCGCCGCCACCAGCGCAGATAGAGACGCTTCGTCCCTTTGCTCTTCCACCTGCGCGATGGTCCTGTTCATCTCACCGATGAGGTCAAACACCGCCGCCAACGCCGCCGGCGTGCCGAAGTCGTTATCCATCGCTTCGATGAAACGCTGATGAGTAGTCTCGATTGAATGGATGAGTGGGTGAGTGGGAGAAAGAGAAGATGGCGTCTCCGCCTCCCTTCTCCCATTCGTCCATTCTCCCACTCGTTTCAGCACGACCTGCACTCGCTCCCACGCTGACCGCGCCGGGGCGAGTTTCGACGCGATGGCGCGGCGGGCGATTTCTTTGGGCGAGCCGGTGTGGTCAGCGATGCTGAAGTCGACAGGCGTATGATAGTCCGCCATGAGCAGCAGCATCCGCCAGACGTTGCGCGGCGCAATCTCCAACGCCTCGCTTACGGTCAGGAAGTTGCCCAGCGACTTGGACATCTTCTGTCCGTTGATGGTCACGATGCCGCAGTGCAGCCAGTAACGGATGCACGGATGAACGTCGGAGGCGGCTTCGGTCTGAGCCAGTTCGTTTTCGTGGTGCGGGAACAGCAGTTCAATCGCGCCGCCATGTATGTCGAAACCGGCGCCGAGATACTTGGTGGACATCGCCGAGCACTCGATGTGCCAGCCCGGTCGTCCTTTGCTCCACGGACTGTCCCATGCCGGTTCGCCTTGTTTGGCGGCTTTCCACAGCGCGAAGTCGCCGCGAAACTCTTTTTCTGGGTCGGCTTCGATGCGCGCCTGCGTGTCGGTCAGGTCTTCCACGTCGCGCCCCGACAGTTGCCCGTAGCGGTCATACGCCCTCACGCGAAAATACACCGAACCGCCCGTCGTGGCGTAGGCGAAACCTTTGTCAATCAGACTTTTGATGAGGTCAATGATTTCCGGGATATGCTCCGTCACGCGCGGATAATGGTGGGCGCGAACGATGCCCAATGCGTCGCAGTCGTCAATGGATTCCGCCGTAAACTTATCCGCCAATGCGAACGGCGACACGCTCAACTCGTTGGCGCGGCGGATGATTTTATCGTCCACGTCCGTCACGTTCTGAATGTGAAGCACTTCAAACCCGCGCCACTCCAGATAACGGCGTATCACGTCATAAGCCAGAAACGCGCGCGCGTGCCCAAGGTGCATGGAATCGTAGGGCGTCATGCCGCAGACGTACATGCTGACCTTCCCCGGCTCGCGGGGGATGAAGTCTTCAAGTCGCTTGGTGTAGGTGTTATAGACTTTCATACAACGTATTGCCTAAGAGTCACGGACCAATTCCCCACTTCCCCAATTCCCCAATTGACTTATTTCCTCATTTCCTCATTGACTAATTGACCTGTTGACCCATTGAGTCGTCCTGCCTCCAACTCTTTGACTCGTTCCTCCAACTGCCGAATCCGCTGCTCGAGGGCTTGCAGCAAATCCTCTTCGGGGTCGGGAAGTTTGTTATGGTCAAGGTCGGGTTCCTCTTCGTCTTTGAGAGGCACGCGCTGACCGGCTTGCACGACGACGCGGGCGGGGACGCCAACGGCGGTGGAATGAGGCGGGACGGGTTTGAGCACCACCGCCCCCGCGCCGATTTTCGCGTGGTCGCCAATCAGGACGGGACCGAGAATAATCGCTCCCGCGCCGATGACGACGTGATGCCCAATGGTCGGATGCCGCTTGCCGCGATCCTTACCCGTGCCGCCCAACGTGACGCCCTGATAAATCGTCACGCTCTCGCCGATTTCCGTCGTTTCGCCGATGACCACCCCCGCGCCATGGTCAATGAAAAATCCCGGACCGATGCGCGCTCCGGGGTGAATCTCAATGTTGGTGAAAAACCGCGTGAGGTGCGAAATCAGACGCGGCAGAAGCGGCACACCCCACTTCCACAACTGATGCGCGATGCGGTGCGCGATCAGAGCGTGCAACCCCGAATAGCACAGCAGAATCTCCACCAACCCCCGCGCCGCCGGGTCGCGCTCCCGAACCGCCTGAATATCCCGCCGTAGTTCCCTGAACACAACATCGCCTCCGTTGCGACAAATTTTACTGTAAGTCGGGGAAGATGTCAACGCTGAGGCTAAACCGCCCAGACATTTCGGTATAACCGTGGGAGGGCTTGACCACCGAGTAGAGTTCGGTGCCTATGACGCCGCAAAGCCTGCTGAGGCTCTTTGCTGCATTGAATCAGTAATCCTTTGTCGCAGTGATGACCGAGACAAATTGGCAAAAAGCATAAGCGTCCTGACGGACTGAAGGGCAGACTGTTGAGCGTCCGAAGGTCCCTTCAGGAGGCTGCTCAGGGGGCGCAGACACTCAATTCTACTGAGTGGCAGAGGGGAGGGCGGCTTATGCCAAAATGTCTGCTAAATCATCCGCTTTAAGGAGATATTTGAAAAATTTTATAAAATTACTTGATGATAATACTATTAAGTTTTATAATGATAATTGAGAGAGCCAGCCATCTCTAAAGTGGCTGACGAAAACGTTTTAAGGAGGTGAGACCGATGAGTGCGTTGGCTCGTTGGAAACCGTTCGATGAGATTCTCTCCTTGCGGGAGCGGATGGACAGGATGTTTGAGGAGATATGGCGCGACCCGTTCTTCAGCGGTTGGGACGTCGGTCGCACCTGGACACCTGCCCTCGACTTTTCTGAGACGAAAGACGACTACATCGTCCGTCTGGAAGCGCCGGGGGTCAAGCAGGATGAGATTGAAGTCACCTTGCAGAACAATGTCCTGACCATCCAGGGCAAGCGCGAGCGGCATGAGGAGCACAAGGACGAGACCGTCCATCGTGTGGAGCGCGTCTACGGCTCCTTCTCTCGCAGCCTGACCATCCCCAGCGGGGTGAAGGTGGACGACATCAGCGCGACCTACAAGGACGGCATCCTCGAAATTCGCCTGCCCAAGAGCGAGGAGAGCAAGCCTAAAAAGATTGAACTGAAGTCGGCGTAGTCGTTGCGCTGCCGCAGGGCGGAGGCGTTCTCCCGCCCTGCGGCGATTCTGTCGGGGGGGATGGAGGTGAATGGGACATGAAGCGGTCTCTCATCACTTGTGCGCAGTGTGGTCGAGCGATTGACACCATCAAACCGTGGATGAAGATACAGCGGAACCTCCTGCTGTGCCGTCGGTGCTTCGGGGAGTCCTCTTACGAGGGGCGCAGCGGGCGGTGGAACGAGGTGTCCCTTTTGGGGTTGACCGTGCCGACTTTAATTGCTTAATCCTACTTTGCCACTTCCTCTTGACCAGCAGACGGGAAGTAACAAAGTGAGGATTAAAGGGGAGGTGACTTTCCATGCGTCAACATTGGGATCCGTTCGCGGACTTGGGACGATTGCGGGAGGAAATGACCCGCGCCTTTAGTGATGTGTTTGGACACAGCGGTGTGGAACCCGCCCAGCGAGCGTGGACGCCGCCGGTGGATGTGTGGGAGACGCCGGGCGAGTTCTATTTTGCCGTCGCCCTGCCGGGCGCGAACCCAGAGAGCATTGACGTCCACGTGGAGGGCGAGACGCTGACCATTCGGGGCGAGCGCAAAGCCGAAGAGCGCCACTATCATCGGCAGGAGATTCCCACCGGACCGTTCTACCGCTCCTTCACCTTGGGCGTGCCGGTGGACAACGCGAAAGTGGAAGCCACCTATCGCAACGGCATTTTGGAAGTCAAAGTGCCCAAAGCCGAAGCCGCCAAGCCGCGCAAGGTGCAGGTGCAGGTGGCGTGAGAGCGGGCAAGGAGACAAGGAGGCAGGCCGCCCCCCGAATTCTGTCGCAGCGCGAGGGGTTCCAGAGTGCCCCTGCCTCCTTGCCTCCTCCTCTATCTAATGAGGAGTTATTCATGCCGATCCCTCGGCACCACGTCGCATGAAAATCGCGGGCGTGGGAGGGGGAGGCTCCTGCCGAACCGTTTAGGGCGCGGCAGGAGCCTTCCCTCCCCGCTCGAAACGCTATTTTCGAGGGAATCCTCCATGCGTCGTTGACGCCTCACGCCACAGAGAAGTCGTCCTCGTCCTCATCGTCGGTCGTTTTGGGAGTTCGAGAACGAGGACGACGAGGACGACGACGATTTTCGGAGGAGGAGATGCGATGAGACATGATGACCAAGAACCATTGTATCCCATCAGCGTCGCCTGTCGGCTGCTGGGCTGTCATCCGCAGACCCTACGGCTGTATGAACGTCTGGAACTGATTAAGCCGCAGCGCCAGCGCAATCGGCGATTGTATTCCGAGGCGGACTTAGCGCGCGCGCGTCGCATCCAGCATCTCACGCAGGACATGGGTGTGAACCTCGCAGGCGTGGACGTCATTCTGCGCCTGTTGGAAGAGATAGACGAAATCAACGCGAAATTTGATGTTGAACGCAAGCGACTGCTGAAGGCTTATGAGTTCATAAGTTCAAGAAGTTCATGAACTCATAAGCCCTATGAACTTCGGACAAGAAGGAGGTGACCGCGTATGGCTGCCAAATTTAAGGACTACTACGAAGTTCTGGGGGTGTCGCGTAACGCCAGCGACAAGGAAATCAAGCAGGCGTATCGCAAACTGGCGCGCCAGTATCATCCCGACGTTAATCCGAATAACAAAGCAGCGGAAGAGAAGTTTAAGGAGATCAGCGAAGCCTACGCCGTGTTGAGCGACCCGCAGAAGCGCAAGAAATATGACCAGTTCGGCGCGAACTGGGAGCAGTATGAGCGGGCAGGCGTGAACCCAGAGGACTTCAGTTGGGCTCCGGGCAACGTGCGGGTGGAGTATCGCACCAGCGGCGACTTCGGCGATTTGCGCGACCTGTTCGGGGAGATGGGCGGCTTGGGCGACGACCTGTTCGAGACGCTGCTGGGCGGGCGCGGCGCGCGGCGCGGCGGACGCCCCAGCGGGTTCGCCTCACGCGGCAGCGACGTGGAAGCCGAACTGCCGCTCACGTTGGAGGAGGCGCATCGTGGCGTCACGCGGTCGCTCTCCATCGGCGGCAAAACCTTAGAAGTCACCGTGCCAGCGGGCGTGCGCGACGGTTCTGTGATTCGTCTGGCGAAACAAGGGCAGCCTGGCCTCGGCGGCGGACAGGCGGGCGACTTGCTGCTGCGCGTAAAGTTGCAACCGCATCCGCGTTTCAGTGTCGTTGGAGATAACTTGGAGATGGAGTTGCCCATCGCGCCCTGGGAAGCGGTGCTGGGCGCGAAAGTGACTGTGCCAACCCTGGACGGCAACGTGGAAATGACCATCCCCGCTGGCGCGCAAGGCGGTCAAAAGATGCGCCTGCGCGAGAAGGGACTGAACAAACGCGGCGGCGGGCGCGGCGACCTTTACATCAAACTCAAAATCGTCGTGCCCAGAAATCCCACCGCGGAAGAGCAGCGGTTGTTCGGGGAGTTGAAACGAGTGTCGCAATTCAAACTAAGAGGATAAATCCATGAAGATCACGAAGGGATACTAAGAGTGCCTCACAAAACCTGTTTCGCTCCCTTTTGTCCCACGATTGAAATCGTGGGCTACTTTCACAAAGCCCCGATAAATCGGGGCTGAAAAAGGGGTGAGCCGGTCGCCCCCGGCAGTCCCGATTCATCGGGACTTCGTAAGAGTAGCCCAGAGTTTCAACTCTGGGTTTTGTTAGGTGCTCTTAGCCTGTTCTATCCTGTCTAAATTCTCATTCGTTCCCAGAAAAACTCCAAGAACGCCCTTGCCTTCACAGCCACGCAGACACGCGCATTGGGCGACTGCTTGGCGCGACCGCGCAGGTCGGCGATGGTCATGCCTGCGGTGAACTTGCCCTCGGTTTCGACTTGCACGAAAGCATCCACTGTGTCAACAAACTCATTACGCAGAACGACGCCGACGGTGAGCGGGTCGTGAAGGAAGCAGCCGTCGAAGCCGTTGTGCCGAACATGATAGTCCATGTATTGCTGCGTGACATCGCGGATGAACTCGGTAACTCGGCTCGGATGCTCTCGCGCCATCCGTTCGACGTCAGGGCGCATGAGGCGCGCCTGCTCGGTTACGTCCAGCGGCACAAGGGTCACGGACACGCCCAACTCCAGCACCTCCTTCGCTGCCAGCGGGTCAACGTCTATGTTAAACTCGGTCATTGTCTTGGTGTTACCATAGACGCGAAACGCGCCGCCCATGACATAGATTTCTTTGACGAGTCGCATCGTCGCGCGGTCTTCGCGGATGGCTTGGGCAATGTTTGTCAGAGGTCCCGTGGCGACGAGGGTGATGTCGTGTGGGCGCTGACGGATGAGTTGCAACATTGTCGGAACTGCGTGTTGTGTGTTGCGCATTGCGTCAGGAGGGTAGCGCAGCGTGCCGTCAGGATGGCGCAGCGTCGTCACGCCACCCAAGCCGTCATCGCCGTGAACGGTGAGGGCAGTTTCCAATTCCCCGCGCAATGGCGCAGCCGCGCCGGACGCGACAAGAGGCAGCGGCACGTCGCCCAACAGATTCAGCACGACGAGCGTGTTGCGAGTGCAGAGGTCAACCGGCGCGTTGCCGCTCACGGTCGTTATCGCCTCCACCTTTAATTCCGGCGAACGCAGCGCGAGCAGAATCGCGAGGGCGTCGTCAACGCCAGTGTCAACGTCAAGGATGATGCGTTTCATAATTCACCGACAAGGTAGCGCCTCCCGGCGCGTCATCTCGTCACCATTCGGGTATATCTACCTCCATGACTGAATGGTCACCCATGTAAAGACTCCGAAAACTGGAATAGCGATATTGCTCTGGCAATTCACACAATCCCCATCGAATCGGATTCTCGTGGATGTAACGAAGTTTCTGCTCAAACACAGCCTTTGTCCAAACGTCCATATCACATGCACGAAACTCCCAGAGATGATAGAGCCATTGTCGTCGGCGAGGTTCGCGCCATCGAAATCTATCGGCAATCTGATGATACCCCTCTGCTCGAAGCAGAGCGATGATTTTCTTGGTTGTCCACGTCTTCCCATCTCCGATGAGAGCGTTCATTTCATCCGGTTGTTCTGGGAGAAACAGTCCGTGAAGATGCGTCGGCATGAGAACGTAACCGAATATCCGTAATCCCAGTTGCTGACGATAAAAGTTCAGCGCGTTGATGGCAATATCACAGTAAGGCTGCGCGTTCATGCAATCGCAGCGTTGTCGTGGAGATTTTACTGCGCGCGGACCTTCGGGATGAAGGAGTTCAAGGTTGTGCTCCACATTGATCGTGACAAAATGGATGGGATGGTCAGGGTCGAGTTGACGATATTTCAGCATGGTCATCCGTCCTCTATGACATCCTATCGGCGGTGCGACGCGCCGGGAGGCGCTACCTTGTCGGTGCTTTCACGTTCTAAACCTCACGTCCCCATTATCACCATCGCATAAAAATACGCCAGCGGCACGTTGAACAGCGCGCTGTCGAAGCGGTCAATGACGCCGCCGTGTCCGGGCAGGAGCGAGCCGAAGTCTTTGATGCCGATGTCGCGTTTCATCACAGATTTCGACAGGTCGCCGAACTGTCCGCATACGCCACTGATACCGCCAAGGGCGGCGGCGTGTGCCAACGGAATGTGCAAGCCCCAGCCCAGCAGCAATGCGACGCTGGCGGCGGAGATGACGCCGCCGATTGCGCCTTCGACGGTTTTGCCCGGACTCAAATCGGGACAGAGTTTGCGCTTGCCGAGGCTCTTACCGACAAAGTAAGCGCCGGTATCCGTCGCCCATGAGGAGAACAGCACGAGCAACAGCAGCCGCGTGCCCCATTCGACGGGTTGCCCGAACAGCGTCAGTGTGTCTCCGGGCAAACTGCGCAGCAGAATGAAGAAGGTGAAGAGGGACAGATACAACGTGCCCAACACCGTCGCTCCCGCGTTAGCAATACTGCCCGCGACGTGGTTGGTGACGACGTGAAAGACGAGCGAGGCGACGGGCAACACGAAGAGAACGGTCATGATGGCGATGCTGAGAAAGCGTGTAGATTCTGCCCCGATAAACCGAGAGTCTTTGACCTGAGGAGAGAATTGCCACTGCGCTGCGCCGATGAGCAGGAGCAAACACGGCAGCGCAACTTCCTTGAGCGCGTGAACTTCTTTCGCCCGCAAAGCAACGTAGAACTCCCCAAAGCCCAACACGGCGAACAGCGCGATAACCGCTGCCAACAGCCATCCGCCGAGGTGGATGACGACTATGGTGATTGGGATGCCAACAACGGCTGTTAAAACACGAGGCAGAAGCATGACAGCCCTCCTCTCCGCAACGTGAGTGTGCTGTCATTTTACAACGGAACGCGGAAAAGGTAAAGCGTGCAACGTGATGCGTGAACTTCACTCGTTACGCATCGGGTGCATTACGTAAAATTTGCAACCCTCGTAAGGAGGCGCTGCTCCGACGGAGGTTGGGCAGGAAGCAGGAGGCAAATTTGACGTCCTGCGCCCCGCTGGAAAAAGCAGACTTCCGTTCCGCCGAATCGAATTCGGCGTCTGCAACGCCGACAAAGCCTGCTAAAAGCAGGCTGAACCGCAAGCAAGTCTGCTTCAGCAGACTTCCGTTCCGGCGTCTTAGTGGACTGTTTGAAAAGTAATTTAAGATAGTCGTTCAGATTCTTCTTGTTTTCTCTTGACCCATTGCCGCATGTCACGCTGA
>FWPU01013189.1_pt1 | contig 10573 bp, 9 predicted proteins | sample 2228361 | NCBI WGS metagenome assembly FWPU01 (sample SAMEA103939777, study PRJEB20133) | metagenome | reverse complement strand
ACCCACCTTGACTAGTTGCATTTTCATCGTCTCCCTCCCCAAGCACGTTCTGGCGGTTATTTTACCATCAACGGTTTAGAGGGAGACTACCGCTTCACGGGCATAGCCGAAAAACTGCACCGCCGTTTCCGTGGCTTCGTAGAGGCGTTTGTCCTCCGCCTCCAGAAGCAGTGCAGGAATAGAAGGCAAGTGGAATAAAGGCGAACTTGCCACTGATTCTCGCACCTGCTGGAGTGTTTGCTCGTGTCCCACATTTTGTCTTTTCGACACGAAGTGTTCGATTCCTGCTAACTCTTGGAAGAAACGGGCTTGCAGGAAGGGGGGTGAAGTCTCCCCACCCCAGCCCTCCCCGTCAACGGGGAGGGAGCCATTCACTCCCCTCTCCCACTGGGAGAGGGGCAGGGGGTGAGGGCTTAACACCCACTGCCAAAGTTGAACAACACCTCCAACAGGTCGGCGTCGTCGACTCGACCGTCACCGTTTACATCCACTGGGAGAACGCATTTCGTATCCAGCAAGAACGCCTCATTGCGCCCAGTGCCGGCGTTGAAGCCTAACCCCACGATATAACGTCCATCTTGCGAAACCGCTCGGGCCTCTAAAAGAAGAGAGCCATTCAGTAGACTGGCGTAGGATTGATTGAGGTCTTCCATCCCCGTTGCTTGCGTCCAACGAAAAGCACGATAACGGCCGTTAGCGTTCAATGCCCATCCCACGATCACCATGCCATCCGCCGAGACATCCAAAGCACTACTCTCAGCGCCACCGAGAGTGCCGAGACTTTGCATGCCCGTTGCTTGCGTCCAACGAAAGGCAATCCACTCCGTCCTTGAGGCAGGATTAGCCCATCCCACGACCACCGTACCATCCGCCGACACGCCACTTGCCAAGCTATTATGGCCACCGAGTGTGCCGAGACTTTGCATGCCCGTTGCTTGCGTCCAACGAAAGGCAAGACTCAAACGGTCCGCTGTTTGAGCCCCGCCCACGACCACCGTACCGTCAGTCGAGACGTCATGAGCCGAACTGTTATCGCCACCGAGTGTGCCGAGGTTTTGCATGCCCGTCGCTTGCGTCCAACGAAAAGCACGAGGCTGACCGCTGGTATTCCATGCCCATCCCACGACCACCGTACCATCCGCCGAAACACCGTAAGCCCCGCTTTGAGTGCCACCGAGCGTGCCAATATCTTGCATCCCCGACACAGGCGTCCAGCGAAAGGCACGAGTTCGATTGCTGGCATTATTAGCCCATCCCACAATCACCCTATTATTCGCGGAGATGGCACGAGCCTCACTCTCAGTACCACCGAGTGTGCCAAGGTTTTGCATGCCCATCACTTGCGTCCAACAAAAGGCACGCCCCTGCCCGTTGGCGATTCGAGCCCCGCCTAAGACCACTGCGCCATCTACTGAAACACTATAAGGATCACTATAACTCCCTCCAAGCGTGCCGAGCCAAGTCAAGGTCTGTGCCGAGGCGCTCCCTGGGGCGCCTCCTACGATAACGACAAATACCCAGAGAGCAAGCGTTGCCCTCAATACTCCTGCTTCGTTCTGCATCTGCATGCCTCCTTATGTTTGGTTCGGAATAGTAAGCAGGGTCCATCGGGCAATCGCCTGCGGAATGCATACCGGTTCCATGTACATTATAGCACAAATTTGGGAAAAGAGCGAGGAGAACCTGCCCTCACCCCATCACCTGCACCATCCCCACGCGCACAAGCGGGGTGAAGAGGGTATCGGCAGAGTGGGGGGGAGTCTTCAGGGGTTCCTGTATGGTTCCTGTTTGGTTCCTGTATCAATCCTGTCTGCCCAGACAGGATGCACACAGGATGCACACAGGATGCACACAGGATGCACACAGGATGCACACAGGACGCATACAGGATCGGGCGGAGAGTCGCCCTTGTTTTTCGTGCGGTTCGTCTCCCTCGTCTGAACTGCTTTCCCTTATCACTTGACAATCCCTCAAAAATGGGCTATAATAAAGCAGGTGACAACAAGAAAAGGACACGAAGGAGCGAACGCCAACCCCCCATCGCCCCCAAGTCCCCCTTTTCCAAATCACCTCAGTCTATCTCAGGAGGAACCATGATGCGTATTATCCTGTGCAGTATCGGGTTGCTGAGCGCGCTGATTGTCGCAAGCGCGCAATCGTTCACTTATCAGGGCTTCCTGAAAGAGGGAGGCAATCCTGCAAGTGGGACTTTCAATATGACCTTCCGCCTCTTTGATGTGCCTACAGGCGGAACCGCCTTGGCAACCATCGGACCAGCTTCCGTATCGGTCAGCAACGGACTGTTCACGGTGGAACTGAACTACCCTGCATCAGTCTGGACAGGTGCAAACCGATGGTTAGAGATACAGGTCGGCTCCACTACCCTTTCGCCCCGTGTGAAGATAACCAGGACACCCTATGCCATCTACAGTGCCAACACACGCGGATTGAATGTGGACACCAACTTGAATGTCGGCTTGACGAACATTCGCAGGTTCATCGGACTCAACCCTTCGGATTCCTTTAGTTATGACGGGAAGGCGATGGGGCATTATGCAGTTGGCTGGTTTGACGACTCGTGGAACGGTGCGGGCGCCACTGCATGGTTTTCTGGCTACGCAGGCATTAAGTTGTTTACCAACGGTACGCCACGGCTTGCGATTACCAACGGTGGGGATGTCGGTATTGGCACGCTTTCGCCCAGTTTTCGGTTGCATGTGGAGACGAACACAGGGCAAAGAGCCATTTTCGGCAACCATACCGCCACTACGGGCGAAGCCTATGGCGTATTTGGGCAAAGTGCCAGCACCGATGGCAGGGGTGTGTTAGGCTGGGCAACCGCCACTACGGGCACGACCTATGGCGTGATTGGGCAGAGCGTCAGTACTGCTGGCAGGGGCGTGTACGGTGAGGCACTCGCCAACACGGGCACGACCTACGGTGTGATTGGGCAAAGTTTCAGCACTGCTGGCAGGGGCGTGGCTGGCTTGGCATCCGCCACTACGGGCACGACCTACGGCGTGATTGGGCAAAGTTTCAGCACCGATGGTAGGGGCGTGTACGGCGAGGCAACCGCCAGCACGGGGTCGGCCTATGGTGTGTTGGGGATAAGCAACAGCACCACAGGAGTAGGCGTGTTTGGCTTGACACCCGCCACCATTGGCACGAACATCGGCGTGTATGGAGAAAGCTACAGCACTGCTGGAAGGGGCATGGTAGGCGTGGCATCCGCCACCACGGGAGCCGCCTATGGTGTGATGGGAATAAGCGTCAGCACCGCTGGAGTAGGCGTGGTTGGCTTGACCCCCGCCCTCACGGGCACGACCTACGGCGTGTATGGAGAAAGCGCCAGCACCGATGGCATGGGTGTGGTAGGCGTGGCATCCATCAGCACGGGGTTAGCCTATGGTGTGTTGGGGATAAGCGACAGCACCGAGGGCAAGGGCGTGTACGGCTGGGCAACCGCCACCGCGGGCACGACCGTCGGCGTGTATGGGCGAACCGATAGCCCTTCTGGCTATGGCGTGTTTTCGCTTGGACGCTTCGCGGCCTTAGGTACCAAATCGTTCCAAATGGATCACCCACTCCGCCCCGAAACCCATTACCTCAACCACTTCTGCACCGAAGCACCCGAACCGCTCAACGCCTACAGCGGGAATGTGGTCACCGACGCGCAAGGCTATGCGACCGTACGACTGCCTGACTACTTCGAGACCATCAATCGCGACTTCCGCTACCAACTCACAGTGATAGACGGCGCGGGTGAGGAGTTTGTGCAGGTAAGGGTCGTGCGCAAAATCCAGAACAACCAGTTCGTCATTCGCACCAGCAAGCCACATGTAGAGGTCTCTTGGCGTGTGGAAGCCATCCGCAACGACCGCTGGGTGCAAGAGTATGGCTACCAGACCGAGCAGGAGAAGCCGAAGGAGCATCAGGGCAAGTATCTCCACCCTGAACTGTACGGTCAGCCGAAGGAGAAAGGGATTCACTACCACCCCGAACCCGAACGCCCTAAAACCGAACCTGCACGCCCCAATCAGCAGTAGCCCTCACCCACCCCTGCCCTTCCTCTCCCGAGGCTTCGGGTTTACTGCACGACAGTTTTTCGTACTTGTGCCTGCGTTTGGCTTCTATTCAGCAGGGCAGACACGGGGGTCTGCCCCTACAGGTAAGGCGGCTGAGTAGGGGCGCACCCCCGTGTGCGCCCATTTTCGTTTCTCCCTCAAAAAAGTGTCGTGCAGTAAGAGGCTTCAGGAGAGGGGCAGGGGGTGAGGGCTGAAAAGGGCATGGGGTATTACACGGGTGAGGCGCCTGTGCTCCGATGCGGGGCTTAGGCATCTTGCACAGACACAGGGGCGAGGGAACCGTGCTACAGGAGCAAGGCATGGTATATTGAATCAGGGTAGGCGAGGTAGCGTGCTGAAGGAATCGATGGAATCGCAGTTGGATGAGCGCAAGTCGTTCATCCTGAAGGTAGTGGTACGGGACTATGTGGCGACGGCGACGCCTGTCGGCTCTGAGATGTTGGCACGCCGATACAGGCTGGGCGTGAAGTCTGCTACTATCCGCAACGAGCTGTCCGCGATGACCGACATGGGATACCTTATCCAGCCCCATACCAGTGCAGGCAGGCTCCCTTCCACGCGCGGGTATCGCTATTATGTAGAGCATCTGCGTTCGGATGTCAAAAGCCTACGCATCGAACGCTACTTCAAGCGTATTCCCTATCAAGGCGAGAGCCTCAGGGAGCTGGTGGAATTCGCCCTTCAGGTTCTCACCAATGCCATTCCCTACGCCGGGTTCGCTACCACCGCCCGCGACGAGAATCTGCGCCTGCTGAAGTGCGTGGTTACCCCTTGTGGTTCGCGCCGTGTGCTGGTGGTCGCCCTGTTCGAGCATGGCTATGTGGAGAACCGCCTTGTGGACCTGGGTCATCCTACCTCCTTGCGTGCGCTGGAGCGCCTTCAGGGCGTTTTAGCAGGGCTGGTGGAGGGTCAGACGGTGCGCGCCTTACAGGAGCGTAGCCCCGACCTCGTGCCCCCCCTCGAATCGCCTGCTGAGCGCGAGACCCTGAGCCTGATATTCCGAGTAGTTCAGAATATCGCCCAAGAGGCGTCGGAAGGAGAACTCCTCTATATGGGCATCAGCTCCATCCTACTCCAGCCCGAATTCCAACGCGAGGTTCAGCCCGTGGAGGCACTGTTGCGCCTCTTAGAGGAGCGTAGAACACTCTATCGCTGGCTCGAACGCCAAGCCAGCGCAACCCCCAAAGTCACTATAGGCGCAGAACATCCACTGTCCACACTCCACCCTTTTAGCCTCGTTTTCACCTACTACTATGCGGGCAAGCGACCCAGCGGAATCGTGGGGCTTATCGGTCCCACTCGCATGGACTACGACCGTGCCCTGCCCACCGTTCAGCAGGTTGCTCAGAACCTGAGCGAAATGCTCACCCAAACACTCTACTCGTGAGGAAGCGATGATTCTGGTAATCGACAACTACGATAGTTTCACTTACAACCTCGTGCAATATTTGGGCGAGTTGGGGGCAGAGATCACAGTCGTGCGCAACGACCAGCTCTCGGTGGATGAGGTGCTGGCACTAAAGCCAGACAAAATCGTGATCTCGCCCGGACCGTGTACGCCCAACGAAGCGGGCATCTGCGTGCCTCTGATTCGAGCAGTCGCAGGCACAATTCCTCTGCTGGGGGTCTGTTTGGGGCATCAGTGCATCGGTTCCGCGTTTGGGGGCGAGATTGTGCGTGCCCCTCAGCCGATGCACGGTAAAGAGTCGTGCATCCATCACAAAGGTGTAGGGGTCTTTCAGGGCTTGCCGAATCCCTTTACTGCTATTCGCTACCATTCGCTGGTGATACGGCGCGAGACCTTCCCCACCGAGCTGGAGATTACTGCCGAGAGCGAGGATGACCAGCAGATTATGGGCGTACGCCACCGCCACTACCCAATTGAGGGCGTGCAGTTCCACCCCGAATCGGTGCTGAGCGAGGCGGGCAAGCAGTTGCTGGCGAACTTTTTGAGGGGGAATGGACAATAGGGGATGCCTACTGCCCCAATCTTGGTCGGTTGAGCCAAGAGTAGGCAATCAGCCCCCAGAGTATCCCAATCAGCGCACCTGCAAGCACATCGGAAGGATAGTGAACCCCTCGATAGATGCGCGATAACCCTATACAGCAGGCCAACCCCCATCCTACCCAGCCAACCCATCGGTAGCGAGTCTTGTGGAGCATCAGCCAGAGCCAGCAAGCAAGTGCAAAGGCAGTAGCAGTATGCCCTGAGGGGAACGAGTTGTGAAAAATGCGCTCATCGGGCGCCACAATCGCATCGGGCAGGTTTGAAGGGCGCAGACGCGAAACCGTCCGCTTCAGAATCTGAACCGTTAGCCCGCTCCCTGTGAACGCTACAAGTCCCGGCAGGAATAGCCATCGCCACCGCGCACGCCAATCGATGGGCTTGCGCTGAAGAATCGGGAACAGCGTCCAACACAACAGGAGCAACACCTGCACCCATCCCAATCCCAAGCTGGTGATTGCCCACATAATCGGGTCTAACCATGGGTGGTTCAGCCCATGGTTCACTGTGTAGAAAAGCCACCTATCCCACTCCAACAGAAGTTCCATCAGATGTTATACTGCTGAGGTTGTCTCCAAGCCTGCCTCCAAGCTCGCCAACAGGTCTGCATACCGCTCAAAGTAGTCCCGTTCGGGGTTGGGACGCTCTAAAGTGTCGGTAAGCACAAGGGGCACTTTTAGCAAGCGCGCCGCCGTCGCTCCCACCCCACTCAGTTTGTGGCTCAAGACGAACACCACGCCGTGTTGGTGTGCCTGAGCGATTAATTGGCGCAGTCTCTGTAAACTGGGCGGATGCTCCTCATCAGGCTGAAGACTGCCCAGCGACTGCATGCCCAATAACCGCGTGAGGGGACGATAGGCATCGTGCACTGCCAAATATGCCTTGCCTATAGTGCGTGGACGCAACTGCACGACCTGCATCGCAAGCGTTCGGAATCGAAGCTGAGTGCGTTGCCAGCCTTGTCGCACGCGAGGTGTTAGCAGTCCATCCTCCTCCGCCCAAGTGCGAATCAAAGCGCAACATGCGCGTGCCTGTCGCCAATCGAGCCAAAGGTGCAGGTCTTGGGGAGGTGGTTGTAGAACCGCCACGAACTCCATAATCGGCGGGCAATGGCGACCGAGTGCGCGCTGAAGTGGTTCCAAGTAGCCCTCCAGCCCACCTCCTATCGCCACGATTCTTCGGCACTGGCGCGCCCGATAGACCATCCGCACCGTAAGCGACACCTCATGGGCGTCCGCACCCATCGGTTGCAGAAGCGCAGATTCCAGTTCAAGGGCACGAAGCCAGTCCGCAATCACGCCTAAGGTGGCACCGTACATATCCCTACCGCAACTGCGGGAAGAAGATAACCTCACGGATGCTGTCTGCGCCTGTGAGCAACATCACCATGCGGTCCACCCCAATCCCCAAGCCTCCCGCTGGGGGCATACCGTACTCCATCGCCAGCAGGAACTCCTCATCGTAGGGGTGCGCTTCCTCATCGCCTGCTCGGCGCAGGGCGAGTTGCTGTTCGAACCGCTCCCTCTGCTCCAGCGGGTCGTTCAGCTCCGAGAAGGCGTTCGCTATCTCCCGCCCGAAAATGTAGCCTTCAAATCGGCGGGTGAAGCGCGGGTTCTCGGGCTCATGCTTGGCAAGGGGCGAGGTGTCGATGGGGAAGCCGTAGATGAAGGTGGGCTGTTGCAGATGTTCCGCTACACACTTCTCCAACACCTTCTCGATAAGCCCTCCAATCGTGTCCTTGCGCTCTACATGGATGTCCAGCTTCTCGACGGCGCGGACTGCGCTCTCTAAGGTCTCAAAATCTGTTGGGGTAAGCCCAGTGTGCTGATGAATGGCGTCCATCAGGCGGACTCTCTGCCACGGTTGGCTGAAATCGACACGGACACCGTGATACTCAAAGACGGTAGTGCCGAACACGCGCTCGCTCACCGCGCAGAACAGTCGCTCCACCAGCGCCATGATGTCCTCTAAGTTCGCATACGCCTGGTAGAGTTCCATAATGGTGAATTCGGGGTTGTGGCGGGTGGAGATGCCCTCGTTGCGGAACACGCGCCCGATTTCGAACACCTTCTCTAAGCCCCCAATGAGCAGTCGCTTCAGATAGAGTTCGGGCGCAATCCGCAGTTGGAGTTCGCGGTCGAGTGCGTGATGGTAAGTAACGAACGGGCGTGCCGACGCACCCCCTGCCACAGGTTGCAGGATGGGCGTTTCGGCCTCCATGAACCCCTCCTCTTCCAGAAAGTGGCGCATCGCGGAGATGACCTTACAGCGTGCAATCAGCCGTTGGCGCGAGTCGGGGTTCACCAGCATATCTAAATAGCGTTGGCGGTAGCGCTGTTCCACATCGTGGAGCTCGTACCAACGCTTCTCGCCCTTCTCTTTCGGGAACGGCACGGGGCGTACCGCCTTCGCCAGTAAAGTAAACTCCTGCACATGCACAGTAATCTCGCCTGTGCGCGTGCGGAACACGAACCCTTTCACCCCTAAGAAGTCGCCTATATCCCACAGGTCGATAAGGTCGTAGCGGTCGCCCATCTCGTCGGCTTTGAGGTAAATCTGGAGTTTGCCTGTGCTGTCCATCAGATGAGCGAAGGTCGCTTTGCCCATCACACGAATCGAGAAGATGCGCCCCGCTACCGAGACCGTCTGACCCTCCAACTGCTCGAACTGCTCGTGAATGGCTTGCAGGGTGTGAGTAATCTCGTAGCGTTCGATGGCGAACGGGTCTAACCCCCGTTCACGCAACTGTTGCAATTTCTGAAGACGAACCTGTACGAGTTGGTTCTCCTCTTCGAAATGGTGATGCGTCGGCTCCTGCATGAAGTAGATTGTACCTTTCCCAAGCGCAAGGAGTCATTTTTGCGGGAGGGTGTTCGAAAAAGTGGCTTGGGCATCTTGCCCATTTCGCACATGTTCAGGGTGTCCGTGCTACCAGTGGATTTTTCGAGTAGCCTCTTTTGCGGGATCAGAGAGGTGATGGGGGCAAAACTGCACATTAGGTAGAATTCAATATATGAGAAAAGAGCAAAATCGCCTTGTGGGGATTCTCGCGCTGCTAATCTTGGGCGTGGCGGTGTGTCTGATTGGGCTTGGCTTGTTCAGATTACTGAGCCATCGTCCTTTGCCCACCGCAACGCTCTCCCTACCCATCGACTCCCAGCCTCCAAACACCCCCTCCGCATTCATACATACATCTATAAGTACCGTATCGGCTGAAAAGAAAATCACCCCGCAAATAGAGGCAGGTATCCTGCCTCACACCAAGCCCTCGGTTTCCTACAAACTGTGGGTGCGCTTGCAAGACCCTCAACTGCGCTGGATGAGCGTTTCCGATTTATACACGCTCCGTTTGTGGCTGTTTGACAACAACTGGCGCTTGCTCAACCGCGTTCCCATCCCCATTCGTGGCGCCTTCGACGAGAACAAGCAGTTCCGTCCGCACACAGCAGAGGCTTCGTTAGGCTCTTCACAGTTGGAAGCCATCTTCGAAGTAGAAGCCATCGTTTGGAACGCCACCCATACGCTGTTGCTTGCAGGGGGAGGCGCGCGCGGAACTCCACAAGATTTTGATTTTGAATGCCTGATACAAAAATCTCAAGTTCAAAATCTTGCGCGGATACCAGTTCTACCAAAGAGCCAAATGCGACCACGGCGTATCGCCCAGAACAATCGGTGCCGATGGCGATACTATGTTATCCATCATCCCCCCTTCCAATCGCTGAGATTCGGCTGGCAGAAAGGAGCGTGGGTCTATGACCAATTGCCTGCCTCGCCGACTCTCCAGCAAATCTATCGCTCAGGATGGTCGCAGTTGTTGGTTTGGCACGAGACGGGCAACCTGCAGGAAGCGGAACACGAAATTGATTTCAACCCATTTCCGAGTTTTTTTGAGTGGTTCTATGAGACGACAGATAGGAAAGCCCGTTTTCAAATCGCCTATCAGTGTACGATTGAAGTGATGGGTTCCAAGGGCTTTTATCAGCTTTTTGAAAGTTCGGGAGGGTTGAGCCATCGAATAACCGACCCCGTGATTTTGTCTTTGAATCCCGATTACTATCTCAGATCGCCTAATCAACACAGTCGCGCTATTTCCATGAACATGTTGTCCCCCATCGATTTGGGTATACCGATGGGTTGGGAATCGCGGCTCTTTGGTGATTCGTTCAGCGCTTCGCAAAGTGGTGGAGAGTTCCTTTTCTCGCCTGCCCAGAGAAGCAATCAATTGAGCCTTTCCAGTTCGTTTTGCGTTGTACGGGTGCAGACCCATTTGTGGGTTCGTGCGGGAATGCGCCCTCCGTCCAGGAAAGAGTTGGTTAGCCGTGTAGGCGGCTTCAGCGAACCATTTTGTGATCTGTTCCTAAAAGGGAACCATCCTTCCGAACGATGCCATGTGGTAGTCTCCCTCTAAACCGTTGATGGTAAAATAACCGCCAGAACGTGCTTGGGGAGGGAGACGATGAAAATGCAACTAGTCAAGGTGGGT
>FWPU01013186.1_pt1 | contig 10577 bp, 9 predicted proteins | sample 2228361 | NCBI WGS metagenome assembly FWPU01 (sample SAMEA103939777, study PRJEB20133) | metagenome | reverse complement strand
AACGGGCACGCGTGCCTATCTTGAAAGCACAATCCAACACGATCGTGCTGGTTAATCCCAGCACCCGGGGGACAAACTCGCGGAAAATCAAACAAGGTAGGGCCTGAGAGGCAAAAAGCACACAATGACACCCAATACAAGGAAACCGTGGCGTAAGTCTCCCCAACGCCATGCCCATTTATCGCGCATCGATGCCCACTTATAAGGCCGCCTCAACCACCGGCCAGCTTCTCTCGCGGGGGCGGATCCCAGGGGATTTCCCTCGTGCCGGCCTGTTTATTCAGCCAGCGGGCCAGGACGAAAAGCAAATCGCTCAAGCGGTTGAGAAAAGCAAGCGATGTTGGAGCCAAGGGAGTACCAATCGCCAGCGCCTCTCGAATCAAGGCCACCAGACGCCTTTCCGCGCGGCGGCAGACGGTCCTCGCCACGTGGGCGAGCGCCCCGGCTCGGCTTCCACCGGGCAAAATAAACCGCGTCAACGGTTCCAATTCGGCGTCCAGCCCGTCGATCGCTCGTTCCAATTCGCGGACGTGCTCCGCCTGCACGTAGCGCGTCCCGTGGCGTTCCGCGTCCGGAGTGGCCAACTCCGCTCCCAGTTCGAAGAGACGATATTGGATCGTATCCAACAATCGATCGATTTCCGAGGGAATCGGCTCCGATCGTAGCAAGCCGATCCACGAATTCAGCTCATCCACCGTGCCGTAAGCTTCGATGCGCAGGCAATCCTTGCCGACGCGGGGACCGCGATAAAGCCCCGTCTCCCCGGAATCTCCCGACCGCGTATAAATCTTCGCCATAACTCCGATCGCTCCGTTATCATCAACCGCCGAACAAACCGATCAGATCGTGTCGGAAGCCGGACGAAGCGCAGCCCTCGCGTCAAACACGACGGCATCCGGCACGAACGCGATCCGAGACGGACCCTGACGGCCCGTCCAAGATTGAATGATCGCCGCCTTCGCCAGAATTTCAAGTTCGCGACTGCGGATCGATGAACCGAGGTTTCGGCGGGCGCGAGACAAGAAGCGGTCGCGTTCGCACTTACGCATGGGAACGCGCGACCATCAGCGCTTCAGAGACCGGGCGTCCAACGCCACATCCTCATTGGGGTCCCACGCGTGGAACGGCCTCGCGGCGAACTCGGCCAAGACCGTCACGAATTCACGGCGGAAGTCCGGTTCCAAAACCTCCGCGGTGGGGACGACGCCGTTCGGCGGGTACTGGATATTATTCAAACGCTTCTCATAAACGCGGTTTCCCGTCGCACAATCATACGCCTGAACGAACAACGAGGCCGTGCCCTGATAGACGGTCTGCCCTTTGTACAGGCCGAACTCTTCGAGATCTACGCCGATCACATAATCGGCCCCGACCGCCTTGCCGACATCGCTGTAGTTTTCCCAAGTGTTTTCATCCAACCAGCGTTCCACCTTCTGCTGCTCGATGAATTGCACCTTGGGCAATTCCCTGGCGAGGATCGCCCGGACGCGTCGCGCCAAATCCTTGTCCACATGAGCATCGCGGTAGGTAAGCGACACCATGGGTCGCGCAACCACGGCGACTTTTTTCTCCTTTTCGATGGGAAACTCGGCCTGGTTCTTGTAGGCCCCCGTCACCCACATGGCCGTGGCCAGGGCGCTGCATCCGGCGGTCAACAGCAGAACGGAGACCATCCCGGCCAACAACGTCACCTTCGGCGTCCGTGCATCTCGCATGGCGTTTCCTTGCTAGGAGAAAGACCGGAAGTCCGTTTCTTGGAGCGATCTTCGACGCCTTCTCCCTCAGTTCTCAGCTTCCCGTCCAGAGGCGAACGATCCATTCGGCCAAGGCCGCAAAAATGAATACCAACTGGGCCGCTATGACGCCTTTCGGCGTCGGCTTTACCAGTCGCCAGCGGCCTTCCAAAGCGGCGAGGGTCAACCACACCCAAACCGGCAACGCCGTCATCGCCAAGGCCGACCCCGTCACATTGGCCCGCAAGGCCGCCGCCCAACGTCCCCTCACGAAATTGGCCCAAGCGGTGGACATGCCGCAGGTGGGGCAACGCATTCCCAAGAGAGCCACGCTGGTGCAGGCCGGTAAGCCCAACGACTGATGGCTGCCGTAGCCGCGGTCGGAAGGCGCGATCATCCGCGCGACCACGAAGAGGATCACGATGAGCGCTCCCCCCATCGCCGCCGTCCACCTCTCCGCGGGCCGCAATTCCAAGGGATGCGGCCTGCCTGCCCGCACCCGCGCGGCGAGGATCGCGCCCTCGTCGCCCTGCGTGCTTCGCGGCGACGGCGATCCCGCTTGCGAGGCCGGGGACTCTATCGGGGGCAACTCATGCATGCCCTATTCCCATCAGCGCGGGGAGGATATCGTTCTCGACCTTTCTTGACAAGGTCGTTTCTCGGGCATCCTCTGCCGACAAAGAAAGGCGGCAAATCGCCGTCGCCTTTCCCGTCCCGGAATCGATCTCGACCACGGCCCCGTTCAGGCGCACATCTTCCGTGGCCACATCGAAGGGGGTGGGTTCGAACGTCCGCGTGGTGTGCAAGACCCGGTCGATCCTGCGACCGATGATGCTTTCGTGAGGACCGGTCATTCCCAGGTCGCACTGAAAAGCGGTGCCGCCCGGCAGGATTTGAGAATCGGCCGTGGCGACGTGAGTATGCGTCCCCAGAACGGCCGAAACTCGTCCGTCCAGGTAGCGGGCCAACACTTGTTTGTCACTGGTCGCTTCGGCGTGAAAGTCGACGAGGATCACGCGAATCCTGCCGCTGAGCTGTTCTAACACGCGGTCCGCGGCGGCGAGATAGCAGTCCACGGGCTTCATGAAAACCCGCCCCAGCAAGCTGATCACGGCCACAGGCTCGCCGTTGGCAGCAGCGAGGATCGTGAACTCACGACCGGGGGCCTCGGGCGGGTAATTGGCGGGACGCACGATCCGAGAATCCACCGCCAAGACGGATTCGATTTGCTTGCGCGCATAGACATGGTCGCCCATGGTAATGCAATTGGCGCCCGCCTCGACGATTTCGTAATGGATTTCCGGCGTCAACCCGGAGCCGCCGGCGGCGTTTTCCGCATTCACGACCACGAAATCGAGCTTGAGAAACCGCCGCAACAAAGGCAGCGCGGCGCGGACGATGGATCGCCCCGGCTTCCCCACCACATCACCCACCATCAGCACGCGCACGAAAAAGCCTTTCCATTCACGACGATCATCGTCCCAAAAGCGATGCCGGGCCTCAGCCGGCGCCCCGGTGCATCCTTCCGCCATCGGCTGCGGAATAGCCCGCGCTCAACGCGCGATGTCGGTATGCCGCACTTCACGCAAGACCGTCACCTTGATTTCGCCGGGATAGTTCAGTCGCTCTTCGAAGGCCCGCGCGATGTCGCGGCAAATCTTGGCCGCGGTTTCGTCCGTGGTCTCCTTGGCGTTGACCATGACCCGTAGTTCGCGTCCGGCTTGGATCGCGTAGGCCTGCTCCACGCCGGGGAAACTCCCCGCAATGCCCTCCAACTCCTCCATTCGTTTGATGTATCGTTCCAAGGTTTCGCGGCGGGCGCCGGGCCTGGCCGCGCTGCACGCGTCGGCCGCCGCTACCATCACGGTGTACGCATTCTCGACCCGCAGATCGTCATGATGGCCGACCGCGGCGTGCACGACCTCGGCGGGTTCCCCATACCGCTTGAGCAGCTCCGCGCCGATCTTGGGGTGTCCGCCCTCGGCCTCGTGATCGGCGGCTTTGCCGATATCATGCAGCAGGCCGCAACGCCGGGCCAACGCCGCATCCAACCCCAATTCGTCGGCGATCATCCCCGCCAGGAACGCCACCTCGATGCTGTGCCGCAACACATTCTGGCTGTAACTAGTCCGAAAATGCAACCGCCCGAGCAGATAGATCAAACGTTCATGCAGGCCGCGGACATCGACCTCTTGCACCGCCGCCTCACCCATGGAGCGGATGTATTGGTCCAGCTCTTGCTGGGTCTCGAGCACGATTTCCTCAATCCGGGAAGGGTGAATCCTGCCGTCGGCGATAAACTTATTCAAGGCGAGCCTGGCAACCTCGCGGCGGACCGTATCGAAGGCACTGACGATCACCACGCCTGGAGTGTCGTCGATGATGACGTCCACGCCCGTGGCCTTCTCGAATGCCCGGATGTTGCGTCCCTCTCGTCCGATGATCCGCCCTTTCATCTCGTCGTTGGGAATATCGACCGTACTGGTGGTGGTCTCGGCGGTGTGAGCGGCCGCGTAACGTTGGATGGCCGTCAATAGAATCTCGCGACTCTTTTCGCGGCAGATTTCCTGCAATCGCTGCTCGTAGCGGAGTACCAAGGCCCCCGTTTCCTGTTGCAGTTGCATCTCCAAGACGTCCATGAGCCGCTTGGTGGCCTCTTCGCGGCTCAATCCGCTGACCTCGTGCAACACCTGCCGCTGCATATCCAGCAGTTTCTGAAGCTCCTCCTTGCGCCGGCCGACCTCCTCCAAACGGTCCGTCAACTTGCGCTGCGTCGTCTCGACGATGCGTTCCTGTTTCCGCAATTGCTCGGCCTGAGCCGCGAGCTCGTCTTCTCGCTTTGCCAAAGCGCGTTCTTTTTGATACAACTCATCCCGAATCCTCTGGAACTCCGCCTCACGCTGGGCGCGCTGCTGAATATCCTTTTCTTTGATTTCCAGATCCGCCTCGCGCCGAACGTTATCGGCTTCCAGCTTGGCCTGATCCAAGATCCGCCGGGCCTCGGATTCGGCGTCTTTGCGCCGTAGGTAGTCGAGCAATTTGACCAATGTCACCGTCAGGCCCGCCACCAAAACGCACAGAACGGCAACGAAAATAGTTTGTCCGGGTGACACAGCTACGTCCTCGCGAAGCTATCGGGGCGAGAACACGGGCGACGGCCGGGCAAGACTGTGGAGGCGAATCGGCGCCCTCCGCCACCGGCGGACGATGCCGAGAAGAAGCTCACCCTTCTTCGGGAAAAGCTCCCGAAGGACGAGTCAGTTCGCTCCGTTCGCTTGCAATCGACAAGAACCGAGAGAGCAGTCAAGACGTGCGAGCGGATTCCATGCCGAACCCGCGCGCGGCAAGGTCACCACGGTTTGCCGGCTCGGCCGGCAGAATGCCGGCCAATGCACACCGAAGCGGCGGCTTGAGCGCAGCGCCGCCTCCGATGTAGCGATTCGGTTCGCTCTTTTGCCGAAAACCGTCGGCGAGGCCCGCGAAAACCGAGCCAGATACCGACGCCGAACTGAATCCCGAGCGGACAGCGAGAGACCGATCGCCGACAGAGAAAGCTCGTTTTCAGCGTCCATAACTCTCCCGTGGCGATACAGCAATCGCCACAAGATGGCCGCTACGCCGTATAGAATCTGAAGCAAGCCCATCGGTTCCGCCGCCGGTCTCAAGGTCGCGCCGCGCGTTTCAACGTCAGCAAGCCAAATGCCTAATCAACCGTAGTTTGTAGCGTCCGACTCATCTCGGTTTTCCGGTCGATTCCCGGAAACCGCCATGGTTCCCGCCGCCGTTGATGCAACGGTACAGCGGTCCAACCAATCCACACAACGCAAACTCCCCCCAGGGACGACGTCCAAGACGCGCCCGGGGATTACCCTTTATAATAAGACTCGGCAGGATCAACAGCAACACCGCTTTGCAGCAAAAAGCGTACCAAGTTTGTCCGATGGGCAAGTCGCAGGCCTCCCGGGTCCTGAAGCCGAAGGCCGGGAATGCAGTCCCATGGCGCGTGCTTCCGCCGACGGTCAGCCCTGATCCCGCTCTTTCGCCGCGGAGGTTTGGCGGAAAAGCCATCTGAGATGAAACACCCGTTGCAAAAAAGGTTTGAGCAGTCCTTCCCTCCTGACAGGTGGTTGGGTCGGCGCATGATCTTGGCCGTTTCGGGCGGGCCGGACAGCATCGCGCTGCTTCGGCTCGTTGCCGACGCCACGCCCCGAAACGAACGCTGTCGCATCCTTGTCGTGCATGTCAACCACCAACTTCGCGGCGCGGACTCCGATGAAGACGCCCGATTCACGAATGAGACGGCTCAACGACACGGCTTCCCCTGTCGCATCGTCGTTTGCCCGCTGCTTCCCGCGGAAAGCACGCACGGCAGCTTGGAGGACGCCGCTCGGAAAAAGCGATACGCCGTGCTTTTGGAACAGACGGAATCGTGGGGGGCGCGTCACGTGCTCACCGGTCATACGGCCGACGACCAGGCGGAAACCGTGCTCTTCCGTCTGGTCCGCGGCTCCGGCCTTCGCGGCCTGGCCGGCATCCCGCGCGTTCGGCGTTTCGGGCCGGCCGCCCTGACGCGGCCGCTCCTCGCCTTCTTTCGCGGAGAAATCCTCGACTACCTGCATACTCTCGGCCAAAGCTACCGCCTGGATCGCTCGAACGGGGACCCCAAGTTTCGCCGCAACGCCTTGCGTCATGGTGTTTTGCCGCTGCTCCAAGCTCAAGTCTGCGGAACGGCGGCGATCCACCTCAATCGCTTGGCCGATCTGGCCCGCGAGTGCGAAGATTTTGTGCAATCCCAGGTGTCCGTCGCTTGGCCCCGAGTCGTTGCCGAGGCCGCCGCCGCGTCCCTTCGTCTGGATGTAACCGAACTCCGCGGACTACATCCCTACTTAATAAAGGAAGTCTTGCGCGCCGCTTGGCGACATCGGGGCTGGCCGCTTCGAGAGATGGGTTACCGGCAATGGACGGAGTTGTTGGAACTGGTCTGCGAAGCCGGCTTGCCCGCCGCGCAGAAATCGCTCGTTCGCTCGCTCCCCGGAAGCATCCTGGCTCGCAGAGAAGGCGCCTACCTGGTTCTGGAACGGGTGACGGCGTAAGCGATCGACCCGATCGCCATGCCGATGCTCTTACCGAAGATGTCGGAGACCTCCTTCACGTTCCATTCTCAAGGAGAAGGTATCCATGCCGTTGTACGAGTACGAATGCCCGAATTGCGGTGAAAGATTCGAGCACCTGACACATGGTAATGAATCGCCGCAGTGCCCAAAGTGTGGAAGCCGCCGTTTGACGAAATTGCTCAGCGCGGCCTCAGCGCGAATCGGCAAATCTGCGGATTTACCGCCTTGCGGCAACAACTTCGGCTGCTGTGGGGGAGGAGCCTGCGGGCTGGGGTGAAACGATCCGCCTTTGCCGTCCTGGAATTTGACAGGCCGGGCCGATTCGATCGGTCCCGGTCTGTCGTCCGTTTCCCGCCATTCCGCAAGGGGCACGAAAACTACGGAATCAAGAAGGCCATCCCCGTCCAAACTCCGCCTTGAGCCAGGGCGGCACGGACGCTAAGCGGCAAGGGATCGAGAATCCAGGGAGCACAGCTCCCCGGCCGGTAGTAGCCCAAGGTATAGATGCACTCGCCGGGCGGTTCCAGCCCCATTTTGTACGGCAGTATCGGGACCGTGAGGAAGAAGTGCGCCCCCGAGGCGAACGGCTGGAGGATCGGCCCCAGGTTGTGGCCGTATCGCTCCACCCCCACCTGTTCGAAATACAGGGGCTTATGGCACAATCCCGAAGCTTTCCACGTAAACACCAGCGGTTGCCAATTCCGGCCCTCAAAAGCCGAAGCCGGTAACGGGCACATCGTGGGAAATTTGTCGCCTTGCGGGCGGATGTCGTTCGTAATATCGGAGAGAGGCTTGATTTTCCCTTGCGGCGGGCATTCGTCAGCCGGCAGCGCCGTCTTCTGCGTGAGTTGTTCCTCCAACGGTCGCTCGTCCTTCGGGCCGGGCGGCAATTGGTCCATCAATTCCTCAAGGGACTTTTCATCCGGACTAGGCTGACCCGATCCGGGCTGAGACTGCGAGGCCGTGCTGCCGAGCGGCATCGGCGGCGGAATCACCTCCGGTTGCCCATTCGACGCGGATTGCGAGACGGGACGCTGCGGCATGAGAACGGGTGGAAGGCCGGCTGACGACTGCCCCGCATCCCCGAACGGATCGGCCAACGGATCGTCTTGTCCCACCGAGCCTCCGCCCAACTCCGCCGGCGAAGGCACGATGAATTGCAACGGCATCAATCCCGAGGCCGCATCCGCCTTTCCCTCCACCGCCGGCCCCCCACCGCGGGTGATGTCGCTTGCCGCGTCGGCTTGTCCGGCGGCCTTGGGTCGAACGGGCAACCAGCGCAATTGCGGAGTCGGCTCGATTCCCGTGTAACCTACGGAACGGACGGCATCGTCGCGTTTGCGGTCGCCCCGCCCCGAATTCCCCGCTCCTGCGCCGCTGTCGACTGCGCCCAAGTGCCGTGCTGCGATGACGCCGGAATCACCCTCGGTCTCCACTGCGGCAACGGCCCGCTCGCATCGTATTTCGTTGTTCCCGGGTGTGTTTTCGTATCGGGACCGCCATTCGTCGCCGCAAATCGAGCCTGCACCCAGCCATCCCAGAAGCAAACCGAGGGCCAGTATCTTACCGCGTCGACGGCCCTCGTCGACAACATTACCGATCCTCTTCAGCGTACTCCACACTGTAATTGGGCGCTTCGTGCGTGATGGTAATGTCATGGGGATGGCTCTCCCGAACTCCCGCAGCAGACACTTGCAGAAACTTGGTTTTGGTTCGCAATTCGCTGATGTTTCGCGTGCCGCAATAACCCATGCCCGCCTTGAGTCCGCCTACCAACTGATAGACGAACGGCCCCAGCGGACCGCGATAGGGCACGCGGCCTTCCACGCCTTCGGGGACGAGCTTGTCGGGCTGATGGCCGGCGTCCTGGCGATAGCGCTCGCTGGACCCCTTGACCATCGCTCCCAACGAACCCATTCCGCGATAAACCTTGTACACGCGGCCGTGAAACAGGATGCGTTCGCCGGGGCTCTCATCGAGACCCGCGAACAGTCCACCCAGCATCACGGCATGGGCCCCCGCGGCTAGTGCCTTGGTGATGTCGCCGGAGTAGCGGATACCGCCATCGGCGATCACGGGGATCCCTTGTTCCTCGGCGACTTCCGTGGCGGCCATGATGGCCGTCACTTGGGGCACGCCCACCCCGCTAATCACCCGCGTCGTGCAAATCGACCCGGGGCCGATACCGACCTTGACGGCGTCCGCGCCGGCGCGAATGAGGGCCTCAGCCCCCTCCCGCGTGGCCACGTTTCCCGCAATGACATCGATATCCCATTGCCGCTTGATTTCCCGAACCGTCTCCAAGACATTCGCCGAGTGGCCGTGAGCGCTATCGACCACGATCACGTCAACGCCCTTGCCGATCAGGCTCTCCACTCGCTGGTAATCGTGGACGCCGACGGCCGCACCGACCCGAAGCCTACCCAAATGGTCTTTGCACGCGTTGGGAAATCGCCGTTGGTTATCAATGTCTTTGATCGTAATCAGGCCGGTCAGTCTGAAATCTTCGTCAACCAGCAGAAGTTTCTCCACCTTTTTTTCCATCAGAATCCGCTCGGCCTGCGCCAGCGATACAGTCCCCGTAGCCGTTATAAGATGATCCTTGGTCATGACCTCACGGACGGGCACGTCAAAATTACCCAAAAACCGCAGGTCCCGCCGCGTAACTATTCCTACCAGCTTTCCGGACGGCTCCACGATCGGCACACCGGAGACATTCAACTGATCCATCAATTCCTTGGCGCGAAGGGCCGTCGCATCGGGAGTTAACGTGGCCGGGCTGTCGATGATGCCGTTCGCGCTTCGCTTGACCTTCTCAACTTCCTCCGTCTGTCGCTCAAGCGACATATTCTTATGGATGATTCCAAGCCCCCCCTCTTGAGCCAGTGCGATCGCCATCGCGCTCTCCGTCACCGTGTCCATCGGGGAACTGAGGATCGGAATCCGCAACTCGATACGGGCGGTCAGACGCGTCGAAACGTCCACATCGTTCGGCACAACCTCACTGTAAGCCGGCTCCAGAAGAACGTCATCAAACGTAATCGCCGGCGTGATCGACTTCTTGGCCATGCGCCGTGCTCCTTTTACGGTCAAGCGAAAGAGGGAGGCGGGAAACCTTCATTATGCGGCAGCGGAGCGCAAATTCAATGCGATGCGGCCCGCCGAACATCGAATTACACGGTCGCCCCAAGCAGAGGGACCGTTCTTACGAGGTTCACCTGTGCCAGAGTCGATGAGGTGTGTTCGGGAGAAGACTGAAGCTCACCGCCCGCAACGGAATTAGGACCGGTCATGGCATCAGAGAGGTGCCCGTGTCGGGCAATAGACCAGGCTCGAGCCAATCGGGAGGCAAACGATAGATCTGCCGCCCGGACAGCGGCCACCTCCACGCGATGCCTCTCCGCAGCGAACCTCGCAAGGCATAGTCCACCAGCTCGAAGCTCGTTCTTCGGACGAGTCGGCCGCCTTCGTCAAACTCTTTGGTAGTTTGACAGACCATACCACCGGGGATTTCGCGCACGAATACGGCCAGCGTCGTGGAGGTTCCGCCCGGAAATTTTTGTTCCGTGCGAATCTGGTAACCGGAGAACATCGCGGATCCGACTTTGCAGGGGATATCCACACTGACGGTCTCGGCGGTCAATTCCTCGAGAATCCGTCCTTCCAGATCGGTCTTGACGCTTTCCCGTCGCAAGACCATGGCCGACCCTGCCACGGTGTAGAAGATTTT
>FWPU01007855.1_pt1 | contig 10580 bp, 5 predicted proteins | sample 2228361 | NCBI WGS metagenome assembly FWPU01 (sample SAMEA103939777, study PRJEB20133) | metagenome | reverse complement strand
CGCTGCCCGCAGGTCACGGGTATCCGCGACAATCGTGCCGGGCGCAGCAGTCAACGAATACGGAACGAATAAACGAATAGCCCGCTGCCCGCAGGTCACGGGTATCCGCGACAATCGTGCCGGGCGCAGCAGTCAACGAATACGGAACGAATAAACGAATAGCCCGCTGCCCGCAGGTCACGGGTATCCGCGACAATCGTGCCGGGCGCAGCAGTCAACGAATACGGAACGAATAAACGAATAGCCCGCTGCCCGGGAGTTGGGATGATACCCGGCGTTCGCGCCAGGTACGGACCGCTGTGTCAGCCCCAACGCAACCGGCCGCTACGGTATTCGTTTATTCGTTGGTCATTCGTTGACAGAAGGGCGCATCCGGTCGCCGCATTCGTTTCTTCGTTGCCCATTCGTTGACAGAAAGGGGCGCAGCAGTCAACGAATACGGAACGAATACACGAATGACCCGCTGCCCGGAAGTTGGGATGATACCCGGCGTTCGCGCCAGGTACGGACAGCTGTGTCAGCCCCAACGCAACCGGCCGCTACGGTATTCGTTTATTCGTTGTCCATTCGTTGACAGAAAGGGGCAAGCAGTCAACGAATACGGAACGAATAAACGAATGACCCGCTGCCTGCGGGTCGTGGCTCTCCAGGACGATCGTGCAGGAAGCGACGGTCAGCGCATCCTGCACAGCGTATCGGCTATCGGCTATCGGCTATCGGCTATCGGCTATCGGCTATCGGCTATCGGCTATCGGCTATCGGCTATCGGCTATCGGCTATCGGCCATCGGCTATTCCAGCAATACCGGCACGTCCGCACCCCCCGCGCCGGTGAGCCGCATTCGGTCGCACCCGGCAGCGTAGGCCGCGCGCACTGCGTGACCGGCGGCGATGGCGTCGTAGAACCCCTGCGCAAACGCGCGCGCCGCTTCGCTGCTGATCGCCGCGCGCAGCGCGATCACCGGCGGCATACCGGGTCCCAGCGCGGTCAGACCCGCCGCCGACTCACAGGCGCTCAGGATGACGCAGCGCAGCGAGTGGGCGCCGGCGATGGTCTGCAGCAGCGCTGCGCGCGGCAGCGGATGCGCGTCGCCGTAACGGTCTTCAAAAAGGAGATCGCCCGCGCTCCCATGACTGAGGATATGCAGATAGGCTGGTTTGAGCTGCAGCAACGCCCGGTGCAGGTCGTCCGGCGTGGCGCGCGGCAGCGGCTCGAAGCGAAAACGTTCCGGGTAGGGCGCGAGGCAGTCGCGCAGCGCGCGTTCCTCGACCTCCCACGCGAGCGCAGCGACGCCGCGCGGCGCGGCGTATGCCGCCAGCACGATCAGCGGCGCGGCGGGAGCGCGCTGTGGCTCATTGACCACCGTTGCCGCGCCGCCGCCTTCGGTGTGCGCCGAACCAATGTAAGTGCGCCGCCTTCCGGTCCTGGACGGCGCGCTGCTCGCGCCCCGGTTCTCCACACGTGCATTGCCGCCGCCTTCGGCGTGTGCCGAACGGTCGTACACGCGGTCGGCGTCAGGAAGCGCGGAAGGTTCGTCGCCCGGTCCTTCGTTGCGCACACTGGCATCGCCGCCGCCTTCGGCGTGCGCTGAGCGCAGGTAGACGCGCGAGTCGCCCGGGTCGTCAGCCGGCGTGAAACCGTACCGGTCCTGCAATGTCACAATGTCGAGCGCATAGCGGAAGGCGCGTTGCACCGGGCTCGAGGCAGCGTCGCCGTGCTGCGCGCAGGCGTCGAGTTGTTCCCGACCGGCCTGGACCGCCCGCTCGAATGACATGCAGCGGCTCCGCCATTCGCGCCCGCGCCCTTCGGGACGATCCCGCTCCGGGCTGGCGCCGATGGCAAAGCCAGTACTCTCGACCGGCAGGTACAGACCCCGCGCCACCCGGTCACGCAGCGTTGCAAGGTCGGTCAGCATGCCCTGTGTGAACGCCGGCTCCCCCTCGTCAGCCGGCTGGTGCGAGGCGCGTTCGGTCGATACCGCAACGAAGGCATGCCCCTCCAGCGCGATCAGCAGCGGCGCCAGGTCGTGCGCCAGGCAGACGGCGCAGAAAAGCAGCGCAAGGTCAAGGGACGCGCCGCGCTTTTCTGTCAGTGTGGCGTCGATGGTGCGGATATGCGAACGAGCTCCGGCTGACGGGTCAGGTGACGCGCCCTCCCAGGTGATGCCCTGGTCGCGCAGCAGGGCATAGAGTTCGCGCGTCAGACCTTCGACGCCCTCGCGTTGCATCAGTTCGCGGCGAACCTCTGGCGGCAGGCGCAGCGCCGGTGGAACCGCGCGCGGGATGATGCGCGCCAGCGCGCGCGGTTCGGGTTTGAGGAATTCAGAGTAGTGGGGCATATGTTTAGAGCCTATCCGAAAAACCGCATCCTGAGTAGCGCGAAGCGCGTATCGAAGGGGCGGTTTTTCGACACCCTGTGTTATTCGGATAGGCTCTTAGTCGATCCTTTCACCACAAAGGCGCAAAGGCACAAAGACGACCATCACCTTCAATACTTTATTGACCCATGCAGCGCGTTCTCATGAGATGCCATGCGCCGCCCGTCATACCGATGTCACTTGAATACTCTGCAGGCAGGGTTGCGTCAAAGCGCATCAGAACGCCCTGCGCGATAATCTCCAATCCAAAATCTAAAATGGTATAATACTTTTACAGCCCGAAGCCGCGTTGCCACTATTGCCGTGCGCCACTCACCCCTCGTCCCGCAGCCGCGCCTCGAGTTCCGCCAGGCGCGGCGCGTCCGGTTCGAGCGCGCGGGCGCGCACCAGTTCCTCCGCCGCCTCAGCGCGCCGCCCCAGGTCGAGCAGCGTACCGGCGCGATTGCGCCGCCACATCGCCTCGTCGGGTTGCAGCGCAATCGCGCGATCATAGGCGGCAACGGCGGCATCCCTGTCGCCCGCGTTGTGGAGCGCATTGCCAAGGGTATTCCAGGTTGATGCAACGCTCGCGCGCACAGCATCCCAGTCGATCCCCGGCGTATCAGCGAACTCCGGCGCGAGCAGCGCCTCGCCGGCATCCACCGCCGCCTGCCATGCGGCGACGTCGCTGTCACTGGCTTCGGCCGCCTCGATGAGTTCGAGGTAGCGCTGCAACCTCTGCAGGATCAGCGGCTGTGCAGCGAGTTGCTGAGCAGCATTGGCAGCGGCGCGGATGGCGCGCAGCCCTGCAGCGCGTTCGCGCAATGCCTGCGCCGGCGCCGTATCGCCGGACTGCTCTGCCTGGCGCGCGATCTCCTCCGCGGCGGCAGCCAGCGGTTCTTCCAGTTCGGCGGGCAGTTCACGCCAGAGCGCCAGCAATTCCTCACCGGACGTCACCGCCAGCAGGCGCTGCACCAGGCGCGCCAGCAGTTCAGGTGAGAATAACGAAGGCTCATCTTCCTCTGCAACCAGCCACTCCGGCGGCGGCCCGGCATCCAGCGCCGCCCATAGCGCGTCAAAGTCGTCGCCGCAGGCAGTGCGCAGTCCACGGAGCTGGCGCATCACGCGCTGCTGAAAGTCAGCGTGTTGTAATGCCGTAAACAGAGTAAATGCTGTCCATCCGGCACGGAGAGCTTCCAGCAATCGGGTCGTTCGATCCTCACCTGGCTCGTTTGCAAGCATCTGATAGAGATTCAACAGATTCCCCTGCGTCATCGCATAATCGAGCGGCGCGCTGGTCGGGGTTCTGAAGCGCAGCGCCTCGTCATAGGCGCTGAGCGCCTGGCGCAGGCGCGCGGCGCGGTCTTCCTCCGCCAGCGTCGCCAGAGCCTGCAAGACTGCGCCGCGGTTGTTCTGCGTGGTGGCATAATCGAGCGGCGCGCTGGTCGGGGTTCTGAAGCGCAGCGCCTCGTCATAGGCGCTGAGCGCCTGGCGCAGGCGCGCGGCGCGGTCTTCCTCCGCCAGCGTCGCCAGAGCCTGCAAGACTGCGCCGCGGTTGTTCTGCGTGGTGGCATAATCGAGCGGCGCGCTGGTCGGGGTTCTGAAGCGCAGCGCCTCGTCATAGGCGCTGAGCGCCTGGCGCAGGCGCGCGGCGCGGTCTTCCTCCGCCAGCGTCGCGGCGTGTTGCAGGGCATTGCCCAGCGACCCCTGGGCGCGCGCGATCTGCGCCGGCGTGCCGCGCTGTTGCGCTGCAGCAAGCGCCTGCTGCGCCCATTCCAGGTTGTCGCGGCCGTACCCGTGCGCCTGTTGCAGGTTCGCGCTATTGGCGATCAGACCCTGCGCCAGTTCCAGGTCGTTCTCAATCGCCCAGCTAAAGGCGTGCCGCAGCTGCGGGTAGTCGGCGCGCAGTTCGTAGAAGCGCTGTGCATCGTCGGCGGCGCGCATGGCGTCGGCATAGAAGGCGGCATGGCGCGCGGCGGCGGCTTCGTGCTCGCCTTCGCGGCGCAGCAGCGCCAGCGCGTAGCCGCGCAACAGGCTGTGCTGCCGCCAGCGCCCTTCGGTGGCGTCCGCTTCCAGCAGCGCGGCGCTGGCAAACGCGCTGAGGTGATCGTCTGCCTGGTCGCGGCTGCACTCCCACAGCGCGGCCGCCGCAGCGCCGCTGAACGTCGCTTCCGGCGCCATGGCGCCGAGTGCGCGGAAGCGCGCGCGATCCGGCGCGTCCATCTGGCTGTAACTGTACGACAGAACGGCTTCGACGTTCTGATCGCGCTCGCTGTCCGGCAACGCCAGCCGTTCAAACCCCCGTCCGCTCCGAATGTGGTCGAGCAGGCGGTCGATCTGCCGGTTCCAGCGCTCTCTGGCGGGCGAACGCGCGTCCAGGCGCAGGCGACGAATGGCGACATCGAGCGCGAGGGTGTGGTAGCCGACGCCGGCGACCAGCGCGTCCGCCCAGGCGTGGTGGTCGGCCGGCAGTTCAGTCCATCCCAGGCGCAGCGCAATCAGAGCGCGCGCTTCCTCTGGCGTCAGCGTTCCAAGCGTATATTCCCCGCCCCCCAGTCCAACCATGACTGTCTCCAGGCGCGTGGTGATCACCAGGTGGGCGCTTTCCGGCAGCGCCGCGCGCAGCCAGCGAATGCCCTCCAGCGACCAGACGTTGTCGAGGATGACGAGCAGCGGCTGCCCCTGCGCCGCCAGCAGCGCGCGCACCGCGCTGGGGTCGAAGGTGAGCGCTGATTCAAGGTGCGGCGGCACGGTCAGCGCGTAGCGCGCCCATCGATTGAGGATGGCTTGTGTCTCTTCGGGTCGGCGAATGTCCGGTCCGATCTCTTCCCAGATTACGCCGCCGGGGTAGCGGCTCTCGAGCGCCAGCGCCAGCTGACGCGCGAGGACTGTCTTGCCGATGCCCGGCATGCCCTGCACTGCCATGGTTGCCGTGCGGCTGCCGCCGGTGATCGCCAGCTGCCCGCGTTCGGCAATAATCCGGGAGACGCGCTCCAGGTCTTGGGTGCGTGGAATGGTGTCCATCGGCAGCGGCTCGGGGCATGGACGGCTCCAGCGCCGTTCGATCACGATGTTGTTGACCACCATCGCATTGCCGCCACCTTCGGCATGGGCGGAGAAGACATAGATGCGCTCGCCGGATGGTTCCGATCGGCGTGCCGGCGGCTCAACCAGCGGCGCGGGGCGTGGCGCGGGATCGCCGCCGCGCAGGGTGCGCAATAGCGTTGCGCGGGCAGCGAGCCGTTCGCGCAGTGCGTCTGGCGCCTGCTGCGCCAGGTCGTTGAGCGCGCGTTGCGCCTCGAAGGGCTGCAGCAGCGCCCGCTGCTGATTGAAAACCTGCGTGGCGTCGGCGTCGGTGGGGGCCTGGAGAAACGCCTGCAGCGCCTGCAACAGCGGGTGATTGTCCCGTTCCTGACGGCGGTTGCGTTCAGCCTGCATACGAATGTGCGCGGCGCGCAGCCGTTCGGCGCGTTCCCGGTCATTGCGTTGTTCGAGTTCTCCGGCGCGGTCGGCAACTTCCTGGAGGAACCATTCCTCCAGTTCGCCGGGAAGATCGAGCCACACCTGCCAGGCGTCGTCATCGGTCGCCGCGGCTTCCAGGCGTTCGAGCGCCTGCTGCACCATATTTCTGGCGGTTTCGCGCGCCTGGCGCGCCTGGCGCAATGCTGTAATCCGTTCACGCAACCGCGCAGCGGTTGCGGCGTCGGTTGGTTCCAGTTCGGCGGCGCGCTGTTCAGCAAGCTGGAGGAAGGGTTCTTCCAGGTCTAACGGGATACGGTTCCATACTTCAGCGATGCCAGCGTTATCGGCGGCAGCTGCCAGCGCTTCAACCTCTGCCGCCAGGTGTTCCAGCAGCCGGCGCATGGCTTCTGCGTCGGCGCGCTGTTGCTGCTGCAACGCGAGCAGGCGCTCGCGGCGCTCGCGCAAGCGCGCGGCAGTTTCAGCGTCGCCGTTCTGGTCGAACTCTTCTGCCTGCAGCGCGACGATGTTCAGCAAGGCGTCTTCGAGTTCGAGCGGCACATCGCGCCACAGCGCCGCCAGGTCGTCATCGGTCGCGGCGGTTTCCAGGCGTTCGAGCGCCTGGCGCAGCGTTGCGCCATCCCGCGCAATCTCCTCGCGATAGGCGCGCAGCGTTTCAATGCGCTCGCGCAACGCAGCGGCCAGCCCGGAGTCGCCGGATGTTTCGGCAGCTTCGGCACGGGCTTCGGCTTCGTCCAGGAAAGCGTCTTCGTCCTCAGACGGAACCATCTGCCAGAGGGCGCGCAGCTGTTGCTCATCGGAAATCTGAGGCAGCGCGTTGAGCAGCAGCGCGCGGCTCGCCGCGACGATAGCGTCGTGGTTCTCGATCAGGAAGGCTTCATAATCGCGGCGCAGCTCCGGGTCGGCGGCGAGCGCAGCAGCCAGCGTGGCGGCATCGGTGACCCCGGCGGCATCCAGGCGGGCCTGCAGATCGGCGGGCAGTTCGGGGAAGTCGGGCGCTGGCATGGTCTCCTCGGCATTTTGTGCATATCTGTGGATATGATACAACGTGTATCTGCCGGGAGTCAACCGGGACTGGATGAGCGGCAGGGCGATTGCATCTTATACCAATTGGAATTGAACAAACCGCCTGTGCACGCCCACCAGAGCGCACTGCAATGCCATCACAGCAATCTCCAATCCAAAATCTACAATCTAAAATGGTATTATTCCATGCGAAACTACGACAGATTGACGCGCTCATACACGATCTGCTCATACCCGCGCCCCCACGGATCGCCCCGCTCGTACACGCCGAGCCCGGCAGCCGCCGCAAGACGCAGATAGACATCAGACCCCGGAGTCTCGCCGCTTTCGGCGCGCAAATAGTCTGCCATCACGCAGTCGATGGCGACCGGATCGCGCGAGAAGAACAGGCTGTCTGGCGCTGCATTGCCGAATGTGCGCCAGCGCCGTGGGGCGCTGATGTTATTCACAGGGTTGCCGAACAATCCATCTCCAATGGTGAGGATGGTTTTCTGCCTGATCTGAGGGTGGCTGTTAATATCGACCAGCGGGCTGCGCGTGTCGGAGAAGTAATCAGCGCCGATGTCGGTATAGCGATGGAGCAGATTACACCGGTCGATCGAGCCGAAATGGTTTTTGAAGCCCAGGCTGATGCCTGCCCCGACATGGCGCTTGAGCAACGGGATGTTGATCAGGTAATGGGCATTGACCAGCGCATTGCAGAATGGCAAATCCGGCAGTGCGGCGCCTGGCGGCGTGTTGAACCGCACCTTCTCGACTGTACTGAAGCCCAGTTCGGGATGCTCGTCCTGGTAGGAAGCGAAATTGACCTGTGCATACGCGCAGCGGCGTTTGAAGCGCAAAGGAATAATGCCGGGGTGGTCGCCATGGGTGACATCGAAAATCCAGATGTTCTGTTCGGGAACGCCGATCGCGAGCAGACCGCGAATGACCGCATTGATCGGCTCCATGAGCGCATCAATCTCATTATCGTCGTCCTCGCGCGACGCATTATTCAGACTGACCTTGATTGCGATCAGTTGTCCGGGCTGATAGTTGGGCAGCAGGGTTGTCCAGGCATCGGCGCGGGTGGTCGTGCGGGTCAATCGAACCACCCCTTCATCGACCATATCGGCAACAATCCGGGCATCGACACTGTCGCCATACCAGCCGGTTGAATAGGTCCAGAAGGTCGCACGCGGGTGATAGATGTGCACCACATGTCCTCTGAGCAGCGGAACCGCTGTGGCGGTTGGGGACGGAACCGGGGTGTTGGCTGGAGTGGAAGAGGGGATGGCAGTTGCTGTGAGTGAAGGCATGGCGGTTGTCGTTGGGGAAGGAGGGGTGGTTGTCGCGCGCGTATCGACGATGATCAACGGACAGTACACCCGCGCCGTCACCGCCGGCGCTTCGGCTGAAAGGCGTGTGGCGTAGCCAATCGCCCGATGCAGATGCCCCAGGAGCAGTCCCGCAGCAGCAACTCCCCCTCCGGTCAGGAACTGGCGGCGTGTAATGCCCGGTTTATGGCTCATTGCAGTCCTCCTGTCAGTCTATCCGCATAACGCAGGATACCGAACAACCGCATCCTGAGAAGCGCGCAGCGCGTATCGAAGGGGCGGTTGTTCGGACGCACGCACCACTATCGCCTATCGGCTATCGCCTATCGGCTATGCCAGCTGGCGAGCTTCGCCCCGGTAGCCGAGGGCTTTAGCCCCACGGCAACAGGCACAGACCGGACTCATCGCTGAAAGACCGTCCGCGCAGCATCGACTGTCAGCCGGTCGATATTCGTTCAAAGAGTGATTGTGGGAACGATGAAGACCTGATGGGGGAAGAACGACATATACTGCGACAATGACTCTACCACACCGGATGCGTCGATGCAACCGGTGCGTGACCGTGGAACAGTCGCGTACCGGTTCGATCCATCAGGCGCAATGAATGCTCGCCCGCGCCCGCAGCGCGGGAGCGGGACGGGGTGAGGGCACGGCGCCGCCGCGCCCCAACGCACGCCGCGCCCCGGCGGGGGACAGACCGCGACTCAGGAGCAGACCGATCGGACACAATGAATGCTCGCCCTCTCCCGCAGCGCGGGAGAGGGACGGGGTGAGGGCGCGCGGGAGCGGGGCAGGGTGAGGGCGCGCGGGAGCGGGACGGGGTGAGGGCACGGTACGCCGCGCCCCGGCGGGGGACGACCGACGGGGGACGGACCGCGACTCAGGAGCAGCGCAACTCACCCCGGCAGGGCACGGCGCCGCCGCGCCCCAACGCGAGCCGCGCCCCAACGCGAGCCGCGCCCCGACGGAGGGACGGACCGACGGGGGACGGACCGCAGACGTGAGGATGCTCCGGCGTTCTAAAGAATTGTCGTTTCTCCACGCTGTTGTCACCATGTTGCGATCATTACTTCCAGATCGATAGCCCTATACTGGTTCTCGACGATCACGTCCGGGATCGTTGTGGCAATGGTTCGTTGCCGGAGGTATCCCATGGTTCGTGGAACTCGTGAAGCGCTGGCAGTCGCCTGGCTGATGGTATTCGTTGTAATCGCTGCAGCCTGTCAGCCCGCTGGTTTCCTGACGCGACAGGAAGCGTCAGAAAACGATTCCAGCGCCACCGTTGCTCCCGTCAATCCGCCTCAGCCCATTCCTTCAACCGCAACGCCTCCGGCGCCGGGAGCGTCGTGGTTCCCGCCCCTGCGCCCCACGTCGGGCGGCGCTCCCCCGCAAGATAGCGCTCCGGCGATACAGGAACCGGTTGCAGGAGCGCCCATTTCCCTCGATCTCGGCCCGCTGACGGCATGCCAGGCAGGACTCATCGTGTCCGGCAGCAATGCCGTCGTGATCCCGCCTGCTTCACTGATGAGTCCTGGGGTGCTTTTTACCGCAGGCGGCAGCTTTGCGGAGAAATCGGGTCCGTGCGATCCCGGACAATCGTTCGGTCACAGACTCGCAATGGGTGGGAGCGCATCCGTTTGTTGCCAGAAGGGTGCCAGTAGTCTACGAAGACGGAACGAATAAATGACCCGCTGCCCGGGGGTCACGGGTATCCGCGACGATCGCGCCAGGTGCGGGCAGCTGTGTCAGCCCCAACGCAACCGGCCGCTACGGTATTCGTTTATTCGTTGGTCATTCGTTGACAGAGGGACGCACCCGCTCGCCGCATGCGTTTATTCGTTGGTCATTCGTTGACAGAAAGGGCACAGCGGTCAACGAATATGGAACGAATAAACGAATGACCCGCTGCCCGGGGGTTGGGGTGATACCCGGCGTTCGCGCCAGGTACGGGCGCCCACGTCCGCCACGGCGCACCCGCTCGCCGCATGCGTTTATTCGTTGGTCATTCGTTGACAGAAGGGCACAGGCGCCCGTGCCGCCCACGACGCACCCGCTTGCCGCATGCGTTTATTCGTTAGTCATTCGTTGACAGAAAGGGTCCAGCGGTCAACGACTATGGAACGAATAAACGAATGACCCGCTGCCCGGGGGTTGGGGTGATACCCGGCGTTCGCGCCAGGTACGGGCGCCCACGTCCGCCACGGCGCACCCGCTCGCCGCATTCGTGTATTCGTTGGTCATTCGTTGACAGAAGGACGCACCCGCTCGCCGCATGCGTTTATTCGTTGCCCATTCGTTGACAGAAAGGGCACAGCGGTCAACGACTATGGAACGAATAAACGAATGACCCGCTGCCCGGGGGTTGGGGTGATACCCGGCGTTCGCGCCAGGTACGGGCAGCT
>FWPU01013184.1_pt1 | contig 10581 bp, 6 predicted proteins | sample 2228361 | NCBI WGS metagenome assembly FWPU01 (sample SAMEA103939777, study PRJEB20133) | metagenome | reverse complement strand
AAGCCCGCGCGGAGAGTGTGCCTGCCGCGTACGGCGTTGATCCGGGCGCCTGCCGTGACCGTCGACATCTGGCGCGCCTGCGAGGCGGTGACCGGGATGTCGCCCGCGCTCGGCTGCAGCCACGATTGCGCCTTCCGCGCCGAGAAATTCCCATCGAATGTCGTCTGCGCATTCAGCGTCCGGACCCAGCCCAGCGAGATGGCGCCGTCGCGCAGCAGCTGCCGCTGGTCCATCAAGTTGGCGTGCTGCGAGCGGAGGTTCGCCAACTGGAAGGAGGCGCGCCCCGCCATCAGGTTCAGCCGGAAGACGTCGCGCGCCCCGGGGTGCCAGTCGAAGCGCGTGAACGCGCGCTGGTTGTTGCCGCCGTTGTGGAGGTTGTCGAGCGACACCGAATCGAGATAGCGGTTTGTCTTCGACGTATTGAGCACGGCTGAGTAGCCGGAGTGCCCGCTCTCGCCTGAGACGTGAGTCACCTGGCTGAGCAGATCGAACTGCGCGGCGTTGACGAGCGTGCTGCCGCCGAAGCGCCGCGCCGTGCCCATGCCGGAGCGCGTCGTGATGTTGGCCACCGCGCTGACCTTGTTGCCGTATTCGGCGGGGACGTTGCCGGTGAACAGCTCGACCGTCTGCACGATGTTCGGATCCACCGCGTTGGCGAACGCCCCGGTGAGCTGGTCGGATACAGGCATGCCGTCGATGACGAATGTCATCTGGTTGTGCGCGCCGCGCGGGTGGATCGCTCCGTTGGCGTTCTGGGCGAACCCGGGCATGGAGACGATGATGCTCTCCAGCCCCTTGTTGCCCGCCTGGAGCGCCAGTTTCTCGATGTCGCCCTGATTCATCTGCACATGCGTGCCGGTTTCCTCCGGGTCGACCAGCAGCTCGCCGGCGGCGGCGAGGCGGATGCGCTCGCGGGCGACGCGGACGTAGTCGGGGACGATCTCGGCGCCGGCGGCGCGGCGCCCGTGGAGCACCGCGGCGCACGCGGTCGTGCCGACGCAGAGGTACGGGTCGACGACCAGGTCGCCGGGCGCGGTGCAGGCGAGCACGAAGCGCTCCACCAGCTCGACCGGGAACTGACAGGGATGGATTGTCTTCTCCACGTGGTTCGCCTTGACGTTCGGGATCCGCCACACGTCGCCGGGGTTCTTGCCGCACGGGTGGCCGCTGTACTGGCCGGCGCGCGGCCCCTTCCAGGCGCGCTTGCCGGGATACTTCTGCGGGACGCGGATCGGGTCGAGGTCGAAGCGGTAGTCGTCCCCGCTGGTGAACCAGAGGATGACCTCGTAGCGGCCCGAGAAGCGCCTCGTGCAGTGGAGGCCGTGCTCGAAGTGCCACACGACGCGGTTCCGCAGGCGAAGCCCGGCGTGGCGGCGGAACGCGGGGAAGAGCACCAGGTCCAGGGGGAGCACGGTCCCCGTGTCCACGTGGTTGCCGACCTGCCAGCAGAGGCTGCCGCCGGGACGCAGCACGCGCACGCACTCGGCGATGACCGCGTCCTGCTCCGCGAGCCAGTCCGCGAGCGCCCGGCGCCGCTCGTAGGCCTTGCCGACGTTGTACGGCGGCGAGGTGATCACGAGCTGCGCGCACGCCGCCGGCATCGCGGCGAGGAGCGTGCGGGTGTCGCCCTCGTGGACGACGACGTCGGCCTCCGGGCCCCACCGATCGGCGATCCGCATGCCTCCCCTCCCCGCCCCGCGGGGATACCGCACGCGGGGCGCGCCGGCAAACGAAATGGGGCGCACGCCGGCGGCATCCACAATGGGAGCGACGGGAGGCTCCGACGGATGCACGGCTCGATACCCTGCCGGGACCCGAAAACGTCATCCCTGTCGAGGTCCACGACCGGCGCTCGACGCCTCGACGCCCGCGCGGCGCCGGGGAGACGGCGCGCTGGTTCGCCTCCGACGACGCGACGTGGCCGCCGCCGCTCTACCCGATCGCGAGGCGGGGAAGCAGGTCGTGTGGGCGCGGGACGGGAGAAGCTCCTCGCGGGGCGGAACGGGGACCGCGGCGGGGTGCAGGGGACGCGCTTCCAGGGGCTCGGGGGGATGAACCCGTCGACGCTCGAGGCGACGACGCTCGACCCGGTGCGGCGGGCGCTGCCAAAGGTTTCGTCGACCAACTTCACCGGTCGGTCTTCGGCTCGCCCTGCGCCTTCACCTCACCCCCAGCGCCCGCCCTTCGTTGTCGGGAAGTCGCATCCTCGGCCCGGCGTCGGATGCCCTGGACCCACGCCTCGTCGTCGAGAGGCCCGAGGGAATCCGGGTCTCGACGCCGTCCAGCAACTCGAGCGCGAGTCTGCCGATCGCGGGGGCAACGCGCCAGCCGCCGCGGCTTGCCGTAGCCGTTCCGATACCCGTCCCCGGCGTCGACCGCGGCCCGGCGCTCACACCGCGGGCGGCCCAACGGCTCGGTGACCTCTTCCTTCAGCAGGTCCTCGAGCCACTGCTGGAGCGGAGCCGGGCGAACTCCTCCAACGTCGCCCACTCGGGCCGGCCTCCCTTCTTCTCCTCCTGTCTTGACCTCCGACGCCCTGCTCGGCTTATGCTCCCCATGGCGGTGTCCTCCTTCCTGCCGGTACTCCCGGCATGGCTTTCTCAGCCGGAAGGTCCACCGCCCTTTCCCTTTTTCCACACCCGCTGATCATACCTCGTAGCGGAAACGCAGGAGGACAAATGCGAAACGAGTTCACGGCCGTAGTGGAGCGGGCGGGACGCTGGTACATCGCGTATTGTCCCGAGATCCCGGGCGCCAACGGCCAGGGACGGACCAAGGCGGCGGCATTGAAGAGCTTGGCCAGTGCGATCGCGCTGATTCTTCGGGATAGGCGCAAGGAGGGCCTCCGCGGTGTACCTGCATCGGCGATGCGAGAAAGGGTCGTCGTCGGGTGAAGCGAGGTGACCTGCTTCGCCACCTGCGACAGCATGGGTGTCACTTGAAGCGGGAAGGGCCGTCGCACTCGCTCTGGACCAACCCAACGACCGGGGCAGTCGAAACGGTCCCAAGACATACCGAAATCCCAGACGTGCTGGTCCGAAAGATCTGCCGCGGATTGTCCGTGCCCGAGATTGGCCGATGAGGCTGTCTAACTCCCGAGTAGAGCATGCCGCTGGCCAGCATTCGCTGGCCGCGCGGCTGCTCACCGCGGGGGTGCGGCGACCTGACGCGGGGCCCAAGCATCGACGGCGGGCCCTGATCTGTTCGGAATGGCATCGGAACGCCTCCGTCGGGCTGCGCGACGCGCGACACTCACCTCGTCGGGCCCCCGCCGGCCGGCTCGGCGCTGCAACGGGCAGGCCAGTCCGCCCCCCGGCGCCCGATCCGGGGCCCGGCGCTAGCGGCCGAAGCGCTCGCGGAGCCAGGGCACGATCACCTCGTTGGCCGCGCGTGCCCGGGGGTCGCCGGATGCGGGGGTGAGGGGGCGCAGGTAGTGATCGGCGCCCGGCAGCTCGACGTACGTCTTGTCGGTGGCGCCGGCGGCGGCGAAGGCGCGGCGGAAGTCGGTCGGGTATATCTCCGTGTCGCCGAGGGGCGCCACGACCAGCGTGGGTACGCGGACGTGCGGCAGTGTGCGCTCGAGCGCCGCATTCGACGTGAGACCCGACCACGTCGAGAGCCAGCCGCGCGCGCTCATCACGCGCGCGAGACCCTCGCCATAGTTGCCGACGATCGGGTCGCGGCCGAAGGAGAAGATCGAGCCGAGCGGCCGCTCCGACGGGTCGAGCGTCGGGTCGAGGTAGCGGGGGTCGGCGAGCGTCCGGTAGATCGGCAGGTAGCGGCGCTGGAACGCGTGACGCGCGACGCGCGGCCGCTCGGCGGCGGGCGTGTCGCCCAGGCGGCGGCGGAACCACGCCGCCTCCTCGCACCACTCGAGCGCCTGGCGGTCGAGCCGCTCGCAGCGCGCGCGCTGGGCCGCGCGCAGCTCGGCCACGAAGGCGGCCGCGTAGCGCGACGGCCCCTCGGCCAGCGGCCGGTACCCGTTCCGCGGGTCGTACATGTCGAGACGCGGATTCACGGCCGTCGGGTTCGATTCGTCCACCACCGACGCGTCGAGCCGGTCGAGGAGGAACGCCCCCTCGCCCAGGTGCGCGGCGAGGAGGACGAGCGCGTCCGCGGGCGGCAGCTCGGCGTCGGGGAGACCGGTCCGGTCGCCCGACGGCGCCCGGGCGAGCCGCTCGGCCGGCGGCCGGGCCGCCTGCTCGAGGTAGAAGGCGAACAGCGAGCCGCCGCCCGAGTTGCCGAGGAGCACGACGCGCCGGAAGCCGCGGGCGCGCAGGAACGCGATCGACCCCGCGACGTCGAGGAGGAGCCGCTCGTGAAGGGCGTCGGCATCGTTGCCGAGGTGCCGGGTCGCGGCGCCCAGGAACGCGAAGCCGGCGGCGGCGAAGTGCGGGACGAGGTAGTGCCGGCCGAAGTCGCCGCGCGGGTGCATCGCGAGGATGGCCGTGTCCGGCTCGCCCCGCGGCGGGAGATGGAGCAGCCCCGTGAGCGGGAAGCCGTCGGCGGCGGCGTGCGCGACCGCCTCGCACCGCACCGCCGGATCGAGCGCGACGTACTCGTGGGGAAGCGGGATGCGCGACCGCATGGCGCACCTTTGCACGCGGGCGGGGCCGTGTGCCATGCACCGCGGATGCGCGCGACGGTGGCCCGGCGGCTCGCCGGCGGCGAGCCGCTCGTCCTCCCCGGCGTGTGGGACGCCCTCAGCGCGCGCCTCGCCGTCGAGGCCGGCTTCCGGGCCGTCCTCCTCTCCGGCTACTGCCTGTCGGCGACGCCTCTCGGCGCGCCCGACGCGGGGTTCGTCACCGCGATCGACGTCCTCGACGCCGCGCGCGCGATCGTCGCCGCCGTCGGTCGCGCTCGAGGAGTACCTGCCGAAGCTCGGGGCCGCGCTGGCGGCGCGCGGCGACGTGCCGTTCCACGTGACGGCGCGCACCGACGCGCTCGGCGCCGCCGGGCTCGACGAGGCGATCCGCCGCGCGCGCGCGTTCGCCGACGCGGGGGCCGACGCCGTCTTCGTCGAGACGCCGCACGCGGTGGAGCAGATGGCCGCCGTGCGCGCCGCCGTCCCGCCCGCGGTGCCGCTGGTCGCGAACATGGCGGAGGCCGGGAAGACGCCGCTGCGATCGGTCGCGGAGCTCGCGGCCGCCGGCTACCGGATGATCGCCTTCCCGCTCGCCGGGCTGCTCGCGTCGACGCACGCCCAGCGGGCCATGCTCGCGGCGCTCCGCCGCGACGGGACGACGGCCGCCGTCCGGGACCGGATGCTCGACTTCGGCGAGATGAACCGTCTCCTCGGGCTCGAGGACCGCTACCGCCGCGAGCGCCGGGGCGGCTGAGCGTCACGGCGGCCCGTCGTCGCAGCGGATCGGCACGTCGCGGCCCTCGGCGTCGCGGAGCCAGAACGACATCTCGACGTCGGCGTCGGTGTACTTGCGGTACACGATCCGGAGGTCCGTCGGCCCGGGCGGCAGGAGGAGGGGCACGTCGTACTGGCGCGCCGCCGTCACGCCCCGCGACTCGAGCAGCACGAGCCCGTTCGCGAGCGCCGCGACCTCGTCGTCGGCGACGATCGTCAGGCGCGCGGGGTGGCGCCCGCGTTGGCGGTCCGAGAGCACCCAGCCGGTCGCGAGCCCGTACGGGATCGCCGTCGACGGCAGGTCGCGGAGGCCGATGATCGACAGCTCCGTCAGCGCCGGGCTCGCGGCCACGCCCGCCCAGTAGGCGGCGGGCGAGAGGCGCAGCTGGCCAACGACCCAGACCGACAGCGCGACGAACAGGGCGAGGTTCAGGAGATGGCTCCAGAGGAGCCAGGGCACGGCCTCGTTCAGCAGGCCGGGGACGAGGCCGGAGATCAGGCTCTCGCCGCCCGTGAACACGGGGCGCCGGCTCTGGCGGAGCACCGCCTCGACGAGGCGCCCGACGCCGTCCCGGTTGAGCGCGAGCACCCCGAACGTCGCGCCGAAGAGGTCCCACCCGTTGACGTAGGGCCCACGCGCGAGCCAGAGCGCCACCAGGTTCCCGGCGAGGACGGCGGGCACCGCGAGCCGGACGAGGCGGCGGCCACGCCCGCGCGACGCGACGGGAACGTCGGGCATCGACGCGGGCACGCTACACGCCGCCCCCGCGCCGCTGCAACGCGCGCCGCCGCGTCCTGTGGTGGACCCCCCACCGAACATCGGCTAAGACGCGGCCCCGTGCTGGCCGCTCCCACGCTCGGGGGGCTCCTGCGCACCGCCGCACGCGAAGCGCCGGATGCTCCCGCCTTCCGATACCGGGAGGAGCGCCTGACGTTCGGCGACTGGGACGCGCTCGCCGACCGCATGGCGGCCGCCTTCGCCGCGCGGGGCGTCGGCCCCGGCGACGTCGTCGCCCTTCTTCTCCCCTCGACGCCGTTTTACCTCGCGGCGTATCTCGGCGCGGCCCGGCTGGGCGCCGTCACCACCGGGATCAACGTCCGCTACCGGCGGAGCGAGATCGGCCACATCCTCCGCCGCGCGGGGGCGCGGCTCGTGCTCGCCGTCGCGCGCTGGCACGACGTCGACTTCACGGCGCTGCTCGACGGGCTCCGGGGCGAGGTCGCCCCCTTCCCCGACGTCGTCCGAGTCGACGGCGACGGGCTGCGCGCGGGCACGGCGGCGGCCGTGGCCGCCGTCGCCGGCGGGGCGCGGCCCGCACCCGACGTCGCGGTCGACCCCGAGGCGCCGGTGGCGATCGTGTTCACCAGCGGCACCACGGGGGCGCCCAAGGGGGCCTGGTACGCGCACCGGAGCCTCATGGCGGTCGCGGCGATCGAGGCGCGCCGCCACCCGGGCGGCATGCCGGCCCGCCAGGCGCACCTCGCCGCCGGCTTGTCCTTCGCGCACGTGGGGACCATGATCCGGGTCGCCCTGCAGCTCGCGAACCTGACCGAGACCATCGTCCACGACACCTTCGAGCCGGCCGCCGTCCTCGCCGAGATCGAGCGCGCGCGCCTGCTGCACCTGGGCGCCATCCCGACGCAGATGATCATGCTCCTCGACCACCCGGACCGGCCGGCCCGCGACCTCTCGTCGCTGCGCTCGGTGCTGCTCGGGGGCGCGCCGGTGTCGCCCGCGCTCGTGCGCCGCGTGCGCGAGACCCTCGGCGCGACCGTGAGCGTCCGCTACTCCTCGACCGAGGTCGGGATCGCGACGGCCTCGCTCCCCGACGACCCGCCCGAGCTGCTCGCGACCACGGTCGGCCGGGCGACCCCCGGCGTCGAGCTGCGCGTGATCGACGCCGACGGCCGCCCCCTGCCGCCCCACACGGTCGGCGAGGTGGTCGTCCGCTCGCCCGCGACCATGCGCGGCTACTGGAACGACCCCGCGGCGACCGCGGCGACGCTCGACGCCGACGGCTGGGTGCACACCGGCGATCTCGGCGCGCTCGACGCGGACGGCCGGCTGCGCCTCTTCGGCCGCCGGAGCGAGATGTTCATCCGCGGCGGCTACAACGTGTACCCGGCCGAGGTCGAGGACGTCCTCGCGCGCCATCCGAAGGTCGCCCGCGCCGCCGTCGTCGGCGCGCCCGACGCGGTGTTCGGCGAGGTCGGCTGGGCGTTCGTCGTCCCGCGCCACGCCAACGACGCGCCGACGCTCGCGGAGCTGCGGGCCTTCGTCGGCGCGGAGCTGGCGAGCTTCAAGCGCCCCGACGGCCTCACGGTCGTCGACGACCTGCCCGTCACGGCGATGTACAAGGTCGACAAGCAGGCGCTGCGCGCCCGGCTCGCGGCGCGCGCCGCCTGAGGAGCTTCCGCCATCGCACGCAACACCCCGACGCTCTCGCTGGTGATCCCGACGTACAACCAGCGCGCGCGGACGCGCCAGGCGGCGGCGGAGGCGGCGGCCTTCCTCACCGAGCGGTTCGGCGACGACGCCGAGCTGATCGTGGTCGACGACGGCAGCCGGCCCGAGGAGGCCGTCCAGCCGGAAGACCTGCCGCGGGGCGCGACGCTCGTGCGCTACCCCGACAACCGCGGCAAGGGGGGCGCGGTACGCGCCGGCGTCGAGAAGGCGCGCGGCGAGTACATCGTCTACACGGACTCCGATCTGCCGTTCACGCTCGACCCCCTGCCGACGACGCTCGCCTGGCTGCGCGACGGCGCCGACGTCGTGATCGGCGACCGGCTGCTGCCCGAGTCGCAGGCGCAGACCGCGGTGACCCCGGTGCGGCAGCTGTCGAGCGTCGTCTACACCTGGCTGGTGAACCACTACCTCGGCCTGCCGCTCCCCGACACGCAGGCCGGCTACAAGGGCTACCGCGGCAGCGTGGCGAAGCAGCTCTTCGGCGCGCTCGAGACCACGAGCTTCGCGTTCGAAGCCGAGATCCTGCTGCGCGCGAGGCGCGCCGGGCATCGCATCCGCCGGCAGCCGGTGCACCTCGTCCACAACGAGGACACCTCGGTGAGCCTGCGGCGTCACGCGCCGCGGATGCTCATCGACACGCTGCGCATCGGCTGGCGCGCGCGACGGGAGCGGCTGTGAGGAGCTGGCTCGCCCGCTGGTGGGGCGTCGTCGCGGTGCTGGGCGTCGCCTGGGGCTTCCTGCTGAGCTACTTCCGCCCGGAGCTCCTCCTCCTCGACACGAAGATCGCGGGCGGCGACACGCCCTCGTTCCTGCGGCCGGTGACGCACCTGAAGGAGGTCCTGCTCCCGGCCGGGAACCCGCTCGGCTGGGACCTCGGCAACTTCGCCGGCTACGCGCCGTACCAGTTCTACTTCCTGCCGCCGTCGCTGCTGATCGTTCTCCTCTCGACGCTCGTGCCGCTCAACGTCGCGTTCAAGCTCGTGACGGTGGTCGGCACCTTCCTCCTGCCGCTCACCACGGCGCTCGCCATGCGGGCGATGGGCTACGCGCCGGCGGCGGCCGCACTCGGCGTCGCGGCGACCCTCCTCTTCCTCTTCAACGAGGGGAACTCCATGTGGGGCGGCAACATCCCGAGCACGCTGGCGGGGGAGTTCGCGCACAGCATGGGGTTCGCCTTCGCCGTGCTGTTCATCGGCCTCGTCTACCGCGGCATCGAGGAGGGGCGCTCGTGGCGGCTCCCCGCGGTCGTGCTCGCGATCGCCGGGCTCTCGCACCCGGTCGCGTTCCTGAACGGCGTCATGCCGGGCCTCTTCTTCCTCTTCGACCGCAGGCACTTCGTCCGCAACCTCACGTGGCTGGTGAGCGTCTACTTGGGCGCCGTCCTCCTCATGGGCTTCTGGCTCGTGCCGCTGATCGCGAAGCTCGGCTACGCGACGTCGATCAACTGGAAGTGGCACTTCAAGTCGGCGTGGGACCTGCTGCCGCGCGTCCTCTACCCGGTGGCGATCCTGGCCGCGCTCGACGCCGTGTGGGTGCTCGTGCGCCGCCGGCCGGCGGACCGCAAGGCCCGCTACCTCCTCTTCGGCGTGCTGGTGACGACCGTCTGCTTCTTCAACGCGACCGAGGTGGGCCTGCCGGAGATCCGCTTCGTGCCGTTCGTGTACCTGCTGGCGATCCTGCTCGCGCTCGATCTCGTCACGCGCCCCTTCCGCCGGCTGCGCGCGGCGCAGCTCGCCGCGATCCCTGCCGCGCTCGGGCTCCTCGTCTGGACGCAGCAGAACACGAGCTTCATCCCGAACTGGATCCGCTGGAACTACGAGGGGCTCGAGCGGAAGCCGTCGTGGGAGCTGCTCGCGGCGATGATGGACGCGGTGCGGGGCACGATCCAGGACCCGCGCGTCGCGTACGAGAACTCGCCGGGGCACGAGCGCTTCGGGAGCATGCGCGTGTTCGAGGACATGGCGCTCCTCTCCGGCCGCGCCACCCTCGAGGGGGTCCTCCTGCAGACCGACCTGAACTCGCCGTTCATCTACTGGCTGCAGTCGCAGATCTCGGTCGCCGGCACGGGCGTCATCCCCGGCTACAGCTACCCGACCGTGAACCCCGCGGCGGGGACGGCGCGGCTCGCGCTCTACAACGCGCACGACATGATCGCCGTCACGCCGCAGGTGAAGGGGTCGCTGGCGAAGGACCCGCGCTGGGAGCGGATCTTCCAGCGGCCGCCGTACGAGATCTACCGGCTGCGCAACGCCGACCGCCGCTACGTGCGCGTGCCGCGGTACCGGCCGGCGCGCGTGCCGGTGACGCGCTGGAAGCACGACTTCCATCGCTGGTTCGCCAACGACGCGATGCTCGAGATCCCGATCGTGCGCGACCCGGACGTGCCCCCCGAGGAGCGCGACCGGTTCGTGCTCGGTCGCTCGTCGACCGACGTGCCGCGCGAGCCGATCACGGCGAAGTGCGAGATCACGGAGCGCATCGACCACCTCGCGATCGACTTCACGACCACGTGCCCGGGCCTGCCGCACTGGATCGCGATCTCGCACTTCCCGAACTGGAAGGTCGAGGGCGCGAGCCGCGTCTACCTCGCGAGCCCGGCCTTCATGCTCGTCTTCCCGGACGGCCCCGAGGTCCGGCTGCGCTTCCGCCGCGTGTGGTCCGACTGGCTCGGCATCGGCTGCAGCGTGCTGGGGCTCGCGCTCTGCGCGGTGCCGGCGCGGCGCCGGGCGCTCGTCCCGGCGCTGCGCGGCGCGCC
>FWPU01013178.1_pt1 | contig 10586 bp, 7 predicted proteins | sample 2228361 | NCBI WGS metagenome assembly FWPU01 (sample SAMEA103939777, study PRJEB20133) | metagenome | reverse complement strand
TAGGCGCGGAACGGCTTAGGCTCGCTCAACCAGCGCCAGGTCGGCATGGCGCTGACATCGTCAATGATGACAGGCTGGCGTGTCTCCACGATCGCCCGAAGATTCGCCAGTTCGTTCAGCGGCAAGGGGGTATTGCGGACCGCCTCATCGCCCCCGAAGAGATCGTAGCCCAGGGTGCGCACCGTCCACAATGCCCCTGCCCGCACCACACCCAGATGCCCGACGTCGTAAGGTACCAGGCGCGCCGCACGCAACAGGATATGATCGAAAATGAGGTCGAGGTCAAGGGTACGGGTGAGCAACGCCGCCGTCTCGCTGAGGGCTTCGGCAAGTTCGCGCTGTTCGCGTTCGGCCAGCTCGATCCTCTTGCGCTCAGTGATGTCCTGCATGACCAGCACAAGGTTAGTCAGCGCACCGTCGGCGTCGAGCACAGGCGTGATCTGTACGAATGCCCAGTAAGGCAGGCCCCCCTTTTTGTGATTGAGGAATTCGCCCTGCCACTCACGACCGGCGCGAATGGCTTCCCAGCGCTCCTGATATTCTTCCGGGCTGAGGTATGCCGGATCGAGAACGCGCGGCAGTTTGTCCAACGTCTCTTCCACCGCATAGCCGGTCAACTCGCTGAATTTGCGATTGGTATACTGCAGATGCCCTTCGGCATCGGTGATGAAGACAATGGTCGGGCTGTGTTCCAGCGCATGGGCCAGCATACGGCGATGCTGCTCTTCCTGCATCCGCGCTGTCACGTCCAGGGCTATACCACCCACCAGATTTTCTCCGGCAATAGAGACCGCGAAGCGATGCACCTCGAACGCGCGCCGCTCGCCCGCCGAGACCTCGACATAGTGCACTTCGGACAGCGTGCCGTCAGTTGCCACCTGCCGATTTCCCTCTGCAAGGCCCTCGCGCAGATAGATCGCGCCCGCCTCAGACGGGGTCTGCTGTCCGAAGGCCCAATCGCAGTGTTCCAGAAAATAGCGGTTGGCGTACTGAAGCTGTCCTTCCAAAGTAGCCACAAATACGCCAGCCGGAAGGCAGTCGAGCAAAGCGATCAGGTGCCTGACCTGTTGAGACGGGATCGCGTCCATTGCTCCAGGAGCCGGAAAACTATGCCGTTTCAGCGGCAGCCAGCGGCAGGGCAACCTGGACGTATGTCCCCCCGCCAGCCGTGCTTGCGATCGCCAGGCGTCCGCCGTGCGCATCAACCAGATGCTGCACGACCACCAGCCCCAGGCCGGGGTGCTGCCGCAACGAGGCCAGCCTGGCGCGGAAACCGGTAGGCGCGTGCAGACGTTCCATCACCTCAGGGGGTATGCCTGGGCCGCGATCTTCAACGTGCAGAACATACCCCCCCGCCTCGGTACGAGTGTACACCCGCACCGGCATTCCGGGAGGAGAGAATTTTAGCGCATTGTCGAGCAGCTCTTCAACGATCTTGCGCAGATTGTCCTGCGTCACCTGAACGGGGACATCGTGCGTCTCCAGCGACAGATCGGCTTCGCGATGCTGTTGCGCGGCAACCCGTCGCGCCGTGCTCTCGATCACAGCACCGGGAGTCTGCAGCGTGTTCTTGCGCAACAGGATCACACGAGCGGGGTCGAAACGCAGAATCTCAAGTTGTGCGAACAGCAGGTAGTTCTCGATCTCGCGATGCAGGTGATGCGTTGCCTCAAGAATGCTCACCGAAGCGGCTTCGATCTCCTGCGGCGTCAACTCGGCGGCCCGGTCAATGAGCCGCCCGGCAATGCCCAGCACGTTGTTGAGCGGCGCATCGAGTTCGGGGGGCAGTGCCAGGCTGATACCAAGCTGAATCTCCTGCATGGCCACGCGCGTCTCTTCTTCGAAGCGGCGCTGCCGCTCCAGGCGAGCCTTGACGCTGGCGATCAGTTCTTCGGGCTGAAAGGGCTTGGTCAGGTAGTCATCCGCGCCCAGAACCATGCCCTGGCGCAACTGTTCGCGGCCAGTCTTGGCCGTCAGGAAGATGAAGGGAATGGTGCTGGTCAGTGGATCGCCGCGCAGTGTCTGCAAGACCTGGTAACCGTCCATGCCGGGCATCATGATGTCGCAGATGATCAGATCGGGCAGGTGACGGCGGGCCAGGGCGATCCCTCGCATCCCGTCGGTAGCGGTGATCAGTTCAAATCCTTCGAATTGCAGAATGGCAGCGACGTTGTCACATAGATATTCCTCATCCTCGATGACCAGAACACGGGTCACAGTGCATTCCTCCAAGAATCGGCCCCACCCGATCCGACTTCGCCAGCGCAGAAGTCATCTGCGCTCCATAGATTGAGGCCCAAGGATAGCACAGAATCTGCCAGGGGGCACGGGCGAGTGCGAGCGGGCGTATGGGCGTTTTGGGGCAAAAATCTTGAGCCGCCGAGACGCCGAAGGCGCAGAGGAGAAAGACATCAAAACTCTGTGACTTGCTCTGTAGCCTCTGTGCTCTCTGTGATGAACTCTGCCCCAAACCAGAAATACACCCCTGCGAGCAGGGTGCATGCAAAATGTGACAGTCAGTCGGTTGTGTTCTGGTTTACCTCACCCCCGCCCGGCGCTCACGAGGCTGGGAGTGAGGTAAAGGCCCCCGCGCCAGGCGAATCGCTGACAACCTTTGCTCACCCCCGTCAAACTCTGCCGCTTGTCAAAGTGGGCTGCGCGGGGTATGAATCAGCCGCCCGGCCAGGCCCCTGGATCATCAGCCGGGCAACAGAGGAAGAGGTCATGCCCGGTGTCTTGCTGGAACTGGCAACAGCGCTCTATATCCTGGCGACGATGCTGCTGGCGCTTTTCGTCAGCAGCTTCGGTGTGTTGATCGCGCTCTATCTGCGCACGCGGCACCGCGCCTACCCTTTGCCTGCCATATGCGACGCTGATCTACCCCCCGTCACCGTGCAGTTGCCCATCTACAACGAGGCGCACGTCGTCGCCCGCCTGATTGCCGCCTGCGCCCGTCTCGACTACCCGCGCGACCGCCTGCACATTCAGATCATTGACGATTCGACAGACGAGACGACGCAACAGATTCGACGGGCAGTAGCGGCGTGGGAACGGCGCGGCGCTCCCCCCATGACGGTGCTGCGCCGCCCTGTTCGCACGGGCTACAAGGCCGGCGCGCTAGCCTGGGGACTGCAACACGTGCGCACTCCGTTCGTCGCCATCTTCGACGCCGATTTCATCCCCCCGCGCGACTTCCTCCGCCGGACGCTACCCCCCTTCTGCGCCGACGAACGCCTGGCCCTGGTGCAGACGCGCTGGAGTCACCTCAACGCCCGCGCGACCCCCCTCACCCGTGCCCAGGCGCTGACCACCGACGGGCATTTCGTCATCGAGCAGATCGCGCGCAGTCGGGGCGGATTGCCCATGTCCATGAATGGATCGGGCGGCGTGTGGCGCGTCGCTGCCCTGCAGGACGCGGGGGGCTGGTCGGCGGACACGCTCACCGAAGACCTCGACCTGTCGTACCGGGCGCTGCTGCGCGGCTGGCGCTTCTGCTATTTGCCAGATGTCGCCGTGCCGGGGGAACTGACGCCCCAGGTGCAGGCTTACAAGCTACAACAACGGCGCTGGGCGACCGGCATGACGCAGAATCTGTTGCGCCACGCGATCCCTCTGCTCAAAGCGAAGCGCTACGCCCCCTGGCAACGGGTCATGGGCCTGATGCACCTGGGTCAGTACGCTGTGCAGCCGTTGATCCTGCTCACCTTGCTGCTGACGCCTCCCCTGGCCGCCAGCGGGATGCTAGCGCGATTGCCCGCGTTGGGCGCGCTGAGCGGGGTGAGCGTCATCCCGCCGCTGATGATGATCCTGGCCCAGCGCGCCTTGTACGACGACTGGCCGCGCCGTCTGCTGGCCATGCCGCTACAGGGACTGATCGCTACGGCGCTGGTGCTCAACAACACGCTGGGAGTGCTCGACGCCCTGCTGGGAACCCGCGCGGCGCACGAATTCCGGCGCACGCCCAAGTTCAGCGTCACCGGCAGAGCGCGCGCCTGGGAACACAGCCGCTACGCCCTGCCCGCCGACCGTGTTACCCTGGGCGAGCTGACGTTGGGGCTGTATGCACTGTGGGGACTGACCGTAGCCCTGGCGTCTGCGCCGGCGCTCGTTCCCTACTTCGCCACGTATGCGCTGTCGCTGGTGGGATTCGCCCTGTGGAACCTGGCTCAGACCTGGCAGATACGCCGGGGAGTGAGGCAGTCGCCCAGGCCGGGCCGCTCTACGCGCTGCCAGGCCGCCGCTTTGCGGTTGCTCAGAGCCTGCCGGACTTCGGCCAGCCTCACTATCATATTCCCCAAAGCACCTCATAAGGAGAAACCATGAAAGCCGCTCGTCTACATGGCCCACGCGACTTCCGTCTGGAAGACCTGCCCGAACCCCCGCCCCCTGGCCCGGACGAAGTGATCGTCCAGGTGGGGCCGGTGGGCGTGTGCGGCTCCGATCTGCATACTTACCTCGACGGGCGCATCGGCGATACTGTCCTGGCCGCGCCGCTGGTGCTCGGCCACGAGTTCGCCGGCACCGTAGTTAACGCGGGAACGCATGCCCGCGACGGCCTGGGGCACCCGTTGCACGCAGGGCAGCGCGTGGCCGTTGATCCGGCCATCCCCTGCTGGCGCTGCGACCGTTGCGAGGCCGGTCACCCCAACCTGTGCCGCCATCTGCGCTTCATGGGGCTGTATCCCGACGATGGCGCGTTGCAGGAGCGCGTCTGTGTGCCCGCGCGAGGATGTTTCCCCCTGCCCGATGCTCTCTCGCTGGACGAAGGGACGCTCCTGGAACCTCTGGGCGTGGCCCTGCACGCCGTTGACCTGGCCAGACTGCGCGTGGCCCAGAGTGTCGCAGTGCTGGGCTGCGGGCCTATCGGCCTGTTGATCCTGCGCCTGGCCCGGCTGGCGGGCGCGTCGCCCATCTTCGCGCTGGATCGCTTCGACTGGCGGCTGGACATGGCGCGGCGCTGGGGCGCGGACGACGTGTTCGACATCACGGCAGCCGATCCGGTGGAGACGGTGCTTGCGCATACCAGCGGGCGCGGCGTAGAAGTGGTGCTGGAAGCAGCCTGGGGCGGAGAAGCGATCGAGCAGGCGGTGCGCATGGCCGACCTGGGCGGGCGCGTGGTGCTGGTGGGCATTCCCTCGGACGATCGCGCGGCCTTCACACATTCGGTAGCGCGGCGCAAGGGTCTGACGGTGTTGATGAGCCGCCGGATGAAGCACACCTATCCGCGCGCCACGGCGCTGGCCCTGGCGGGCACGGTCCCCTTGACCGAATTGATCACGCATCGTTTCCCGCTGGAGCGGGCGGGCGATGCCTATGCGCTGAACGCTGCCTACGGCGACGGCATCATCAAGGCCATGGTTGACGTGTCGCCCCCGGCAGCGGCTCGCTCATGATTTCGTCGAGCACCAGCGCCACCGCCCCCAACGCGGAGGGGTTCGAGGCGATCTGTGCCAGCACCACATCGGGCGCGCTCTCTGGAGGCAGCGTGATCTGCGCCGCCAGGGCGTTTTGCAGGGGCGGCAGAAATGGCGACAGCAACAGTCCCAGCGAGCCGCCCAGCACCACCCGTTGCGGGTTGAACACGTTGACCAGACTGGCGATGCCGATCACCAGGACGTTCAGCAGCCGCTCAACATAGCCGCAGGCCAGCGCGTCGCCAGCTTCTGCCGCCGCCAGCACGTCGGCCCGCGTCAGCCGCTCTGGGTCCCCCAGCGACGATGCCGCGCCAGCGGTCAGCGCCTCCCGCAGCGGGGTCAGGTCACATACCTGGCGCAAGACCGCTTCCCAGCAACCGCGCCGCCCGCACGAACACATCGGCCCCGCCGGGTCAACGACCATATGGCCGACCTCGCCTGCGTAGCCGTCCACTCCCTGGTAGAGCCGCCCTTCGACGAAAATCCCCGCGCCGATGGCCCGTGCGCTCAGTTCCAGGTAGAGAAAATCGCTGAGTCCCGCGCCCGCGCCGAAGTAGTGCTCGCCCAGCGCGGCGATGCTGGCCTCGTTGCCCACGCGCACTGGCACGCCGAAGCGCGCCTCCCAGCGGGCCTGGAAGGGAATGTCGCGCCAGCGCAGGTTGGTGGCGGTGCGCAGCGTGCCGTCGCGGACGCGCACCAGGCCCGGTGTGGCCAGGCCAATTCCCAGCAGGGGGGCGGCCTCGTGAGAGGCATTGTAGGCCAATGCCTCGTCAATCAGCGCCTCGACCTGCCCGATCACCTGGCTTGCGTCCGCGTCTAGCAGTGCCATCTGGCGTTGCCAGCGCGGATAGGCGACGAAATCAGTCAGCAATACCACGATCTGATCGCTGGTGATGGCTACGCCGATGGCACAGCCCCCCGCCGGGTTGAGCGCCAGCAACGTACCGCGCCGCCCCCCGCGCGAAGGCGCGACTCCCGTCTCGTGCACCAGGTTGGCGGCGATCAACTCGTCTACCAGGCTGGAGACCGTACTGCGGGTCAGGCCGGTGCGTTCGGCCAGTTCGGCGCGCGACTGCGGAGCATCCTGGCGCAGGTGATTGAGGATGAGGGCGCGATTGATGTCGCGCATCAGGTGATGGTCGGCGGATCGGCGGTATACGCTCATGATGTTTGTTTGTATTGACTACGAACAAAGTATAAGCTAGAATACAGATACTGTCAATGCGTGCAGTGTGCCACACTCGTCGCTCTGCGGCAAGTGTTGTGGCCAGCAGAACCACTGCTGGCCCGACCCGAAGGAATGGCCCACCCATGTATCTGGAACAGGAAATTGCCGAACAGCCCGTAGCACTTCAGCGCCTGTTGAGCGAGGAAGCGGCCACGGCTCAGCGCATCGCCGCCGCCATCCGCGACTTCGATCCGGCATTCATCTGTATCGCCGCCCGCGGCACGTCCGACAACGCCGCCCGCTATGCCCAGTATCTGTTCGGGGCACAGGCCCGCCTGCCCGTCGCGCTGGCGACTCCTTCCCTGCACACCCTGTACCAGACTCCCCCTAACCTGGCGCGCGCCCTGGTGATCGGCATCTCGCAGTCGGGCCGCGGGGAAGACATCCGTCAGGTGCTGGCCGATGCCCGCCAACAGGGCGCTCTGACGCTGGGAATCACCAATGATCCGGAATCGCCCATTGCGCAGACCGCCGCCTATCATCTGCCGCTCCAGGCAGGGCCGGAAGTGAGCGTCGCCGCCACCAAGACCTACACGGCGCAGTTGGCAGCAGTGGCGCTGCTGGTCAGCGCCCTGGTGGACGACAGTTCCCTGCGCGAGGCGCTGGCGCGGCTGCCAGCCTATGTGGCGCAGACGCTCACCGAGCACATCACGACGCCGCTCACCGAGCCGGGCTGGGTGGAACGCTATCGTTATATGGAAGCCTTCGCCACCATCGGGCGCGGTTATAATTACGCCACTGCCTTCGAGATCAACTTGAAGATCAAGGAACTGTGTTATATCACCGGCGACGCCTACAGTGAAGCCGACTTCCGGCACGGGCCAATCGCCGTGATTGACCGCGGCTTTCCGGTCATCGTCGTCGCTCCGGCAGGCAAGACGTTGCCCGCCCTGCTCGATCTGCTCGATCAGTTGCACGAAAGAGGGGCAGAGTTGTTGGTCATCTCCAACGAGGAAGCCGCCTTCGCGCACGCCCGGCAGATCATGCGTCTGCCGGCGGACATGCCCGAATGGCTGACGCCCATCCCGGCGGTCATTCATGGACAGGTCTTCGCTATGCGCCTGGCGCTGGTGAAGGGGCACGAAATCGATCGCCCGCGCGGCCTGACCAAAGTGACGGTAACACGGTAAAAGTGATCAGGGATCGGTTTTCAGTGATCAGTGCTCAGCGATCTGCCATCCTCCCCCGCTGGCAAATCCCTTATTCCTGAAAACTGAAAACCGATAACTCTCAACTCATGACTCATAACTCTACTAAAGACTGATCACGGAGAATTTTCGCCATGGCCGATTTAACCCTCATCAATCCGCATTTCGTCCCTCCCCTAGACCCCGGCTTTCGTCCGGCAGTGCTGGCCAACCGGGCGTTTCGGGCCGAAGTCGAGGCCTCGCGGGTGGGTGTGCCGCTGGTGATCGGTCTGGAGCGCACCGGCGGCACGCTGTCGCGTTTTGAGACGATGGTCTTTCCGGAGAAACATCCGCGCGCCGGAGCCAACCTGCGCTATGCGGAGCGGCTGGTCAAGTTCTTGCTGTGGCAACGCGGCGGCTGGAAAGTCTATATCGGCGGGCCGCGTTCCATCGGCGAACACATCCGCCGCACCTACGCTCCCGATGGGCCGCGCGCCTTCGACTATCACTTCATGGGCGAGCGAATCTATCAGCGCCCCTTCATAGTCGAGATCTGCGATCCCGACGATGTGCCGCCCGAACATGAGAGCGAGAAAGCATTGGGCCGTCACCTGGACGGCTGTCGCATCGGCTTCGATCTGGGCGCGTCCGACCTGAAAGTGTCGGCAGTGATTGATGGCGAGCCGGTCTTCAGCACCGAGATCGTCTGGGAACCCCGCCAACAGAGCGATCCGCAGTATCACTACGAGAAAATCCTCTCCGCCCTGCAACTGGCCGCCTCCAAACTACCCCGTGTAGACGCCATCGGCGGCAGTTCGGCGGGCGTGTACGTAGACAACCGGCCTATGGTCGCCTCGCTCTTCCGCGGCATCCCCGCCGAACGCTACGGAGAGGTGCGCGAACTCTTCGTCCGCATCCGTCAGGCGATGGGCGGTGTGCCGCTGGAAGTGATCAACGACGGCGAAGTGACCGCCCTGGCCGGTTCGATGTCACTGGAAGACAACGCCGTGTTGGGCGTGGCCATGGGATCGAGTCAGGCTGCCGGCTACGTCACGCCGTCGGGCCGCCTGACCGACTGGCTGAACGAGCTGGCCTTTGCGCCGGTAGACTACCAACCCGACGCGCCGGTAGACGAGTGGTCGGGCGACCGGGGTGTGGGGGCGCTTTACTTCTCGCAACAGGCCGTCTTCCGGCTGGCTCCGCGCGTGGGCATCTCCGTCCCCGGCAATGTGCCCGACGCTGACAAGCTCAAGTTCGTGCAGGAAAAGCTGGAGGCGGGCAACGAGGGCGCGGCGCAAATCTGGCAGACGATCGGCGTCTACCTGGGCTACGCGGTGGCCCACTACGCCGACTTCTACGACCTCAAGCACGTGCTGATCCTGGGCCGTGTGACATCCGGACGCGGCGGCGCGCTGATCCTGCACGAAGCGGGCCGGGTCTTGCACGGCGAATTCCCCGACCTGGCCGCGCGTATACGCCTTCAACTGCCGGACGAGAAAAGCCGCCGCGTGGGGCAGTCCATTGCCGCCGCCAGTCTGCCAGAAATTGGAGGCAGGGAGTAGGGAGTGGGCAGCAGGGAGCAGATGGCTCGGTATGGCGGGGTCACCCGTCGCCCGATCACTGAAAACTGATCACCGAAAACTGATTACTGTTCACCAGGAGAGAACCCTATGAAGTTCAAGCTCGCAAGCGCACAGATATTTGTCCCCGACGGCCTGCCCGTCGCCGAAGCACTGGCCCGCACCACGCATCTGGCCGTCTCCGCGCATCAGGACGACATCGAGATCATGGCCATGGACGGGGTGCTGCAGTGCTTCCAGCGCGACGACCGCTGGTTCACTGGTGTGGTGGTCACCAACGGGGCGGGGTCGCCGCGCACCGGCCTTTACGCTCACTACACCGACGAGCAGATGCAGGCTGTGCGCGTCAAAGAGCAGAAGAAGGCCGCCATGATCGGCGAATACGCCGCGCAAATTCTGCTGGACTATCCCAGCAGCGCCGTCAAGGACCGTGCCAACACCGATCCGGTAGACGATCTGGAGGCCATCTTCCGCGCCGCTCGTCCCCAGATCGTTTACACGCACAACCTGGCCGACAAGCACCCTACCCATGTGGGCACTGCCCTCAAGGTGATTGCTGCGCTGCGCCGCCTGCCCGCCGACCAACGCCCGTCCAAAGTCTACGGCTGCGAGGTATGGCGCGATCTCGACTGGCTGCCGGACGAGGACAAGGTCGCCTTCGACCTGTCGGCGCAGGAGAACCTGCAAATGGCCCTGCTGGGCGTCTTCGATTCGCAGATCAGCGGCGGCAAGCGCTACGATCTGGCGACCATGGGGCGACGGCGCGCGCACGCCACCTATCACGCCTCCCATGCCACCGACGTGACCACCGGCACCTGCTTCGCCATGGACCTGACGCCACTCATTGCCGATCCCTCGCTGGACATCGCCGACTACGTGCAGTCGTTCATTGATCGCTTTGCGCAGAGCGTGCGGCAGCAACTCAGCAGTATGCTCTGAGCCAGAGCGGCCCTCGCCCGCACCTTCAAGGGCGGACAGGGATAGAGAAAGTACTAAAGATCGGCCCGCCTGGTTTCCCTCACCCCCAGCCCGGCGCTGACGTGCGTCGCGGGGGTGAGGTCAATGCCTCCTGCCAATCGGATCGCTGACAACCTTTGCATGTACCCATCAGGTCAGGCCATTCGTTGCCCGCGGAGAGTGCGTGCTATAATCCCGGCAGTTACGGGTATGCGTCGGCGCGTTCGCCCCCTACCCTATCGCTCACCGAAGATGCCGACGCCTAGGCTGAAGGATGCGT
>FWPU01013177.1_pt1 | contig 10586 bp, 14 predicted proteins | sample 2228361 | NCBI WGS metagenome assembly FWPU01 (sample SAMEA103939777, study PRJEB20133) | metagenome | reverse complement strand
GACTGGCGGCTACGCGCCTACGCCGCCGCCGTCGCCCGCGCGGAGCCGGAGCTCGCGGGCGACACGGCGGCGCTTCGTGACCGGCTGGCCGCGGACCCGGAAGGCCGGGTCCGCGCCGTTGTCGAGTAGAAAATTAGATCAGAACAGGTACTTCGCGCCCCAGCCGAACGAGAAGTACTGCAGCTCGCCGATCGTGCTGCCGCCCGCCGGGATCACGTAGGCGGCGTCGAGGAAGAGCGCGACATTCTCGGTGAACGCGACGTCGGTGCCGCCCGAGAAGCGGCCGGCGAACGCCCACTGCCCGTCACCGCTGCCATGCGGCTCGGCGTTGAGGAAGCCCACGCCGCCCGATAGGTAGGGCTGGAAGCGCTCGAGCGGCAGGATGAGCTTGCCGTTCACCGTGAGGTTGTTGGTCCAGAAGCTACCGCTCGCGCCTTTCACGCCGAAGTTGTCGTTGTACTCGTAGATGCCCTCGACCGCGAAGATCTCGTCGAAGCGGTAGCCGCCACGCGCCTGGAAGCCGAGGCTGTTGCCGAACACGTCCTTGAGGGGGCCCTGGAACGTCGACACGCTGTAGGTGCCGCCGAGCCCGGCAAAGGCGCCCGGGCGGTTGAAATCGTCCTCGGCATGCGCCGTTCCGGCGGTCATGGCGAGAACGAGCCCGCAGGCCAACGAAAAGCCCTTCAACATCCGCATCGTCAATCTCTCCTCTTTCGGAAAATAAGAACGGCTGCACGGACGCACAGCCTCCTGTCTTCCATCGGATAACGATGCCCGCGCTTTAGGCAACTGCTGACGTTTTGGGCTCAGCGCGCGAGCCCGACCACCGCGATCGACGTACGGGCCTTGTGGCGAATGTTGAGGGTGACGAGCAGCGCCGTCACGCCCTCGACGTAGCGCGCGAGCCGGAGCGGTCCGGCGTCCACCGGGCGGAGGTCCGGCATGCAGCGCACCAGGGCGGCCGCCTCCTCGCGGGCGCCGTCGTCGTCCGAGCAGAGGAGGACGTCGCCCTCGAGCGGCTGGGAGAGCTCGCGCAGGGCGTCGCTCGGCACGTTCTTGAAGGCGCAGACGACGCGCGCCTCTGGAACCCGACTCTGGACGAGCTCGCTCACCGACGGCGCACCCTCGACCGGAGCGAGCTCGGCGACCCGCCGCTGGACGACGAGCGGCACCATCGCGTCGATCACCAGCTTGCCGGCGAGGTGCGGGGCGGCGCGGCCGAGGAAGGCGTCGAGCCCCTCCACGGGCAGGACGAGGATGATCCGCTCGGCGGCGGCCGCGGCGGCGAGGTTCTCGCGGCCGTCGACGTCGGCTTCGGGGACCTCGGCGCGTATCCGGGCGGCCGCGTCCTGGGCGCGCTCGACGACGCGCGAGCCGATCACCAGGCGCTCGCCCGCCCGTGCCAGACGCAAGGCGAGACCCATGCCCTGCGCTCCCGTGCCGCCGAGGATTGCGATGGTCGACATTCCGCCCAGCATAGCGACTGGGCGACGCGCGTGAAACGGTGCCCGCGCCGGGCTGTGCCGGATCTGGCACGCCGTTTGAGTGTCCCGACCGGCGCGCCGATACCGAGAACGTGCGTAGGTGAACGCTGCGCACGGAAGACGGACCAGCTGATGAAAACCTTCCTCTACGGTCTCCTCGTCGGCGCGCTGGGCGCCTACCTGTACGTGACCAACGGCGCCTACCTCGAGTCGACGCTCCACCAGGTCCTCGCCTGGCGTAACGGGGCGCAGGCGTCGGTCTACGGCTACGGCGGCCAGCGCAAGAACTGACGAGCACCGGCCCGGCGAGCTCGCGTCAAGCCAAGCGGGCTACTGGACGGCGGCGTCGCGCCCCCGGAGCCTCAGCGGCCGGCCGCCCGTGCCTCCTCCCGCGCCCGCAGCTCGGCGCGGCGGATCTTGCCGCTCACCGTCTTCGGCAGCTCGCGGACGAACTCGATCTCGCGCGGGTACTTGTAGGGTGCCGTCGTGTTCTTGACGTGCGTCTTGAGCTCCTCTGCAAGCGCGGGCCCTCCCTCGACCCCTTCGCGCAGGACGACGAACGCCTTCACGACGTGCCCCCGGTCCGGATCCGGCTTCGCGACCACCGCGGACTCGAGCACGGCGGGATGGGTGAGGAGCGCGCTCTCGACCTCGAACGGCCCGATCCGGTAGCCGGCGGAAATGATGACGTCGTCGGCGCGCCCGACGAACCACAGGTAGCCGTCGGCGTCGCGGTAGCCGCGGTCGCCCGTCCAGTAGAGGCCGTCGCGGAAGACGTACGAGGTCTCCTCGGGGCTCTTCCAGTACTCGAGCAGCAGGCTCGGCGGGCGGTTCCGTACGACGATGTCGCCGACCTCGCCGACCTCGGCCTCGCTGCCATCCTCGCGGACGATCGCCACGTCGTGCCCGGGAAACGGCAGCCCCATCGCGCCCGGGCGGATCTCCATGCCCGGCAGGTTCGCGACCAGGAGGATCGACTCGGTCTGCCCGTAGCCGTCGTGGACCCAGAGCCCGGTGCGCTCGTGCCAGATGCGGATCACCTCGGGGTTGAGCGGCTCGCCGGCGCCCGTGCAGTGACGGAGCGCCGAGAGGTCGAAGCGCGACAAATCTTGCTTGACGAGCATCCGGTACTCGGTCGGCGGCGCGCAGAAGGTCGACACCTGGTAGCGTTCGAGCAGCTCGAGCTCGCGCACGGGATCGAAGCGGCCGTTGTACATGAAGGTCGTCGCGCCGACGCCCCAGGGTCCGAAGAGCACGCCGTAGGCCGCCTTTGCCCAGCCCGTGTCGGACGTCGTCCAGTGGAGACCGTCGGCGCGCGCGTCGAGCCAGAAGCGCGCGGTGAAGCGCTGACACCAGGTGTAGGCGTGCGAGTGCAGCACCGCCTTCGGGTCCTTGGTGGTGCCGGAGGTGTAGTAGCAGAGCGCCGGCTCGCTCGACGCCGTGTCGGCGACGGTGAAGATTTGTGATTGACGAGGGAGCTCGCGGTCGGCGTCGATCCAGCCGGCGGGGACATGCTGCGTCTCGGCGGACGCGCGCTCGAAGCCGAGCGGACGTCCGGAGAACGCGAGACGCACGGTCAGGTTCGGACAGCGCTCGCGAACCTGATCGACCACCGCCGCGCCCTCGAACGTCGTCACGATCGCGCGCGCGTTCGAGTGCTGCGCGCGGTACTCGACGTCCTTGGGCCGCAGCGCCGCGGTGCAGGGGATGACGAGCGCGCCGAGCTTGAGCCCGGCGACGATCGACGCGTGCCACTGCGGCAGGCGCGGCAGCATGACCAGCACCGCGTCGCCGCGTCCGACGCCGTGCGCCGCGAGCAGGTTCGCGATCCGGTTCGAGATGCGCGAGAAGTCCCAGAAGGTGTAGCGCGCGCTCCGCCCGCTCTCGTCCTCAAAGTACAGCGCGACCCGGCCGCGGTCCGCAGCGAGCGCGTCCACGACGTCGCGGGCGAAGTTGAAGCGCTCGGGGACGTCGAGGCTGAAGTCCGTCGGCATGGCCGATCGCTACGCCGCACCCGCTGTCCCGTCAACGACCGGGACGCCTCGACGTTCGTGCAATGAGGGGGACCGAGATCTGCAGGCCGTGGTGTCCGCAGGGCAGGTCTGCTACCTTGGCTCGTCCCGGGCTGGATGATCCGGCTCGGTCGTCCCGGCCTGCCTCTTCGTCGGCAAGCGCCCTACCCTGGAGTCACGATCCCTGCATCATCGGGTAGAGTGGCTATCTTGAAGCAGGCCTCTCCCGCGAGCGTCCTCGCGAGAGACGGCGTCTTCGCGGGGAAACGATGGAAGAATACGATCCGCAGAAGGAACTGAGCGACTGGATCAAGATCCTCGAGGATGCGTATTTCCGAAAGCAGCGCGTAGCCACGATCATCTTCATGGACCAGGAGGGCTCCCTCGAAGCGGTCTCGTCCGACTTTGTCGACGACGTTCCGGAGTTTCTCCAGTCCGCTTCGGAGGTGCTGCGCGACAACGAGCTCGAGATCTTTCCGGCTCCTCCGACGAACCCGGACGTCGGGCACTAGCCCAAGGCTGGCTCGAACGTCATGTGGCAGGAGCTCGGTCAGATCACGCTCCACACCTCGGGCCGCGCGCTGTACGAGGTGACCGAGCAAGTCGAGGGCTGGGTGCGCTCGATCGGCGCGCAGCGCGGGCTCCTCACGATCCTCGTGCGCCACACCTCGGCGAGCCTGCTGATCCAGGAGAACGCCGACCCCGACGTCCTGCGTGACCTCGAGACCTTCTTCCGCCGCCTCGTGCCCGACGGCGACCCGGAGTTCGCGCACACCGCGGAGGGCCTTGACGACATGCCGTCGCACGTGCGCTCGGCGCTCACCCAGACGTCGCTCTCGATCCCGGTCGAGCGCGGCAAGCTCCTGCTCGGCACCTGGCAGGGGATCTACCTCTGGGAGCACCGCCGCGCGCGCCACGAGCGGCGGCTCGCGCTGCACTACCTCGGCGAGTGACGCGCCGCCGCCGCGGGCGCCTGGCCGCGGCGCGACGAGGAGCGGATGTACTTGCGCGAGAGCGGCGAGAGGTCGTTGCGCGCGATCATCACCTCGATGAGCGTGAAGCGCTCGCTCTGGTCGGCGCGCTCGAGCGCGGCGAGGAGCCCGGGGCCCGACGTCACGCGCTCGCCGTCGCCGCCCCACAGGCGTGCCAGCTCGGCGTACGGCCAGGGCGGGATCTCGAGGATCGCGTGGCGCTTGACGACCGGCCGGAAGATTCCCCAGCCGCCGTTGTTGGTCACGATCACGATTGGACGGAGGCCGTGGCGCGGCGCGTGCGCGATCTCGGGGCCGGTCATCTGGAAGGCGCCGTCGCCGCACAGGACGATCGGGCGCTTGCCGGTGCCGAGCTCGACCCCCATCGCGCCCGGCACGCCGAAGCCCATCGACGCGTAGAAGCCCTGCGCGAAGTACGCGGCGCGCCCGGCGACGCGCACGTCGATGCCGGCGAACAGCATGTCGCCCGACTCGGCGACGACGACGTAGTCGCGGCGGCGCTCGAGGAAGCGGTTCAGCACGAGGAGCACCTCGGCGACGCGCACCGTCCCCGTGCCGCGCGCCTCGGGGACCGCGACCTTGCGCCGGGCGCCGTTGCGCGGCAGCTCGGCGAGCCAGCGCGGCGACGGCGGCAGGTTGTCGTGGTAGGTGACGCGCTCGCCGTGCGAGCGCAGCTTCTCCTCGAGCAGCGCCCGCACGAAGTCGCGCAGCTCGACCTCCGTGTAGCTGTGGAAGCTCACGTCGACGCGATGGTCGATTGCGCGGATCGACCGACCGCCGCTGAGCGGCTGCCCGACGCTGCCGATGTCGGTCGCGAGGCAGCCGAGGTCGAGCACAAGATCCGCCTGCTCGACGCGTTTGCGGATCGGCGGCGGGCTGTGCGGCCCCATGTAGACGCCCATGTACAGCGGGTGGTCCATCGGGACGGCGCCCTTCGAGAGCATCGTCGTCAGGATCGGCGCCCCGAGCCGCTCGCACAGCGTCAAGACGTCGCGCTGCGCCTTGTAGCGGAAGGTCTCGATCCCGACCATGACGACGGGCCGCTGCGCGCGGTTCAAGCGCTCGGCCGCGTCACGCGCCGCCTCGCGCACCTTGTGCGGGTTCGAGTGCGGCAGCTCGAGCGGACGCCCCGGATCGAGCAGCCCCTTCGGCACCTCGATCGGCCGGTCGACCATGTCGCGGTGGATCTCGAGGTAGCCCGGGCGCTGCTCGCGCCACATGGTGCGCACCACCTCGTCGATCTCCTCGGCCGCGGTGCGCGGGTCGTGGATCAGGCGCGCCGCGGCGGTCACCTCGCGATAGATCGTGAGCTGCGACTCGACGGCACGCGCCTGGTGGTGGATCAGCGTGCCGAACTTGCGCTCCTCGTCGCCGGGCCCGCCGCTGATCACCAGCACCGGCACGTGCTCCGCGTAGGAGCCGGCGACCGCGTTCACCATGTTGTGGCCGCCCGCGCCGTAGGTCACGCACGCAACGCCGATCGAGCCCGTCGCGCGCGCGTAGCCGTCGGCCGCGAAGCCGACCGCGGGCTCGTGCGAGAAGGTGACCATCTTCCAGCGCCCGCGCTCGCCGAGGTGCGCGAAGAGACGCAGCACGAGGTCGCCCGGGATGCCGAACACCCGCTTGACCCCCAAGCGCTTCAGGTAAGCGACGAGGAAGTCGCCGAGAGCCATGTGCGCGGCCATCGTTTTCGTATATCGCAGCTTCCGCTAGAAGCGTTAACGGAGGTCACCGATGAAGCTCGACACCGCACTCGCAGCCGCCACGCTGAAGGACGTTCCCGACGCCGCACGCGCCGCCGAGGAGGCCGGCTTCGACGCGGTGTGGACCGCGGAGACCGGGCACGACCCGTACCTTCCGCTCGCGATCGCCGCCGAGCACACGAAGCGCATCAAGCTCGGGACGTCGATCGCGGTCGCCTTTCCGCGGAGCCCGCTCGCGCACGCGATGATCGCCTGGGATCTGCAGGCACTGTCGGGCGGGCGCTTCATCCTCGGCCTCGGCACGCAGGTGAAGGCGCACAACGAGCGGCGCTTCGGCGTCAAATGGGAATCCCCCGGGCCGCGGCTCCGCGAGATGATCCAGATGATCCGCGCGGTCTGGGACACCTTCCAGAACGGCACGCGGCCGAGCTTCAAGGGGAAGTTCTACGAGTTCACGCTGATGACGCCGTTCTTCAACGGCGGCCCGATCGAGCACCCGAACATCCCGATCTACATCGCCGGCGTGAACGAGTACATGTGCCGGCTCGCGGGCGAGCTGTGCGACGGCTTCCACGTCCACCCCTTCCACTCGATCAAGTACTTGAAGGAGCGGATCCTGCCGAATATCAAAGCCGGCGCGGAGAAGGTCGGACGCGACCCGAGCGCCTGCAAGCTCTCGACCGCGGCGTTCGTGATCGTCGGCGACACCGAGAAGGAGCGCGAGGGCCTCAAGGGGCTCGTCAAGCAGCAGATCGCGTTCTACGCCTCGACGCCCGCCTACCGGCCGGTCCTCGAGGTGCACGGCTGGGGCGAGACGCAGGCGAAGCTCAACGACAAGGCGCGCGCCGGCGACTGGGGCGGCATGGCGGAGCTCATCACCGACGAGATGCTCGAGGTCTACGCGACCACCGGCACCTGGTCGGACATCGCCGGCAAGCTCAAGAGCAAGTACGAGGGCATCCTCGACCGCCTGAGCTTCTACGTGCCCTACCGGAAGGGCGACCGTGGAGAGCGCTGGCGCGAGGTGATCCGCGCCTTCAACGGCTGCGCGCCCGTGCTCACCGTGCGGGCGGCGCGCGAGGACGACCTCGAGGCGATCCGCGGCATCGTCAACTGGGCGATCGAGAACACGCACTACAACTTCAACACCGAGCCGCAGAGCCTCGCGCACTGGCGCGCCGAGTACGAGGCGGGCCGCGGCCGCTATCCCTGGCTCGTCGCCGTGAGCGGCGGCGAGGTGGTCGGGGTGGCGTACGCCGGCTGCTTCAAGGGGCGCAGCGCCTACGACTGGACGGCCGAGGTGACCGTCTACGTGTCGCACCTCCACCAGCGTCGCGGCGTCGGGACGGCGCTCTACGAGACGCTCCTCCCGCTCCTCGAGGCGCAGGGCTTCCACACGCTGATCGCCGTGATCGCGCTGCCGAACGAGGGAAGCATCGCGCTGCACGAGCGCTTCGGGTTCGTGAACGCCGGCGTGACCGAGCAGGTCGGCTGGAAGCTCGGACGGTGGTGGAGCGTCGGCCACTGGCAGAAGCTGCTGCGCGACGAGGCGCACGTCCCGGGACCCACCGTGCCGCTCGAGAAGCTCGGCGCGGCGTCGGCCGCGAGGAGGAGCGCGTGACGACGCGGGCGAGGAAGGCCGCGCCGGCGAAGAAGACCGCGTCGGCCAAGAAGAGCGCTCCGGCGAAGAAGCGGGCGCCGGCGAAGAAGCGTCAGCCGTCACGCGCCGCGCGAACGGCGAAGGGCGCGCGCCCGGTCGAGAAGGTGCGCGAAATCTGCCTCTCGCTGCCCGGGGCGAGCGAGAAGGAAGCGTGGGGCGCGCCGACCTTCCGGGTCGGCGGCAAGATGTTCGCGATCCTGAGCGAGCCGGAGGACGGCGACGTCGCGGTGTGGTGCAAGGCGCCGCTCGGCATGCAGGAGGTGCTCGTCGACGCCGACCCCGAGCGCTTCTTCAAGCCGCCCTACGTCGGACCGAGCGGCTGGATCGGGATCCGGCTCGGCGACCGGCCGGACTGGCAGGAGGTCCACGGCCTCCTGACCGACGCGTGGCGCATGACGGCGCCGCGCAAGATGCTGCCGCTCGTCGGCCGCTGAGCGCGCCGGCTCATGCCCTCGTCCGCGACGAGGCGCGTGCCGTGCCGGCCCCGGTCGACGCGCGCTTCACCGAGGGCCTGGGCGACGCCGACCTGGTCGAGGCGCGCACGCTGCTGGCACGGATCCCGCAAGCACATGGGGCATGAGCCGCATGCGAATCGCTCTCCCGATCGCCGCGGTCGCAGCCCTCGTCGCGCTCGGCCTCGCCGCCGCCGCGGCCGGGGCCGAGGCAGCTACCGCCGGCGCGGCGGCACGCGTCGCGCCGGCTCGCGCGTGCCTCGCTCCGCGCGGGTGAGCGTGCCCTCGATCGTCTGCACCGTCTGGCCGTCCTGGGCCCGGCGGACGAGCGTCCACTCGAGGCGGTCGGGCGACCGCCAGCGGTCCTCGATGACGAAGGTCGCGCCGTCCTTCTCGCCGCGCCAGGCGATGGGCTCCGTCGCCGGGTCGAAGCGCCCCTCGGCCGTGTGCCAGTAGCCGTCGGCGTCGAACACCCACTAGCGGAGCGCGCCCGTGGCGGGGTCCATGGTCATGAGCTGCAGGTCGGCGTCGCCCGGCGGGATGCTCGTCGTCCGGAACTCGACAAAGCGGCCGTCGAGCGTACGTCGGGCACGCGCCATCCCGCGGGTGTGGGCGAGCACTTTGCCCTCGCCGTCGCGCACCGTCGTCTCGGTCCGCCAGGCGCCGAGGAAGCGGTCGAGCACCTCCTCGGCGGGTCGTCCGAGACCCGCCCGGCTCGGCCGCCCGCGCACCCGTCGCGACGAGGACTGTGAGCAGCAGGGCAAGGAGCGTGGCCCTGCGCATCCTCATGCGTCGTGTCCCGCGCTGGGTCCGGGCGGCGGAGCGTGCTTCGGCATCTCTGGGTTTCCATTACGGACGGAACCACGGTGACCACGAGAGCCCACGCTTGCGCGAAGCACCTTCCGCTCGCGCTCGGCGTCTCGCTCGTGGCCCCCTCGCCGCGCCGCACCGCGCTGAACTTTCCTCCCCGGCGTGCCGATGCCCTCGATGGAGGCAGGCGGCCTGAGCGAACGACACTGGCGAGGACTCGGCGTGAGCGCGGCGCTGATCGCGGCCCTTCTCGCCCTGCCCGGGCTCCCCGGCTGCGGCAGCTCTACGGAGGGCACCGCGTCGGTGCCGGCCCCGACGCCGCGCCTGGGCGACCCATCGCCCGGGTTCGGCGAGCCTGCGGCCTGCACGAGCGCCCACAGCGCCTGTCTCCAGTGCGCCCAGGGGTCCTACTGCTGCACCCTGAGCGGCGCGTGCTGGAACCCGCAGACCCAGCCCGACAACTGCCAGTTCACCACCTGCTTCACGAACGGTCAGTGCAACCTCGCCGACGTCTGCCAGGTGTCGGCCGGCCCGCCGCCCGGCGGCAATCACAAGATCACGTTCGTCAACAAGTCGGGCCAGACGGTGTGGGTCGGCGGGATCAACGGCAACGGCGTGCCGAACCCGATGGACGTCGGCGGCTGGGACTGGGAGCTCCCCGACGGCGCGAGCAAGACGATCACCGTGCCGTACGGCTGGGACAGCGGCCGCTTCTGGCCGCGCACCGGCTGCACGGCGAGCGGCGAGAACGGCCTGCGCTGCCAGACGGGCGACTGCAACGGGCTGCGCAACTGCCTCGTGAGCGGGGATGCGCCCGCGTCGCTCGCGGAGTTCACGCTCGACGGCGGCGTGGCGAACCCGGGAGGCAACGACAACTACAACGCGAGCTTCGTCGACGGCTGGAACTTGATGCTGACGATCGAGCCCGACCAGCCGGCGGGCAGCGGCAACCCGCCGTTCTGCGGCGTGGCGGGCTGCACGACGACGCCCACCTGCCCGAGCTGGGGCATGACGAGCGGTGGCTGCCTGAGCCCCTGCAAGGTCGCGAACGACACGCGCTACTGCTGCTCGTGCAACCTCGCGACATCGTGCACCTGCGGCGAGTCGTGCTGCGACGGCCAGTACGGCTGCTCGCCGTACAGCGAGAACCCGACGAACCAGATCTGCGACCCGTTCGGCACGAAACGCCCCGACGCCGCGTGGTCGGCGACCTACCTTGAGTACGTGAACAACGTCCACGCCGCCTGCTCGACGATCTACGCGTGGCAGTTCGACGACATCCAGGGGCTGTTCTCGTGCCGCGGCGACGGCGCGCTGGTCAATTACACGATCACCTTCCTGCCGGCGAGCTGAGCGCGCGTCCGCGTCCGACGGCGCGCTGACTCGGGGGACAGCGGGAGCGCCCCTAGCAGGATGATGAAAAGTGCGCCCGCACGGCGCGCTTTAGATTGACAACAGGGCCTATTCTTGGCA
>FWPU01013176.1_pt1 | contig 10586 bp, 7 predicted proteins | sample 2228361 | NCBI WGS metagenome assembly FWPU01 (sample SAMEA103939777, study PRJEB20133) | metagenome | reverse complement strand
AGATGGTTGGCCAGGAGGCGGTCGAAGAGAAATTCAAAATGCAAAGTGCAGAATGAAAAAAATAAAGTTTATCGGATTGATACCACGCAAGTAGAACAATTGGGCAATAGTCATTTTGGAAGTTATACGATTTCGCTTGCAGGGCATATGGTAAGAAACAATTTGAATGTACAGATTGAAGGCGAGCAATGTGAAACTTTGATGTATGGAATTTCTTTCCTGAAAGGAAAATCACACATAGACCACCATACACTTGCCGACCATCGCAAGCCCAATTCTTACAGTAACGAACTATACAAAGGAATATTTGATGAAAGCTCTACGGGCGTTTTTAATGGAAAAATTTATGTACGTCCCGAAGCCCAAAAAACCAATGCCTACCAACAAAATCGGAATGTGCTTTTAAGTGAGCAGGCAAGTATTTATACCAAGCCACAACTGGAAATATGGGCTGATGATGTCAAATGCTCTCACGGTGCTACTACGGGAAAGCTCGACGAGGCGGCACTATTTTATTTGCGTTCCAGAGGTATTAGTGAAGCTACTGCCCGCAATTTACTGCTCAAAGCCTTTGCCGAAGAAGTAATAGAAAAACTCCCTTTTGAGCCTTTGCAAGAATATGTTAGCAGTTTGCTATAAAAACCTACAAGCATACAAATAGACGAGGTAAGTGATAAGGTCGCTCATAGCGATCTTATTGCTTTTGTTCCATTTTGCAAGAAATTCTTAAAGCTAATCCTCCTGTGAAAATAATGTTTTCAAGAAATGACTCATCTAATAAACAAGCCAATCAGCATAAATACTTGATGAATAACTTGCTCTATTAAATTTGCCAAAAACTACCTCAATCCTATTGAAGTAAGCTAAAAAAATATTTTTTTATTTTTTGGAATATTAAGCCAATTTTAATAAATTGCACACGCTTAAAAACAATCTAAATAAAATTTTCTACAAAAAGATTGTTTTTCAGCAAAATATAATTGCAAAAATGCTTTCCAAAGCAAAAATTTTGAAGCAAATTTGCAATTATGCAAGCAATTTTATTTCTTGCAAAGCCTAAAAAGCTATTTAATTTTTGTTTAATGTTAAACTAAACCTAAAACCCAACTTAACTCTATGAGGAAGTATCTACTGCTGGGTTTGGCTCTTATGTTTCTGATAGTCTTTCAGACTTTCGCCCAAGAGCAAACCATTTCCGGTAAAGTTACTGACAGAAAGGGGAACGCCATTCCCGGGGCATCTGTCTTTGTAAAAGGTAATCCCAGTATTGGTGTTGCTACTGATGCTGATGGAAATTACACATTGAAAGTTCCTACGGGGTCTGTTCTTGTTATCAAAGCTCTTGACTATGTAGAACAAGAAATTACCGTAGGCAATCGTTCTTACATTGCTACTACTCTGGAAGATGAAAAAATTGAAGACATTGTAGTAGTAGGTTATCGTACCGAAACACGTAGGGAAATAACAGGAGCTATTAGCCAAGTAAAAGGTGATGTTATTCAGAACCTTCCTATGCAAAGCTTTGACCGTGCCATTCAAGGACGTATGGCAGGTGTGCTTGTGCAAGGTGCTTCGGGTACTCCTGGTAGTGCGGTGCGTGTAAGAATTAGAGGTATCGGTTCGGTACTTGCTGGTAACGAGCCTCTTTACATTGTAGATGGTGTTCAAATGAACAACCGCGACGATGCTTTCAATACTTCTACCAACCCTCTTGCTTTCTTAAACCCAAATGACATTGAATCCGTAGAGGTATTGCAAGATGCCGCCGCCGCTTCTATCTACGGTTCGCAAGCCGCAAACGGCGTAGTGCTTATCACTACCAAAAGAGGTAAAGTAGGTAAAGCAAAACTTAACTTCAACTATTATAGAGGTTTTGTAGAACCTATTGCTCAACTCCCTAACCTCAATTCCCAACAATACAGAACTATCAGAATGGAAGCACTGGCTAACCAAGCCGCTGCCGCAGGTGCTAATACGCTAAACGTTTTAGGAACTTATCTTTCTGAAATTCGTTCTACTGCCACCATTGACCAATTGGATTTGCAACCCAGTTACAACTGGCAAAATGAGAACTTCCAATATGGTAATATTTCTAACTATGAAGCCAATGTTTCTGGTGGAGCAGAAAGAGTTAGATATTACGTTTCCGCTTCCTATAACCAACAAGATGGTAATACCAGAAATATTGATTTCAGAAGAGGTAATGTAAAAGCCAATTTGGATTTTCAAGTTTCTAATAAATTGAGCCTTGAAACCAATCTAACACTCGCTACCATACAGCAAAATGCTCCTTTTACCCGTACTGTGGGTAACTTCTTGGGTGATGGTAACTTTGCTACCGTATTGGTACTGCCAATGAACCCTATTTACCTAAGTGATGGTTCTTTCAATGGGGTACCTCCTAATAACTTGATTGGTATTTTGAACCAAAATGTAATTGCTAACTACGTTTACAATAAGTCTAATAACCTTACCAACCAAGCAGTAGCCAATGTTACAGGAAACTACGAAATAGCTAAAGGTTTTACCTTCCGTTCTCTTTTTGGTATTGATTACAGAAGTACCAATGGGCGTCAGTATCGCGACCCTCGTACCCAAGATGCTTTCAATAGAGCGGGGCTTCTGACAGAAACTTCTGAAAGAAACGTAAACTGGATTACTACACAAACTTTGAACTATACCAAAACTTTCGCAGAAAAACACTCCATCAATGCTCTTGTAGGGGCAGAGTTTAGAGAAGAAATTTATCAGGGTATCAACTTCTCAGCAGACCAGTTTCCTACGCCTGATTTCCAATATGCCAACTCTGCCGCTAACCCTGTAAGTATCGGTGGTTTTTGGACAAGCTTTAGAAGATTGGGAACTTTCGCAAACGTGAAGTATGATTTTGCGAAAAAGTATATCCTTTCAGGTACTGTACGTTATGATGGATCTTCTCGTTTCGGTATCAATAACCGCTGGGGCTGGTTCCCTTCTGTTTCTGCCGCTTGGGTAATTTCAGAAGAAAACTTCTTGAAAAACAGCAATGTTATCAGCGATTTGAAACTCCGTGCGAGCTGGGGACAAACCGGTAACGACCAAATCGGTAACTTCGCTTCGCGTGGCTTGTATGGTTCAGGTGGTCAGTATAATGGACAAGGTGTAATAGCTCCTTCTAACCTATCCAACCCCGACCTTCGTTGGGAGAAAAACGAAACAGCAAACATAGCTTTGGATTTTGGGTTCTTGCGTAATCGTATACAAGGTTCGGTAGATTACTTTGTAAGAACTTCCAAAGACCTACTGCTTGATAGACCTCTACCTATTACCAATGGTTTCGGTGCTATTACTCAGAATGTAGGTGAGCTTCAAAACAGAGGTGTAGGATTTAACCTCAATACTATCAATGTAGATAGCAAAGGGGGCTTCAAATGGACAACTAATTTCAATATCACTTTCATTCGCAACGAAGTTACCAAGCTCTTTGATGATTTGCAGGTATTGCCAGGTAATACAGGTATTCGTGTAGGACATCCGCTTGGTACTATCTTTACTACTGAGTATATTGGAGTAAATCCTGCCACAGGAAGACCAATGTTTAGAGATAGAAATGGAAACATTGTGTATCAGCCTGTATTTGCTAATGATGCTCGCGTAGTGGGTGATGGTTTTGCTGAGTGGTATGGTGGTTTCACCAATGTGCTTTCTTACAAAGGTTTTGAACTTTCAGCCTTTTTCCAGTATGAGTTCGGCAGACAAGCCTTCAACACACTTGGTTCATTCTTTAGTGAAAATGGAGGAAGACAATTTAATGGAGATACACGTATCTTTGAAGATAGATGGATGGTACCTGGACAAATGACTTATGTGCCTCGTCCATTCAACGGAAATACTGAACCAGGTGGAGTTTCTCATTTGGCGGGTAGCCGTACGGTAGCCGATGCTTCTTATATCCGCTTAAAGCAACTTACATTGGCTTACACTTTCCAACCTGATGCTTTGGAAAGAATGAAACTAAGCAATGTTAGAATCTATGTACAGGCTATCAACTTGCTCACTTTCACTAAGTGGCCCGGCTTCGACCCTGAATTTACAGATATTACCAACTTGAACAACCTCACAGGAGGTAATAACAACGCTGTACCTCAATCTCGCCAATACACCATTGGCTTACAATTTGGTTTCTAAACTGAAAACGTGTAAAAAAGATGAAAAAAATATATTTGTTTGCTAGTATTCTTACAATGTTCTTGCTAGCTTCTTGCAAGAATGTGTTAGATGTAGAGCCAAGGCAATCCATTGATTCTAAAAACGCCCTTACAAACGAAACTGCTATACTTGCGGCTTTAAGAGGCTGTTATGATAGATTACAAAACTTGGATTTGTATGGCGGTAGAATGATTATTTGGGCAGAGGCTCTATCAGATAATGGTAGAGGACGCTTGGCTGGTGGAGCTTCTACGAACTCTGGACGTTTGGCAGGACACCTGCAAAATGTACCTGGCAACCACGTAAACTGCTGGAGCCAGCACTATATCCTCATCAATCAAGTGAATTTGATTATTGAGGCAACGCCCAAAGTAACAGAGATTGCAGAGCCTACCCGTAATGCCATATTAGGACAAGCTTATTTCCTCAGAGCTTTAGCATATCACGATTTAGTAAAAAGCTATGCTTATGACCCCGGTGCAGAAGTACCTGCTTTGGATAGAGGAGGAATTCCTATCATTTTGGAAGGTGTTTTAGATGCTTCTCAAATCAAATTCCCACGTAGAAATTTGGTATCAGAAGTGTATGACCAAATCTACAAAGATTTAGACGAAGCAGTAGCACGCCTTTCTAATGCGGGTACCATTAGCACACCTGCTTTTGCAGGACTTGCCGCCGCAAATGCCTTGTACGCAAGAGTTGCTTTGTATAGAAGAGATTATGCCACTGCTGTACAGCGTGCCAACATAGCTCTTACTTCGGGTGCTCCTGCTATGGTAGCGGCAGGAAGTTATTTCCAAGCTTGGAGAAGCCCCGTTCATCCTGAATCTATTTTAGAACTTCCTTTCCAAACACCCGAAAACGTAGGCGTGAATGAATCTTTACAAGCATCTTTCACTTCAACAGTTCTTAATCAACCTACTTCTGTTACGGGAGGTTGGGGAGATTTGGTAATCAATGATGCTTATGGTGTAACCTTAGTAGCTGATGGTAATACAATGCCAGCAGGTACAACAGGCATTCCTTCTGCCCCTGCCGCTGATGTTCGTTTTCCTGCACCAGCCTCGGGTGCCGCTGATGGTATAGTAAGGGTAGGTTCGCCTGGTAGAGGTAATAGTGCTCTACGTGAATTGACTAAGTTTTATGGAAAGAATGGACAAATAAACTTAGATAATGTACCTCTTATTCGTACTCCTGAGCTGTATCTTACTTTGGCAGAAGCTCATTATCATTTAGGAAACACAGCACAAGCACAAGCAAACTTAGCATTTGTAATTAGAAACAGATACCTTGGTACGGGTGGAGCAACGCTTACTTCTGTAACAGTTTCTCTTACAGGAGAGGCACTATTCAATGAAATTTTGCGTCAGAGACGTTTAGAACTTGCTTTTGAAGGACATCGTTTCTTTGATTTGAAGCGTAATGGTTTGAATATTGCAAGACCTTTGACCACCTTGCTCTTTACAGATTTTAGAATATTAGCTCCTATTCCTCAATCTGAAATAGATGCTAATCCTAACTTGGTTCAAAATGCTGGTTACTAAAATAAATACGAAAAAGCAATGAAAAAGATACTATATTTTGTACTTTCCGTAATTCTTCTGACACACACTGCGTGTTTCAAAGACCCCGAAGTGATATACAGCGGTCCTGCTGTGGTAGAGTTCAATGCCGCGATTGTTGCAGGGGCTCCTGTATCTTTCCCTACTATCAATGTAAATAACGGTGCAGGAGATATTTTTGCTCGTGTAAATTTAGTAGGCGAACAGAGACCTAATGATGTAACTATCTTGTATCGTGTAGATCCTACACGTACTACTGCGGTAGAGGGTACGCATTATGAATTGCTCAATAAGGTAGGTAGCAATGGCTCTTTTGTAATACCTGCCAACAGAAGCACTGCAGAGTGTGGTGTTAGAATTTTGCAGTCTGCTCCCTCGCCAGGCAATGCGGTACTGTTGGTACTTGAGCTACTCGGCACCGAAGATGGTAGCATCAAGGCAAGTGAAAACTATAAGCGTTTGACTTACAGAATTATGTTGTAACCTCAAAACTTCAAGAAAATGAAAAAAATATATTTGAGTTTATCGCTAATAACCATATTGGGATTTGCTTCCTGCAATTTCAAAGAAAGAAGCGATGATAATCAGTTGCAGCCACTTCCCAAAGAATTGCAAAGTGCTACGCAAAATGCTATGGAAGTGATAGATAGCGACCCTGAATTAAGCACTTTTGCTTCGGCAATTCGTAAAGCAAAATTAGAGGGAGAATATAGCCGTTTTCCTGCCAAGTTCACTATTTTTGCTCCCACGAATGCAGCTTTTACAGCGGCAAATATCAATGTGGGTGCATTGCCCGAAGATGTAGTGAGAAACGTAATTCGCTATCACGTACTTGCCACAGAAGATTTCCGTTTTGCACGCCAGATAACTTCAGGGGTAAACGAAACAGGAGCTCAACTTCCTAATAACCAAATATGGATTAATGTACCTCGTTTAGGTGAAATTTTTGTAAATGGTTTCAAGGTTACTACTCCTGATGTACCTGCCAAAAATGCTGTGATTCACAAAATAGAGGGAGTGCTTGTGCCTCCTACTCAAACAATGTATCAGGTGATTGCCTCTGACCCTAATTTGAGCTTGTTTAGAATGATGGCAAATACCCGCCCTGATTTAACGGCTCCTAATCAGACTTTTACACCTGGTGCAGCAACATTGCGTCAAACCTTAAAAAGTACTCGTTTTGTAGGTATGCTTCCCGCTACTGGTGCAAGTACGGTATTTGCAGGACAAAATTTGACTATTTTTGTGCCTACTAATGCGGCTCTTAATGCAGTAGGTATAACTGATTCACTTTCTGCGGCGACTTTTATCAACAGTGTTGGAGGGCAAAGAATCATAAATCACCATATGCATAATGCATCAGGTAGAATATTTACAGGAGGCTTGCTTTCAGGACCTTTTCTTTCATTCGTAGGAGGTCGTCCTATCAATGTAGAAGTAGGAACATCAGGAGTTACTCTGAATCGCCAGACTTATATTGGTACGACTATCAAACCCGGCGATCCCGTAGGTTTAACTGCCGGATACAATAATGCTAATGTAACTCAAGCAAATAGAAATGCTACAAATGGTGTAATTCACGTTATCAATAGAGTATTACAACCTGAACCTTAATAGGTAACATTTTCAATGTTTCACTCAAAAATCTTTGAAAAATGAAAAATAAATTTTTCTCATATACTACAATTTTGAACTTGCTAGCCGCCTTGGTGCTGACAAGTTGCTATGAACGGAATAAGTTCCCTGAACCCAAAGTAGAGCAGAGAACGCTTGCCGCACTCGTGGCTGATTTGCGTACGGCTCCTACTACACGTACTTTTGACCCGCTGTTTGCTCATTATAGTACTTTCAAAAAGGCTTTGGAGAAAACAGGACTTATCAATCTTTTGAGAGATAACGATAAACGCTTTATCGTATTTGCTCCTGATGATTTGGCTTTTGAGCAATTGCGTATGCCTTTCAAAGATGCTAATTCTATTGAGACTTTTATATCGGGTTCTATTGATGTCAATGGTAATCCTGTACAACCTCAATACAACGATAGCATTCTTTTGAGAACAATCTTGCTCAATCATATTGTTGAAATCCCCAACAATGCTGATTTTGATGTAAATTCTCAAAGAACTTTTGGTTCGCTTGCCGCACAGCCTTCTAGCTTTTTGCCTGCTAATAACCCTTTGAATACGCCTTGGATAAACAATAGCATTACCATTACCCCTTCTCGTGGCGTACAAGGAAAATTGGACTTTGTACCTCCTGCGGTGAATGGAGCTCCTATGTTTAGCTGGGGAACTCAAGCTTCTAATGGTGTTTTGAATACCGTTTCAGCAGTGCTTTTCCCTGCGACAGCGTATGAGTTTATCAAGAAAGATGGAAGACACAATGACTTTGCTACTATGGTAGATTACAATACTGATGTGGTAGCGTATCTTTCTAACCCTACAGCGGATATTACTGTATTCCCTTCCAGACTTACGGCCGCATTACCTAATATCCCCTCTACCAAAACACGCATTCAACATCATATACTTGCCCCTTCTTTGGGTAGACTGAGCAACTTGAATGCTTCGGGTGCTGTGCGTTTCGTACCTAATTTGAATGCAGGTAGACTTACAGGTATATTGTTAGCTTCAACAGGAACTTGTGTTGGTACAGCAACTGTGGTAGCTATTCAAAACGATCCAACTTCAACTGTACCAGGTATAACTGTAGTTGGTTATCCGGGTCTAGCAGCTTATGGTTTGGGTAATTCTACTTGTGTTCCTCCAAGCGGTTTGCTAGGCTTTATAGCTGTTTCTAACGGACTTGTGTATGGCACATCTACCTTGTTAAACGAATAAAATTTTAGAAAAATGAGAAAAGTGAACATACTATATTCGGCAATTATTGCCTTGTTTTTGGTAGGTACTTTGGCTTGTACCAAAACCAAGAGAGATGACTTAAAGCCTGCCGCTTCCAAAAATATTATGGAAGTGCTAGAAAGTATGCCTGAGTATTCTACGCTGGTAGAGGCTCTGAAAATTACAGAAATGGATAAGCAACTTCGTAATTCTACAGGTCCTTATACTATTTTTGCTCCTACCAATGCCGCTTTCCAAGCCGCAGGCATTACTAACGTAGCAAATGTACCTTATACTACCTTGATGAGGGTTGTAAAGTATCATATCTATATGATGAGAATCAATACTACTACTTTCACTCCATTCCCTGCTACAGGTAGTGTATCAACCGTGAATAATTTTACCAATACTGATAACATCTATATCACTTGGGTGCCAAGTATTGCTGATGAATCCCCTACCAACGAAGACTATTGGGATAAATACATCTATGCCTATATGGGGTGCTTGAATGGGCTTTCTATCAATGGTATCAAAGTTACTAAACCTGATATGGCAGCTACTAATGGTGTAGTGCAAGGGGTGGATAGAGTAGTATTGCCTCCTACACAAAACTTGTGGCAATACATTCAAGCTAATCCTCAGCTACAAAGATTAGAAGAAGCGGTGATAAGATTGAACTTACAAGCAACTTTATCTAATTCTAATACTTCTGGTACAGGTTCAGGTAATGGTGCTTTTACTGCTTTTTTACCTACTAATCAAGCGTTTGCTGATGCTGGTTTCCCTGATGCTGCTTCTATCAATGCGGCTCCTTTGCCTACATTAAGTAGAATAGTACGATATCATGTAATTAGTCCTGCTAACTATTCTAATACTACCGGTGGTAGGGCTATTAATTACCGTCAGCGTTTGGTGTTTCCTTCAAGTGTTATTACTAATGGACAAAGATTCTTGACATTATTTGACCCAGTGGGCTACTATGTTACTCCATCCTTAGGTCCTAACAGCCCTGAGCTTCTCAATAGAAGACTAACGGCTTCGGTAGATGCCAACGGAGCAGTGCGTCTTAATACAGCCAGACCTCGTACTACGGATTTATTTGAAGTAGTAGGTTTGAACGGTCAGGCGAATAATGCTCAGGTAATTCAATCTGATGTGATGCTACTCAATGGTATCGGACACGTGATTGATAGAGTATTAGATTTCTCACCACAACCTTAGAATCTTTTACTTTTTCCCCATCCCCTCTTTACAAAAGAGGGGTTTTTTAATTCTTGGAAGCTATGCGAAAATGTATTACTGCTGCTCTGTTATTTATTTCTCATTTCTTATTTTCTCAATCCTCCCTTACCGAAAAACTCTCTCAATATTTGCTCAAAGGTGAGCAGGTGCGTAAAAATGTGCGTCTGGATAGCATAGGTTTGCAGATAAAAACGGCAAAGAAAATTTATCATTTCCCGTTGGATAGCTTACAAAAGCTACTAGCTCATTACGAGTATCAAGCCCAAGAACAAAAACGTAAATGGCTTCTTTTACAGCTTCGCAACCAGTTTTTTAGCTTACCCAAATTTACAGGCTTACGGATAGCCTTAGACCCCGGACACTTTGCAGGAGACCTCGCTACTGCTCAAATTGAAGGAAAATACTTGCAAATGCTTTTGCCTGATAGTACTCAAATAGAATTTTACGAATCTTCTTTGGCTTGAGCTACTGCTAAAATCCTTGCCGATTCGCTACAAAAGCACGGAGCAGAAGTAATGCTCACTCGCTCCAAACACAATTTTACGGCTTTTGAGAAAACTTTTGAGCAAGTTTATTTTGAATATACAAATAGCTTTGCAAAACAAAGTAAAGGCAAATCTAAAAAACTAAAACCATTGCCCCGACAGCTTTTTTTTCGTAATCATTTCAAAAAGAAAGAGTTGGAGGAGCGTGTGCGTAAAATCAATGCTTTTCAGCCTGATATGACGCTCATTATTCATTACAACGTAGA
>FWPU01010605.1_pt1 | contig 10586 bp, 9 predicted proteins | sample 2228361 | NCBI WGS metagenome assembly FWPU01 (sample SAMEA103939777, study PRJEB20133) | metagenome | reverse complement strand
GGCGGGCCGGTTGCCGGGAGGTCATTCTGGCCGGTCGCGTGCGCAAGGCCCGGATGTTCGCCGGCCCGCGCTGGCTCCAGTGGTTACAATATGTGCCGGATTGGACCAGCATCCGCGTCTGGTATTTTCAGGCGCGCGACAAGCGCAACGATACGCTGCTGCGGGCGGTGGCTGACGAGCTGGCGCGACGAGGACTACCGTTGATTGACTCAACCCGCTATTGTCCGGAAGCGCTGGCACCGGCCGGCGTATTGACGCCTTTCGATCCGCCGCGGCAGGTGCTTGCTGACGCGGACTTCGCCTGGCCGATCGCCAAAGAGATCGCCCGGCTGGACGTCGGGCAATCGGTAGCGGTGAAGGAGCGAGAGATCATCGCGGTGGAGGCGATCGAAGGGACCGACAAGCTCATCGAACGGGCCGGGCAGCTCTGTCCGGCCGGTGACTGGACGCTGGTCAAGGTTGCCAAGCCGAACCAGGATATGCGGTTCGATGTCCCGACCGTCGGGCCACAGACGATCGAGAATCTGCATCGGGCCAAGGCGTCCGGCCTGGTCATTGAGGCCGGCAAGACGCTCGTACTGGAACGCGAGAAGCTGCTGGAATTGGCCCGCCGTTACCGGATCAGTATCATCAGCCGGGCCGACCACCAAGACTCCGCACCTCAAACAGGCAACTGAGTCGGGTCTTCCGGCGGCGAAGCCGGTGTCACCGGCGTCCCGTCGCACCGGTCGTTATGCGCGAGCAGCGGCCATGTGCGGCGAGAAAAGAAAGCGGGCCGCCGCTTCACAGCCAGCAGCCCGCCCGGATACCGAAGAACGAACGTGGCTTAGCGCCGCCGCAGGGCCAACAGACCCAGCAACAGGCTCAGCGTAGCCGGCTCAGGAATCGCCACCGCATTGTCCACGTACTGGAAGACGTCGCCCGGGCAAAGATACGGACGCGTGATCCGCAGGCCGATCTCGTAGTTGCCGCTGGCGGCCGGCGTGAACTGCGCAGTCATGTGATAGTACTTGTTCTGGACCGAGCCGCCGATTTCGCCCGAAAGCCACTGAGCGATCGGCGCGCCGTTAACGATCAGATAGAAGTTGCCGCCCGCAGCGTTGACGGTTGAACTCTTCCGCTCGGTCGAAAGGTCGAAATCAAACGTGTACTGCTGGCCGCCGGTGAGCGCCAAGGTCTGCGTCATCTCCATACCGCACTGGACACCGCTCTGGAAGGTGACCTGTCCGACGGCGAACCGTGCGGCGAGGGAGTCCGGCAGTGGCCCCGGTCCGTCGATGTCGTACATGACGACCGTCTCAGGCGGGTTGGAGGTGCCGTTGGGGGTCGGCTTGATGCTCCAACCGCTGAAATTGCCGGTCTCAAAGCCGGGGTTCGTGAACAGATTTGCGCTGGCGATCCCGCACGTTGCGACGATCGCTACTAGAACCGCGAGTTTCCTCATGATCTCCTCCTGTCAGCCCTCTGACCCAAGTCCGCAAACCCACCGTCACCGGGGCGCGGGTAACACTTAGGACCCCGGAGTGGCTGCGGCTCTACATTTGGTGACCGTACTGAGCGACCGCGTGGATTCGCTCCTCCTGCGAGCCCGGCGTGGAAGCGCAGGGCCCGACTCCTCAGGAGGTAGGGTAATCCGAGCAGTGGTTGATCGTCAAGACAAAACTGTGGTCGACAGCAAAACGTTCTGGTTATCGGAACTGTTACCTCCGGGAGTGCGTCGCGCAGACCGGCGTTGTGGGCCTGTTGTGCCTCGGTTAGACTGCGCTTGTCAGTCCTGTTCGTCGCGAATGTGGGGAGTGCTGGCTATGCCTTACCGCATTACCAAAGAGCACGTTTGGGTGGGCATGATCCCGGATCGTCCCGACGCCCTCGGCGAGAAACTGCGCGCCCTGCGCGACGGCGGGTTGAACCTCGAACTTATCCTGGCGCGTCGTGGCGACGCCGGCCAGGGGCTGATGTTCATTGCTCCTCTGCGCACGCTGGATGAAATAGCGGCGGCTGAGAAGGCCGGCTTGAAGCGGGCCTCTACGATGAAGATCATCCGAGTGGAAGGGCCCAACGTTCCCGGGCTGGCGGCGAAGATCACGACTGTGCTGGCGGAGGCCGGACTGAACATCCGCGAGTATGCTGCCGCCGCGCTGGGCGAACGCTGCGTTACCAACATCGCCTTCGACGACGATGGCGACCTAGATCGGGCCCGGGAGGTTCTGCAAAAGGCGCTGGCCCAGTAGCCCTTCGCCGTTTCACGCCGGCGTCGGCAGGGGGCCAGTTTCTTCAGGCGGTTTCTGCACCGGTCGGGCCACAGGCGGCGCTTCGGTACGACGTGACTGCTCAGCAGCGATCAGGTCGGCCACCGTAGGACGCTCCAATGGCTCGCCGGCCATGATCTGTCGCACCTCTTCGCCGGAAAGTGTCTCGTATTTCAGCAGCGCTTGGGCGACGGCTTCCAGCTTATCGCGGTTTTCCTGTATCAGGCGGCGCGTGTCGGCATAGGCGGCGTCGATCAGTCGCTTGACCTCTTCGTCAATCAGCTCGGCCGTCTTGTCGGATAGTTCGCGCGGCAGTCCCAGGTCAAACGGCACGCGGCGCAGAGCGTTGTCCTCGCCGTAATAGACAAAACCCAGGCGATCACTCATGCCCCATTCGGTGATCATCATGCGGGCGATCTGCGTGGCTTGGCGGATGTCGGCTGCCGCCCCGGAATTCATGTCCTGACCGAACATTTCCTCGGCCAGTCGGCCGGCACACAGCACCCGCAAGGTAGCCTCCACATACGAGCGGTTGTAGGTCTGGCGGTCTTTCTCCGGCAGCGAGAACGTCGCTCCGCCGTACGGTCCGCGCGGAATGATGCTCACCTTGTGCACCGGGTCGGCGTCCTTGAGCAGCGTCTGAACGACGGCATGACCGGCTTCGTGATAGGCGGTCATCAGGCGGTCGCGCTCGTCCACGACGCGGCTGCGCTTGGCCCGACCCCAGCGGACTTTGTCGCGGGCCTCCTCCAGGTCTTCCAGGTCGACGGCGTCCTTACCGGCCATAGTGGCCAATAGGGCGGCTTCGTTGATGATGGCCGCCAGGTCGGCGCCGCTGAACATCGGCGTGCCGCGCGCGATGCGGCTGAGTTTGGGTTCCACTGGCGGCCGGATCTTCACTTTCTGGGCGTGGACTTTGAGGATTTCCAGCCGGCCCTTGACATCCGGCAGTGGCACATACACCTGCCGGTCGAAGCGGCCCGGGCGGATGAGCGCCGGGTCGAGCACGTCGGCCCGGTTGGTGGCGGCGATCACGATCACCTGGTCGTTGGTGTCGAACCCGTCCATTTCCACCAGGATTGCATTGAGAGTCTGTTCGCGCTCGTCGTGGCCGCCGCCGTTGTAGCCGATACCGCGCCGCCGCCCGACGGCGTCGATTTCATCCAGGAAGACGATGCAGGGAGCGTTTTCCTTGGCCTGACGGAACAGGTCGCGGACGCGTGACGCGCCGACGCCGACGAACATCTCCACGAAATCCGACCCGGAGATGGAGAAGAACGGGACATCGGCCTCGCCGGCGATGGCCTTGGCCAGCAACGTCTTTCCGCAACCGGGTTCGCCCACCAGCAATACCCCGCGCGGTATGCGCCCGCCCAGACGCTGGAAGCGCTTGGGGTTCTTAAGGAATTCGACGATCTCGAGCACTTCTTCCTTGGCTTCGTCCACGCCGGCCACGTCGGCAAAAGTGACGTTGGTGTGCTCTTTGGTCAGAATGCGGTGGCGGCTGCGCCCGAAGTTGCCGAGCATGCCGGCGCCCGCTCCGGTCTGGCGAAGTTGACGGAACAGCAGGAACCAGATGATGGCGAACAGCAGCAGCCAGGGGATGATCGACAGCAATATGTTCACGAACAGGTTGCTGCCGGTCTGGCTGCCGAACTCCACCGGCAACGGGCTGAGTCGCTCGATATCCTTGCGGATGTCCTCAATCCTTTCGACTACGCCGAGGTAGTCGCACTTGAATTGACGCGTGTCGGGCGGAGCGGTGGCCGGCGTCTTGCCCTCGCGGAACTCGCCGGTGATCTGGTTTTCCTTGACGATCACCCGGGCGATGTCGCCGTTCTCTATGTAGGTCCAGAACTGACTGATGGGGATGCTGTAAGCCTTGCCCATGCTCTGGTTGAGCATTACCAGAAACATCAGGCCCAGACCGATGATGACCACCCAACTGAACAGCCCGCGCGACATGCGCGCGGGTGGTCGCGGCCCCCCGCCATCACCGTTGCCCTCGCCGCGCGGGCGGGGCGCTTGTGGTCGTCCTTCGGGCATGTTTGCTTACCGGGCCGACGGCGTCGGGCACCGCTGCCCTGCTTACCGCCCGGCTCTACCAGTCCTCGTACATCAAGGCGACGATTCGCGCCGCCAAACGATCAATAGCGCGCTCTTCCGCCAGTTGCTCGCTTTCGCCGGTGGCGCGCAGGTAATCGGCCGACTGAAGGACCACCGGTCGTTCCGCCAGGAGCCGTCCGCTGCGCACGTCCTTCCACTGCACGCGGACTGCCAGGGTGGCTACCTGTTCACGCGGCTGCCGGGAGCGGTAGTCTGGGGCGAGCGCCGCCTGGCGTTCTTCCAGCACCTCGCCCACCAGTATGGTATCGGCGTTTGCGCGGTCGGCCAGCCGGTAGGGTGTGTCGATGGCAATGCGTTTCTTGACGGCCTCAGTAAGCTTGAACTCCAAATCGCGGCGAAACTCCTTGGAGCCGAACATGTCCACATAGACTGTGCGAATGTCGGAGCGGAACGGGCCGCCGGCCCGATACCCACACCCGCACAGCCCGCCCAAGGCCAGCAGTGAGGCGATGCTCAGTAGAACCGTTCGTCCGATCGAGGCACCATGCATTAGTGGAAATGCGAAATGAACGCGGGGCGTGGCGCGCCGCGCGCCCAACAACGCCGCAGCGCCGCCGCTCCTTCGCGCTTCGCATTTCACCTGCCGCATTCTTCATTCCTCCGACGGCTCGAGACGAACGCCCAAGGCACGCAGACGAATCTGGGCCTGGGACGCTGCCAGGGTGTCCGGCCAATCCTGGAGGACCAGCCGATAGTAGTACTCAGCCGCGCCCGGTTGTCCCGTCCGTCGGTACCAGTCGGCTATATCCAAATCTTTTTCAGCGCGCTGTTGACGGATGCCCTCCAGACGTTCGCCCACCCGCTCGCGCTGCGCATAGGCCGGGAACGTGGCCTGCATCTGTCGATAACGTTCCTCGGCTTCCACTAGGGGGCCGTCATCAAAACGGATACCGGAGAAGGCGGCCTGGGCTGCTTCGGCGGTGCGCAACATAGCCAACTGCGTGTAGCGGCCCGAGGGATACTGCTGGGCGAGGTTGGCATATTCGTCCTGCGCCAAATCCAGATCGCCACGGTTGAAGTGGAAGTCGGCCTTGAGCTTCAAGGCTACTTCGCCGAGGCGCGAGCCGGGAATACGTTCCCAGACGCGATCCAGTATGTCGATGCCCTCATCGTAGGCCGGCAGGCGCAGGATGCGCCAGACGATGCGTTTCTGGCCGGATAAGAACGCGCGGGCCACGTCCACACAGCGCTGGTTGGCCAGTTGGAACAGCTCGCCGGCGGCGTTTTCCGCCACCTCCGTATAACGCTCCAGGGCTTTCCAGAAATCGCGCTGGTTGAAATAGCATTCGCCCAGCAGGAAGACAGCCTCATAATAGCGCTCGTTGTCCGGATTCTGCTTCAGCCACTTGGTGAGCAGCTTGCGCGCCTTGGCCGGACGGCCTTCGGTCAGCCAGGCCCGCGCCTGGCCGAGTTCGTCCTCCGGCCCCATCGGAGCCGCCGGCGGTTCTTCGACCCATTCGTCGGTTTGCGGGTCCAGAACCTGGCGCTCGCGATACTGCTGCTCCTGTACCCGTGACCACGTGCTTGCCAGACTGGCCAGAACCACCACCGTCAGTAACGTGCGTGCATCCAAGCCGATCCCGATCATGGTCGGCATTATAGGTCCGTCCGCGCGGGCCAACAACGCGGCGCGATGCCCGCCGGATCCCGCTGGCGCGTATAATCGGCGGCGGTCCAGCGATCATGATGCGCCGCAAACGCCCCATCAATCTGACCGATTTTCGCTCGGTCGTACTGACCGAAGGTGAAATCTCGGTCGGGGCCTACGCACGGGCCCAGCGGCGAAAGCGCGTGCTCCTGGGAATCGTGGGGCTAGCATTGATCGGGGGGGCGGTGTGGATGCATTACATCTTGCAGCCCAAAGACACGCCGACGACGGACGCGCCCCCCGTCCTGGTACGCTGCGTGGTGCCGATCTGCGGATATCAGGGGGTCGTGCGCGTAGTGCCCGAGAAAGCACGCTTCCCTCTCAAGTGTCCCAAGTGCGGCCAGCATTCATTGCAGAAAGTCTGGGAATGCCGTGACTGCGGCGAACAGTTCTTGAGACGTCCCGAATTGGAGACGCCGGACGGAATCCTGCATTGCCCCAAGTGTGGCGGCGTGAATGTGGGGACGGCGGAAGGTCCGGGTGGCGGGGGCGTTCGGCAGGCCCCCGAGAAGCCGTAGTGCAGAGCCCCCGCTTCGGTGCGAAGCGGCGGGGGCTGAATGACTCTGGGCTCCGGGGCCGAAGCTACCCTCGGTACTCCCGCAGGCCGACTCGCCGGTCTGGTCGGATGGGGTGCGAGGCAGAGGCGAAAGCGGACGATAAAGTAAACGGCTCCCGGGCGTGGTGGCGGATTGACGGCGGCTCGGGGCACTCATAGCATCGAAGGTAGGAGCGGGCGTGGGTCGGATATGTAGTCCGATAACTGCGAGGCTCCATAACGGGCAGAGTCCGCGGATCGACTAGCGCGGTGAGTTCGGAGAATGCGGATGTCCAGTCGCGACAGCATCTTGGCGGTAGTGGACCGACATCTGGACAGCAGCAAATTCCGCCAGCAGCACTGGGAAGGCACGTTTTACGACTACCTGGACATGGTGACTGCCGACCCGCGCATTGCGCGGAATGCCTTCCAGCGCATTTATGACATGATCCTGCACTTCGGGACCGAGAGGTACACATACCTGAAGCAGGAATACGTCCATTACAAGTTCTTTGACGACCCGATTGAGCACGGCACCGACGCGATCTACGGTCTGGATGCTTCGCTCATGAAGCTGGTCGAGTTCTTCAAGTCCGCTGCTCAGGGTTATGGGACGGATCGTCGTATCCTGCTGCTCCACGGCCCGGTCGGGTGGAGCAAAAGCACGATCGTGCGGCTGCTGAAGAAGGGCTTGGAATACTACTCGATGATGGACGAGGGGGCGCTGTATACCTTCTCATGGAAACTGACTAACGAGGACGGACAGGAGGAAATCCATCCCTGTCCGATGAATGAAGAGCCGCTCAAACTCATCCCGCGGCCGGCCCGGCGCGAGATTCTCAATCAGCTCAATGCCGATTTGCCCGAGGGGCGGCACATCCGCGTGGAGACCTGGACCCCTTCTGTCGGCGGACGTTCGAGGACCTGTTGGTCAGGTACGAGGGCAACTGGCGTCGCGTGCTGGATCACGTGGTGGTGCGCCGACTCATTCTGTCGGAAAAGGACCGCGTCGGCATCGGAACGTTCCAGCCGAAGGATGAGAAGAACCAGGACTCGACTGAGCTGACCGGCGACATCAACTATCGCAAGATCGCCCAGTACGGGTCGGATTCCGACCCGCGGGCCTTCAACTTCGACGGCGAACTGAACGTCTCCAACCGCGGCCTGTGCGAGTTCATCGAGGTGCTGAAGCTGGACGTGGCCTTCCTGTACGACCTGTTGGGAGCGTCGCAGGAGCACACCATCAAGCCCAAGAAGTTCGCCCAGACGCACATCGACGAGGTGATCATCGGGCATACCAACGAGCCGGAGTACAAGAAGCTCCAGAGCAACGAGCTGATGGAAGCGTTCCGCGACCGCACGATCAAGATCGATATCCCCTACAACATCCGGCTCTCCGACGAGATCAAGATTTACGAGAAGGACTTCGGCAAGGACAAAGTGCGCGGCATTCACATCGCGCCGCACACGATCGAGGTGGCGGCCATGTGGGCGGTGCTGACGCGCCTGGCCGAACCCAAGAAAGCCGGACTGACCCTGCTTCAGAAGCTCAAGCTCTACGACGGCAAGAACATCCCGGGCTATACCGAGGATTCGGTCAAGGAGCTGCGCGAGGAGAGTCCGCGCGAGGGTATGGTGGGGATCAGTCCGCGCTACATTCAGGACAAGATCTCCAACGCGCTGGTGAGTGAGCAGGCCCAGGCCGATAAGTGCATCAACCCCTTCATGGTCATGAACGAGCTGGAGGCCGGTCTGGACCACCATTCACTGATCACCGATGAAGAGACCAAGAAGCGCTACCGGGAGCTGCTCACCGTGGTGCGCGAGGAATACGAGGACATTCTCAAGGCCGAGGTCCAGCGGGCTATTTCCGCGGACGAGGATGCCATCCAGCGTCTGTGTGCCAACTACATCGAGAACGTCCGCGCCTACACGCAGCACGAGAAGGTACGCAACAAGTACACCGGTCGCGACGAGGCCCCCGATGAGCGGCTCATGCGTTCGATCGAGGAGAAGATCGACATCCCCGAGAGCCGCAAGGACGATTTCCGTCAGGAGATCATGAACTACATCGGGGCCCTGGCCCTGGACGGCAAGAAGTTCGAGTACAACACCAACGCCCGGCTATACAAAGCCCTGGAACTCAAGCTGTTCGAGGACAGCCGCGATACGATCAAGCTCAAGAACGTCGTCAGCGGCGTCGTGGATGATGAGACGCAGGCCAAGATCGACGTGGTCAAGCAGCGGCTGATCAAGTTCTTCGGCTACAATGAGACCAGCGCCACCGATGTGCTGAATTACGTGGCCAGCATCTTCGCCCGCGGCGACACCAAGCGGGAGGATTAGCCGGCTGCCACCCACACAGCTTGCCGGCCGTCAGGGTTCGAGGTGAAGCTGGTCGACTTCGGTCAGCCGGTTCAAGATGCGACCGCGCTGCGGATGCGCGGGGGCCAGTTGCAACAGACGCGTATAGGACGCACGGGCGGCTTCGTAGTCTGCCAGGTCCCATTCACCGTCGGCCAGCCGCAGCAGCAGGTCCGGGTCGGACGGACGCCAGCGCGCCGCCCGCCGCAACCACTCCACGTAGAGGCGCTCGTCGCCGCGCCGCGCGTAGCGTTCGGCGGCGTTCAGACAAGCTTCCGGCAGGATATTGTGGCGGTGCTCAGGGTGGCGTTCGGCCAGTAGCCAGGTGTAACGCAGGTACTCGGGCAGGGCGTCGGCGTCCAGGGCCAGGTCGGCCAGGGCTTCAAGCGTGGCATCGTCGGTTTCTGCCGGCGCGCAGCCCAGACGACCGCGGAGGAGCGCCAGTCCGACGCGTGGTTGACCAAGCTTCTGCCAGATGCGGGCGTGCAGCACGTGGGCGGCGGGCTCGTCCAGACCGCCGTCAAGAGCCTGGCGAAGCTGATAGAGCGCTGATTGCGGCGGGCAGCACAGGAACACGTCCGGTGCAGCTCGCCGCTCCAGCAGTAGTCGCTGCCCGACGAACTGTCCGGGCTGTCCGCCCGGAACCGTGCACAGCTCGGTCTTACCCAAGAGCATGCCGCTGCGGTAGTACGCCTGGGCGGCGCGATAGCAGAACTCCGGTCGTCGACTGAGTGTCGGTCGGAGAGCCTGGAAACGACTGCTAGCGGCGGCGTACTGACCACGGGCCAGAGCCGCGTCTATCCAGGTCAGGTGCAGCTCGGCATGGTCCGGGTAGCGCGAAAGGGCGGCGCGCAGCAGGCTTTCGGCTTCATCGAGCTGTCCGGCGGCCAGCGCCGTCCGGGCTGCGGCGCAAAGGTGGGCAGGATCGTCGGTCGGCGCCACTGGACTCGTTGGAGCGGAGTTGTCGGGCGGCTGGCTGTGGTCCTGGCCGAGCACCCGATGCCCGGCGAGCAAAGCTAGCAGCACGGCCAGCAAGACCCTTGTGCGGCGGAGTGGAATTCGCATAACCTTCACTATGCGGTCGCGGCGGGTGACCGCAACGGCGCGGCCGACCGTTTCATTGTGCCCGTGGAGCCGACCGGCGGCAATCGCGGTGATGGACGCACACACGCTCGAACGTCTGGATTTCCCACGCATCGGCGAGCTACTGGCGGGATATGCCCTGACCGGATTAGGGCGGGCTTTGGCAGAGAACATCCGGCCGATCGGGCGTCTGCCGCTGATCAGGCGGTGGCTGGCCCAGGTAGAAGAGCTCCAGCGGCTGATCGAAGAGCGTGGTCTGCCGCCCTTTGGGGGAATCACCGATGTCCGCGAGATTTTGCAGCGCTGCGGACCCCCGCTGCGCGTTTCTGTCGAGGAAGTAGCTCAGGTCGGTGCTACGCTGGCGGGCACACATGCGGTTTCGCAGTACCTGCGTGACCTGCCGGATAGTTATCCGGAGCTTCGCCACTTGGCCGGTCGCGTGGGTGATTTCGGGACCATTGCCGAGCGCATCCGGGCTGTGATCGACGAGCGCAGTCAGGTGCGCGACAGCGCCAGCCCGAAGCTGGCGGCGCTGCGGCGGGAAATCGAACAGGCCAGCTACGCCATTCGGCGGCCGGTC
>FWPU01010418.1_pt1 | contig 10586 bp, 7 predicted proteins | sample 2228361 | NCBI WGS metagenome assembly FWPU01 (sample SAMEA103939777, study PRJEB20133) | metagenome | reverse complement strand
CTGCAAGTTTGCTTGCAAATTCGCTACTTTGAACATCTGTTTGAGTTTGCCATAATCGGGGGCTATGTTCGGGTCTAACATCTGACGAGGATACTCCTCTCTTTTCTTAAAATGGTCAAGAAAATATAGCACCATATCCGAATTGTAAATGTTCTGCTCGCTCAATGGATAAAAACGATAGCCGTTATAGTAATCTCGCAGGTCTTGCATTATTTGCTCCTCACGGTTTTTGTCAGTCAATACCAAATTCAATAGCTCTCGCACTTCTGCTTCTGAAAAGCCCATCATTGCCTCAAATTCCTCTTCGTGAGTAAGGTGCTTGACAATATTAAAGCCACTCGTTAGGCTATCCATTGTAATAGGCGAGACACCCGTAATGAAAAACCTATCTACAATGCCCTGCTGGGTAGCATTTTTGATAGCTTCATAAAATTTTCGCACATAGCCATTCAGCGATACCGTTTCTTTGAACTCTTGTATGCTACGAGCAAGAATTTCATTAGTGAAGTGGTCGTACTCGTCTATAAGCAAGTAAATAGGCTCATCTTTGGGATAACTACGAAAAAAAAGCATTAAAACTTCGCTTGCCTCATTGAGAGCTAAAATCTCCGATTGCTTGCTTTCGGAAAAAACAGCATACTTTTCAAAAAATTCAACCAATGTAGCTTTTACGTTGGTATTAAACTCCTTTCTGGCTCTTTCAGATGTGTCTGTATTTATCCCGCTGAAATTAAAAAACAATATCCGATAGCTATTTGCCTTTGTAGTAGGATTTTTGCCAATGTAATAATTAGCAAATAGTTTCTGAAAATCTGCTTTTCGGTTTATATCGTAATAGTGTTCCAAGAGCGAAACAAACAAACTTTTCCCAAAACGGCGAGGACGCAAATACACCAAAAAACGTTCCCGCATAGTTTCCAGTAGTTCTATGTAGGAAGTCTTATCTACATACACATACTCGCTGACTACTTGGGGGAAATTGCTCAATCCATAAGGGAAAAAAACCGCCATAGCTTTTGATTTTTAGCAAAATTACGCAAAAAAAGCTATGGATAAAATAAAAGCCCCTGATTTTCGTCAAGGGCTTTGAGCATTTATCATTTCTTTTTGAGTATTTCTTGGTAACGCTTGGGTTCTTTCAATATTTTGATAGCTTCTGCCAATTCTTTATCATCATCAAAACGAGCTTCTACTTGTCCTTTTTCATAAAAATAGCGGGTGCAGATTTCCATTTCCAGCAGTTCTCTGATTTCATTTTTGAAGGTAATAAGGTCTGCTTCTTTGTTTTTGGCTATTTTGTTTGTCGGCAGGTTGAAATCGTTTTGCAAGTTTTCATAAACTTTTTCTTTTTTAGCTGTTTCTACAAGATTTTGGAAGTTTTTTTCCAAGTCGGTAGTATAAGCATAATCTTTGTTTTTCACCCAAGCAACAAAATTTTGATAATCGGCATCTGAAAGGCTGAACTCTTTGGCAGATTTTACGTTGGGTTGTGGATTTTTCAGCACATACTCGTTGGCATACTCAAATAACAAGTTTTTGGCAATCAGATTTTGAGCAATAGGGCTTAATTCCTCTTTTTCCAAGATGATGTCAGGTTCAAGTCCTGCCCCATCATAGACGGTTCTGCCTGCACGCGTCTTAAAGGCACGGCGAAGCGAATCAGGAATTTTACCTGCTTTTCCTTCTTTATCTTTATGGCTATAATCAATTGCCTGAATACATCTGCCGCTGGGAGTATAGTATTTGGCTACTGTAATTTTTACTTGACAATTGTAGGCAAGCAAGCGTGTGCTTTGCACCAACCCTTTGCCAAAACTTCTTTGCCCCACCAAAACGCCCCTATCATAATCTTGCACTACCCCTGCCACAATTTCAGAAGCAGAGGCACTATTGCCATTGATAAGCACCACCAAAGGAATATCCATATCCAAAGGGCTTTTCAAGGTTTTATAGGTTTTATTCCATTCGCCAATCTTGCCTTTGGTAGAAACCACCTCAACATCTTTGGGCAAAAACAAATTCGCAAGATTGATAGATTCGTGCAAAAGCCCACCAGGGTTGCCACGCAAATCTAAAATAACGCTTTTTGCCCCTTTGCTTTTTAACTCTTCTACGGCTTTCTGAATAGAATGTGCCGCTCCTGCGGTAAATTCAGTAAGTTGTACATAGCCAATATCTCCCTCAAAAATATCGTAATAAGGCAAATGATTGATTTTGATACGCTCACGTTTGATTTTAACTTTTTCGGTTTGGGTTGCTCCATAACGCTTTATGATTAGCTCTACTTCTGTTCCCGGTTGTCCTTTGAGCAACTTACTCACATCATTATAGTTTTTAGCATTTACTTTTACTTCGTTGATTTGCAAAATCTCGTCTCCGATTTTAAGTCCTGCTCTTTTTGCGGGGGTATCTTCGTGAGGCATTATGACCAGCACTTTGCCATTTCTTGTGCCAATGGTTGCCCCTATTCCACCGTATTCGCCTGTGGTACGGGTGCGATAATCTTCAATTTCATCTTCGGAAATAAAAACCGTGTAAGGGTCTAAGGATTTCATCATCGCATCTATGCTGGTACGCATTGTTTTGGAAGGATTTAGCTCATCAACATAGTAATTATTCACTTCCTTATAGAGTGTTGTAAAAATCTGTACGTTTTTAGCAATCTCGAAGGCATTATCTTGGGGTTCTTTGTTGAAGGCAAAAAGAACAAAAGCCAAAGCCGCAACCCCTATCGTTCCAGAAAGAAATATAAGTCTTTTTTTCATTGTTGCATTTATTTTCATTACCAAACGTAAATGTATCAAAAATAGTGCAGAAAACCTAATTTTTTGAGTTTTTTTGTAATTTTGCAGAAATTTAGCTATGCAGTATCAGAGTATCCGAAATTTTACGCAAGCCATTTACAAAGAAAAAGGCAGTAAATTTTTAGCCTTTGCCTATCCTGTAAGTACAGAGATAGAAATCAGAAGCATTTTAGAAAAAGTGCGTAAAGAGTATTCTGATGCCTCTCACCATTGCTACGCCTATATTTTGGGAGCCAATGGCGAAAAATGGCGAGCCAATGACGATGGCGAACCTCATCATTCGGCAGGCACGCCTATTTTACAACAAATCAAGTCTAAAAACTTAAAAGATGTGTTGGTGATTGTAGTGAGATACTTCAGAGGCATAAAACTTGGTGTAAGTGGCTTGATAAATGCCTACAAAACCGCAACTGCTTTGGCTCTTGAAAGTGCTGAAATTTGCGAAAAAACTGAAACCTGCCCCCTATCTATCACCTATAATTATGATGAAACAAGCGAAGTAATGCAACTCATTCACCAACACAAACTTACCATTGCCCAACAAAGTTTTGATTTATTCTGCCACGCTACTATTTTAGTAGCCAAAACCGACTATGAAAATATTTTTCCAATTTTTGCAAAATGGCAAAAAAACTATGAAACGAGTAGCGATAATTAGTTCCTGCCTTTTATGGCTGTTTTTCTTGTTTGCTTGCAGTCCGAAAGACTGCCTAAAAAGCACAGGCTCAATCCGAAAAGAGTTCAGGGCTGTTCCTTTTTTCAATAAAGTTTACACCTACGACAACATTAGCATAGTTTTACAAGAAAGTGATAGCCTTTTTGTAGAAGCAGGAGAAAATCTGCTGGAAAAAATTATTTTAGAAGTACGTGGAGATAGTTCTTTGCATATTCGCAACCAAAATACTTGCAATTTTACTCGCGATTTCAATACGCCTGTACGCGTGTATGTAGGCGTGAAAAATTTGTTTTATATCAAATGGCAAAGTTTTGGCAATTTGGAAAGTAATGGAAAAATACAATTTTCCCATTTACAAATGGATTTTACAGAAACCAGCCCCAAAATTAGTTTGGAAGTGCAGTCTTTAGGCTTATATCTTTTCAGCAATGCAGGAGCGGAGTTCTCGCTGAAAGGTCAAAGTGATTTTTTTAGCTTTTATCATTTAGGCTACGGCAAAGTAGATGCCTCTGAAATGCTCACCAAAAATGCAGGCATCATCAACGAAGGGCAAAATCATATTTGGGTGCGAGTAAGCGATACACTCAGAGCAGAAATCAGGAGTTCGGGGAATATTATTTTGAGGCAAAGTCCGCAAAGACAAGAAGTAAAAATCACAGGAACAGGGAAAATTTGGCTACAACCTTAAAAATTTAGGGGTAATTTTTTCAAGCTACCCCTATCCATTTAGCCTACAAGTAAGCTGAAAGCCTTACAGTTTTACCGCACATACTATCATCAATGGTAAAAATGAGTTTTCCTTTTTTAGAACCATCGCTGGTGTAAATGCCTTTTCCTGCCTCACAACTTACAGAAGTTGAACCGCCATTGTGATACAGCGTTACGTGTGCCGAACCTGTATAGATACGAATATCTTGTTTGGTATCATTGACTATTTTTACAAAACCGCCCAATTTTACATTTTCAATGGGATCAGTTGCGGGCTTCAAAGTAGTGAATGAAGCACCTACCAAAGCCAAAACAGCAAAGCCGAAAGGAATGAGCATTTTTTTCATAAAATTTAGTTTTTTAGGGTTAAACAATGGTTCAAAGTTAAGTGCTATTCTGCCTTTTTTTGTGAATAAATTCACCAAACATACATTTTTCTTTACGAATAATGAATTCTGCTTAACAAAAGGTGATTTATTTCTTGCAAAACAAGAATTTTGTCGCTACCTTTCTGCTGAAATTCATCAAAGCAATGAAAAACGCTATTTTAGTTTTTTGTTGGGGTATTATGCTTCAAGGCGTTTTAGCTCAAAATCCTTCTGTTTCAGGAGTTTCGGGGGCAAGTAATGCGGCAATGGTAGGCGTTGGAGCGTCAGTAGCGAATGAGTGGGCAATTTTTAACAATATAGGAGCTTTATCTGCTTACCAAGACATTTTGCCAAGTGCTATGCTTGCTTTTGAAAATCGCTTTGGTATCAAAGCTCTCAATAGCTACCATTTCGGAATAGTAAGTCCTTTTGCATTTGGAGGGGTAGGTGGAATGACTTTCCAACGCTTTGGAGATAAGCATTTTAATCAAACCCAAGTAGGGATAGGTTATAGCCACCAAATAAGTTTGGTGAGTGTAGGAGCAAAAATAAATTATTTTCAAATTGCCGTAGATGACCAAATTGGCATTACACAAGGGGCAAGAAGTAATTTTCTATTAGAATTGGGCGGTATGGCTCAACTTTCTAAAAAGTGGGCAGTAGGAATTTATGGCTACAATTTTACGCAAGCCAAACTGCGAGTATTGGACGCAGGCGAAGACCGTATTCCTGTAATTCTAAAAGCAGGTTTGAGCTACAAACCCATTGAGGCAGTATTTTTGAGTGTTGAAACCGAAAAGCATATAGACTACCCCGCTACGTTCCGAGCAGGCTTAAACTACCAGATACACAAATACTTCTACGTACGCACAGGTATTTCTACCGAACCTTTTCTTTCATCTTTTGGCATAGGTTTTCACCCCAAAGACTTTGCTTTTGACTATGCTTTGAGCAACCAAACAGCACTGGGCTGGGTGCATCAAATTTCCATTCGTTATGCCTTGCGAAAACTACGTTTGCGTGAAGAAAAGGTAAGCGAATGATAAAGCAAAGTGCAAAAATTTGCTTTCACAAATTTTTGAGAAAATCTTGAACATTTGAACCTCACGCTCTTTTAAGGCTTCAACCTAAATTCGCACCCCTATAATCATCATATCATCACGTTGTTCTGTACCTTCCATATATTTATTCATAATTTCTGCAATAACTTTTTCCTGTTGTGAGCAAGGCATTGAAGCAATTTTTTCAAAAAGTCTTTTTAGTTTTTCCTCGGAAAATTTTTTCCTATGGAGGTCATTTTGGTCGGTATAGCCATCAGAAAAAAGATAAAGCATACTATCAGAGGGCAAAGTTAAGGTCTGGTTTTCAAAATGGATATTTTCATTCTGCTCGCCCCCAATGGAACGTCTTTGCCCTTTTATTTCAATAACTTCTTTGGTAAGGCTATTAAACACCACAAGAGGTCTTTTTGCTCCTGCAAAGGCAATTTGATTTTGCTCATCAAGGCTTACTAAGGCTACGTCCATACCATCTCGGTTGCCTGTTTCGTCTTGTAAAAGGGCGTGTTTGACTTCCTCGTGCATTTTTTCTAAAATATCCGCGGGGCTGGTAATTTTATAGACGTGTACAATGCGGTCTAAAATACTATACGCAAGCATAGTCATCATTGCCCCCGAAACGCCGTGTCCTGTGCAATCAATAGCGGCAATAATTCTACAACTACCCTCTTTATCAATCCAATACAAATCACCCGAAACTACATCTTTGGGCTGATAAAATACGAAAGCCTCTTTCAGAAGCAGTTGAATACGTGTCTGATAGGGTAAAATGGTATTCTGAATAAGTCTTGCGGCACGAATACTCGCCTGAATTTGCTCATTTTTGAAAGAGAGCAATTTATTTTGCTCTTCAATGGCATCTCTTTGAGCCAAAATTTCTTCTTTTTGCTGTTCAAGCATTACATTTTTTTGGGAAATGTCTTCATTAGCGGCGGCAAGCTCTTCGGCTTGTTGTTTGAGCAGTTGATTGGTACGCTGTTTTTCCTGATTGTTTCTGTAAAGAATAATAGCCAAAGCTCCTAATAGCACCAACACCGCAACCGAAGCAAGCAGAAAAATATTTTTTCTTTCATTTTCAGAGTCTTTCAAGGCATTTTCCTTGCGTAGCAATTCATTTTCAGCCTCTTTTTTATCACTTTCGTAGATTTCACGCATTTTAGCAATCGCTTTACTCTGACTTTCAGTAAATAAACTATCTTTCAAACTTTTGAACTGCTTATGATAATAAAGAGCCTCTTTGTAATTGCCCTGTAATTCGTAATAAAGCACCATTCCGTCATACACCTTGCTAATTTCGTTTCGGGCACCTGTTTCTCGCAAAAGGTCTAAACCTTTTTTCAGATTATCATAAGCCTCGCCAAAGCGTTGCAAGCGTGCCAAAGCATTGCCCCTACTGGCATAAAGCAACCCCAAGAGAATTTTATCATTGATTTTTTCGGCAATGGGTAAGGCTTTATTGTACGACTCCAAAGCCTTATTAAAGTCTTGGGCATCTAAATACACATCACCCAAGTTGAGGTCGGTAATAAGCACTCCACGTGGGTTTCCAATTTTTTCAAATATTTCTGCCGATTTGCTAAAAACTTCTATAGCTTTGGTGGTTTTTTTCTGACGCTTGTAGATATTTCCCATATTGTTGTAGTTGTTGGCTAAATCTACAAGCAAATTGATTTTTTCACAGATTTGAGCACTTTTTTCATAATAAATTAGAGCTTCTTCCAAATTCTCCTGATTGAGATATACATTACCAATATTGAGCAAACTTTTAGCAATCCCCTTTTCATCTTTAATTTCCTCTCTCAATTTGAGCGTTTTCAGATGAAACTTCATAGCCTTTTCGTAGTCGCCCATATCGTTATACACCAAACCAATGTTGTTTTCACAGCTGGCTACTCCGTCGATGTTATTGATACTGACGTATTCTTGCAGACCTTGCTCATAGTAAGTAATGGCTTCTTTCAAAGCCCCCTGCATATATTGAGTATTACCAAGCGTTTTATAGCTTAAGCCTTTGCCTTTTACATAATCCAATTTTTCAGCTAATTTCAGAGCTTCTACGGCTATTTCATACCCTTGCTTGGGGTTTATACCCATTGCCATAGCCGCTACCTCATTTAGCTTTAGCACCTTACTGGTATCATCGGGCATTTTCTGAGCTATTTGTAGCAAGCTATCTATTTGGGGAACTTGTGCCTGAACTTGTCCAAGCAAAATCATTAGGCAAAAAAATACTCTCAGCATAGTTGTAGAAGTTTGTGTTTTAGCTTTACAAAATAATCAAGAAAAAAAACTAAACCAAATGTTCAAAGAACTATTTTTCGGAAAAAACTTGCTTTTTTCATTTTTTTTACTAATTTGGCAAAAATAAAATCAAATTTGCTATGGTTGAAATGAATGAAATTGCTTTGGAGCAAGAAAGAAAAGAAATTTTGAAACGCTATCGGAAACTTCTGCGACTTGCCAAACCTTTCTTGAAAGATGGCGATGCAAAACTTATCAAAAAAGCCTTTAATCTTTCCGTAGAAGCTCATAAAGATATGCGGCGTAAGTCGGGGGAACCGTATATTTATCACCCTTTGGCAGTGGCTCAAATTTGTGTAGAAGAAATTGGTTTGGGAACAACCGCTATTGTTGCCGCCCTCTTGCACGATGTCGTAGAAGATACACATATTAGCCTTGCAGAAATTGAAAAACAATTTGGCTCTAAGATTGCTAAAATTATTGACGGCTTAACCAAAATCTCTAATATTACGGATACTAACTCGGTTTCGGTGCAAGCCGAAAATTTCAGAAAGGTACTGCTCACCCTTGCCGAAGATGTGCGAGTAATTCTTATCAAGATTGCCGATAGGCTTCATAATATGCGTACTTTGGCGGATATGCCTCGCAACAAACAGCTCAAAATAGCCTACGAAACCAGCTATTTGTACGCTCCGCTGGCTCACAGACTTGGGCTTTATACAATCAAATCCGAGCTGGAAGACCTTTATCTCAAATATACCGAAACCGAAGTATATGAAGAAATCGCCCGCAAATTGCAAGCTACCAAAGCGGCAAGAGAAAAATTTATTAAGGATTTCACTGCTCCTATTGAAAAGGCTCTGCAAGAAGAGGGATTTCATTTTGTTATCAAGGGCAGACCCAAATCTATTCATTCCATTTATACCAAAATGAAAAAGCAACAAATCCCTTTTGAGAAAATCTATGATTTGTTTGCTATACGTATAATTCTTGATGATGTACCCTTTGAAGAGGAAAAAGCCGCCTGCTGGAAAGTGTATTCTATCATCACCGACTACTATCGCCCCAGCCCCGAAAGGCTTCGCGATTGGATTAGTACCCCCAGAGCCAATGGCTACGAATCTTTGCATACTACCGTAATGAGTACCACAGGGCAGTGGGTTGAAGTACAAATCCGTACCCGCCGAATGGACGATATTGCTGAAAAAGGTTATGCGGCTCATTGGAAATATAAAGAAACTGGTGCCGCCAAAACACAAAGCCAAGAAAGTGGCTTAGAAATTTGGCTCAATAAGGTTCGCGATATGCTTGAAAATCAGGATACCTCTACCATTGAGTTTCTTGATGAGTTCAGAAGTAACCTGTTCAGCGATGAAGTATTTGTTTTCACTCCCAAAGGGGATTTGAAAGTGCTACCACAGGGAGCTACTGCCTTAGATTTTGCTTTTGAAATTCATTCGGAAGTAGGCAATAAATGTATTGGGGCAAAAATCAATAATAAACTTGTACCCATTAGCTACAAGCTCCAAAACGGCGACCAAATAGAAATTCTGACCTCCTCCAAACAAACGCCCAGCGAGGATTGGCTTCGCTTTGTAGTTACTTCCAAAGCCAAATCTAAAATTCGTGAGGCTTTGCGAGATGAAAAAAGGCAGTTTATCAAGAAAGGTAAAGAAATTGTAGATAAAAAACTTCATCAGTTTGGCATTGAACCAAATGATAACGTCTATAACGATATTCGGGCTTTATTCAACGATAAAAGCGTAGCAGACCTATTCTATCGTTTTGGGAAAGAATATATCCAAGCCTCCGAGCTCAAGAAGTACAAAGAAATCGTACAGAAACGCCGTAATAGTACCCGCGAAAATATCAAAGATGTAAAAAGTTTTGAAAAAGTTATTCAGAAAATTCACCCCGACCAGAAAGATGTCCTTCTCATCGGCGAGGATATGGATAAAATTGACTACAAACTGGCTACTTGTTGCAATCCTATTCCCAGTGATGACGTATTTGGCTTTGTAACTATCAATGAAGGTATAAAAATTCACCGAACCAATTGCCCCAATGCTGCCGAGCTGATGTCGTATTATGGGCATCGTATTTTGAAAGCCCAATGGGCTTCAAAAGTGGAAGAATCGTATATGGTGGGCTTACGCATCACAGGCACCGACCGTGTAGGTATTATCAATGATGTAACCAAGATTATTTCCAACGAACTCAAAGTCAATATGCGTTCAATGGCTTTTGATACCATTGAAAACGTTTTTGAGGGTAATTGCACCGTGCTTGTTCACGATACCCGCCACTTAAATCTACTCATAGAAAAGCTCAAGCAAGTTCCAGGGATAGAGCAAGTAGTAAGGTATGACTCATAAATGCCTGAACAGGTGTTCAATGGTTTTCATTGGTAAAAACATTTTTTTGCTATCAGGAAGCAAAATAAAGCCATATTTTTGATAAAACGCTTGTGCTTGCTCACTAATTGGTTCTACTACAACAGCCCAAGCACCAATACTATTAGAAGTTTCATAACTTCTTTTGAGGGCATCTATAAGCAATTTTCCTCCCAAACCTAATTTTTGAGCATTTCTATCAACAGCTAATCTGCCTAAAAGTATTACAGGAATATGCCTGTAAGCAGATGGCAGTTTTTTTCTATATGCTTCTGGTATAGTATCCCAAAATATACTACTACTTGATAAGGTGTAATATCCCTTTATTTCAGCATTTT
>FWPU01013175.1_pt1 | contig 10587 bp, 10 predicted proteins | sample 2228361 | NCBI WGS metagenome assembly FWPU01 (sample SAMEA103939777, study PRJEB20133) | metagenome | reverse complement strand
GATCGGCGACCGGCGCGGCCGCCGGCCGCGCGCCAGGGGCGCCCGCGGCGTCGGCGAGCGCGCTCCGCACGGCGCGCAGGACCGCGCCGTAGACCGCGTCGGCCTGGGCAAAGCGCACCTCGATCTTGCTCGGGTGGACGTTCACGTCGACCGCCGAGGCCGGCAGGTCGATGAACAGCACGGTGCACGGGTAGCGGCCGCTCGGCAGCAGCGCCCGGTAGGCGTCGAGCACGGCGCGCGTCAGCACGCGGTCGCGCACCAGACGGCGGTTCACGTAGGTCAAGAGCCCGCGCGCCTGGGCGTAGCTCTCGCCGCCGCGCGACACCCAGCCGTGCACCCGGATGCCGCGCTCGCGTGCGTCGACCGGGACCAGCACCTTCGCCCGCTCGGCGCCCAGCACCTGACGCACGCGCTCCTCGGCGCGCGTCACCGCGGGATGGCGCATGATCTCGCGAGTGCCGTGCACGCAGGTGAAGCCGACGTCCGGGCGGGCGAGCGCGAGCCGCTCGAGGAGCTCCGAGACGTGCGCCAGCTCGGTCTGCGGGCTCTTCAGGAACTTGCGCCGTGCGGGGAGCGTCGCGAACAGGTCGCGCACCTCGACCGAGGTGCCGACCGGCGCGCCCCAGGGGACGGACTCGCGCACCTTGCCCTGCGAGAGCGTGACCCGCACGCCGCCGGGCGCGCTGCGCTCGCGGGTCACGATCGTCACCTCCGCGGCGGCGGCGATGCTCGCGAGCGCCTCGCCGCGGAAGCCGAGGCTCGTGAGCCGTCCCAGGTCCTCGATCCGGCGGAGCTTGCTCGTCGCGTGGCGCAGGCAGGCCCGCTCGGCGTCTTCCGACGACATGCCCTGCCCGTCGTCGCGCACCAGGATGCGCCGCGCGCCGCCCTCCTCGAGCGTGACGTGCACGTCGCGCGCGCCCGCGTCGAGCGCGTTCTCGACCAGCTCCTTGACCACCGAGGCCGGCCGCTCGATGACCTCGCCCGCCGCGATCTGGTCGGCAACCAGCGCGTCGAGCACCTCGATGCGCGGCCGCGGCGTCGCCTCCGCCGTCACGCTCACAGCACGCGCTCGGGCAGCTTCGCGGCGAGCCAGCGGTCGATCTCCTCGCGCTCCGCCTCGAAGCCCGGCCTGCCGGCGAGGCCGGCGGTGAGCCGCCTCCCCTCCTCCACCGCCGGCTGGTTGTACGGATCGACGCCGAAGAGCGCCGCGGTGAGCGCCGTCTCGACCTCGAGCAGGTAGACGAGCTGGCCGACCGTGTGCGGCGAGAGGTCCGGCAGCTCGATGGTGATGGTCGGGCGGCCACGCTTGTTCAGCGCAAATTCCATCGCCCGCTGCTCCATGCCGAGCAGCCCGCCGAGCTCCTGCCCGCCGAGGTAGGCCACACCCTCGAGGTCCGGGTAGCTGCGCGGGATCTCGACCGTCACACCGGCGTCGGCCACCCGCAGGAAGGTGACGACCTTGTCGGCCGGGCCGTCGAGGTAGAGCTGCATCTGCGCGTGCTGGTCGGCGGCGCCGACGGCGCGCACGGGAGTCTGGCCGAGCGACAGCCGCCCGCCGTTGCGCTCGACGCGCTTCGCGAGGCTCTCGGCCCAGAGCTGGCACCACCAGTCGGCGAGCGGCACGAGCCGGTCGCTGTACGGCATCAGGACGGCCGTGGGCACGCCGTGCAGCACGTCGAGCAGGTAGCGCACGGCGGCGAGCATCGCGGCCGGGTTCGTCTCCGGGTCAGTCGCGCGGCAGCGCTCGTCCATCGCGGCCGCGCCGTCGAGGATCTGCTCGACGTCGACGCCGAGCACCGCGACCGGCAGGAGGTGCACCGAGCTCAGCGCCGAGAAGCGGCCGCTCACCCCGGCCGGGAAGGCGGTCGACGGAAAGCCTTCGTCGTTGACGATCTGGCGCAGCGTCCCGTCGTCCGCGTCGGTCGTGACCAGCACGCGCTTCGCGTACTCGACCGCGCCGAGCTCGCGCAGCAGGCGCTCGCGGACGACCAGGAACTGGGCGAGCGTCTCCGCCGTCTCGCCCGACTTGCTGACCACGTTGAACAGCGTGCGCGACAGGTCGAGCTCGTCGAGGAGCCGGGAGAAGCTTGCGGGGTCGATGCTGTCGGCGACGATCAGCTTGGTCGCGTTGCGCCGGTCGCGCGGGACGTCGAGGGCGAGCGCGCTCGCGAGCGCGCGCGTCCCGCGGACCGAGCCGCCGACGCCGAGCACGACGAAGGCGTCGACGTCCTCGCGCAGGCGCTCGGCCGTCGCGAGCGTCTCGGCGAGCTCGCGCCGCTCGTGCGGCAGGTCGAGGTACGGGTGCAGACCCTGGCTGCGCTCGCTCTGCAGCGTCGCGACCGCGTCGACGAGCCGCTCACGCAGCCCGGCCATCTCCTCGGGATGGATGCCGCTCGCCGCACCGATCACGCTCGCGAAGACGCCGTTCAGGTCGATGCGCACCGCGCCCGGGGCTCGCCGTCGCCGGCCGCGGGAACTCTGAGCCATCTCCCGGCGCTCGTAGCATCACCTGCGCGCCCCCTCCACCGGTGCTAAGAGCGCGCCCCGTGCCTCGCCCGCTCGCGTACCGCGACAAGGTCGCGCCGCTCGCCCGCGTCCGCGCCGCCTGCCGCCGGGCGCAGCGCGCCGGCAAGCGTGTGGTCTTCACCAACGGCTGCTTCGACCTGCTCCACCCGGGCCACGTCCGCTACCTCGCGCTGGCCCGCGCCCGAGGCGATCTCCTCGTGGTGGGCCTGAACAGCGACCGCTCGGTGCGCGCCCTGAAGGGGCCGGGGCGGCCCGTGCAGAGCGCCGCGGCGCGCGCCGAGGTGCTGGCCGCGCTCGCCGCCGTCGACCACGTGGTGGTGTTCGACGCGCCGACGCCGCGCAAGCTGATCGAGGCGCTCGAGCCCGACGTGCTGGTGAAAGGCGCCGACTGGCGCGAGGAGGAGATCGTCGGCGCGGATTTCGTCCGCGCGCGCGGCGGCTCGGTGGTGCGCATCCGTCTCGTGCCCGGGCAGTCGACGACCCGGCTGGTCGAGCGCTCGCGGCGCGCCACCGGTGCCCGGGGCGAGCGGGCGGCCGGCGCGGTCGAGCGCCGTCAAGAATAGTCGGCGAACAGGTCGCGCTCGGGCCAGACGGTGGTCTCGTCGATCGCCCGGCGGATCTCGCGCAGGAAAACCCGGTGCAACTCGGGTCCCTCCTCGCGGTTGCTCCAGTTGATGAGCAGCACCCAGGCGGCGCCGTTCGGCCGGTGCTCGACCCACGTGGTCGTGCCGAGCACGCCGCCGTCCTTCTCGTAGAACACGCCCTCCGGGCCGCGCCGGACGCTGTCCCAGCCCATGCCGAAGTGGGTTCCGTTCGGCCGCGGCGGGATCGGCGGCGGGGGCGGCGCGAGCATGCGGTCGAAGGTCTCCGGCGTGAGGAAGGCCGGCGGGCGCTCCCCGCCGATCACCGCCATGAACTTCGCCATCTCGACCGGCGACGCGATCCACGCGCCGGACGCGAAGTGGACCCGCGGCAGGCCGCCGACCGGGTCGACGCCGTTCGGCCCGTAGCGCCGCGCCTCGCCCGGCACGTAGTCGCGCCGGCCCGCGCCCTCGACGATCCCGTGGATGCCCATCGGCGCGAGCGTGTTCGCGCGCACGTAGGGGCCGTAGGGCTCGCCCATGAGGCGCTCGATGATCAGGCCGAGCAGCATGTAGCCGTAGTTCGAGTAGACGGTCTTGGTCCCGGGCGTGAAGTCGAGCGGCTGCGAGAGCATGTAGCGCACGAGATCGCGCGGGCCGATCGGCTCCGGCACGCCGAGCGCGCGGGCGACGCGCGGGCCGAAGGTGAGCGGATCGCCGCTCGTTTGCCGGTCCCAGCCGCCCGCGTGGTACAGCAGATCGAGCACGGTGATCTGCGCTGTGCGCGGGTCGACGGTCGCCGGGTCCATCGGCTGGACGTCGTCGAGGATGCCAAACGCGCGGTCCTCGAGCTTGAGCCGCCCGTCCTGGTAGAGCTTGAGCACGGTCGCCGCGGTGATGCTCTTCGACACGCTCGCGAGCAAGAAGCGCGTCGTCGGCTCGACGGGACGCCCGGCCGCCACGTCGGCGAAGCCGTAGCCGCGCGCGAAGACGAGGCGTCCGTCCTTGACGATCGCGAAGCCGGCGCCGGGCAGCGAGAAGCGCTCGAGCAGGCCGTTCAGGATCGGGTCGAAGCGCGCGCCGAGGTCGGCCGCCTGGCCGGCGGGCGGTCCATCCCCCTTCGCACCGGCCGCACCCTCGGCGCCTTCCGCGCTCATCGCCCCGCCGGCAGCGGCGCTGCCGGGCGCGCCGTCCTCCGCCCGCGCGTCAGCCGCGACGGCGAGCAGCGCCGCGAGGAGCAGCGCCGCGCCCGGTGCTCGTCCCCACGCCGCGAGGCGCACCTGCGGACGCCGGCTGGCTCAGGCGCTCGCCTGCGCGCGCGAGCCCGACACCTTGGTGACGCGGCCCGAGCGCAGGCAGCGGGTGCAGACCAGGATCCGCCGGACCGTGCCGTTGGTGATCGCGCGGGCCGTGTGCAGGTTCGGCCGCCAGACGCGCTTGGTCTTGTTGTTCGCGTGGCTCACGTTGTGGCCAACCGAGCGGGTCTTGCCGCAGATCTCACAGGCGCGCGCCATCGCAGTGCTCTCCTTCGCTTCCTTGCCCGGGACGGAGCCGGCGGGCGCGGAACCCTCGTCACGTAGCGATGCGCGGGCGCGATGTCCACCCCTCACCCGATCCGGGCGACCGCCTCGATCTCCACCCGCGCCCCGCGCGGCAGCGCCGCCACCGCCACCGTCGACCGCGCCGGGTACGGGGCCGCGAACACCTGCCCGTACACCTCGTTCATCGCCGCGAAGTCAGACATGTCGACCAGGAAGACGGTCGTCTTCACGACGCTCGCGAGCCCGCCGCCCGCCGCCCGGAGGACCGCCTCGAGGTTGTCGAGCGCGCGGCGCGTCTCGGCGGCGACGCCGCCCTCGACCAGCACCCCGGTCTGCGGATCGAGGCCGATCTGCCCCGAGCAGTACACGAAGCCGTCGACCACGCGGGCCTGCGCGTACGGCCCGATCGCCGCCGGGGCGTCGCCGGTCGCCACGACCCGGGCGCTCACAGCACCGCCCACAGCCCGGCGAGGATCATCCAGGCGAGGAACAGCATGGCGATCCCGAAGGCGATCGAGCGGTGCGGCTGGAGGCCGCGGAGGTAGGCGACGGTGTGCGCGATCCGCGCCACCGCGAAGCCCGCGAAGACGATCCGCGCCGCGGTGAGCGACGGCCCGGAGAGCGCGTAGATTAGGCCGACGCCGAAAAACGGCAGGATGTTCTCGAGGTCGTTCTGCAGCGCGCGTCGCACGCGCTCGACGTCCTCGTCGACCCGCAGCGTCGCGGGCCGCTCGACCCCGGCCGCCGCGTAGTCCTCGGGCGAGGTGAAGGTCCCGCTCCGCATGCGCAGCGCGCTCGTGCGGAAGATCAGCACGAGCATCTTGATCACCAGGACGAGGTACCAGAACGCGAAGACGCGTACGGCGGGGATCGCCAGCAGGTCCATCGGTCGAGCTCCTTTCGCGGCGTTCGGCCCGTCAGGCGCGCAGGCGCTCGACGCGCATGACGCCGCGCAGGCGCGTCAGGTTGCGCATCATGCGCGTCAGGTCGTCGGCATGCTGCACCATGACCTCGAACGTGTTGAGCGCCTTGCGGTCGGGGATGCTGCGTGACTCCGCCTTTGAGATGTTGATCCCGCTCTGCGCGATCGCCTTGGTGATCGCCGCGAGCTGGCCCGGCTCGTCGATGCACATCACCTCGAGGCGCACGGGGCGCGGGACCTGCGCGTTGCCGTCCCACACGCAGTCGACCCGCCGCTGCGGATCGGCCTCGAGCACCTTGACGCAGCCCATCTCGTGCACGGTGACGCCGCGCCCGCGGGTGATGAAGCCGACGATCCGCTCGCCAGGCAGCGGGTCGCAGCAGCGGGCGAAGCGCACGAGCACGTCGTCGACCCCGCTCACCTTGACGCCGCTCGCCCCCGGACGGCGGGCGACCGCACGGAACAGGCGCTGCAGCGTGCCTTCTTTCTCCTGCGGCGTCGAGAGCTCGCCCGGCGGCACGACGCGCTCGAGCACCTGGCGGGCGGTGATCTTGCCGTAGCCGACCGCGCTGATCAGGGCGTCGGTGTTCTTCAGGCCGAGCTCGTGCGCCACCTGCTCGAGCGTGCCCTCGCGGGTCAGCTTGCCCAGGTCGAGGTGGTGGCGCGCGAAGTCGCGGGCGAGGATCTCGCGCCCGACCTCCATGCTGCGCGTCGCCTGCTGGCTCTTGATCCAGGCGCGGATCTTCTCCTGGGCGCGCGGCGTCTTCGCCCACTTGAGCCAGTCGCGCGCCGGCGTCTGGCGCTTGGTGGTGATGATCTCGACCGTGTCGCCGCTCTGGAGCTGGTAGCGGAGCGGCACGAGACGCCCGCCGACGCGCGCACCCGAGCAGTGGTGCCCGACCTCGGAGTGGATCCGGTAGGCGAAGTCGATCACCGTCGCGCCCTGCGGGAAGTTCAGCAGGTCACCCTTCGGCGTGAAGACGTAGACCTCGTCGGGGAAGAGGTCCTCCTTGAAGCTGTGCAGGAACTCGTGCGGGTCCTTGACCTGCTGCTGCCACTCGAGGAGCTGGCGCAGCCACTGGAAGCGCTGCACGTCCTGCAGGTCGATGCCGGCCCCGCCCTTGTACTTCCAGTGCGCGGCGACGCCTTCCTCGTTGATCCGGTGCATCTCGGTGGTGCGGATCTGCACCTCGATGCGCTCGCCGCGCGGACCGATCACGGTGGTGTGCAGCGACTGGTAGCCGTTCTGCTTGGGCAGCGCGATGTAGTCCTTGAACCGCCCCGGCACCGGCTTCCAGTAATTGTGCACGACGCCGAGCGCCTCGTAGCACTCGCGCACGGTGTCGACGATGATGCGGAACGCGACCAGGTCGTAGACCTGCTCGTAGAGCAGGTTCTGGCTGCGCATCTTCTGGTAGATCGAGTAGAAGTGCTTCGGCCGGCCGGTGATCGTGCACTCGATCCCGGCCTCTTCGCACTGCTTCGCGAGGATCGCCTGGACCTCGCGGATGTACTTCTCCCGCTCGGTCTTCTTCTTCGCGACCGCACGCTTGAGCTGGTAGTGGATCTCGGGGTGCAGCGCGTGCAGCGCGGCGTCCTCCATCTCGCTCTTCATCCAGTAGATGCCGAGCCGGTGAGCGAGCGGCGCGTAGACGTCGAGCGTCTCCTGGGCGATCGCCGCCTGCTTGTGCGGCGGCAGCCCGTCGAGCGTGCGCATGTTGTGCGTCCGGTCGGCGAGCTTGATCAGGATGACGCGGAGGTCGCGCGCCATCGCGAGGATCATCTTGCGGAAGTTCTCCGCCTGGTGCTCCTCGCGGCTGGTGAAGTTGATCTGGCTGATCTTGGTGACGCCGTCGACCAGGGTCGCGATCTCGGTCCCGAAGATCGCCTCGAGCTGGCCGAGGGTGGTGAGCGTGTCCTCGACCGTGTCGTGCAGAAGACCGGTCGCGACGCTCGGCACGTCGAGCTTCAGGTCGGCGATGATGTCCGCGACCTGGAGGGGGTGCGAAACGTAAGGCTCGCCCGTCGCCCGGCGCTGGTTCTTGTGCTTCTCCGCCGAGAACTCGTACGCACGCCGGATCACCTCCACCGGGGCCGCCGGCAGGTAACCCTGCACCTTGCTGAGCAAGCTCTCGATCGTCACCCGCGCGTCAAGGTAGGGTCGCTACCCCCGCTCCGCAAGGGGAGCGGCGCGCCCCGGGGCCGGGTGCGCGCCGGTGCCGCGCTTCAGTCGAGGCTGATCGCGCCCGCCCGCTCGACGCGGCAGCGCTCCGCGACGGTGATCGCGAGGAGCTCGGCGGTCGCCCGCTCCTGCTCGTCGTTGCGGATCACGTAGTCGTAGGTGCCGGGCGCGCCCAGCGCGTTCAGCTCCTCGCGCACGCGGGCGAGGCGGCGTCGGACTTGCGCGTCGCTGTCGGTTCCGCGCGCGCGCAGCCGGCGCTCGAGCTCCCGCATGGACGGCGGCAGGACGAAGACCGCGACCGCGTCGCGCGGGTACGCCTGCTTGATCGCGCGGGCGCCCTGGATGTCGACGTCGAGCAGCACGGCGCGGCCGCTCGCGATCGCCGCGTCGAGCGGCCCGCGCGGCGTCGCGTAGAAGTGGTCGAAGACCTGCGCCCACTCCGCGAACTCGCCGGCGTCGCGCCGCCGCGCGAAGTCCTCGGCGCCGACGAAGAAGTAGTCGCGTCCGTCGACCTCGCCCGGGCGCGGCGGCCGCGTGGTGCAGGAGACCGACAGGCTGAGCGTCGGGTCGGCGGCGAGCGCGCCCTTGACCAGCGTCGTCTTGCCGCCGCCCGAGGGTGCCGAGACGACGATCAGGACGCCGCGCCGTCCGGCCGGAGGTGCCGCGCTCGAGCTCATTCGACGTTCGCCGCCTGCTCGCGCAGCTTCTCGAGCTCGCTCTTCGCGGCGAGCACCACCCGGGTCATCGGCAGGTGGTTCGCCTTCGAGCCGATCGTGTTCACCTCGCGGACCATCTCCTGGATCAGGAACTCGATCCGCTTGCCGACCGCAAGTCGCTCGCGCAGGAGGCCTGCGAGCGCCGAGAGATGGCTCCCGAGCCGCGTGAGCTCCTCGTTCACCTCGCTCCGGTCGACCGCCAGCGCGACCTCCTGCAGCATGCGCCCCTCGTCGAGCCCCTGCTCGCCGAGCAGCGCCGCGACGCGCGAGGTCAGACGCTCGGTCAGGATCGGCTTCATCTCGCGCGCGATCCGGACGCTCTCGCCGTGCAGGCGCTCGAGGTTACGCAGGCGCTCGCGCATGTCGCGCAGCAGGTTCGCGCCCTCGCGGCTCCGCTCGGCGTCGTGCTGCGCCAGCGCCCGCGCGACCACGCGGCGGATCGCGCTCGCCTCCTTCGCGAGATCGGGCTCGCCCTGCACGACGCGCACCACGTCGGCGCCGGTCGCGCGCAGGAACGCCAGGTCGATCTCGCCCGGCAGCTCGAGCGCCTTCTGCACCTTGCGCCACGCGGCGACCGTCGCACGCGCGAGATCGAGGTCCGGCTCGACGCGCGGCGTTGCCCGCGGGGCGCCCTCGCGCCGCACCGTGAGGTCGACGCGGCCGCGGGCGATCAGCTTCTGCACGCGCTCGCGCAGCTCGGACTCGAGCGCCTGGTGCTCGCGCGGCAGGACGATGCGCAGCTCGAGGAAGCGCGAGTTGACGCTGCGCACCTCGGCCACGAGCCGTCCGCCCGGCACCTCGACGGCCGCGGTCGCGTAGCCGGTCATGCTCTTCACCGGCGCGTCCTCCGCTCGCGCCCCGTCGAGCGCGGCCGGCGAGCCTCCTCGGCGGCCCGCACGAGCTCGTTCGGGCCGACCGTCGCGGTCCCCACCTTGCCGACCACCACGCCGGCTCCGACGTTGGCGAGCCAGGCGGCCTCGTCGAGCGTGCCGCCGCTCGCCAGGGTGAGCGCGGCGATCGCCAGCACGGTGTCGCCCGCGCCGGTCACGTCGAAGACCTCGCGCGCCGCGGCGGGGAAGTGCCGGGGCGGGACCCCGGGACGGCAGAGCGCCATGCCGTGCTCGCCGCGCGAGATCAGCACCGCATCGCTCTGCCAGCGCTCGAGCAGCACCTCGGCCGCGCGCTCGAGCCCCTGCGGCCCGTCGATCGCCATCCCCGCGGCGGCCGCGGTCTCGCCCTCGTTGGGCTTGACGAGCGTCGCGCGCCGGTAGTGCGCGAAGTTCGGCTGCTTCGGGTCGATCAGGTAGACGAACCGGTCGCGGTCGCGGCGCGCGGCGAGCAGCTCGAGCAGCGCCGGGTGGATCGTCCCCTTGCCGTAGTCCGAGACCACGACGACCTGCGCGCCGGCCAGCTCGCGCTCCACGCGGCGCGCGACCTCGCGCTCCACCCGCTCGCCCGGGCGGAGCGGCTCGCGGTCGAGCCGCACGACCTGCTGGTGGTGGGCGATGATGCGCGTCTTCTCGATCGACGCCGCGGCGTCGGTCGCGAGCACGCCGCCCGCGTCCGCGCCGAGCTCGGCGAGCAGCCGGCGGATCGTCCCGCCCGCGGCGTCGCGTCCGACCCAGCCGACCACGCGCGGCCGCGCCCCGAGCGCCGCGAGGTTCGCGACCACGTTGCCCGCGCCCCCCGGGTGCATGCTCTCGCGCGTCACCTGGACGACCGGCACCGGCGCCTCGGGCGAGATGCGCCGCACGTCGCCCCAGATGAAGTGGTCGAGCATCAGGTCGCCGACCACCAGCACGCGCGTCCGGCGGAAGGCGGCGATGAGCCGCGCGGTGCGCGCCGGAGACGGCGGCACGCCGTCCGCCGCCCCGCGGGGCGTCGAACCCCTCGAGCCTCCCCCCGCTGGGCCCGCTCGGCCCGCCCTCGGCTTCCTGCCCGTCTCCACTCGCGCGTCCTTCAACGGCGCCGCCGCGCTGGGCGCGCCGATCGCGCGCGTTCGTACACCGCCTCGGTGCCGCGCGCCATGGCCAGGGTCGAGAACGCCTCGGCGCGCCGCCGGCCCGCCTCGCCGAGCCGGCGGCGGAGCTCCGGGTCGCGCAGCAGGCGCCCGAGCGCG
>FWPU01013174.1_pt1 | contig 10589 bp, 8 predicted proteins | sample 2228361 | NCBI WGS metagenome assembly FWPU01 (sample SAMEA103939777, study PRJEB20133) | metagenome | reverse complement strand
TTGCGCTTTGCGTTTTTCCCCTTACGCCCTTCCGACTTACGGTCTTTTTCACTCAACACTTAACACTATAAACTGCACCACTGTTTTTGCAGTTGAACTATTATTTTTTGAATGCTATAAAGATCTTATGCAGAGGGAAGAGATTTTGCAGGAAGTTAAGAAAATCGTAGATCAGCTTATCCAAAAGTATAAACCTCTTAAAATTATCCTATTTGGGTCAGCGGCCAGGGAGGAATACGATAAAGTAAATGACCTGGATTTCTTAATTCTCAAAGAAGATGTTCCACTTCGGGGAATTGACAGAATGCGGCAATTAGATGCATTAATTGATCGAAATATGGCCGCGGATATGCTCGTTTACCGGCCGCAAGAATTCGAAAGATGTCTTAAATTAGGCGATCCCTTTATAAAAAAAATTCTGGCCGAAGGCAAAATTCTATATGGCTGACCAACAGCTCGTAAAAGCATGGATTGATAAAGCTGAGGAAGATTACCATTTTGCCTCATCGTTAATTCCCGATAGTCCTTATTACTCGCAAATCTGTTTCCACTTCCACCAAGCTGTGGAAAAATTCTTAAAATCATATATAATAGCTCATGATTTGGATTTTCAAAAGATCCACGATTTACCAATTCTCTTGAAGATATGTATGCAAAAGAATGCCGAACTGCAAAAAATAATGGATGACTGTAAATTCTTAAATAGATATTATATTGATACCCGCTACCCCGTCCATTGGCCGACTAATTATGACAAAGAAGAAACTTTAAGGGCTCAAATAGCCGCCGAAAATATCCGCAAAGCGATCAAAGCAGCCCTAAACCTCATTTAGTACACCCTTCCCATTCACAAAGTGCTTTTTTGAACTCCCCCTTACCACTTACGAGGTGCTTTTGCACCTCGTAAGTGTAAACTGCTCTCTTTTTTCTCATCCCTGCGTCTCTTTTTTCCGTCATACCCGCGCAGGCAGGCATCCATTTCTTTTCTGTCGTCCCTGCTCAGGCAGGAATCCAGTTCTTTTACCTCGTCATGCCTGCGAAAGCAGGCATCCAGAATTATAAAAACACGTGGATTTCTATTTCTGCAGGAATGACGGTAGAATAAAAGCCTGGATTCCCGCCTACGCGGGAATGACCGGAGTAGAAAATCCTGGCTTCCTGTCTAAACAGGAATGACAACTCTTTTATTTCGCCGTTCCTGCGAAGGCAGGAAGCCAAAAATAAAATCATCCTCTATTTTAATTTCGTAGGAAAGTAATGAATTAATAGTAAAATTTATTATTGACCGACAAAAGCTTTTTGTGCTATAAAATCTTAGTGGAGGTGCATATGCAGGCCATAAAAGTATTACCGAAATGGCAGATAACGATTCCAAAAAAATTAAGGGAAAAATTGAAGATACGCGTTGGAGATACCTTGGTTATAGAAGAAAAAGAAGGTGAGATCATCTTAAAAAAGGGGAAAACTATCTTCGACTACGCCCAGAGCCTACCAAATCTGGGCATGAGCGTCGATTGCATTAGAGAAAAGGCTATAGCCGAGGTTGCTCGTGAACGGAAATAGAGCCTTTATCGACACAAGTGCCATATTGAGACTCTTGGTTAAAGATGATCATGCCAAAGCCAGGGCTGTAGAAAAACTTCTGAGAGAATCTAAAGAAAAAGGAATCACCCTTTTTGTACTTCCGGTCACGATTCTGGAAATTGTCTGGGTGGCAGAAAAGGTTTATCGCCTCAGCAGAAAAACTATCAGAGAGCTTGTAGAAGCCATCCTGAACACACCCGAACTGAAGTGTCCCCTTGAACCTGTCCTCAGAAAAGCCATTTTTACCTATGAAACACAAAAAATAAAATTTGCAGATGCTGTCATCGGTCATTGGGGTCTGGCAGAAGGCTTTTCTATAGTCTATACATATGACGAGACTGACTTTAAAAAAATATCAGGTCTCCAAGTCCGCAAACCATAACCCGGAAGAAAAATAACTTTTTTTGTCATGCCTGCGCAGGCATCCAGGAGTATAAAACACTGCATTTTCGCTTTCGCAGGAATGACAGTAGAATTCAACCCTGGATTCCTGTCTACACAGGAATGACAACAAAACGGTATGTCCTCCCTGCGCCTCTTTTTTGGTCGTCCCTGCGCAGGCAGGGACCCAGAAATATAAAACCCTGGATTCCCGCCTGCGCGAGAATGACGAAAGGGAAATTCGTCGTCCCTACCCTCTTTATTCCGTCATACCTGTGCAGGCAGGTATCCATTTTTTTTATCACCCACGTGTAGGCAGAGACCCAGAAAAAATAGGACCTCATTTTTAAATTTAAGAACCTAAAATTCATTGACACTTTCTAATACGTTTATTATAAGAATTAATCACCTTAGTAAAACTCATCGCAAAAAAAATTTAAAAAGTGAAGCTGTTTTACGTATACATACTTTGCAATAAACGTAACGGGACTCTTTACACAGGAATCACATCTGATCTCGTCAAACGTGTATATGAGCATAAACATGGTTTGGCTGATGGTTTTACAAAGAAATATAATGTCCATCATTTAGTTTGGTATGAAGTCCACGAATTTTGGGAATCTGCAATTAAAAGAGAGAAACAAATAAAAAGATGGAAAAGGGCTTGGAAGATAAGATTGATAGAGACTAATAATCCTTTATGGGATGATTTATATGAAAAGATTTGCCAATAAAGAAGCCTGGATTCCTGCTTTCGCAGGAATGACAGTAGCATTCGGGCTTGGATTCCCGCCTGCGCGGGAATGACGAAAGGATAATTGGTCATCCCTGCGAAGGCAGGGATCCAAAAATAGCAGAACCATGTCCTTTTTATTTTAAAGTGCTTTTTCTCTGTGCCCTCTGTGTCCTCGAGTGAAGCGGGCGTGAGAAACATTATCTCACACAGAGCTCGCAGAGTACGCAGAGTTTTAAATTCATGACAAAAAAAAGAGCCCAAAGGCCGATTAGCCAATGGGCTCTTTTGCAAAAGTCAGAAATTGACATTTATTATTTAATTTTCTTTCTCCTCCCAAAAGCCGCCAATCCAACCAACCCCGCCCCTAAAAGAAGCAAAGTTGACGGTTCAGGCACTACCGTGCTGGTGGTCTTGGGTGAAAACTCATCTTTCCCATTCTCAAAAACACTATCCGACTTATCTGTGTCTGCCATTGCAAAAATCCAGTCATAAGTTGAAAGAGTTCCGCTGAATATCCCGCTTAATAAATAATACTGCTCATTTTCGCCGCTTAGATCAGGGGCAGTTGATGCATCTGCGAGGACCCAGGAAGTATTTGATTTCACACTCCCAAGGTTGGCGGCATAATAAGGTTTCAAATACCCATCAACTTGCATGGCAATCGAAGTTGTAAGCGATACTATAGTTGAACCGTAGGTGAACGTGGAACCTCCCCCACCTGTGGTAGCAATCCAAACCTCCACATCCTTGTCTAAGTTACCCGACGCACTTCCCCACCAAACCGTGATTCTTCCATCACTCGGAAAATAAAACCCATCCATACCTACTGGGGGGGTGGTTCCGTTGATAGTGGCCAATATGTCTGTGTCAATTACTCCAAGACTTGGAGTGGCTTTAGAGGATATGGGGAATAGTAATATTATGCTCAAAGCAATTAAAACTGTGATAAGATTTTCTTTTTTTGTCATATTTTTCCTTTCTTTGGTTTTTAATAAACTGCAATTATTATGCCAAATTCACTAATTAACCATAATGGTGTAATATATTGAAATTCAAAGATAATTTCTTAGCATAAATAATAGCTTCTAAAAAAATTTTTAAAAAACTGCAAATAATTCCGACAGATTAAAAGACGTCCAACTATTAAAACATCAGAAAAATAAAAAACTGAGTAATAACAGTAAGTTCAAAAACTAATAATTAATAATTTAATATCGCTCGCAAATGTAAATTTATCCGACAAATCGCCTCTTTCGCTTTGCGCTATTTATCTCACACAGAGAACGCATATTTATCTCTCGCAGAGAACACAGAGTACGCAGAGATTTAACTTAAATTACTTTTTTTTTAAAGTTTTTCTCTGTGTTCTCTGTGTCCCCGAGCGCAGCGGGCGTGAGAAAGTCTTTTCTTTTCGCTTTGCGCTTAGCGCTCTGCGCTTTGCGTTTTTCCCCTTACGCCTTACGCCCCGCGCTCTCACGCCTTACGCCTTACGTTCTTTTTCACTTAACACTCAACACTTAACACTCTTTTCTACCCCCTATTCTCGATTCCTAATTTCTCCATTAACTCATACAAAGTTGGTCGGCTGATGCCTAATTCCTCGGCTGCCTTGGTAATATTCCCTCTATTCTTGACCAAAGCGCGGGTTATAAAATCCCTCTCCAGAGCCTCGCGAGCTTCGCGCAATCCTCGCCCCTCATATTTAGTAAATGGAGAGGCAAGTTCTAAGTCGGCCGGCGTTATTCTTGGTTCTTCAGCCATGATGACCGCTCTTTTAATCCGATTTTCCATTTCTCTTATGTTTCCTGGCCAATTGTAAGCCTCGATGGCTTGCAGAGCTTGCGGCGTAAATCCTTTTATCCGCTTATTGGTTTCTATCCCAAATTTTCTCAACAAATAATTGGCCAGAAGCATGATATCCTCTCCCCTATCGCGCAAAGGTGGCAAGGAAATAGTTACCACTCCTAACCGATAATAAAGGTCTTCGCGGAATCTTCCTTCTTTAATTGCTTTTTTCAGGTCCACATTCGTCGCCGCCAAAATGCGCGTATCCACAGTAATTTCTTCGCGCCCCCCTACCCTTTCGATCTTTTGTTCCTGCAGAAAGCGTAACAATTTTACCTGCAAGGTTAAAGAAAGATCTCCGATCTCATCCAAAAATAGCGTTCCTCCATTGGCCATCTCGATCCGCCCTTTGCGTTGAATATGTGCTCCGGTGAAGGCTCCTTTTTCATGACCAAAAAGCTCAGTCTCCAGGAGAGTCTCTGGAATCGCGCTGCTATTGATGACAACAAAGGGATTCTCCCTGCGATTACTCGATAGATGAATGGCCTTAGCCACCAGTTCTTTGCCCGTACCGCTTTCTCCTGTTATAAGCACCGCCACATCCGTAGTGGCCACTTTCCGAATTGCCGAAAAAACCTCCTGCATTTTTTTGCATGAGCCCAGCATTCCTCTAAAGGCATCACCAGTTAACTGGGCCTGCATTTCTCTATTTTCTCTTTCTAACTGGTAAAGGTAAAATGCCCGTTTGAAGACTATCTTCAACTCTTCGATTTGAATAGGTTTGGGGAAAAAATCATACGCTCCCAAATCTATTGCTTTTAGGGCATGCTCTTTCTGCCCTTGTCCCGTGATAATGACCACTTTGATTAAACTATCTTCTTTTAATATTTCACTAAGAGTGTTAAACCCCTCTTTAACGTCATTGGGAAATGGCGGCAAACCGAGATCAAGCGTAATCACTGGAGGGTTTTCTTCTTTTATTATTTTCAGGGCATCCTCCCGGCTCTCCGCTAAAAAAACCTCATAGTCCTGCACCAAAGACCATTTCATCTGGGTCGCTACAGAAGAATCGTCTTCGACAATGAGAAGCTTATGCTTTTCCAATGGGAAATCCTTTTAGGAATATTGGAATGATTCGATAAATAAAGTGTTAAGTGTTGAGTGTTAAGTAAAAAATCTATAGTTTATTTTTCTTTAATCTGATTGATTTTATCAAAGAATTCAGCATTTTGCTAATTTCTTCTGAAATTATTTCGAGTTTCGATAAATCACTTGGCTTTATAAGTTTGAGTCTGTGCGCAAAATTGAATAGATAATGTGTCTCGCTTAATGACCTCCTAGAGACATTTAGAAACTGCAAAAATTCTCCAGAATGAAAACTAGCACAACCCTCCGCTATATTAGTAGGGATCGAAAGAGCCCCTCTTCTCAATTGGCTTGTAAGGTCATAGAGATATGATTGGGGAAATTTATCAGTTAAACCATAAATTATAAAAGCAAGTTCATCAGCCTTCTCTCATACTTTCAATTCCTTATAACTTGTAATCATAAATTAGTCTCCTTTCTTTCAACACAATAACTTAATTTCTCCCCGCTTAACACTTAACACTCTAAACTATTCACTTTCCATGGCCAAAAATATTCTGAACATCGTTCCCACGTTCTCCTCGCTCTCCACTTCAATCCTCCCACCATGGGCTTCGATGATCATTTTGCTTTGGAAGAGTCCGATACCCATGCCTTTTTTCTTGGTCGTTTTAAATGGATAGAAGAGAGACTTTTCTATGAAATCTTTGGAAATGCCGCATCCATTATCAGTTACAGAAATCTCTGCCCAATTTCCATTTTGTCTTGCCTCTATCTTAATTTCTCCTCCATTAGGGAGCGCGTCCCGGGAATTGAGCAGAAAATTAATAACCACCTTTTGCATCTGCTCTGGATCAATATTTAAAGACATTTTATCATCCAGATCACAAATAACTGAAATCTTTTGGCCATTCCCTTTCCATTCGGATTGGCGATCTTCTTTTCTCCCATCTTCTTGATCCGCGGATGGGACAATATCAAGACTCTTGAGAGAATTAACAATTAGCTCAGCAACATTTGTCATTACTTTCTTGAGCTCAATCTTCTGACTTAAAGCCGAAAGCCCAGCACAAAGATTATTAATCTTGGCCAGATTCTGCTCGGTTACACGGAGTACGTCCTGGCGATATTCAGGATTATCAAAATGAATGGGAAGATTCTGTAATGTTAACGAGAGCGAGGAGGCTAAATTTTTCAAATCGTGCATCAAAAAAGCGGACATGGTGCGAAAAGCTTCCATCTCTTTGAGCTCCAAGAGCTGACGGGATAATTTTAGATTCGATATGTTTATTGCCGTCTGGTCAGCAAGAGTGTGGAGCAGGTCCAAATCCTCCACCCGCAATTCTTCCTGGCCTACCCGATCACCAATAGTCAAGAGGCCCAAAAATTTTCCACCAGCCACTAAGGGGAAAAAATGGTTTATATGTAATTCTTTTAAGATTTCTCCATTTACTTTCACTCCCACCGAATTTCCATTTGCCCAGGGATCAAATCCATTTTTTACATTCCTTCTCTGGACAACCTCCATAAGTTCGGAAATTTTCTCTTTAATCTGCCTATTATTCTCGATATTTACTCCTGTAAAAGCAGTACTCCCACCTAATTCTACTGTCTTTTTATTTTCATCCCAAAGCCAAATGGAAACGGAAAGAGCCTCTAATGTGCGGGAAATCATCTTGGCTAATTTACTGCATAGTTCTTTAACTTCTAAGATGGCCGCCGTCTCCTGCGTGAAATTAGTCCATTCCTTACGATAATCATAAAGAGGACGTTGAAAATGCCGACTAATGAAGATCTTAGTTCGCTTGCGCACCCTATCAGAAAAGAGCAGGGCTGCTAATCCAATTAAAGCTAAGAAAATTAAAAAAGCTTTTACAGGAATCTCCCTCCCGGCTTCAATTAAGTTATAAGCTGAAAAAAGCTGAGCCAGAACGCCCACGATAATCAGGTAAACTCCAACCAGAAGAACGGTCAAAGAATAATAAAGGAAAGAAGAGGAAAGATAAAAATCAATTTTAAATTGCTCCGTGCGGGGCAGAGCTCTTAGAATTAGAAGGTTGGTGACAATTAAAGCGCCCATATTAATGTTTAAAAGATCCAGATCCAGGGATTTAAAGAGCAGAATCTGGCTCAGATCATAGATCCGAAAGGCCCAGTAGCCACCAACCCCAAAAACGATAAATTTAATCTGCCAGCGCAGGCGCCCGGAAGAAGCTCGTAGAACGTTCTCCATGTTCATGAGAATGATAATGGCCGTGGCGAGGAGAATAAGGTGAAAAGCATAGCCCGCCCAGTTGATCTTAAGCAGCCACTTCCCTTCTGCACCCTGCATCGGCTCACCGGCAAAGAAATTCTTAGAAAAGATGGTGAGCAAAATTAAAGGAAGAAGGAAGAAAATTATGACCAAACCTTTCCATCTTCTCAAATATGCTTGATAATTACTGCGCCCGAAACTGAGACTGAAAAGCAGCCATACCCCTGGCAGGAAAGCTATAAAATAATTGCGCCAGCGGTGCCAGAAAAGGATCTCTCTGCCTGAATCTGCCATAAATGCCAGGCTACTAATTAGTGCTTCCACAGCGAGCAATGTCATGCCCAGGGCAAAGATCCGATGGACAAATGACCGCCAATCCTTAATGAGGATATAGATGGCCAAGCCAAAGGAGAATATAGCCGCGATTAAGCTTAAGAGGTAATTCATAATCTATATTTTGCTTCAGTGCTGTCCAAATTAAATGGGAAATTAATCGTTGCTTCTTGAATTTATTGCCCTTTCGCTAATGGTTTTGCTTTCTTCATGGTCAGGTTACCTGTTAGCCGTTGTCCAATTTTTGCGGCAGAGGGCATATTACCGACACGGTCGTCATTCCTCACCACGATCGTCATTCCTGCGGAAGCAGGAATCCAGATTTTTTTATTGACCTTCTGGATTCCCGCCTTCTGGATTCCCGCCTGCTGGATTCCAGCCTGAGCGAGAATGACGGATCAGTACCCTTCTGAAAACAGTAATTTGGACAAGACTGATTTTGCTTATTAATTCTCCGCAAGTTACTGTGTTCACTCAGTTGTCAGTTATTCTTTTGCGCACCTCATCTTTTATCCTTTTAACATGCCCGCGGCCCAATCCCTTCACTTCACATCCCAGTTCAAAATATCTGCGGATTTTGGCGTCATCAAGAATTCCAAAGCAATCAATGACCGCAATAGGCCCCCCAGCATCTTTTACCACTTCATCAGGATCAAGGTTTAAATAATGCTTGTGCCTGGCAGCGAAGATAACGGCATCCACATCTGCCAGAGCCTTCTTCAAGTCTTGCTCGACACGTAACTCTTTAAGCTTTTCCTGCCCTCTAAAAAATCTCTTCAGACTTTGCGAAGATCCAGGATATTCATCTTGCTTTTCAAATTCCCACCAGCGCAAGACGTAGGGATCATGGACCCGCATCTCCGCCCCCATCTCCGTCAGCCGCCGCACAATAAGTTCCGAGCCGCTGTAGCGGGTATCGCCCACATCTTCTTTATATGAGGCTCCCAGCAGAAGAATCTCTGCTGCAGCAATGGGCCGTCCCATATTGCGCAGCGCATCTCGCGTTAGCTGAGCAACATGCAGCGCTCTGGTATCATTTATATCAATGGCCAAGGGAGTTATTTTAAAGATATCATCTTCCCACCCATGAATATGCTGGTAAGCCCAAATGCCCAGACCACCATCTTTGGGGAGGCAGTATCCGCCGATCCCGGGACCGGGAAAAATAATGTTATTGTGGGTGGGCCGTACTTTTATGGCCTGAATTACCTTAATCAAATCTACTCCATTTCTTTCGGCAAAAGTACTCCACTCATCAAGAAAAGCAAGAATAGTGGCGCGGAAACTATTTTCGACAATTTTGGCTGTTTCCGATTCTATGGGGCGATCAAGAACCGTTAAAGGATATTTTTCTGTGTTGATTATTTCACTTAAAAATTTCACTACCCGGCGCTTGGCTTCCTCATTGACACCGCTGCAAACTCGCCAGAATTCCCGCACACTGGCCACGTAATCTTTTCCCGGCATAACTCTCTCATAGCTATGGGCTAAAAGGGGATCTTTATCAATACCTCTTCTTTTAAAGGCTTTTTTGATAATGGGATAAGCTATCTGCTCAGTAGTCCCTGGCGCTACGGTAGTTTCAATTAAAATTAGGGCTTCTTCAGGAACATATTCGGCCATTTTTTCTATCGACTCTTCCAAAGCCTCCATATCCGCCCGACCCGTCCGCACATTTCCCAATGACTCTTTTAAATAATCACACTGGATATCAACTACAACCACGTCGGCAAACTTTAAAGCCTCGTAAGCAAAGGTGGCAAATAAAGTCTTCTTTTCTTTTACACATCGATAAATTAAAGGCGCCACTTCTGGGTCTTCTGCACTAACTGGTGAAATACCCCGGTTAATCCAGTGGATTTTCCAGAAACTGCGCGTGCTGGGACGTTGCATGCCAACGACATATTTGCTGGGATGGCCGTTTCGGTCTACAGCATCGGCCACAACAGCAGCCATCACCGCTCCGACAAATCCTAGGCCCATGACTACCACAATCTCTCGCCCCAGAGACTTCTGTTCTTTCACCACCTCTTCCAGTCGCCAAATTTCCTTCTGATAATCTTCTGCCTCAGGTAATTTAAATCTTTCCCCAGTTGGACTCAAAGAATATTCAGCCATCTTTTCCTTTCCTATCTCCTTTCTTCTTTATAATCGCATCAAACTTAACACCCTTTTTACACTTACGAGGTGCTTTTGCACCTCGTAAGTAAATATCGTTTTTATCGTTATCTGGCCTTACGCCTAACGGATTTTTTCACTCAACACTTAATTTGCAGCACTGCAGCACTATCTAACTGCAGCATTATCTAACTGCAGCACTTTCTTTTATCGCTCCGCGCTTAGCTATTTTTATCTTACACAGAGCTCACAGAGTACGCAGAGATTCAATTTAAAGTGTTTTTTATTTTAACTTTAAATTAGCTTTTCTCT
>FWPU01013173.1_pt1 | contig 10591 bp, 13 predicted proteins | sample 2228361 | NCBI WGS metagenome assembly FWPU01 (sample SAMEA103939777, study PRJEB20133) | metagenome | reverse complement strand
GTCGGTGGGCCGGCCCTGGAGGAAGCGCTCCACGTTCTCCACGGCCCTCAGGAGCCCGTCGCGGATGACCTCCGGCGTCTGGCCGGCGTTGTGCGGGGACAGCACCACGTTGTCCAGGCGGAGCAGGGGATCGCCGGGGCGCGTCGGCTCGTCGTGGAAGACGGCGAGCGCGGCCCCGGCGATCCGGCCGGCCTGGAGCGCGTCCAGGAGCGCCTCGCGCTCGACGAGCGCGCCCCGGGCCGTGTTGACGAGGAGGGCCGTCCGCTTCATCAGGGCCAGCTCCTTGCGGCCCAGGAAGCCCCGGGTCTCCGGGATCAGGCGGAGGTGCAGGGACACCACGTCGGCTTCCCGGAGGATCTCCTCCTTGGCCGCCGGGCGCGCTCCCAGGGCGGCGATCCGGTCCGCGGCGCCTCGCAGGCTCCAGGCCATGACCGACATGCCGATGGCCCGCCCCAGCTCCACGACGCGGGAGCCGATCGTGCCCACCCCGAAGACGCCCAGCGTCTTGCCCAGGAGCTGCGTGAGCATCTCGCGGGGCCAGCGGCCCTCGCGCATCTCGCGGTCGATGCGGGGGATCTTGCGGGCGGCGGCCAGCATCAGGGCCAGGGTGTGCTCGGCGACCGCCCGCGCGTTGACGCCCGGAGTGTTGGTCACGGTCACGCCGTGGCGGCCGGCGGCGTCCAGGTCCACGTTGTCGGTGCCGGTCCCCCAGATGGAGACCATCCGCAGATTCGGGCAGGCCGCGAACACCGCCTCCGTGAACCGGGCGTGGGCGCGGATGTTGATGGCCACCCGGGCCCGGTCGAGGCGGCGGATGAGCTCGGCCTCCTCCTCGGCCCCGCGGGCGGTGTAGACGCGGACCTCTCCCAGCGCGCGGGCCCGCTGGTGGGCCGGGGTCCCCTCGAACACCGAGGGGAAGTCGTCGGGCACGACGATGAGCGGCTCGGCCATCCGCTCAGGCGGCGTCGGCGAAGGCCTGCTGCGCCGCCGCCACCCCCGCGCCGGGCTCGCACTTGTGGCCCAGGTCGCGGAGGGTCAGCTCCAGGGCGCCGAGGGTCGGCAGCACGTACTGCGGGCTCCCGGTGATCCCCATGTGGCCGATGCGCAGCGTCGAGGTCCGCAGCCGGTCCAGGCCGGTGCCGATCAGGATGCCGTACTGATCCCGCATGCGGGCGACGACGGCCGCCGGGTCCACGTCCCTGGGCGCGCGGATGGAGGAGACGGTGTTGGACCAGACGGAGGGATCCGGGAACATCTCGAGCCCCATGGCCTGCACCCCCGCCCGCAGGGCGCCGGCGGCGACCTCGTGGCGGCGGATGCGGTGGCTCAGCCCTTCCTCGACGATGAGCCGCACGGCGGCCTGCATGGCGGCCGTCAGGTGGGTGGGGATCGAGACCGGCTGGCGGCGGGGCGAGCCGTCGGGCACCTGTCCCCCGCGCGAGACCGGGATCCAGTGCTGCTTCCAGCGCAGCAGATCGTAGGCCCAGGAGGTGGCGGGCCGGCGCCGCCGCTCCATGACCTGCCAGGCGCGCGGGCTCACGGCCACCAGCGCCAGGCCCAGGGGGGCGGCCAGGCACTTCTGGGAGCCCGTCATGTTGAGGTCCACGCCCCACTCGTCGGTCCGCACGTCGAGGCCGGCCAGCGAGGAGACGGTGTCGAGCAGGAACAGGGCGCCCACGCGGCGGGCGATCTCGCCGACCTCGGCCGCCGGGTAGGTGGTGCCGGTGGACGTCTCGTTGTGCACCAGCGTGATGGCCTTGGGCCTCAGGCGCTCGGCCTCGCCGGCCAGGCGGGCGAGATCGAGGGGCCGCCCCAGCTCCACCGGGAACTCGGTCCACTCGGCGCCGGCGCGGTTCATGATCTCCCGCATCAGGACCCCGAACTGCCCGGCCGAGACGACCAGCACGCGGTCGCCCGGCTCGATGACGCTCAGCGCGCCCGCCTCCAGCGCGGTGCGCCCGGACCCGGGCATCAGGATCACCTCGTGGCGGGTCTGGAAGACGTCGCGCAGGGCCAGCGTCGTGGGCTCGAGCACGCCCTCGTCGAAGGACCGGTCGTACTGGATGCTGGGCGGCTGGTTGAGGGCCTGGATGACGGGCGGGGGCAGCTCGGTCGGGCCGGGGATCATGAGGATGGGACGGGTGTGGCAGCGAGCCCAGTTCACGGTGGACATGTCCTCTCCTTTCACGGGAGGCTATTGTAGCGCCGGCTCTCCGCCGCCGCGGCGGAGGAAGTAGAGGTTGCGGCCATAGACCAGCAGTCCGGCCGCCTGCCCCACGATGAAGACCGGGTCCAGCCGGTGAATGGCATAGAGCAGCAGCATCAGGCCGCCCGCGACCGAGAGATACCAGAACTCCCGGGGCACCACGCTCTGGCGCCGGCGCTCGGTGGCGATCCACTGCACCAGGAATCGCGCCGAGAAGAACGCCTGCCCGAGCAGGCCCACCCCGAGCCACACGTGATCCGCCGTCATGTCCGCACACCTCGATGAGCGATGGAAAGGAGGAGAAGAGCGGGAAGCGCGGGGCTCAGCGGCCCCCCAGCATCGCCCGCAGCACCTGGTGGGCCTTGCGGACCTCCGCCGGCCGCCGGTGCCCGGCGACCAGCGCGAAGATCTTCTCGGCTTCCTCGCTGGGCGTCGTCGCCCGCCGGCCGGCCGCCACGTCGGTGAGCAGGCGCAGCGGCACGCCCAGGGCCTCGGCCACGTGGTAGAGGCTGTCCACCGAGATGGACTTCTCGCCGCGCTCGACCTCGCCGATGAACTTCCCGCTGAGGCCGGACAGGGCGCCCAGCCGCTCCTGGCTCAGCCCGCGCTGCTTGCGGAGCGCGCGCAGGCGCTGGCCGAGGAATTTCCGCACGTGCGGCACCGCGCGCTCCGCCATGCCCTGGAGCCTAACATGGCTCCGTCGCGCCGGACATGATGGCGAGCACGAGCGCGCCGTCGCGACTGGTCACGGCGTGCACGCAGCCGGGCGGCCGCCGCGCGTAGGCGCCGGCGCGGCAGGTGCCGGTGTCGTCGGTGACGCTGCCCTCGAGCACCCAGATGTGCTCGTCGCCCAGGTGCCGGTGCCGCGGGATGGTGGCGCCGGGCGCGTAGCGCGCGAGCACCGCCCGGCGATCGCCCTCCTCCCACAGCACCTTCCACTGAACGCCCGGCCGCCGCTCCACCCACGGGCGGTCGGCCGGGTCCACGTACAGGCTCGCCGGCGCCGTCATCCCAGATCCACCTCCACCTCGCCGTTCACGACCCGGACCGGGTAGACGGCCACGGCCATGTCGCCGTCCACGCGACAGCGTCCGGTCGCGAGGTCGAAGTCGTACCCGTGCCAGGGACAGACCACGACCTCGCCTTCCAGCCAGCCGTCGGCCAGCGGCCCGTCCTCGTGCGGGCAGGTGGGGCTGCAGGCGTAGAAGCGGCCGCCGCCGGCGTTGAAGACGGCGCAGGCCCGGCCGGCCCGCTCGACCAGCACGCCGCGACCCGCGGGGATCTCGGCGGCGCGCGCGACGGGAACGAAGGCCATGGCGGCGCCAGCATAGCGCCGCCGTCGACGGGCCTGCAACGGCGCGGTCAGATGATCGTGAACCAGAACAGGCGCGCGGTGATGGCCTCGTGCGCCTGGCGGTCGAGAGCCGGGTAGAGCCGGCGGACGACGCCGTAGGCGGCCAGCAGCTCCTGGCTGGAGCGCCGGAGCGCGGGGTGGCCGAGCATCCGGGCCAGGGTGAGGTCCGGATCGCCGGCCTTGGCCTCGGCGAAGGCGGCGTAGAAGGCCAGCTGCTGCTCGGTGGCGGCGACCACGTGAGCGTGAAAGCCGGCCAGCCGCCGCGGCACCGCCTGCGTCCGCAGCGCCCGCAGGACGCCTTCCTGCCGCTGGCGGTAGGCCTCCAGCACGCCGCGGTAGACCTCGGGCGGCCGCCGGCCCTGCAGCGCCGCATCGACGTTGACGCGGTTGGCGATGCCGGCCTCGAGCGTGCTCAGCAGCTCGCGAAAGTACGCCAGCTCGTCGGGCGCGGTGATGGCGCTGACCGTGGCCGGCAGGGGCGGGAAGGCGCGGGCGCTCGCGGCCGGCCAGTGGTCGGGCCCGACCGGAGTGCGCTCCCGGCTCTCCAGCGGGCCGGCTTCATCCACCAGCGCGACGGCAGCCGCGACGAGGAGCACGCCCAGGACCGCCGCCACCGCCGACGGCGCCAGGAGCCGGAGCCGGGGGCGGCCCCGCAGGGTCTCGCCGGCGCTCAGGACGTCGCGCCACAGGCGGCCGAGGGTGTCGCCGCCCGCCGGCGGGGCCGCGGGCTCGACGACTCCGGATCGGCCGGTGCCTGCCCTCATGGGCGCGCCCCCCTCCGCCCGGCGCAAGCCCCAGGCCAGGGCGGGCGCCGGTGGGCCTCGCGCGACGGCGTGGACTTGCAGCGGGCCGCCCGGCGGGCGGTGTCAGTCCGGCCGTCCGGCGTGACAGGGTGCTCGGCCGGGAGGCGGCGGGCGGGCGGGACGGCGCCGCGCCGGCTACGCCGCGCTGGCCTCGGTCAGGGAGGTGATGATGTAGGTGCCGCTCTTCCCGTCGCGCTCCAGGGTGACGATCCGCTGCTTGGCGGCCTCCTCGAGGAGCTTCGAGAACGTGGAGTAGCCGTAGTACGTCTCGTTGAAGGCGGGGTTCTTGCGGATCATCGTCTGCTTGACCATCGAGCCCCACAGCGTCTCCTTGTTCTCGCGCTGCAGGGCCTGGACGGCGTCGATGAGCTGGGCCATGGCCTCGGCCTTCTTGTCGGGCAGGCCGCGCAGCAGGTGCGTCTTCTTCGACTCCCGGATCAGGTCCTCGTAGAAGATGAACTCGTCGCAGTTGCCCACCAGCAGGTCGGAGGACGAGGACTTGACGCCGAGCCCGATCACGTAGCGGTCGTTCTCCCGCAGCTTGGAGACCAGCGGCGAGAAGTCGGAGTCGCCCGAGACCAGGGCGAAGGAGTCGATGTGGGTCTTGCCGTAGGCCAGATCGAGGGCGTCCACCACCATCCGGATGTCGGCCGAGTTCTTGCCGCTGTAGCGGCTCTGGGGCACGTCGATCAGCTCGATGGACCACTCGTGGAAGGGGCGCTTGTACTCGGTGAACCGGCTCCAGTCGGCGTAGGCGCGGCGGACGACGATCTTGCCCTTCTCCAGCAGCCGCTCCAGGACCAGCTTGATCTCGAACTGCTTGTACTGGGCCTCCTTGACCCCGCGGGCGATGTTCTCGAAGTCGATGAACAGCGCCAGCTTGCGCTCCCCGTTCATGGTCCTCCTTTCGGGACCGGCGGCTCCATTCTATAGGGAAGGCGGCGGCCGGTGTATAGTGTCGGGACATGGCGCGCATCCTGTACGAGCTGTGGAGGCACCGCCGCATGAAGGCGCCCGATCCGGCCCTGGCCGCCCGCGTCCCGCCCGGGCAGACCCTCACCACCAAGTGGCCGGTGCTGACCTACGGGCTCACGCCGTCCGTCGACACCCGGCGCTGGACGTTCCGGTGCTTCGGGCAGGTGGAGCAGGAGGTGAGCTGGACCTGGGACGAGTTCCGTCGTCTGCCCCGGGTGCGGATCACCTCCGACGTCCACTGCGTGACCCGGTGGTCCAGGCTCGACAACGAGTGGGAGGGCGTGCCCATCCGGGAGATCATGCGGCACGTGCGGCTGAAGCCCGAAGCGCGCTACGTCCTGATCCACGCCGATCCCGACTACACCACCAACGTGGCCCTGGAGGACCTCGTGCAGGACGACGTGCTGCTGGCGCTCCGGCACAACGGGCGGGACCTCCCGCCCGATCACGGCGGCCCCCTCCGGCTCGTCATCCCCCGGCTCTACTTCTGGAAGAGCGCCAAGTGGCTCCGCGCCTTCGAGTTCCTGGACGTCAACGCCCCCGGGTTCTGGGAGCAGAACGGCTACCACATGCACGCCGATCCCTGGAAGGAGGAGCGGTACTCCGACCAGGAGACGCGCGCCATGCAGCAGATGCGGGCCGAGGCGGCCCGCCGGCTGCGGGAGCGCTAGAGGCCCAGCCGGCGCTCGATGTCGTCCAGGTGCTGGGCCCGGTGCTCGGCGCGGAGCAGGTTCAGGCGCCGGCCGGGGCCGGTGTTGGCGGCGACGATCTCCTCGGGCAGGGCCGCCACCGCACGGTCCACGGCCTCGGCGGTGTCGACCGCCAGCCGGGCCGCGGTCCGGGGGGCCAGGGCCAGCAGCAGCGGTTTCGCCGCGTCGTTGATCCAGTCCACGTGCGCCTCGTCGAGCGCCGGGACGCCGTCGGGGCCCTCCTGCCGCCAGCGCTCGAGCAGGACCAGGATGCGCTGATCCCAGAAGGCCAGGTGCCCGAGGACGGCGGCGACCGTCCAGCCGGCCGGGAGCGGCTGCTGCAGCGCCGCGTCGTCCAGCCGGGTCACCAGGCGGCGCAGGCGCTCCCGCTCGGCGTCGTTCCGGGCCACGTGCGATCGGTCCACGGTCATGGTCATGGCGTCCTCCCCTGCGGAGACGACCCCGCTCGCCGGCCGGTGTGAAATCCCCCTCAGCGCGCAGGGCGGCGCCGGACCCCCACCAGGGCGAGGCCGGCGCCGGCGGCCGCGATGCCGGCCATGCCGGCGAACGTCGCCACGAAGCCCACGGCGCTCACCGCGAGGCCGGTGACGACGGCGCCGACGGCGATGCCGAGCTCCAGGGCCGCGTAGTAGGTGCCCATGGCGCGCCCCCGATCCTCGGGCCCCACCCCGTCCACGCACCAGGCCATGAGGGCCGGCTGGGCGGCCCCGAAGCCGACGCCGTAGAGGGCGCCGGCCACGGCCAGGCCGGCGAGGTCCCGGCTGAAGGCGAGGAGCAGCAGGGCCGCCGCGGCCAGCACCATGCCGCCGGCGGCGACCGGCGCCCGTCCGCGGCGATCCGACAGCCGGCCGCCCTGCGTGCGCACCAGGGCCAGGACCAGCGCGAAGACCAGGAAGAACAGGCCGGGGTTCAGCCCCTGCTCGTGCGCGAACACCGGCAGGAACGACACCTGGGCCCCGTAGGTGAGCATGACGCACGCGACGACGACCGAGGGAAAGAGGGCGGCCCGGCTCAGCGTGGCCTCGAGCCGCCACGGCGCCGCGCGCCGCGCGGGCAGCGTCTCCGGGATCCGGGCCGCGGTGACGGTCGCCGCCAGCGCGGCGGCGGCCGAGACGCCGAACAGCGCGGGGTACCCCAGACGCTCGGCGGCCGCCATGCCGGCGATGGGGCCGATGGCCATGGCCAGGTTCGCGGCCGCGCCGATGAGGCCGAGCAGCTCGCCCCGGCGCTCGGCCGGAGCGAGGTCGGCCACCACGGCCGCGGCCGCGGTCGGATAGAGGCCCATGCCGGCTCCGTGCAGCAGGCGGACGGCCAGCAGCGCCGCCGTGGAGGCGCTGGCCGGGTAGGCGAGCGAGGCCGTGAGGAAGACGGCGGCCCCCGCCACCAGCAGCGGCCGCCGGCCGAAGCGGTCGCTGGCCCAGCCGGCCCACGGCTTGACCACCATCGAGGCGAAGGCGAAGCAGCCGATGACGAGGCCGAGCACGGCATCCGGGACGCCCACCCCCCGGGCGTAGAGCGGTAGGGCCGACAGCAGCAGGTAGAAGGACAGGAAGAAGGCGAAGCCGCCTCCCCACAGGAGGCCGAGCAGGGAACGCGTCACCGAGGCGGGGCTCTACAGGGCGCGGCGAAGCGTCCGGATCACCCACCAGTGCACGATGCCGGCGCCCACGAGCACCGCCAGGCCGAGGACGATCCAGTGAACCTCGCCCCGGGGTTCCGTGTCCCGGTAGTGCAGGAGGCCGACGACGATGAGCGCGGCGCCGATCACGGCCGCGGCCGAGCGGGCCCAGGTCACGAAGCGCAGCCAGGCGGGCCGCGAGGGGCCCGCGGCCAGCCCGAAGGCCAGCACCGTCAGCGAGGCCACCACGGCGCTGGCGGCGCCCAGGGAAACCGTCCAGGCGATGGCCAGCTCGGTGACGTCGCGGATGGGGCCCAGGTAGAGCAGGTGCGCGACCACCCAGGCGATGACGAGCGTGACGCCGACGGCCGCCAGGACCCGCATGCGTGCGGCATTCTACCAGGACCTGATACGATCCGCCTGATGGCGCACGCGCACCGCGAGACGGCGGCGGCCCGCTCGCGCGGGCGGCTGACGGGCGTGCTCCTCCTCACGAGCGGCTTCATGATCGTGGAGGTGCTCGGGGCCGTCTGGACCGGCAGCCTGGCCCTGGCCGCCGACGCCGCGCACATGCTCACCGACGTGGGCGGCCTGGCCCTGGCCCTCTTCGCGGTGTGGATCGCCGCCCGCCCGCCGACGCCCGAGAAGACCTACGGGTACTACCGCGTCGAGATCCTGGCCAGCGTCGTCAACGCCCTCGTGCTCCTGGCCGTGGCCGGCTGGATCCTGTGGGAGGCCTGGGAGCGGCTGCTGGCGCCGCCCGCGGTCCCGGGCGGCCCCATGGCGGCGGTGGCGGCGCTGGGGCTGGGCGTCAACGTCGCCGGCGCCTGGCTGCTGCGCCAGGGCGCGCAGGCCAGCCTGAACGTGCGCGCCGCCTACCTGGAGGTCCTCGCCGACGCGCTCAGCTCGCTGGGCGTCCTGGCCGCCGGCGCCGTGGTGCTCGCCACCGGCTGGTACGCCGCCGACCCGCTGGTGAGCGGGCTCATCGCGCTCTTCATCGTGCCCCGCACCTGGCAGCTGCTGCGCCAGGCGGTCAACATCCTGCTGGAGGGGGTGCCGGCCCACCTGGCGCTGGAGGCCATCGAGGCCGCCATGCGGGAGGTGCCGGGCGTGCGGCGGGTCCACGACCTGCACGTGTGGACGCTGACCTCGGGCCGGGAGGCCATGAGCGCGCACGTGGTGGTGGACGACCCCGGGGAGAGCGAGCGCCTGCTGGAGGAGCTGCACGCGGTCCTGCACGCCCGGTTCGGCATCGACCACACCACCATCCAGCTGGAGAAGGATCCGGGCGTCGTCCTGCGCATCAAGGGGCCGGGCGAGGTCTAGGCCGGACGCGGTATAGTGAGGGCCACCCTTCCCGGCAGGTGACGACGATGAGCAGGCATGCGTTGCGCGAGGTGGCCGTGGTGCTGCGGGCCGAGGACGACGTGGCCATCGCCAAGAAGGAGCTGGCGGCGGGGACGGAGCTGGAGGACGGTCCCGCCCTGATCACGGTGCGGGCCGACATCAAGCCGGGCCACAAGGTGGCCCGGCGCGCGGTGCCCGGCGGCGCGCCGGTGCGCCGGTACGGGCAGGTGATCGGCTTCGCGACCCAGGACATCGCGGCCGGAGAGCACGTCCACACCCACAACCTGGGGATCGGCGCGCTGGCCGACGACCGCTACCAGGTGGGCGTGGACGTCCGGCCCGTCGCGTACTACCCGCCGGAGGCCATGCGCTTCTTCGACGGCTACCGGCGCCCGGACGGCCGGGTGGGCACCCGCAACTACGTGGCCATCGTCTCCACCGTCAACTGCTCGGCCAGCGTCAGCCAGTTCGTGAAGGAGCGCTTCCGGGACGTGGGGCGGGACTATCCGAACGTGGACGGCGTGATCGCCATCACCCACAAGTCCGGCTGCGGCCAGCGGCTGTTCAGCGAGGATCACTTCGCCCTGCAGCGGGTGCTGGCCGGCTACGCCAAGCACCCCAACGTGGCCGCCTACATCCTGATCGGCCTCGGCTGCGAGGTGAACCAGGCGGCGGTCATGGTCGAGCGGCAGAAGATGGCGGCGCCCGGCCATCCCGAGCGCAAGCCCGTCATCCTCACCATCCAGGAGACGGGCGGCATCCGGAAGACGGTCGAGCGGGCGGCGGCCGAGGTGGCCCGGGTGCTGCCGATGGCCAACGAGGCCCGGCGCAGCCGGCAGCCGGTCTCGGAGCTGGTCCTGGCCACCAACTGCGGCGGGTCGGACGGCAACTCGGGGATCACCGCCAACCCGGCGCTGGGCTGGGCGGTGGACGAGCTGGTCCGCTACGGCGGGACCGGCGTGCTGGCCGAGACGCCGGAGATCTACGGGGCCGAGCACCTGCTCGTCCGCCGGGCCGTCGACGAGGGCGTGGCCAAGAAGCTCCTGGACCGCTACAAGTGGTGGGAGTGGTACTGCCGGGGCATCGAGGTCCTCGACAACAACCCCGCACCCGGCAACAAGGCCGGCGGCATCACCACCGTCTACGAGAAGTCGCTGGGGGGCGTGACCAAGGGCGGGACCACGCCGCTGATGGACGTCTTCCACTACGGCGAGCCCATCACCACCCGCGGCTTCGTCTTCATGGACACCCCGGGCCACGACCCGGTCTCCATCACCGGGCTGGTGGCCGGCGGCTGCAACGTCATCTGCTTCACGACCGGCCGCGGCTCCGTCTTCGGCTGCAAGCCGGTGCCCTCCATCAAGCTGGCCACGAACTCGCTCGTCTACCGGCACCTGGAGGAGGACATGGACCTCAACTGCGGGGTGATCCTGGAGGGCACGCCGCTCGAGGTCGTGGGGCGGCAGATCTTCGAGGAGATCATCGCGGTGGCCTCCGGCAAGCGGACCAAGAGCGAGCTGAGCGGGGTGGGGGAGGAGGAGTTCGCGCCCTGGATCATCGGCCCCGTCCTGTGACGCG
>FWPU01011692.1_pt1 | contig 10591 bp, 12 predicted proteins | sample 2228361 | NCBI WGS metagenome assembly FWPU01 (sample SAMEA103939777, study PRJEB20133) | metagenome | reverse complement strand
GTCATACTGAGATCCATGGCAGGGACAGAACCAGCCGCCGTAGTCCCCCTGGTGTGCGAGCGGGATGCAACCGAGATGGGTGCAGATCCCAATCACCACCAGCCACTGGTCATGGCCCTTCTTGACGCGATCCTGATCAGCTTCGGGGTCGGGCAGCGTGTTGATGTTGACCGCGCGCGCCGCCTCGATCTCCTTCTGGGTGCGATGGCTGATGAAGATCGGCTTGCCGCGCCAGAACACCTTGACGATCTGGCCCTGGGCAATCGGCGACAGGTCGACCTCCACCGGGGCCCCAGCGGCGATGGTCGAGGCATCGGGATTCATCTGGGAAATGAGCGGCACCAGGGTGGCGGCGGCGCCAATGGCGCCTACCGCTCCGGTCGCAATGTAAAGGAAATCACGGCGCGTCGGCTCAGCCGAAATTGTCGTCACTGTCCAGTCCTTTTGTCAGTCCACCCGCACGGAGAACCGCCCGCAGGCACACCGCGACGAGGGTCGGCGCGCTGACGCGTCCGGCGGAGGCGGATGGGCCGGCCGCCTCCGCTCCCCCACAAGGGTTCGGGGCGACGCGATCCAGCGGCGTTCTATTGGCACCCTTGCGCAGATCGCGCAAGCCCGCCGCAACATTAGGCCCTAAATGTCGCATAAGCCCCTTGTCAATCGCGAATTTCCTGCAATTGACAGGCGCAATTTGGGGTCGTGAAATCGCGCATGATTGTCGCCCTCTACGAGCCGGATATCCCGCAAAACACGGGTACCATCCTGCGGCTGTGCGCATGTCTCGGCATCGAGGCGCATATTATCGAGCCCGCCGGGTTCGACGCCTCGGACCGCGCCTTTCGGCGCGCAGGGCTCGATTACCTCGATCAGGTGCGGCTCGTCCGCCATACCAGCTGGGCGACCTTCAATGCCTGGCGGCGCGAAGCGGGCCTGAGGGTCGTGCTGTTCACCACCAAGGCAACGACGCCTTACCTTGCGCACCGATTTCGAGCCGACGAGGTGCTGCTGTTCGGTCGCGAATCGGCCGGCGTGCCCGAGGACGTCCATACGGCGGTCGAGGCTCGGTTGTGCATTCCGATGCGGCCAGGCATGCGCTCGCTGAACGTCGCGATCGCCGCTGCGATGGCCGTGGGCGAAGCGATACGGCAAATCGGATTTTCAGGCAGCCAAAAGCGGCCTTGATCGTAAATTTAGGGGTTGGAGCGCGACGGTCCCATGCTTGAAACGGTAAATGCATCGGTGCTGGAGACGCGCAAGGCGCGGGCGCGAGTGTGGTTCGAGGCACTGCGCGACGACATCTGCAAGACGCTCGAGGCGCTGGAAGACGATCTGCCGATGCACGCGCCGCTCGCGGACAAGGCCGCAGGGAGGTTCGAGCGCCGGCCGTGGTCGCGCACCGATCATTCGGGCGGGCCCGGCGGCGGCGGTGTCATGGCCATGATGCGCGGGCGCGTGTTTGAGAAGGTTGGCGTGCATTGCTCGACCGTGCACGGGGAATTTGCTCCGGAGTTCCGCAAGGAGATCCCCGGCGCGGAAAGTGACCCGCGGTTTTGGGCTTCGGGCATCTCACTGATCGCACATCCGCACAATCCGCACGTGCCGACCGTGCACATGAACACGCGGTTTGTGGTGACCACCAAGGCTTGGTTCGGAGGCGGCGCTGATCTCACGCCGATGCTCGCACGACGGCGCACGCAGGAGGATCCGGACACGGCCGCCTTTCATGCGGCAATGAAGGCGGCGTGCGACGCACATGTGAAGGTTGCTCCATACGACAAATACAAGACGTGGTGCGATGAATATTTTTTCCTGAAGCATCGCCAGGAGCCGCGCGGGATCGGGGGAATCTTCTACGATTGGCACGATTCGGGCGACTGGGAGGAGGATTTCGCTTTCACCCAGGACGTGGGACGGGCCTTCCTGCGAATATACCCGGAAATCGTGCGGCGGAATTTTGCGACCTCCTGGACAGAAGCGGAGCGCGAGGAGCAACTGGTGCGGCGCGGCCGTTATGTGGAATTCAACCTGCTGTATGACCGTGGGACGATTTTTGGCCTGCGCACCGGCGGCAACGTGGAGTCGATCCTCTCCTCGCTGCCGCCGACCGCGAAGTGGCCCTAGGCCTCAGCGACGAAACGCGCCGATGATCATCGCCGCGCCGCCGATCAGCACCACCGCATCCAGAATCGCGGTGTGAATTCGAAGCGGCAGGCGCGCGACAAAGGCCTTTGCCAGGAAAGCGCCGGGAAACGCGACAAGGCCGATGAGAAGCGCCAGCGCGACGACCTGGGCGGAGATCACGCCCGCACCGCCAAATACCCCGAGACGCACGATCCCGATGGCAATCGAGATCACCGCATCGGTCGCGACCACGGCGGCGCCCTGAAGGCCGCCCGCCATGAGCAGGGAAAGCAGAATGACGCCCGCCCCGACGGTCCCGCCGACAGCGGCGCCGTACCCCGCGCCGCCGATGAACAGACCGCGATCGCTCAAGATCATCGCCCGCCGCCTCAGCAGGTAGCGCAAGGGCACGGTGAGCACGAGCATACTTCCGATTGCGATCATCGCGCCCTTACCTGTGAGAAGAGTGTAGCCATAGGCGGTCAACATGCAGGGCACGAGCGCGCCTGCAAACACCCGAAGAGCCCGCCGGCGGTCGATGAACCCAACAAACGCGAGCGCGCGACTCGCGTTTGTCATAAGCCCGGAGATAGCAATGATCGGCACGGTCGGTTCCGGCCCAACGATCGGCACAAGAACGAGCGGCATCAGCGCACCGGTGCCGTAACCGGCCACGCCGCCGACAACAGAGGCGATCAGCGCCACCGCCGCGACCAATGCCAGTTGCAACAGTGAAATATCGGCGAAAACGGCGGGCACCGCGCGATCTCGTTGCGATCGATCGGATAGGACCGGCGGCGCTAACTGCCAGCGGGCTTGAGGTCGGCCGGTGAAATCAGCACGCCGAACGCTTCACACCAGATTACGACGCTCGGATAGTTCCTTAGATCCACGCCCTCCGGAATTGCATAGCGTTGGCTGCCTTTGAACGCGCGCAGCCGACCGAGATCGATGAACATGGTTTTCCTGACGTCGCTTTCACCGCGCACGTTCGCCTTGGGCACGAGATAGACGTGATACTTCGGCCCGGGCCCGACTTCGAAATCGGGTTCCAGGAACACGGTGCGGGCGCGTACGCTCACCTTGCCGCGGCCCCAGTGCACGGGATCGGAAGGATTCACATGAATGAACATGCCGGTGGCGAGTACAGGCGTCAGATCGGCTTCGCCGAGCTGTTCGGTTGCAGGCGGAGGAGGAAATACGAATGGGAACAGGAAGAATCCGACGGCAATGCCAAAGACGGTGCCAAGGATGCCGCCAATCAGAAAAATTGCGATCCCGCGCCATAGGCTTTTCATCGAAACCTCCCCTGCCTGCCCTCCGGCCGGCTCGGCCAATCACGCGCAGGACCGAGCCAATCTACGCTTTTAACCCGGCATTAACCACGATCGGCCACCTAAACATGTATCGGGTACGGCCAAGCCTGACCCGGATGGCCACGACTGACAACTCCCGATTGTTCGCTTGTTGATGCGTTCTCAGCCCGACCAAGGCGTTGCGTACTCGCGTTTGCGGATCACTCGAATTTGCTGGGGGTCAAGATGCATTTGCGAAGCCTCGTTTCCGCGACAATCGTGTCAGCGTGCCTGAGCAGCGCTGCAGCCGCCGCCGACATGTTCTACAAGGCGCGGCCGGGCTCCCTCGTCGCCCCTTACAGTTGGAACGGAATTTATGCCGGCGCGAGCGGAGGCTATGGCTGGGGCAAGACAAGAGGAAATTTCCTGCCGGCCGGATTCGGCTCCAGTCTCAAGCTTGACGGCGGCATGGTCGGGGGGCAGGTCGGCTACAACTACCAGATCGGAAATTGGGTGATCGGATTCGAAATCGATTACCAATGGGCGCAGATCCGGGGCTCAGCGACCTCCGCCGGCACACTGTCCGAGGCGGAGATCAGGAGTTTTGGAACGGCCCGCGGACGCCTCGGCACTGCTTGGGACCGCTTCCTTGTGTTCGGCACGGGCGGAGGGGCTTGGGGGCGGGGGCTGGCGGTCGTGCCGGGCTTCAGCTCCGAGGCGGCCAATCACACCGGTTGGACGGTCGGCGGCGGTCTCGAATATGGGCTGACACCCAACTTGAGCGCGAAGGCGGAATATCTCTACGTGCGCTTCAACACGAAAGAATACTTCACCGCTCAGGGCTGCGTCGTCACTTGCGAAGTCGGGGCAGGCGTAAACGTCGTTCGCGCCGGCTTGAACTATCGGTTCGACTGGTCGGTGTTGCCCTGAAGCCAGCAGTGGCCGGCCGTATGCCGCATGGCCGGCCTCCCGGAGAGTTTGCCGACAGATTTCGTTGTCACGAGGTCACGAGCGCGCGGCCGTCGCTGAATTTTGCGCTACGCGATCCGCTATGCCTTCGATCGAGATCACGTCGCTTGGGAAGTCGGCAGCGATCCAGGCATTCTCCGCAGCCTTGAGCGCCGCGCCGAGTTCAGGCCCCTTAGGCACGCCGCGCTTGATGAAGTCTTGCGCCTTGAGCGGAAAAACCGGGATCACCCAGCGCGACGGCAGCGTCGCAAGCGCACGCCAAGCGTCATCCGAGGCGCTTGCCTGCGACCTGCTCCAAGCAACCAGCACGCGATCGGTGTAGCGTTCGGGACCCAGACGATAGAGCAAGGCGCGGGCCTCCAGATCGTTTCCCGGCGCGATGCTCCACCAGTTGTCGCCGATCGAAACGAGCCTTGCATGTTCTGCATTGGCGAGCCGCAAACGCTGCAGTAGCCGATCGGCATCCTCAGCCACGGCCACTGCAAGCGCCCCGAGCCGGCGGATCGCGTCGGGCGCAATCGCTACTACGTGCTCAAGCTTGGTCAAATTGGAGAAGCTCGCAAGGTTCGGCACGCCACCCAGCACGGACTCCAAAATTCCGATCTCCGACATCACGGCAAGCGTGGGGACGGCGTGGGGCGCGAGCAGAAGCTTGAGCAATTCCATCCTCACCCGCTCGCGCGAAAGGTGGTCGAGCCCATTCCGCGCGGCGATGCAGGCATGCAGGCCTTCGGGGTCGGGCGGGCCCTCGCCGTAGGTGGCGTGAAAGCGAAAGAACCGCAGGATGCGTAGATAGTCCTCGGCGATACGCGCCGCAGGATCGCCGATAAAACGGACGCGGCGAGCCTTCAGGTCGGCGAGCCCGCCCACATAATCATGCACGCGACCATCGGGGGAGAGGGAAAGGGCGTTGATGGTGAAGTCGCGCCGCTCGGCATCGGTCTTCCAGTCGCGACCAAAACGCACCGTAGCATGGCGGCCAAAGGTCTCGACGTCCTCGCGCAAGGTTGTAACCTCGAACGGGCGGCCGCCGACTACGACGGTGACCGTCCCGTGCTCGATGCCTGTGGGCACGGTCTTGAATCCGGCGGCGGTCGCCCGGCGGGTCACTTCCGTCGGGCTTGCGGTGGTGGCGATATCAATTTCTCCGATCGGCTCGCCAAGCAGTGCATTGCGGACCGCCCCGCCGACCACGCGGGCCTCCTCGCCGTCGCGATCAAGGACGGCCAGCAGCCGCGCAAGTGGGCCCTCGCGCAGCCATGTGGCTTGGGACAAATCGGGAAAGCGCGTCATCGCGTCCGTCCCGGTACGATGGTGCCGTTCTCCATATGCGCCGGCTCGTAGGTCGATCCCGGTGGCGCGCCGCCGAATTCCGCCAACATGACGAAACTGCCAAGGACGAGCAGCACCGCGATTACGGCGAGCACGAAGACGCGATTGCTCGGCCAGTTGGCGCGCTCGAACACCTTGGCACGCGTCGCGATCAAAAAGACCGCGTAGAGGGCAAAGGGCGTCAGAAACAACACCAGCTCGGTGAGGATCGGCCTTATCACGGCTGACACCTAATTTGTTGCGTCATTCCCACCGCACGGGCACAACATGCGCCGGCCAGCATCAACTTCCCCCGTACGCAGACCCGCAGCACGCATATTATGCGGTGGCCACGCGTGGCTGCGTGGTGCGGCGGAATGACCCGTGGACAGAACTAATGTCGTCATTCGCCATAGATCCGCTCGTACATGTTGCGCAGAATACCCGCCGTGATGCCCCAAATGTAGCGATCGGAATAGGTTATGGCGTAGTAGTGACGCTCGATCCCCTTCCAGTCGCGCTTGAGATACTGGTGGTTCGCTGGCGTCATCAGAAACGCCAGCGGCACCTCGAAGGCCTCGCTGACCTCGCGGCGATCGAGAATCAGCGAGTGGTCGGCCGCGACGCGTGCCACCAGCGGCAGGATGCGGAAGCCAGAGAACGTGAGAAAGAGATCAAGGTAGCCGATCGGATCGATCTTCGCAGGATCGAGACCGATCTCCTCCTGTGCTTCTCGCAGCGCGGCAGCGGTCGGACTGGCGTCGCCCGGCTGAATGCCGCCGCCTGGAAATGCGATTTGGCCCGGATGGCTTGGCATATCTGCGGTGCGCTGGGTCAAAAGGACCGTGGGCTCGGCCCGCGCAACCACAGGAACGAGTACGACCGCCGGCTTGGTCGCCGCAACGCCGGCGCGGCGCCAGAGATCGGGGTCAAGGTCGAGATCGCCGCGTCGCGCCGGCGCGTTCAGATCGTAGAGCGCCGCCGGAACATCCAAAGACAGGCGGGCGCGGGCGCGGACAAAGAAATCGGCGACGGGCGCGGAGTCCATCAAGCGAACTCCTTTAGGCTGTCGGCCGGAGCCATGGCGAAAAACTGGCCGTCCGACGTGACGCCGAACATGCAGCAGCCGTCGATGTCGCGTTCCTCGCCGAGCTCCACAAGGTCATAGAACAGCGCGCGCGTGACCTTGGCCCACAGATCGCGGCGAACATGCAGATAAGGCTTGAGCCCGCCAGTGCACGGCTCAGGCTCGAAGCGCAGAGGATGGGCCGCGTCACAGCGAACCCAGTCGTCCACGTTAGTGCGAAAATTGAGCACCTGCCCGCGCGGTCCATGCTCCACCTTCAGCTCCACCGCCAGGAAAGGCGCGTCATCCACGGTGATTCCGCATTTCTCGACCGGAGTGACCAGGAAATATTTGTCCCCCTCGCGCTTGAGCACCGAGGCGAAAAGCCTCACAAGCGCCGGGCGACCGATGGGGGTGTTGAGGTAGTACCATGTTCCGTCGGCAGCGATTCGCATGTCGAGATCGCCGCAGTAGGGTGGATTCCACAGGTGGACCGGGGGTGGCCCTTTCTCGGCCTCCCGCTGCGCAGTGCCGGCAATCGCCTCTAATGCGCTCTGCCTTTCGTTTGCCACGGTTAGACCTTCCCTTAATGCGCGGCATGAGGCCCCGATTAACGCTATTAACGCTATCGTGATCTGCAGTGCACACGCTCACTACGGGGACCCAAACTACCCTAAGCTGTGGAAAAATGACGAGAAAAGATGGCTAGCCAAGACCGCGTGCCGGCCTCGTGCATGGGCGCGGCCCACAAGGCGGAACCCGAGCCAAGAAGGGCCGTGATAAAAGCGACAACATTAGGAGTGCAGGATGGCGGTGGTGACCGGCGAAGGTATTGAAAAACTTGAGGACATGATCGTACGGGCGGCCGAAGCCACGGCAGCCAATATTGCCGCGGCCAAGGCGGCCATCGGCGCGGTGATCTTCGGCCAGGAACGGGTGGTCGAAGAGGCTCTCACCACCGTGCTCTCCGGCGGCCATGCCATGCTGGTCGGCGTGCCCGGCCTGGCCAAGACCAAGCTGGTCGAAACCATGGGCGTCGTGCTTGGCCTGGAGGCCCGGCGCATCCAGTTCACGCCCGACCTCATGCCCTCCGATATCCTCGGCAGCGAAGTGTTGGACGAGGGCCCCGGCGGCAAGCGCAGCTTCCGCTTTATCCCCGGCCCGATCTTCGCGCAGCTCCTGATGGCTGACGAGATCAACCGCGCGAGCCCGCGCACGCAGTCGGCGCTGCTGCAGGCGATGCAGGAACAGCACGTCACGGTCGCGGGCGCCCGCCACGACGTGCCGAGACCGTTCCATGTGCTCGCCACGCAAAACCCGATCGAGCAGGAAGGCACGTATCCGCTGCCCGAAGCGCAGCTCGACCGCTTCCTGATGCAGATCGACGTGCACTATCCCGACCGCGACGCGGAGCGACGCATCGTATTCGAGACCACCGGCGTCGAGGAAGTCAAACCCAAGCAGGCGATGACCGCCGACGAGCTGATCGCAGCCCAGCGCCTGGTGCGGCGACTCCCGGTTGGCGAATCCGTGATCAATGCAATTCTGACCCTGGTCCGCTCGGCCCGGCCCGGTCCGGAGTCCGGTGACATCGGCAAACTGATCGCCTGGGGCCCGAGCCCGCGCGCAAGCCAAGCGTTGATGCTGCTCACGCGCGCCCGCGCGCTGCTCGACGGGCGGCTGTCACCCTCGATCGACGATGTGCTGGCGCTCGCCGAGCCAGTGCTCAAGCACCGCATGGCATTGACCTTCGCCGCCCGCGCCGATGGCGAAACCATCGAAGGGGTGGTCGCCAAGCTGAAGGCGCGCATCGGATGACCTGATGGCCGCTCCGCGATCAGCCAGCCGGGAAGAAAGCAGGGCGATCCAGCGCGCAAGCGCAACCGCGCGTACGGTTGCCGCCAACTTGCCGCGACTGATCCTGGAAGCGCGTCGGATCGCGGCCACCGTGATCCACGGCTTGCACGGACGGCGCCGCGCCGGTTCAGGGGAAAATTTCTGGCAGTTTCGCCGTTTCGTTTCAGGCGAGGAAGCCCGGCGCGTCGATTGGCGCCGTTCGGCACGCGATGAACATCTGTATGTGCGCGAGCAGGAATGGGAAGCCGCGCACACGATCTGGATCTGGCCCGACCGCTCGCCGTCCATGGCCTTTGCCTCGCAGCTCGCCCGCGAGAGCAAGCTCGACCGGGCGCTTGTGGTGGCATTCGCGCTCGCACAAATCCTGGTGGAGGCGGGCGAACGTGTCGGTGTTCCGGGCCTGATGCGCCCCACGGGAAGCCGCGCAGTGATCGACCGCATGGCCGGGCTGCTGATTCACGACCGCAATGCGCGAACCAACCTGCCGGAAGGGTTTGCGCCGGCCCCGTATGCGGAAATCGTGCTGCTGTCCGATCTGTGGAGTCCGATCGAGGAAATCCGGGCCGCCCTCAATCAGCTCACGGCCAACGGCGCACAGGGGCACGTGGTGCAGATCGTCGACCCCATCGAGGAGACGTTTCCGTTCTCCGGTCGGGTGGAATTCTGGGAGCCGGAAGGCTTGGCCGAGATCACTGCCGGTCGGGCAGAGAACTGGCGCGCCGACTACCAGGCGCGGCTGGCGCGGCACCGTGCGGAAATTCGCGCCGAGATCGACAGGCTCGGCTGGAGTTTCGCTATCCATCGCACCGACAAGCCGGCCAATGACTGCCTGTTGGCGCTGCATGCGCGCATCGGCGAAGGCACGCTCGCCGCGGTGATGAGCCGCGGGCCGCGCGGAGCGCGTGCCGGGAGGCTCGCATGATGGGCCTGCCGCTTGCGTTCGCGCAGCCGCTAGTGCTGCTCGGCCTGTTGTCCCTGCCGGTGTTGTGGTGGCTGTTGCGATTGATCCCGCCGCGGCCAAAGCGCGTCGAGTTCCCGCCGACGCGGCTGCTGTTCGACATCACGCCGAAAGAGGACACGCCGGCGCGCACGCCGTGGTGGCTTACGGCGCTGCGGCTGACGCTGGCGGCCCTGGTGATCCTGGCGGCCGCAGGTCCGCTGTGGAACCCGCCGGTGACTACCTCGAGCGGAGCCTCCACCGTCGCACTTCTGATCGATGACGGCTGGGCTGCGGCCGCGACTTGGGACGAACGCATGCGCACGGCCGAGGACATCATTTCGCGGGCGGAGACCGATAATCGCGGCGTCGTGCTGGTGCCGCTGTCGGAACCGGCGCGCGACCTTTCGGTGGCGACAGCCGGCGCGGCGCGCGTGCGCCTCAAGCAGCTCAAGCCAAAGCCGCACGCGGTCAATCGGATCGAGATCATTCCGGCCATTGCCCGGCTGGTGCAAACAACCCCGGCGATCGAATTCATGTGGTTGTCCGACGGCGTCGACCTCGGAGGCGGTTCGGAATTCGTTGCCGCGCTCGCACGCACCGTCGAGGGACGCCCGATCACGGTGATCGCAGGTGGCCTGCGCAACGCGCATGCACTGGTGTCGGCCGACAACGCCGCCGGCGGACTGATGGTGAAAATTCTACGCGCCGCCACCGGCACCGTTGAACAGGGGCTCATCCGCGCGCTCGATCTCAAGGGCCTGCCACTCGGCGAAACGCGGTACAGTTTCAGCGCAAGCGCGCGCGAGACTGATGCCACGATCGACCTTCCCGTCGAGATCCGAAACGACATCGCGCGGCTTGAAATCGTATCCGAGCGGTCGGCGGGAGCCGTCCAGCTTCTGGACAAGCGCTGGCGACGGCGAACCGTGGGCGTGGTCTCCGGCTCAACCGCGGAAACATCGCAGCCATTGCTCGCCTCGACCTACTACATTGCGCGCGCGCTCAATCCATTCGCCGACATCAGGCTCGCGG
>FWPU01010776.1_pt1 | contig 10591 bp, 12 predicted proteins | sample 2228361 | NCBI WGS metagenome assembly FWPU01 (sample SAMEA103939777, study PRJEB20133) | metagenome | reverse complement strand
AAAAACGATATTTTTATGCCTGAAGATTTAGTGGAGGAGGTAGCCAGAATCTGGGGTTATCATAAAATACCAAGCCGGCTGTCGCCGCCGGCGCTTGTGCTTCAGCCGGTAGAGTTTGAAAAAGTTTTTAAATTAACGAGTAAAATTAAATACTTCCTTAAGCATCTTGGTCTGACTGAGGTTATTAACTACTCGATGATTTCCAGGCAAATGCTTGATTTTTGGCAGCTTAAAGCAAAAGACCATTTGCGACTGGCTAATACCATTTCCCAGGAGATTGAGTATTTAAGACTCTCGCTTTTACCTTCAATTTATAAAAATATCGTTGATAATACCGGCAAAAAGGAGATTCTTAAGTTTTTTGAGCTAGCTAAAGTTTATTATCCCCAGAAAAATGATCTGCCTAGGGAAATTTATAAATTAGCCATTGGTGTTAATACCAGTTATTTTGATTTAAAAGGCATTATTGAGAGTTTATTAAAAGAACTTAACATTACTGATTTAGATTTAAAAAAAGGTATAAGTCAGCCTTTCTATCATCATTTTTTTCAAGAAGAATTAGCCGCAACTGGTTTAATTGAAGGAAAGGAAGCGGTTTTCTTTGGTCAGGCAAAAACTGGTGAACAGATTTTTTTGGCTGAACTTGATTTTGCTGTTTTAAGCCAACAAAGCCAGTTACTTAAAAAGTATCAGCCGATTAACCCCTATGCGGTGATTAAGCTTGATTTAACAGTTGAATTGAAAAATAAACCTTTTATTGAGTTAAAAAAGAAGTGTTGTCAGCAGTCTTCTCTTCTGCAGAAAGTAGAGCTGATTGATAAATTTGGCAGTAAAATCACTTTAAGATTTTACTTTAATCATTCCCAAAAGAATTTAACGGAACAAGAGGCAAAAGCAGAGCTGGAAAAGATCAAAAAAGCGGTTTTTGGCTAACTCTTAGCTTACTTGGTGTTTTTTGTCGCGAAGGAGCGATAAAGATTGAACTTCTGAAACCTGTGTATGATGCACTCCTTACTCACTGGAATTATAAAGCATTGGATCAAAAAATGCTCGCTTTATCCCTCCAAAATCAGGCTCAAATAAGGTATAATCAGATAAGGTATGAATACTAAATTGCCCTCAAAGCCAAGAGTTATTTTTGGGGTAGAAGATCCAAGTCGTATCAAAAGGCGTGATATGACAGGTGTGTTTGTGCCTATGAGTAACACACAGGCTAAACCTAACCCAGTTGTGGAATTAGTAGATGCTATGAAAAAGGTAAAGACTGATACCCCAGAAGCAAAGTTAAATACGGACTCTATGAGCGACAATAATGGTGGTAGGATCACATTTAACGAGGACTTGGCAGGCTCAAATGTGATAAAAGGTGTTGAGGATAGAAGCCAAGATAGTATTAAGAAGAAGTGATGCGAACTTATTGACTTCTAATATATTAGAACCCTATGGATACACAGATAACAAACACAAGACTCAAGTTTAAAAGGTGGCCAGAGTTGCGAAACAAATACATCTATGAATGGGCAAGCCTATTAGACCTCGCAAGTGAATATGATGGGCAAATCTCATATAACGCCATCGCATATAGGTGTAAGGCTGAAGAATGGGTAAAACAGCGTGAGGAACATTGGGCACAAGTTGGGCAAGACTATGGTGCTTTGATTACAGCAAAAAAGATTGAGGCACAAAAGATGATGATTGAGGGTGCTAACATGCTCATAAAATCAAGTAAGGAGGCAATTGAAAAATACATAGCTAACTTAGAGAGTAAGGGTGAGGACATGAGTTTGAAAGAAGCCCGAGATTTAATGTGGACAGGTTTCAAGATGATTTCCTACTTTATGGACAAGGTTGATAATGACCCTCACTACGACAATGGTGTAACCGATGCTGACAAATATGAAACTCTGCGTTGGATGAAAGCATATTTTGGGCTATATCACTCACTGACAGATGAAGAAAAAAAGCAAGTCGGCAACGACACTTCTAATATATTAGAAGTGCAAGCCCAAGTTTGATACTATAATTTTATATGGCGGAAGATTTTTTCAAAGATAATAGGTTTGATTTCGGTGCTAATCCTGAAAAAGATAAGGAATTGTTATATGTGCCTATGGGGTTTGCTGAAGCTACTCGTGCAACTGACCCCAAACCTAAGATAGGAACAGCATCGCTTGCTAGTTGTGCTGGCATTGGACTCTATGACCCAGATCGCAAGGTAGGTGGTGTGGCTCATGTATTTTTTAACGAAAAGACTACCCATACATGGACTGATTACAAGCATGATAGCCAAGGTAGAGCCATACCAAGCACAGGGCGAATGCATCATCAAACGGTAGATGATCCCTATTGGTTCAGGCAGTTTGAAACAATGATGAATGAGTTGGCTTAGAAAGACCACTGAAAAGGGTGGTAAAAATTATGAGTTTCATGGAGTTAATGTTTTACAAGGTGCAAGAACTGCTCAGCAAAATGAAAAATTAGCTGCATTCGCTCAGGAAGTTGTTAAAAAGTTGCAAGACTCAGGCATTATTGTAGGTGAACCCAATTGGCACATGTGGCAAGGGTTTGTGATAGATACAAGAACTGGATTGATCATTCCTGCTTAGTAGGTTGATATATAACTTTCCCCCTTTTTGATAATTGAGGTGCGACATTTGGTGCAGATTTTGATAAAATAAGGTCACAATTTAATTGCCTAAACCCACTAATTTAGTGGGCATGGCATCAAAACCGATCAAGGGCTGGAAGCCTCTCGTAAGAGCATCCTTGATCGGTTATCGGGCGAAAGCTCGGTAGGTGACGAAAGTCATCGCTTGCGGGGGGCTTTTTGTATCTCCCCTTAAAGCACAAACAGACCAAGGATATGAATAGCTTTTATTACAAAGGGGGTGATACAGCATGAAGAAACTCCTTAAATGGGGTCTTGTCGGCTTTGTGGTGCTTGTTGTCCTAGGAACCATTGGGCAGGCACTAACACCAGACGATCAAGTATCAAATAACCAAGAACAGCAAACTCAGGCTCCTAGCCCCACCAGAGAGCCTACAACTCAAGTTTTGTCACTAAGTCATAGTGATTTACTTAAAATTGCCAAGGACAGTCCAAATAGCGTCATTGGGAAAACTTATGACACGACCTTATATCTTGAGCAAGCACCCACAAGCACTCAGGCCGAGTTTATGACCCAACCTGATGACAATAGCATGGATACAATCCTTGTTCTATGTAACATGAGGGCAGATGATCTGGCTAAACTTGATGGTGCCTCTGCTCAAAAGAGGAACTACAAACCATATGACCTATCAGTGAGTTTCACTAAATACAATAGCCAAGTAGGTTTGTATTACGAGGCTCAATGTGCCATGGCTAATAGATAGCAATGGTGTGGGATATTTTGATACAATTAGCTCAACTTTTGGTTGATACAGCCAGCCAGTTGAAATAGAATTAAACTAAATCGCCCCTTGGCTGTATCAAGTGGGCGATTTTTATTGGTATGGAATACGAAGAAGTTGATTATACAAAGCTAAGGTATGTCTTGTATGCCCGCAAGTCCACTGATGACCCTAAGAGGCAGATACGATCTATCCCAGATCAGATAACAGAGTGTTTAGACTTGGCTGATAGACTGAACCTGAATGTTGTTAATAGACATAGTCCACTCAAAGAGAAAAGATCAGCTAAGACTCCTAATAAGAGGTCAGTATTTACACAACTACTCCAAGACTTACGAAAGGGCAAATATGATGGGATATTGGCATGGAACCCAGATAGGTTAGGCAAGGAACATGTTAGAGGCGGGGTTGTTAATAGACATGGCTGACAATGGCATTATTAAGGACTTCAAGTTTGTCACCCATGTCTATTCCACCAGATGCTAATGGAAAAATGCTTTTGGGTATGGCCTTTGTATTATCTAAGCAATACTCGGATAAGCTATCCCAAGATGTCATCAGAGGCGTTAGAAGCCACTTTGAGGAGGGTAGATCGCCTGTTCCTCCTAAGTATGGATACTATCGGGATAAAGAGGGTGTGTATAGGCCAGACAGCAAAAATCATGAATTGATTTGCGAAGCATGGCGAATGAGAAAAGATGGTGACTCAGTGCTTACCATTAGTTCTTACCTCAATGAGCATGGCTTTTATAGGAAGATTAAGAGAACAGGTGAAAAGACTTATATGACACCTCAAAAGGTCAGTGAAATGTTTAGGGACAGCTTTTATTATGGTGTCCTTGTGCAAGCTAATCAGACAGTTGATCTACGAGAATTATATGAGTTTGTGCCAGCCACCTCAGAAGCAGATTTCATGGCTATACAGGAGCTATCATATAGGCGTATAAAACCCTCTAAGCCTCACAGAATGACCTTTTACCCATTCAGGCTTATGGTGTTATGTTCATTCTGTAATCAGTCCATGAGGGTTGCACCCTCTACCAGTCATACTAAAAGTAAGCGGTATTTGTATTTCAGATGTGACACAAAGGGTTGTGAGCGGAAAAAGAAGTCAATCAGGGCAAGGGTTATCCTTGACTTTATATATGATTTTCTCAAAGATGGCCTGAACTTTACTGAAAAAGAATATCAGCAATACCTAGATGGCATGAAATACTTATCAGATGACCACAAGATTAAAATTAGGGGTGAGTTGAATACAAAGCGAGGGTTGGTTAAACGAAGAAGGCAGGAAATCAAGGAACTATCTATCAACGTAGCTAAGCTTGATCCAGCTATGAAGGTATATAAGACTATTCTTAATCAGAACTCAGAAAAGATTACAGAGCTAGAGAATGAAGTAACAGAGTTTGAGGCTGACACAGCTAAACTTAATGAACAATTAGAGAAGTCAGAAGGAGAAGCATTATCAGTTGAGGAGTTTGCGAACCTTTCAAAAAATGCCGACAGTATCGTCCAAAATGCTGATGCGGGTAGGTAAAGATATGATTTGTCGTCAAATCTTTGCGAACTTTATTGTTGATGAAGAAAAAGTGGCGTCATATCGGCTCAAAGAGCCATTTGATACACTTATGAAACAGCGTAAAATCCTGTTTAGTCGGGATGGGCGGACTTGAACCGCCGGCCTTACGGTCCCGAACCGTACGTTCTAGCCAACTGAACTACATCCCGTTTTTTTATATTTTAGAGCCGAACATGTTAAAATACAAATATAACGTGTTAGGCCGCTGGTAAAAATTGTATCCTAGTATTTTTGTGAATTTTTTAAAACTGCTGTTTGATTAAGCCGAGGTAGCTCAATTGGATAGAGCAGTCCCGTCCTAAGGGAAAGGTTGGGAGTTCGACTCTCCCCCTTGGCGCTGTTTTTTAAACAATAATCAAAAAAAATTATCTGCCAAAATTAGATTTTTTATGCGTCAATTAACTCCGCAGCAGATTCGCTTTTTAACCATAAGAACCATTGCCAATTTTCTGATTTTGGGTTCTTTATTTACCGCTTTTTTGATTTTTGGGCCATTTTTGAAAAACGAGCTGGTTTATCGCTTTGAAAAATGGCAAGGCATAAAATATCAAGTAGTAGATGACCAAAAGTTAACAGCTGTGACTGATCAGGAAACTAAAAGCGCTTCCTTTAGTGATATTGCGGTAAAAAATACTCAAGTAAGAAGTTTAACTCCGGTTGATGCTGATTTTGGCATTGTTATTCCCAAAATTGCCGCCAATAGCAAAGTTATTGCCAATGTTAATGCGGCTGATTACCAAACATATATGGAGGCTTTAAAAATAGGAGTGGCTCATGCGTTGGGAACAAGTTTGCCGGGAGAGGGAGGTAATATCTATCTTTTTGCCCATTCCACTGATAATATCTGGAATGTGGGTCGGTATAATGCCATTTTTTATCTTTTGAAGGAACTGGAAAAAGGTGATGAGATTAATCTTTTTTATCAGGGAGTGAGGTACATCTATTTTGTGGAAAGTAAAGAAATCGTTGAACCTTCAGCGATTGATTTCTTGCTAAAACCTTCCTTTGAGGAAAAATTAACTTTACAGACCTGCTGGCCGCCGGGTACCACTTTAAAACGTTTAATTGTTATTGCCAAACCCCAAAAATAATATTTTTTTATCTGATATTAACCGCATAAAAATTAGGTTTGGTTTCTGGCTGCGGGTTAAGAGTGGTTAAAATAACAATTCGGCTGCCATTAGGCCAAGGTACCGCTAAATTGCCGATAAACGGCCCGGCGTATAAAGTTACTTTATTGGTGGCATCATAATCCATAATTGAGATTTTACCTTCTTCAATCACTAAAAGATGAGATGAGGTGGGAAACCATTGGATAGGCAAGGCGGTATTGTCGGTAATAAAGAAATTTTTATCCTCTTTAAGATCATACACATAAATTCGGCCTTTTTTAATTTCTCTTTCCTCTTTAGTTGGATTGGCGCCGATTAAAGGAGGATTAATAATAGAGGGAATGGCGGCTGAAGCAGTGGCTTCATATAAAATTTTGGTTTCATCAGGCGACCAAGCAATGGTTTTAGTGTTAGCTTGAAAAAGAACAGCTAAATCTTTTTTTAAAGCAGAATATCTTTCTTTTTCCAGTGTTTCTTTGGTTCTTTGCCATTCTGCTTGAATGGTTGTTAAAAGCGAGGTAACCTCCAGCGGGTTATTATTAAAAGTATTGGCATCAAGCAGGAAATAACGGTTATTTACTTGAGCGATGATTTGTTTACTGTTTGGATCCCAAGTGTAAGTGGCGTTTTCAAAAGAAAGATGGGGTGAGTTGGCGGCAATTTGACGGGCATTTCGGTTAGCGGCCAATGGTCGATCGTTAAGCTCTAAAATAAAAACACCGCTACCGTTTGAATTTTTTTGATCTGAATTATTATTTTTTGATACATTAAATACGATTTTGTTATTGTCAGGTGAAACTTGCGGATTGCTTGCGCCGGTGATGGTTAAAGGTGAAAGCGAAGGATTGATTGGAAAAAGAACAGCATCGGTTTTAGCCACCACTTCGCCTTGAATTCGTATTCTTTTCTCCCAAGGCGAGTAGCCTTCTTTTTCCAGCCTAATGGTGTACCAGCCCGGTTCAAGCGTTAAGGTGGTGTTGGTGGCTGAAGTAAATTTGCCGTTGATAAAAATACTGGCACCATTAGGTTGAGAATTGGCCACCAAAAGGCCTTTGGGTAAGATACTTTTTTGCTGAAGATCAAGCCGGTAGCCTCGGCCATAAAGGATAATCGCTGCTGACACCAGACCAATGCCGGCTAAAATTAGCAAAGGTTTAATCAATTTCTTCATCTCGTTGTAATTATACAATGCTCAATGCTAAAATAACAGCAAAATCCTAAAAATCTTTATTAAATTTTATGTTCTTTAAGCGTATTGGTATTGATCTTGGTACGGCTAATTCTTTGGTTTATGTGGCTGGTGTTGGTGTGGTTTTAAACGAACCAACAGTGGTGGCGGTTACTGCTGATGAGCGAAGGGTAGTAGCAGTGGGCAATGAAGCCAAAGAAATGCTTGGTCGCACTCCGGGTAATTTAATTGCCACCCGACCGATGCGGGACGGGGTAATTGCTGATTATCAGATTACAGAAGCCATGCTTAGCTATTTTATTAACAAAGTGGCTGGTGTTAATCGGCTTTTTAAGCCAGAGGTGATGGTTTGCATTTCAGCCGGCTGTACGCAAGTGGAAAGACGGGCAGTCATGGACGCCACCCTGGCAGCGGGCGCGCGCAATGTGTATTTAATTGAGGAGCCGCTGGCAGCCGCTATTGGAGCCAAAATTCCTATTGCTGCTGCTTCAGGCAATATGATTGTTGAATCGGGTGGGGGATCAACTGAAGCGGCGATTATTTCGCTAGGAGGCGTGGTGGCTCACCGAAGTGTTCGGGTGGCTGGCAATAAAATTGACGAAACAATCGCTTCTTATGTCCGCAAAAAATTCAATTTAATTATTGGTGAGCAGACAGCTGAACAGATTAAAATTAAAATCGGTTGCGCCACCAAATTAACCAAAGAAGAAGTTATGGAGGTTAGAGGTAGAGATCTTTACACTGGTTTACCGCGCATGATTGAACTATCCTCCACTCAAGTTAACGAGGCTATTCAGGCGCCTTTGACCTTGATGGTGCAGGCGGTTAAAAGCGCTTTAGAAGCAACACCGCCGGAATTGGCTTCGGATATTATTGATAAGGGCATTGTTCTTTCAGGCGGCACTTCACTCCTGCGCAACTTGGATAAACTGCTTACCCGGGAGATTGGAGTGGTTTGTCATGTGGCCGAAGACCCTTTGCTTTGCGTGGTGCGGGGAACAGGTGTAGCTTTGGAAAATCTTGAACTTTACAAAAAAAGCATCAGTCGTTTTTAAGCTAAAAACAAGAAATTTAAAAGCCGTGTTTTAAAATCTGACTTTTATTAAATCCTATAGTATTATAAAAAATACAAAAAAACGAAAAATTTTTAAAAAAATAGACTAAAAACCAGAAATTAATACTAATCCTAGAGTATAAAGAATAAAAAAGCTAAATTAATTTAATTTAAAAAGGTAAAAAATAATCAATAGATTGATAAATAAACCTAAAATAGAAAAACAAAAATTGTTCAATTATTTAAAATCAGATCGATTAAAAATAAAAAGTAGTACCCTATAGAATAAAAATTCTATGGCTAATTATGTTAAAATTCTTGGTTTAAAAATTACCACACAGTCAGAGGAGAATATCCTAGAGAAAATCAAAAAATACATTAAAAGAACAAAGGTTGCTTTTTTGGGTAAAGAAAAAAAAGGCGAAAAGCCGTTGATTATTTTTACTCCCAATCCGGAAATTATTGTTTATGGCCAAAAACACCCTTTTTTTAAAAAGATTGTTAATAAGGCCTCAATTAATCTTCCTGATGGTCAAGGCGTGATATGGGCGGCCAAAATTCTTGGTCATCCCATAGGCAAAAGAATTACAGGTGCTGATTTGATGGAAAAGCTGGTGAAATTAGCCCAAAAAGAACAGATAACCATCGGACTTATAGGCGGCTTTGGCAATTTAGCAGTCTCGGCTTTTGAGTGCTTAAAGAAAAGATGGCCTGGTTTAAAAGGTTGGGCGCAAGCCGGACCAGCAATTAAAGTTAATTCAGAAACAGTCAAGGTTAAATCTAGGCAATGGCTGGATTATCAGGGTTGGGATATTAAACGGTTTATTCAGCAGGTAAAAAAGCGAAAAACCGCTATTCTTTTTGTTGGTTTTGGCTATCCTAAACAAGAGCTTTTTATCAATGAAATTGCGCCAAAGCTGGAAAATATCGTTTTGCTGGCGGTTGGCGGCACTTTCTCTTATTTAAACGGTAGTTTAAAAAGAGCGCCTTACTTTCTTCGGCAGGCAGGTTTTGAGTGGTTTTATCGGCTTTGGCAAGAACCAAAAAGATTAGGCCGACAGCTGGCTTTATGGCAGTTTGTTTTTTTTGTTTTTCTTGAGTTTTGCCAAAAAAAGTGGCGCATGTTTCCAAAATAACGGTATTTGTTTGTTAGGTTAAAATAAATTGTTTTGCTTAGTTTAATGGTGATTGTTTATACCTTCTATGAGTATGTTTTTTATTAATTTAAGCGGGCCGCCTTTTACCCCAAAAATTTCCGCTTGAGAAATATCTTCATCCTGAGCCACCACCCTAAGCACTGCTGTTTCTAAAGGTGTAAGCTGATAAGTTTTTCTTTGACCATCAGGAGAAGTTTGAGGAGGAAATAGAACCTGACTAACCAGCCCTGTTGTCAGTAAAGGAGCAAACCACGCAAGCCACCAAGAATGAGGAAAAGGTTGCTCTGGATTAAAGAAAACAGCGGTAAGATCTTGAGAAGTGGCTACACCAGCTAAAGATTCAGCTGTTCTTCTTAATCTTTGATTGTCAGCGGCTGTTCGTCCTAAGCGCGGTTGGTCTAATAAGCTTTGACCAAATTCTCTTGTGTGGGTAAGTACGATGTTAAGTAAAGGATCTTCATAATAAGAGGGATGATAAGATCGATTTAGTCTAGCGGTGAGCCAGAAAAGATTAAAATTGTCATGCCATGGTTGGTAATTAGGGTTATTTAGTACGGTATTTAGAAATTCAACTCTTAAACCGCTGGTTAGGTCGGTTGCGGTTTGTCTAATCGCTGTAGGATCAAGTTTGGTATATCTAGGAATTACGTCAGTACAAAATTCAGCTTGGAAAGATGAAGATTGGCCGTACCAACCTGCTAGTAAAGCTATTTGTAAAATTTGCCGGCGCGGATGAAAAGGTAAAAAATTTTTTTTTAGTAACTCTCGTGCCCAGTATTGTTGAGCGGCTCTTTCCAGGGTATTGGTTGCCGCAGAACCACCAGCGGGAGACTCCATTACTCGGCGAACAGCACCAGCAAGGGTAGAGGGGGTTAAACCGGGAAGAGAAAATTCTTGGCAGACTTGCTCATAAGTGGGGATATTTGGTTGCGCCATTATTCTACCAAGCACTAATAGAAAATTAGCTAGAGAATAGTGAAGTTGCTGACGATACAAGTCTGCTTGTTGTTGTAAAGTATTTACAACTTGTTCTCTTGAAAAAGGTTTACCTCTAGGCATATAATTTCAACCCTTAGGGTTGTTTAAGTTTAAACCTTTATAATT
>FWPU01008078.1_pt1 | contig 10591 bp, 6 predicted proteins | sample 2228361 | NCBI WGS metagenome assembly FWPU01 (sample SAMEA103939777, study PRJEB20133) | metagenome | reverse complement strand
AACCTGCCGGGGTTGTACGGGGCGTATTACGTGGCGGAGTTGTTGCATGCTTTGACCCACGATTACGACCCCAACCCGCCCTTGTTCGATTTGGCCGTGGAGACCGTCTCGGCGCTCCAGAACAAACCTCGGCCGGCGTGGCGCGTCGCGCGTTTCGAGTGGCAACTCCTGGATTTGCTTGGGCATGGTCCCAGCTTGGACGTGTGCGTGGGATGCGGCGAACCGCTGGCGGAAGGGGATCCGGGGCGACTGTACTTCGGGATCTACGACGGCGGCGGCGTTTGCCGGCGCTGTCGCCCCGGTCGGCGCAATGTGGTGACGTTGCGGGCGGAGACTTGGCAGGCGATCCGTGCGTTGGCCTCGCATGAAGGGGAGGCCGGCGAGGGCGGAGAGATACCGCCGCCGGTCCGGGGGGAACTGCGAGGCGTGTTGAATCAGTTGATCTGTCACTTGTTGGGCCAAAGGCCGCGGATGCATGAATACCTGGCGATGCTCCCTTGGTAGTCGCAGATGGTCCGGCACGCCCGGTTGCCGCGCCCGGCTCTCGATCGTGTTGAGCGGGTTGGCCTGTGTTGTGGTGCCGGTCCTGGCGGGTTGCCGCAGCATGTTGGAGCTGCCCGCCTCCGCCCGCGATGCCGGCTACCAAGCCGCCGCGCCGGATGACGAGGGAGGCTGGCTGTTTCGCCGGCTGACCGGCCAAAAACCCTCGGCCGAAGAAACGGCGCCGCGCACCGAGACGGCGGCGGCCGGGGCCGGCCGACGTGCCGACCCGGTTCCGGCGGATGCGCAAGCCGCCTCGGCGGTGAATGCCCCGCCACCGATCCCGGCGGACGAAGACGCCCTGGTCCTCTCCACCAGCGACGTGTCCGTCGAAAAGGAGGAAAAGTGGGGCCTGCTCGATCTGCCCGAGCGGCTCGTCGGACTGTTCAAGCCGAAGCGCGACGAGTCCCTGGCCCGGCGGCTATACCAAGAGGGTGTTGAGGCCTACCGGGAAAAGGATTACGTCACGGCGGCGGCGCGATTCAAAAAGGCGGCCGCCCACTGGCCCGACTCTCCCTTGGAGGAAGACGCCCTTTTCTACCTGGGGGAATCGTACTATTTCCTCGACCGCTACGCGAAGGCCAACGAGGCCTACGACGGATTGCTCAAAAAATACGAATTCACGCGGTACTTGGATACGGCGGTGCGGCGGCAGTTCGCCATCGGCCGGTATTGGGAGCAGGTGGAGGCCGCGCGGCCGTCGTTCCTCGGGCTGGTCCAGTTCAGCGATCCCACCCGGCCCAAGTTCGACACCTGGGGCCGGGCCCTGAAGGCCTACCAAAGCGTCCGGCTGTACGATCCCACCGGCCCCTTGGCCGACGACAGCCTGCTGGCCACGGGCAACGCCTATTTCCTCAAGGGTCGCTACGAGGAAGCCGCTTTCAACTACGACCTCATCCGCAAGGACTATCCGCGGAGCGAATACGTCATTCCCGCCTCGCTTCTAGGGATCAAGTCCTACACCCTGACCTATCAGGGACCGACCTACGACGGCACGCCCTTGGAAAAGGCCGAGGAAATCTCCGACGAAATCCTCGCGCTCTATTCCACGGAGTTGGGCGACGATCGCATCAAATTGATCGAGGAGAAGAACCGTATCTACGAAGAAAAGGCGATGCGGGACTATGCGATCGGTCAGTATTACGATGCCCGCAAATACTACGGCGCGGCCCGCTACTATTACCGTTTAGTCCTGAAGGATTTCCCCGACAGCAAGGCGGCGGTCATGGCGGCGCAGCGGATCCGCCGCATCGACGGGCTGCCGGATAAGCCCCCCGATCGCTTTCCGTGGCTGACGCGATGGTTCCAGTCCAAAGACGATTGACGGGAGCGGCGATGAGCGACGGCGCGAGACACAAGGCAGGCCGGCGGAAGCCGTTCCCGCCGCGGACCGCCGCGACCGCCGGCGCCCCGGCCCGCGGCCTCTTCGTCGTCGCGGCCGTGTGGTTGCCGTTCGCAGCCGGTTGCGCGGGCTACTTCGTGGGCAATGCCACCCTCTTCCGCCCGGATATCCAAACCATCTACGTGCCCATGTTCCAGTCGGCCAGTTTCCGGCCCGGCCTGGGCGAGCGGCTGACCGAGGCCGTCGTCAAGGAAATCGAACTCCGAACCCCGTACAAGGTCGTCGGCTCACTGGAGAAGGCCGACAGCATCTTATCCGGTCGCATCGTCAGCGAGACCAAGCGGACGGTCGTGGAGAACCGCTACGACGATCCCCGAGAGACCGCGGTGCAGCTTCAGGTGGAAGTCCAGTGGGTTGACCGGCGGGGCCGGGAATTGACGCCCATGCAATCCGTCCCCCTACCGCCCGAGATGGCCCGCATCGCCGCCGAGGCCACGCTCGTGCCCGAGGTCGGGCAGTCCGTAGCCACCGCTCATCAAACCGCCGTCGAGCAACTGGCGCGGCAGATCGTGGGCATGCTGGAAACGCCTTGGTAGCCGCCCTCGGCCCCGCTTTCGACATTCCGGCGGAATAGCCGCGGCAAAGGCGCGCCGGGCGGAACACCGACGAAGCTAGGCGAGCAAGATATGATGGCCGAATCTCACTGGCACATTCGCGGTGGTGTGTTGAGCTGGGGCGATCATCCTCTATTGATGGGCATCGTCAACGTTACGCCCGACAGTTTCTCCGACGGCGGCCGATTCCTCCACCCGCAAGCCGCGATCGACCATGCTTTGCGGTTGGTCGAAGAGGGAGCGGACATCCTGGACATCGGCGGCGAAAGCACGCGGCCCGGCGCGGAACCGGTGACCACGGCCGAAGAACTCCGCCGCGTCCTCCCCGTAGTCGAGGCCCTGGCCGATCGCGTCTCCACGCCGATCTCCATCGACACGACCAAGGCCGCGGTCGCCAGTGCCGCCCTCCAGGCCGGAGCCGCCATCGTGAATGATGTGTCGGGTTTGGGCGCCGACCCCGAGATGCCGGCCGCGGTTCGCGAGCATCGGGCGGGGCTGTGCCTGATGCACATGCGCGGCAACCCGCGAACCATGCAAGCGCTCGCCGAATACCAAGATGTGGTCGCGGAAGTCCTGGCCGAACTCCGCCTCCGCCTGGAGGCCGCCATGGCGGCGGGAATCGCCCCCGAAGCCGTGGTCCTCGATCCCGGGCTGGGCTTTGCCAAGACGCCCGAGCACAATTGGCGCTTGGTCGCCCAAATCCGCCGCTTTCATGAGCTGGGCCGTCCGATCCTGGTGGGCCATTCGCGAAAACGCTTTCTTCGCGAGATGGTGGGCGACCATCCGGCTGCGATCCGCCGTGCCACCGCCGGCCTGGCGATGATGCTGGCCGCCGCCGGCGTGCAAATCCTCCGCGTTCACGACGTCGGCCTCGTTCGCCGTACCCTTGCCGTTGCGGCGGTGTGAATCCGAACGATCCGCATTTCTTTTCGGGCCGCCGGCGCCGAGGCATCGGCACAACCTGCCGGTGCGCGACGGCGATGGTGCGTGGCGATGCGGAATTGTGGGCAGCGCCGTAGACACCTCCAGCTCACGCTGGAGGCTCCAAGAAATCGCAATCGAACGCGCAGCCCAATTCGCAATCGAATACGCTTCCCGCGCATTTCGCCTTTGGAGAGCCACGCCCTGTCGTGATCGCAATTATGGAGCGCCACGCGATGGTGTGGTTCCAATTATGGAGGGCCATGCTTTGTCGTGGCCGGGAAATGCAATGAAACGGGGAAGCACGATGGGGCGTCCACCGGCACGTCATCGGACGCGAAGGAGCGCGTCCCTCCAGGGAACCTCGCCGTTCCGGTCGCCTTGCTGAGAGGTATGCACGGGACAGGACTATAGCCGGGCGGATTCTGAATTCCAGGTTTCCGCAAATTGACAGGCGAGGCGGCTTCTATTAAGATGAATGGTTTATAAAAAGTGATCGCGATTAGACGAGAGGGCGACGGGTTTTAGCATCTTGATTGATACTAAAATCCGCGCAAGGACTTTTGCAATTGTTTTTATGGCTATTTGTTTTCGCAGCGAGGGCTGTGAATATTAGAGTGTTCCGCTTTTGGGAGGAGTCTCGATGGGTCGAAAGGTGGGTTCAGTTTCCGGGCGATGCAGGAGCCGGTCGGCGTTCACGTTGGTGGAGCTGCTTGTCGTCATCGCCATCATCGGTATTTTGATCGCCTTACTTCTGCCGGCCGTGCAAGCGGCTCGGGAAGCCGCTCGAAGGAGCCAATGCACCAATAATTTGAAGCAATTGGCTCTGGCGATGCAAAATTATCATGACGTCTATAACGGTTTTCCGGCGCGGCAGGCAGGCTCCGGCGACGCGAACAGCAACAGCGGTATTACTCATCGCGGGCGTTTGAGCGGCTGGGCCGCCTTGACGCCGTATTTCGAGCAGAAGGCGTTGAATGACCAGATTTATGCGACGCCGCAACAGGCGCCCTGGAATGGTACCACCTGGTATAACACGCAGTTACCGGCGCTGAATTGCCCCAGTGATACCAATACCGTGCCGCCGACCGGTACCGCCCGCGGTACGCTGAATTACTGCATGAACGGGGGCGACTCTCCCATCGACAGCTTTAATGCGCCGCCCACCAGCACCATGGTCCGAGGCGTCTTTCACGTATTTCGCTGGACCAACATGGCGGAAATCACGGACGGGACCAGCAATACGGCCCTCCTTTCCGAACGCCTCAAGCCGCGCTCGCAGAATGCGTTGGGTAACGTCGTCGGCTTGAGCCTGGGGACGAATCCTCTCACGTGCCGTGCGGCGTACGACGCGGGCCAAAGACGTTACGTCTCGGGGAGCTTTACGACCGACACCGCACCGGGATTTCGTTGGGCCGACGGCGCCGCCTGGTTTGCCGGTTTCACTACGATTCTGCCCCCGAATTCGGCCTCTTGCGCCAATGCCGCCAGCCACTGGGAACGGGGAATCTACACCCCCAGCAGTTGGCATCCCGGCGGTGTGAACGTCGCCTTGGCCGACGGTTCCGTGCGGTTCATTTCGGAAACGGTGGATACCGGGGATCTGAACGTCGATTTCCCGGGAGCCAACGGCGGCGGTATGAGCCCCTATGGTGTTTGGGGGGCTTTGGGCACCAAGAGCGGCGGAGAGGTGTCCACCTCGCCGTGACGTCTCGCTCCCGGCCGATGGATGCCGGTTCGGCGGCCGCAAGATCTTCGTGGAATCACGACCCGGGGTGTCTGCCATGCCCATGGCGGCCGTCCCGGGTTTTTCTGTTTGATTAGCGCCTTCGGGGTGTCGATTCATTTCGTTCGGGGGCTGTTGGGTGCGTGCAACCTCGCGTGATGCAGGCCGTGACTCCGCCGTCCGGGCACGGAAATCGCCGGCTGCGGATTTGATTCGCCCTCGCCCGCGAACGCCCTGCCGTGGTTTCGCCCGCGACGGAGTGCGGCTGTCCGAGACGCCGTTGGTCGAGCGGTCCTGCCGCCGTGCCGCGGATATTTCGCCCGCAGAACCTTTTTTCGCAGGGAAGTACGCGGCTGCCTGTTCGCTCGGACGGAAAGGTCCGGCGGGGGTCGCCTGTTTTCCGGCCCTATCCCAGGCCGCAACGTTGCCGCGGCGCCGGTACGTCGCCACCGGCACCGGTCCCGCTCACTCGGATACCAACAATCGGGTGGTTTCGGTTATACTCTCGTAGAGTGCGTGTTGGGCCGTCGGTTCGCAACGTCTTTGCCGAAAGATCGTCTTGCCGGCCGAGGTGCGGCTGCGTCGTTTCCCATCAGGCCGATCCGGCGCGTCCGGTTACATTTCGAGGCTTTCCCGAATTCCTATGGCTACCACGGAAGTCACCATTTCGTTGCGGCAGTTGAGCTGGGGGTTGCACGTCTCCGCCGAGCAGGTCCAAGCGGTCGTGGAATTGCTGGACGCGGGGAACACCATTCCCTTCATCACGCGCTATCGCAAAGATCAAACGGGCGGGCTGGATGAAGAGAAAGTCTGGGCCATCGCCGAAAGGCTGGCCAAGCAGCGGCAACTGGCGGAGCGCAAGCAGACCATCCTTCGCTCGATCGAGTCGCAGAACAAACTGACGCCGGCTTTGGCCAAGCAAATCCTGGGTGCGCGGACGCTCAAGCGTCTGGAAGACCTCTACCTGCCCTTCAAGCCCAAGAAGCAGACGTTGGCGACCGCGGCCCGGGAACGCGGTCTCGATCATCTGGCCGAAGAGATCATCAACCGAGACCCCATCGCGGCGGACCTGGATCGACGGGCGGCCGACTATGTCAACCCGGATAAGCAGGTCACTTCCGGCGCGGACGCCTTATTGGGCGCGGGACACATATTGGCCGAGATGTTCAGCGAAAACGCCGAACTCCGCCAGCGGCTGCGGGATATCCTGATGCAGACGGGCAAGATAAGCACGTCGCTGACGGAAGATGCGGCGAAGTCGTTGGCGTCTCCCCCCGCCGCGCCCACGGCTGCGGCGCCGACCGAACCGGTCGCAGCTCCGCAAACGGTGCCGGCCGCCGCGGAGACTTCGACCGAGGAACCGGCCGGCCAAGCCGCTGGGACTTCCGAGGCGGGCGATCCGGCGTCTCCTGCCGCCTCGGAGGGATCGACTTCGCCCGACGAGGGCGGCGAACCGGGCGAAGAGACGGCGATCGAAAACGCCCCTGAAGATCTCGCGCCGAGCGGCGACCCTTCCCGGGAATCGGAGCCGGAGTCGTCGCCGACGGCAAAGCCGGCCGGCCAAGCGGTCACGGCGGAGAACGCCCAGGTCGAGCCGACTGCGGCGCCCTCGGCGGCTCCCCCGACTCGGCCCACAGTCCCGCTCAAACCGGCGCAATCGGCCAAGGAGGAAGAGCGGCGTAAGAAGCGGGAGCGGTTTCTGCGATTGTTCTCCGACTATGCCCGCTTTTCCGAAAGCGTGCGAACCATCCCGCCGCACCGAATTCTGGCCATCAATCGGGGGGAACGGGAAAAGGTCTTGCGGGTCCGGCTGGAAGCCGATCTGGAGTCGCTGCAAAAGGCCGCGGAAGAGATGTGCGTCCCTGCCGATCATCCCCACGCGGAATTCCTCCGCGGTTGCGTGAAGGCGGCCCTGACGCGGTTGATTCTGCCGGCCTTGGAGCGCGAGATTCGCCGCGAGCTGAACGAAAAGGCCGAAAAGCACGCGGTGCAGGTCTTCGCCCGCAACCTGAGGCGATTACTCCTCCAGCCGCCGGTGCGCAATCATACGGTGCTGGCCATCGACCCGGGACTTCGCCAGGGTTGCAAATTCGCGGTGTTGGACCCCTACGGCAAAGTGCTGGACCACGGGGTGGTCTCGATCATCGGGTCGAGCGATCGGATCGAGAGCGGCAAGCAGCGCGTGCTCGAAATCGTGCAGAAGCACGGCGTGACGCTGATCGCGTTGGGCAACGGAACGGGCTGCCGCGAGACGGAGGAATTCTTGGGCCGGCTGATGCAGAACGAGTGGAAGGAAGGCGGGCCGGCCTACGTGATCGTGAACGAAGCCGGTGCCAGCGTCTATTCCGTCAGCCAGATCGGACGCGAGGAATTGCCCGAGTACGACGCCGCCATCCGCGGTGCAATCTGCATCGGGCGACGGCTCCTCGATCCGCTCAGCGAGTTGGTGAAGATCGAACCCTCCGCCTTGGGCGTGGGATTGTACCAGCACGACCTCAAGCAAAAGCATCTGGAACAGTCGCTGGATCAGGTCGTGCAATCGTGCGTGAGCTTCGTGGGCGTGGACGTCAACACGGGCAGTCCGGCCCTTCTGACCTACGTGTCCGGTCTCAATCAGCTCACCGCGCGGAGGATTTACGAGTACCGCCGCGAGCACGGGCCGTTCCGCAATCGGGAGCAACTGAAAGAGGTCCCCGGCGTCGGAGAGGCCACGTTCGTTCAGGCGGCAGGCTTTCTGAAGATCACCGGGGGAGACAATCCTCTGGATGCTACGTGGATTCATCCTGAGAGTTACGAGCCGGCCCGGCGGGTGATGGAGAAGCTGGGCATCTCGCCCGAGCAATTGACACAGCCCGAGGTGCTGCAACCGCTAGGCGAGAAGATCGCCTCCTTGGATGTGCCGGCTTTGGCGCAGGAGTTGGGTTGCGGCCCGCTCTTGCTGCAAGACATTCTGCAACAATTGCAGCGGCCCGGCCGGGACCCCCGCGAGGATTTTCCGCCGCCCATCTTCAAGAAGGGCGTCTTGAAGATGGACGATCTGGAGCCGGGCATGGAACTGAACGGCATGGTCCTGAACGTGGTGGATTTCGGTGCCTTCGTGGACGTCGGGGTCAAGCAGCCGGGGTTGGTCCACCTCAGCCGCATGGCCGCCCGATTCGTCTCCGATCCGCACGAGGTCGTCGCCCCGGGCGATATTGTGCGGGTATGGGTGGTGGAGGTGGACAAGTCCCGCCGCCGCGTGTCGTTGAGCATGGTGCCGCCCGGTACGCCGGTACCGTCCCGATCGGACGGCCGCCCGCGCGGCGAACGCCGCGCCGCACGTTCCGAGGGCGTGCCGCCCGGCGGCCAGGGACGAGCGGCGCTGCGGCGAGCAGCGACCGGGGACGCGCCTGCGGGAAGATCGACGGAACGTCGCGGCGGAGGAAAGCCGGGCGGTGATCGTTCCGGAGAGCGGCGCGATCGGCAGCGTCCGACCCAGCGGCCCCCGCGCCGAGGGGATGCGCAGCAAGAGAAACGACCGGAAAGAGAAGATCGGCGGGCGACCCGCGGGGACGGTGCGGAGATTTCCCGGCCTGTCCGCCTGCCTCAGCGCCTTACGTCTTCCAAGGCGCCGCCGACACCCATCAGCGAGGAGGTGCTGGAAGGCAAACAGCCGATGCGGAGCTTCTCGGATTTGATGCAGTATTTTGCGGCCAAGGGCGCGGTGCGGCCGGAGTCGGGTGAACAGGGTGCAGGTCAGCCCCGCGGGCGCGGAAAGGATCATCCGCGAGACGGCAAGCCGGGCGGACGTGACGCCGCAGCGGCAGCCGAAAACCTCCGGGAGCGGGTTGCGGAGACCCCCACCGCGGAATCGCCGCAAGCATCCTCGGAGGCCGAGCAAGGAACTCCGGCGGAAAGGCCGAATCCTCCCACTTCGCCGCCCTTGTCCGCCGGGGATGGCTCCGCTACCGTTACTTTGGGGAATTCGGAGACGGACGCGATGCCGGGCTTCGGTGAGGACAAGCCGAATTCCTCCCTGTAGTTCCCGCCGCCTTTCATTCAGCCTTCGTCGAACTCGGAGCGTTTCTCTGGGGATTATGAACGATTTTGAACAACGACTGCAAAAGGCGATCGACCGCGGCAGGCGGATCGGGCGGCAGCGTGCCGAAGCCGAGGCGCGGGCCGCTTTGAGCGAAGCCGAACTCCGCGCCCTCCATACGCAATACCGACTGGAACTGTGCGACTATTTGGAGTCGTGCCTGAAAAAATTGCAGGGGCATCTGCCCGGGTTCCAATTCGAGACCGTGCTTTCGGATCGCGGGTGGGGGGCCGCCGTCAGTCGCGAGGACTTTCGCTCGCGTTACGGATCGACGTCGACCAATTTGTACAGCCGCTTAGAGTTGCTGATTCGTCCCCTAAGCCCGTATGCCGTCCTCGATCTGGCGGCCAAGGCGACGGTCCGCGACCGGGAATTGTTCAACCGCAACTTTTTCCAGCCGCTGGGCGAGGTGGACATCGAGACTTTCCGCGAGACCATCGATCGGTGGATCGTGGAGTTCGCCGAGGCCTACGCCGCAAGGACCGCCTGACGCGAGCATCCCGAATCGGATGCTCGCCGGCGCGGCAATCGGTCGGCGCGAAGGCTCCCTCGCGGTCGTTTGAAATCCATGCGGCGCCCCGACTCGCCGGCTCCGTCCGAGCAGCGCTGAGACATGACCGAAACGCATTCCACGGATATCGCGACCGTCGGCGCGCGGCCCCAAGCGGGCGGTCGGTCTCCGACCGCGGAAGCGTGGCGGCGATTGCGGCGGAACCGGGCCGCGATCGGTTCCCTCGCCTTTCTCCTGATTCTGGCCGCGGCGGCCGTTCTGACGCCGTTTTTCCCCCTCGCTCCGCCCCGGCTGGTGGATACCGAACGACAATTGCTGCCGCCTCGGGCACGGCCCCTGATGGAGCGGATGCTCTTGGGGACTTACGAAGCCGGCCCGAATCAGTCCTCGCGGCTGCAATCCCTCACGGCGGACGAAATCGAGGCCAAACTGCAAGAAGGCTTCGGCCGGTTGGGGCCTTTCAGTCGCTTCCTGCTCCGGGCGAGGATCGCCGTCTTCGGAGAGCTGTGTCTTGCGCCGCTGTGCGGTACCGATCGCTTGGGCAGAGATGTGCTGTCGCGGGTTTTCTGGGGTTCCCGCATCTCTTTGGCCGTGGGATTGGTCGCGACGTTGGTCTCCCTCGTCATCGGTGTCACATACGGCGCCGTGGCGGGCTTTGTCGGCGGCTGGATCGACGACTTGATGATGCGCATCGTCGATGTCCTCTATTCCGTACCCTTCATCTTCGTCGTGATCTTCCTGATCACGATCTTGAGCGCCGAATCGGTCAAGAACATGCTGGAGGATCGCTTCGGAATCACGCGGATCATGATCGATTCGACAACCCACTTGCTTTTTCTCCCCTCGTTCTGTTATCATT
>FWPU01013172.1_pt1 | contig 10592 bp, 7 predicted proteins | sample 2228361 | NCBI WGS metagenome assembly FWPU01 (sample SAMEA103939777, study PRJEB20133) | metagenome | reverse complement strand
GGGGGGAAGCCCCTTGTCCCTATGGCGGCCAGGAGGGACGAGTGGAACCACCCCCTGTGCTGGTCGGAACCCTCGAGGTAGAGATCGCAGGGGAGACCGAGGTTCTCCCTCGTCTCGAGGACCGCTGCCCATGAGACCCCTGAATCGAACCAGACATCGAGGATATCGGTCTCCTTCCTGAACGAACTTCCTCCGCATTTCGGGCAAAAACCGAAGTCGTCGGGAACGAAATGCGACACGTCCTTCTCGAACCAATCGCGGGTGGTCGCGTTGACGAGCACCTCGGCCGCGACGGTGAGCGCGGCCAGGCCGGCGATCAGCACCGCGGCGAAGCGGAACGCGCGAGACATGCGGCCATGGTACCCGGTCCATTCATTTGTGCTCAAAACGATTGTGCACGACCTGGCAGGCGAGCGTCCGCTGCTCGACGAGAAGACAGGCGCCTCGTAGTATGCCGCCCGCGATGAGGACGCTCTGGCCGATGGTGTTGCTCGCCGCCGGGTGCTTCTACCCGGCCGAGCGCGGGAAGCTGCTCGAGGCGAAGGTCGAGAAGCTCACCGCCGAGAACGAGGCGCTGCAGAGCCAGCTGCGCGAGCAGCAGCAGCGGCTCGTGGAGAAGATCGACGCGAAGATCCAGGAAGTGCAGAAGGCGCTCGAGGGGCTGGACAAGGCGGCCCGCCGGTCGGACGCGGACATCGGCGTGCAGCTTCAGAAGACCATCGAGGATCTGGCGCAGCTCCGCGGGCAGGTGGAGACGTACCTGCACAAGATCGGCTCGCTCGAGGAGGAGCTCGAGCGCATCGACGAGGAGTCGCAGAAGCGGCTCGCCGAGCTGAAGGGCGCCGACGCGCTCAAGGAGGCCGAGGCGAAGAAGAAGGCCGAGGAGCTCGAGCGCCCCAAGGACAAGAAGGAGTTTCTGGCCCTGGCCGAGTCGAAGGCCAGGCAGGATTTGGCGCTGGCCCGGCAGCTCTACGCCGAGTTCCTCAAGAAGTGGCCGAAGGACGAGCTCACCGGCGAGGCGCACTTCGGCCTGGGCGAGACGTTCTTCAAGGAAGACAAGTGCCGCGAGGCGCTGGGCGAGTACGGCCAGGTCATCCAGAAGTTCTCCAAGACGCGCTCGGCGCCCGACGCGTACCTGCGCTCGGCCGAGTGCTTCAAGCGGCTGAAGATGAACGACGAGTCGCGGCTGGCCCTCGAAGAGGTGGTGAAGCAGTACCCGAAGTCCGAGGCCGCCAAGACCGCGAAGTCGATGCTGGCCGAGCAGAGCAAGGGCAAGAAGAAGCCGCCCGCGAAGAAGGGGAGCCCGTGAAGGCGCTGGCCCTCTGCGCGGCGTTGCTCGGTGCGGCCGCTTCCGCACAGAAGCACCATCCTCTTCACGGGAGACAACGGGGGCGAGATCGCCACCTGTGGGTGAAAGCACTCTCCCGCCGGCGGTCTGGCCAGGCGCAAGACGGTCATCGCGCGCGAGCGGAGCGCCCAGCCGGTGCTGGTGCTGGACGCCGGCAACGCGCTGTTCAAGGCTCCGGGGATGACGGACGGCGACTCGAAGCGGCGCGCCGAGCTCATCGTCCGGGCGATGGGCGAGGTGGGCACGTTCGCCATGGCCGCGGGCGAGCGAGATCTCAACCTCGGCGTCGACTTCCTCCGCACCGCGGCGGAGAAGGCCAACGTGAAGGTGTTGTCGGCCAATCTCTCGGTCGCGGGCAAGCGCCCGTTCCCGGCGTCGGCGGTGGCCCAGGTCGGCGGCGCGAAGGTGGGCGTCATCGGCGCCATTCGACCCGGCGACTTCGGCCACGGTGTGACTGCGGGCCCGGTGGTGGCGTCGGTGGTGGAGGAGGCGAAGAAGCTCAAGGGCGTCGACGCGGTGGTGGTGCTCGCCGCGGTGCCGTACGCCGACGCGCTGCAGCTCGCCAACGAGGCGAAGGGCGCCATCGATCTCGTCATCAACTCGCACGAGGCGAAAGGCCCGACGCCGGCGCAGAAGAACGAGTGGACCTACGTCGTCTCGGGCGGCGAGCGCGGCCGCATGGTGGGCAAGCTGGTGTTGAACCTGGCCGGCAAGGGCCCGTTCCTCGACGAGTCCGAGCTCGAGCGCGAAAAGCAGCTCGCGGCGATGCTCGATCGGCAGATCTCCACGCTGGATCAGCGGCTGTCCGCGACGAAGGACCCGGCGGCGAAGCGGGATCTGGAGGCAGCTCGGGCGCAGATGCTCGCCAGCAAGAAGGAGCACGAGCAGGCCTCCACCCCTACGCGCCTCAAGGGAGCGCGCACGCTGAAGCTCGACTGGCTGTTTTTGGGGCCCGACGTGGCCGGTGATCGGGCGCTCGAGGCCGAGGTGCACAAGCTCGAGCCGCCCCGCGATGCGCACTGAGAGCGAGCGGCGGGCCGAGGCCGCTTGCCCTTTGCGTCGGTGACCTCTATAAGACGCGCTCCAACCTGGCCAGACCTCCGGGGGAGGCGCCCCGGGGCAAGGCGGGAGTCAGACATGAAGCCCGACATTCACCCCGTCTATCCGCCCGCTCGCATCATCTGCGCGTGCGGCAACATCATCGAGACGCGCTCGACGCGCGGCAGCTTCCACGTCGAGATCTGCTCGAATTGCCACCCCTTCTTCACCGGCAAGTACAAGCTGGTCGACACCGCGGGCCGCGTCGAGCGGTTCCGCAAGAAGTACGAGGCGGCCGGCAAGAAGGCCGAGGAGAAGAAGGCGGCCGAGAAGCCGACCAAGGCCAAGGCGTAGCCGCTCGAGCGCCTCCACCTGTCGCTCGGGCATCTCGACTCGGTTGCTCTTCATGGCGACGAGCCTCGTCGCGCCGCCGGGCGTGACGGGCGGCGGCACCAGCCGAGCAGCCGTGCGGCTGCTTTTTTGCCGAGGTCGCATTTCGACCGTACGGTGAACGCGAACCCGCACCGCGGGAATCGTCGACACCGGAGGCGAGATGTCCTTGGCTCTTTCGAGCGCCGCGCTCTTTCGCGCGGCCCCGTCGCTTCGCGAGCGCACCTACGCCCGGACGCGCGACTACGTTCTCTATCGGGGGGACTGCCTCGAGGTCCTGAAGTCCATCCCCGAACACACGTTCGACCTCGTGTTCGCTGATCCGCCGTACTTTCTCTCGAACGGCGGTTTCACCTGCAAGAGCGGGCGGCGCGCGCCGGTGGACAAGGGAGCCTGGGACGAATCGCGGGGTGTCGACGGCGATCATTCCTTCACCGTCGAGTGGCTGACCGCCTGCAAGCGGGTGCTCAAGCCATCGGGCACGCTCTGGGTCTCGGGCACGCAGCACGTCATCTTCTCGGTGGGCTTCGCGCTGCAGAAGCTCGGTTTCAAGCTGCTCAACACGGTGACCTGGTACAAGCCGAACGCGAGCCCGAACCTGTCGTGCCGGTACTTCACGCACTCGACGGAGCTGTTGCTCTGGGCGGCGCCGGCGAAAAGGGGCAAGTTGCTCCACCGCTTCAACTACGCCGAGATGAAGCGCGAGAACGGCGGCAAGCAGATGCGCGACGTCTGGGCGCTGCCCCGTCCCGGCGAGGAGGAGCTCACCGCCGACGGCCAGGGCCGACTGTGGACGATTCCCACGCCGCGGCGCGAGGAGAAGGCGTTCGGCGGCCACCCCACGCAGAAGCCGCTCAAGCTGCTCGAGCGCATCGTGCAGGCCAGCTCGGCCGAGGACGACCTGGTGCTGGATCCCTTCAGCGGCAGCGGTACCACCGGCGTGGCCGCGTTGAAGCTCGGCCGCCGCTACGTCGGGGTGGAGCTCGACCCCAAGTACCTCGAGATCTCGAGGCTGCGGCTCGAAGCCGTCGCACGCGCGCGGCATTGAAGGCGTGAAGCGGCGGACGGCTGGCCTGTCACCGATCGGTGTCGATCGATCGACGGGCGTGACAGCGGCCGAATCGCATCGGCTACAGTCGCGGCGTGTCGCCGATGATTTCGAGAGCCCTCTTCGCCGCGGCCGTCGCCACGTCTCTCTCCTGCGGCGGGCCGCCGCCGCTGTCGTTGCCCGAGGGGTGCCAACCGCTCCTCGCCGGCCAGGATTGCCTCCTGCCGTACCCCTCGGACTTCTTCCGGGTGGAGGACGCGAGCCTGCCGTCGGGAGCGCGCATCGAGTTGCGTGGCGCCGCGCGGCCGGTGGCGGCGAACAACGCCAGCGCGGACGTGAGCGCCGGCCGACCCATCGACGGCTACTCGCGCCAGCCCGTGCTGGTGGCCACCTTCGGTACCGAGGTCTCGCCGGAGGGCTTCGTGGGCCTGTTCGAGCCGCCCGAGAAGAGCCTCGAGCCGGCGAGCAACACCGTCATCATCGACGTCGAGACCGGCGAGGCGGTGGCGCACTTCGTGGACCTGGACCCGCGCGCGACGGACAAGGCGCGGCAGGCGATCGTGCTGCACCCGTACACGCAGCTTCGCGAGCGGGCGCGGTACGCGGTGGCGATGCACGGCGTGAAGCGGCCCGACGGCAGCCTCGTTCCGGCGCCCGAGGGCTTCCGCCGTCTACGCGACGGCGAGACCGGCGGAGATCCCGCGCTCGAGCCGCTGCGGCCACGGTACGAAGAGCTCTTGGGCGCCTTCGAGCGCTTCGGCATCTCGCGGTCCGACCTTCAGCTCGCGTGGGACTTCACCACCGGCTCGGAGGAGCACGTCCGGGCCGACCTGTTGCGCATCCGCGAGCTGACGCTGGCGTGGCTGAAGACGAATGCGCCGGCGGCGTCGGTGAGCCGGGTCGAGAACGATCCTGCTCCGGACGCGTGGCGCATCGTGCACGGCACGGTCACCGGGCCGCTCTTCCTCGAGTCGCCGGACCCCGGCTCGAAGCTTTTGCGCGACGAGCAGGGGCGCGTGAAGCAGAACGGGACGACGGCGTTCCCGTTCGTGGCGGTGATTCCCGCCGCGGTGCGCGACCAGTTCGGGCCGGGCATGCCGCTTCTGTACGGCCACGGTTTCTTCGGGACGTTGGCCGAGCTGACCGGAGCGGGCGCCCGCGGCATCGCGCAGCACAGCGCTGCGGTGATGTTCGGCACCGAGTGGTGGGGCATGCACCAGGGCGACGTGGGCAAGGTGGCGGACGCGCTGACCGGCCGGCCCTCGCGGGCGCTCGACTTCGGCGACCGGGTTCACCAGGCGATGGCGAACTGGCTGGTGCTGACGGCGGCGGTGCAGACGACGTTGCAGCAGTTGCCCGAGCTGAAGCGGCCGCAGAGCGGCGTTGGCGTGTCGACGGACGGAAGCGGGCGCTCCAACGCCGGACACCCCACGTACGAGGCCGTGCCGCCGGCCTTCATCGGCATCAGCCAGGGGCACATCCTCGGCGGGACGATGGTGGCGTTGAACCCGCAGGTGTCGCGGGCCGTGTTGAACGTGGGCGGAGCCGGCTTCACGCTCATGATGATGCGTGCGCGCCCGTTCGCCGGGTACCTCGACCTGTTGACGATCGCGATCAAAGACCCGCTGGAGCAGCAGAAGTTCATCGCCACGTTGCAGCGTCACCTCGACCGTTTCGACCCTGCGACGTGGGCGAGCGCGCTGGTGAGGGAGAAGCTTTCGGGAAGCCCCGATCGCCGCGTGCTGATGCAGGCTGGTCTCGGCGACGCGTCCGTGCCCAACGTCGGAACGTGGCTGCATGCGCGTTTCGCGGGGCTCCCCGTGCTCGAGCCGGCCCCCTACCGTCCCTATGGCCTGGCGGCCGTGCCTGCTCCGGTCGAAGGCAGCGCGCTGGCCATCTACGACTTCGGCATCGACGTGGAGAAGCTCAATCGACTCGCGGATCCGCCGCTCGAAGAAAACCCGGTGCACGAAGGCGTCCGCCGCCTCACGCCGGCGCTCGAGCAGATGAAGGTGTTCTTCCGCGAAGGCCGGGTCGTCCATTCGTGCTCGGGGGTGTGCGATCCGACGTGAGTGCGGGCCGCGTCTTGCGTGATGCCCTCCCGAATGCGGCCCGTGGCCGCCGGCTTCAGGCCCCTCCCATCGCCCGCAGAACCCCCTCGATCACCTGCCGGGCGATGGGATGGTAGGAATCCCTGAACTGGGCGAAGCAGCGCCGCGCCAGCTCGCGCGTGTCGGGGTTCTTCGCCAGGGCGACGTAGAGCGGGCGGAGGAACTTCATGCGCCCGACGGTGGAGAGCACCTCCTGCACGCGGCCGAGCGAGCTGGCGTAGCCGCTCGAGACGGCCAAGGTCAGCCAGCTCACCAGCACCTCGAAGTTGCTCGAGCGGGTCAGCCCGAAGCGGCGGTCGAGCGCCTCGCAGGTGGAGGTCGGCGTCGGGCGGGGCATCGACTCGAGGTAGAGGTGCCACTCGAGCGCCGTCCATGCCGCGGTCTGCTCGGGCGTCGGCACCTGGCCGCGCAGCGCCTCGACCGCCTCCAGCCGCCGCGACCTCGGCCGCGGGGCATTCGCCGGTACGCCGGGCCCATCGAGCCATTCCTTGGCGCCGACGCGCTCGAGCACTCCCTCGAGCTCGCGCCCGAAGTGGGCCTCGAAGTCGGAGGTGGTGACGCTCTGGAAGCGGAAGTCGCGGATCCACTTCTTGAGCCAGCCGGTGAACGCCTCGCGCCCGGCGGCCTCCTCCAGCGCGCGCAGGAAGAGGTAGCCCTTCTCGTACGGCACCTGCGAGAACGCCTCGTCGGGGTCCACTCCGGCGAGGTTCGTGCGCAGCTTCGTCAGCTCGGGCCGATCGGAGAACCGCTCGATGGCCTCGTCCAGCGACTTGCGCCCGATGGCCGCGTGCAGCGCGGCGACCTCCTCGCCCTCGATGGCCTCGAGGATGCGCCGCTCGGCGTAGACGGTGAACCCTTCGTTCAGCCAGAAGTGCTCGGCGTTGGCGTTGGTGACCAGGTTGCCCGTCCACGAGTGCGCCAGCTCGTGCGCCAGCACGTTCACCAGAGATCGATCGCCGGCGATGATGGTCGGCGTCAGGAACGTCAGCCGCGGGTTCTCCATGCCCCCGTAGGGGAACGACGGCGGCATGGCGAGGATGTCGAAGCGGTCCCATTCGTAGGGGCCGAACAGCGACTCGGCGGCGCGGATCATGTCTTCGACGCCCGCGAACTCGTGGGCGGCCGCGTCCACCACCTGCGGCTCGGCGTACACGCGCGAGCGCGGCGACAGCTCGCTGAAGGCCAGCTCGCCCACCGCGAAGGCGAAGAGGTACGGCGGAATCGGCTGGGGCATCTCGAAGCGCTCGACGGCCACGTCGCCGTCCTCGGTGCGCCCGGCGCGGGCTGCGGCCATGACCGCCTGGAGCCGCCTCGGCACGGCGAGCTCGGCCCGGTAGCGAATGCGCAGCCGCGGCGTGTCCTGCAGCGGCACGACGGATCGGGCGTGAACGGCCTGGCACTGACTGAACAGGAACGGCTCGCGGCCGCCGGTGGTCTGGCGCGGCTCGAGCCACTGCAGCGCCGATGCTCCCGGCGAGGTGCGGTAGCGGACGCGCACCTTCCGCGTGCCCGGCGGCAGCTCGATGGACAACCGGGAGCCCAGCACCGGCTCGCTCGGGTGCAGCTCGAAAGCGAGCGTGCGCCCGTCGCCGTCGTCCACCGCGTCGATGAAGAGATCGCGGGTGTCGAGGTCGAGCCGGCCCTGGCCGGGCCGCTTGAAGGTGAGCTGGGCCTCGGCGTGGAGCGTCTTCGCCGCGAAGTCGACGCGCGCCTTCCAGTCGAGGTCGGCAGTCTCGGGTTGCTCGGAGTCGTTGTACGAATGCGGATCCAGACGTGCCATGCGGCGCTTCATAGCGCGCCCGACGTGCAGGGACGACGGTCTCTCGTCCAGGTCGGCGGGACACGAGCGGTCGACGGGCTCACGGCGAGAAGTACGCACGCCAGCCCGGCAACAGCCGCGCCACCCGTCCGGTGGCCACCTCCACGACGTGCACGTACTGGTCGTGAACGAACACCACGTAGGCGCAGCGCGGGGCGAAGAACGCCTGGCCGATGGTCGGCGACAGGTCCCGCGTGGCGCGCGCCCGCCCGGCGATGCCGACCAGCCGCCGCCGCTCGGCGCCCTGGATCAGGTCGATGCCGAAGTCGCCGGTCACGAGCGAGGCGCCATTCTCCGGGCACACGGTGTCGGCGCGGTGGTTGGGCCGCACGCGCAGCGCAGATGGCGCGGGGGCTTCCTCGATGACCTGGCGCGCGCCGCTCGAGATCTCCAGCCACTGCCGCTGCCCGTCGCTGCCCTCGAGGTAGACCGACGCGCCGTCCGCCGAGAAGGCCACGCGCGCGGGCACCGTCGATCGGCTCGCGGGAAAGAAGCGCGGCTCGAGAGTGGCCACGTCCACCACCAGCACCTCGTCGCCGGGCCGCGCCGCGGGGAGCACTGCCAGCGGATCTCCCGTGCGCACCGCGGCGATGCTCGCTCCGTCGGGCGAGAAGGCGGCGTCGACCAGCCGTCGCTCCAGGGCGGTGACCCACCGGGCCTCTCGCCGCTCGAGGTCGCCGACGAAGAGCCGCCCCGCTCCGTCGGTGAGCAGCGCCTCTCGCCCGTCCGACGAGACGTCGAGCACCAGGTAGCGCGGGGGGAACAGCTCCTCTCGGCCGCGGCCGTCGAGCGAAATGCGCACCAGGCCGTCATGACCCTCGACGAGCAGCGCCAGAGGCTCACGCACGAACGATGTGTCGGCGGTGGGCTGCTCGATCGCTCCCGGAGAGCCGACCAGCGCGCACGCGCTCAGGCAGAAGGCGAGGGCGCAGCGCATCAGGCCTCCGGCACCTGGATGCCCGCCTCGCGCAGCACGGCCAGCGCGTTGGTGGTCCTCACCACGCCTTCGCGGAGGCGGTAGTCGAACACCATCTTTCCGTCCTCCAGCCGGTCTTCGAAGTGCACGTTGCGCACGGTGAAGTCGCGCCCGCCCTCGAGCTCGGTCAGCGCCAGGTCGTGGGTGGTGAGCGCTCCGCAGGCGCCGGTGCGAAGCAAGAGCTTCAAGAGCTCGCGCGAGGCGATCTGCCGCTCGCGGGTGTTGGTGCCCATGAGCAGCTCGTCGAGGAGGAACAGCGCGCGGCCGTTCGCGGCGGCGGCGGCGTCGAGCAGCGCTTTGACGCGCTGGACCTCGGCGTAGAAGTACGAGACGCCCCGCTCGAGCGAGTCCTTCACGCGCATGCTGGTCAGAACCCGCAGCGTCGACAGCTCGAGCGACTCGGCGCACACCGGCAGCCCGGCCAGGGCCATCACCGCGTTGATGCCGATGGCCCGGAGCAGCGTCGTCTTCCCCGACATGTTCGAGCCGGTGATGACGAGCGCGAAGCTCTTCATGGGCAGCTCGACGTCGTTGCGCACCGGCTTGTCGAGCAGCGGGTGCCCGAGCTGCTTCGCCCGAAAGCAGGGCCCCTCGTCGAGCAGCGTGGGGAACGCATGGTCCGGCCGGTCGAAGGCGAAGCCCGCCATCGACGAGAGCGCCTCGAGCTCGGCCAGCGCCTCGAACCAGGTGCGCGCGTTCCTGCCCTCGCGCACGCGCCAGTCCTCGAGCCAAAACAGCCAGTGGATGTCCCAGAGCAACAGCAGATTCACCACCGCGTGGAGCTGCCCCGACTGGCGCAGCTCGGCGAAGGAGAAGAGCCGGCTGAAGCGGCGCAGCCGGGCCGACACCGGCGTCGGGCCGTTCGACTGGAGCCGCCGGAGCAGCGGGTGCTCGAGCTCTTGCCGTTCCAGGGTGGCGAACGTTTCCTCGAAACGGACGAAGCCGCTCTCGCCCATGGAGATGCGGCCGTACTCCGCGCCCAGGCGCCCTCTCGTCGCCACCACCACCAGAAGCTGCAGAAGCAGCGACACCGTCCACAGGGGTGGGAGCAGGCCGTGCTGGGCGAGCAGGAAGGACGCCAGCGTCACCGGCGGGAGCGCGCAAGCGAGCGGCCGCGCCCAGCGGATGGGCCGAAGAAGCGACTCGCCCTCGCACCAGGCGATGAACAAAGCGGGGTCGGCCTTCTTCTGCGCCGCGACCCGGCTCTCGGCGATGAGCGCCTGGCGGAAGTCGAGCAGCGCCGACAGCTCCTGGATTGCGCCCTGCCGCTCGCGGATCTCCTCGGCGCCCGCCGGCTCGAGCAGCCATTGGGCGAGGCGCCGTTCCCCCGCCAGGGTGGCCGTCTCGTCGAGGAGCTGGAAGAGCGAGCCCTGGCCGAAGAGGTCGAGGTCGGGCGCGTAGAGGTGGCCCGAATCGAGGTGGCGCTCGCCCTTGTTGGGAAACAGCCGCCACTGGCCGTGCAGCCGGGCGAGCCCCCGCTCGTTGAGCGCGATGCGGAGCCTGGCCCGTTCCTCGGCCGCCAGGACGAAGCCGTGCCGCCAGGCCAGCAGCGCGTAGCAGAGGAACAGGAACGCCGCGGCCCCGAAGCTCCAGCTCGGCAGCCTGGCGAAGACGCCGAGCAGCGCCAGCACCGCCGCCCCGAGGAAGGCGACTCCCCGGGCGTTGGCGAAGAGCGCCGAGCGGCGGTCGAGCCGCACCGCCTCGGCCCGGGCGAGCTCGAGCCTCTGCGCGTATGCCGCTTCAGGCGACTGGCCCATCGCCCACTCTAAGCTAGAACGCGTCCGGTAATTCTGCCGCATTTGGCCGCTGAGGCAGAGCGGGGCGCGCGAAAATCCCGCAGTGAGTTCGATCGCTTGCGCGGG
>FWPU01013170.1_pt1 | contig 10592 bp, 9 predicted proteins | sample 2228361 | NCBI WGS metagenome assembly FWPU01 (sample SAMEA103939777, study PRJEB20133) | metagenome | reverse complement strand
GTGAGGTCTACACCTCTGCCTTCACCCCATATCCCCTTTGCTCCAGAAGCTGTCCGCTTATGGGCCCCTGGCGGGAGAAGACTGACTTTATCAAATCACAGGTGACACACTACTGGGTATATGCCCCTAGAGTTTTGGAAGCCTCTACCGTGGAAGTATGCCTTTCAAAGCAGACTAACATTAAAGGAAAAGGTCCTTTGCTGAGGCACGTCCCCCGGGAAAAGCCGGCACGGCGCTTCAGCAACTGCGACGACCCTGGTCTAGGAGGGCCCCGATGCCAGACCGGCATGATGAACTCAAGGAACAGCTAGACCTCCTGGAGTCGCTATCTTTCGAGAGCTCATCGGATGAAAAGGTTGACTCCTTGTGGAGGCATTTAATGGTATATAAGGCCTTTGCGGATAATGACCTGGCTGATTCCAAAGCGCGAAGAGCAAAGGCTGAGGCAGCCAGGGAGCAGGCGGAACGAGAGGCCATCGAGGCCACCAGGGCGCTGTGCGAGCGCATGAGGGCCGAGGCTGCTCGGGAGCTCCAGGAAGCCAAGAACATCAACATGGATGCCGCCAAGGTCCGCCAGGAGGCCGAAGGCGAGTACATGAAGGCCAGGGATGTGAGGGAGCGGGCCGAGGCTGACGCGGCCAACATTATCGCCGAGGCCCAGCGCAAGGCCGAGGAGATCCAGGAGCAGGCCCGACGGACCGCCCACCGGGAGATCACAGAGTTGCGCCGCCAGGCCCTGAAGGAGATCAAGCTCGTTCTCACGCGCCTGGAGGACATGCGGGCGGCTGCCGACGAGGAGCTGGAGACCCAGCGCATCCTGACCAACATCACCAGGCTCAAGGCCACCTCCAGGTGGTTCATGGCCGAGACCTCCTACCCTGAAAGCGAGGCCGAGGCTTCCGCCCCCAGCACCGACCCCTTCAAGGCCGAGGCCAACGGCTCCGCCTCGGAGCCAGAGGCCAAGAGGCCAGCGGAGGCCGGGGCCAAGGGCAGCCATGCCACAGGCCACGCCAGGGAGAGGAAGTCCGCCGACAAGGCCTGAAGGCACAAGCTTTGCTGGGACTGACAGGTCGCGGTTAACTCGATGCCAGGCTGTCGAGCTAACGGCGACCTGCATTTTCTGGCAGCGGGCCAGCCTGGGTAGAATCCCCCAGTCAGGTCTCGTTCTGCCAGGTCCAGTTATATACCAGAACCTGTGCATGGAAGTACCCAGCCATCGAGAGAGTACGTCTCCCTCCCAGAATGTGTGCCCTCCGCGCAAAATCAGGCGCTGTCCTGGTTATATAGCTGGTAACTCGCCAGTAAAATAGCGAAGATAACTTGGTGGTCGCAGCTCTGCCCGGGCGGGGCTGCGACCATTGGCGACAGTGCCACTCCGTACAAAGGAAGTGGAATGATGGTCATCTTCAAGTCTTGCCCCAGGTGCTCTGGCGACAGAAGCGTCGAGCGGGATATGTACGGCGTTTACGTGATATGCCTGGCCTGCGGCCACGTCACATATCCCGACGTTGGGGCCGAAGCCAGAGCGAACAAGGCCCTTCAGGAGCGCAAGATGGCCTGAGTGCTGACCTCCCCGTGCGGGCACCCAAAGGGCTGTGGTACGCCAGCAGGCTGCCACAAGTTCCCTGTGCCCGCTCCAGGCAGGACGCTTGGCCCCCTCTTGGCTCTCCCCCAATGGGTTAGGAAGGGGGCGAGGCATTCCATCGCCAATAGAGGTCTGCCCATGTGCATCACGCCCCGGGCAGGTGGGCAGGCCAAGCCGTGTACCCCATCCCCTTGCCGCGCGTCCTGTTATGCTATAATTTTTCAGTGGGGAGAGGTGGCCGAGCGGTCTATGGCGCTGGTCTCGAAAACCGGTATGGGAGCAATCCCATCGTGGGTTCGAATCCCACCCTCTCCGCCACCACTCCAATCCCTTAGAAAGTCCAGGGCCTCCTCTCCAGAGGCCCGGGTCGCGTAATTCCTCCGCCTTCTGACGGCACGTCCCGGAGAGGTGCTAGAGCGGTCTAATAGGCGCGCCTGGAGAGCGCGTGTCCTGGCAACGGGACCGTGGGTTCGAATCCCACCCTCTCCGCCATAGCCCTGGCTGTGGCCTGCCCCACGCAGGGCAGGCGTAGTCAAGTCCCACTGCACTCCTGCATTACTGGCGCAGCCTGGCAACTTGCGCTGCCGCCGTCTATGCTAGAATTGAGCGAGCGATGGACACACAGGAGCTGAAATACTGGATTGCCTTCAACCGCATCCCGCGCATTGGCCGGGCGCGCTTCAAGCTCATGGAGGCCCACTTTGGCTCCCTGGGCAGGGCCTGGCATGCAGGCATCGGTGAACTCCAGCGCGCTGGCCTGGACTTGCGGACAGCGCAGTGGATCGCCGCTCGCAGGCCGGACGTTGACCCCGATGCCGAGGTCCGCCTGCTCCAGCAGGCAGGCATCAAGGCCATTACCTGGCAGGATACCGACTACCCGCCACGCCTGAAGGAGATTTACGACCTGCCCCCGGTGCTTTACGTGCGGGGGGAGCTGCTGCCAGAAGACGAGCGCGCCATCGCCGTCGTCGGCACGCGCAAGGCCACGGCCTACGGCCGCGAGGCTGCCCACAGGCTATCCTACGACCTGGCCCAGGCGGGCGTGACCATTGTCAGCGGCCTGGCCAGGGGCATAGACGCCATCGCCCATCGGGCGGCCCTGGAGGCAGGCAAGCGCACCATTGCCGTCCTGGGCAGCGGCGTGGATGTCATCTATCCCCATGAGCATGCCCGGCTCGCCGAGGAGATTGCGCGCAACGGCGCCCTGGTCTCGGAGCACCCGCTGGGCACCCGCCCGGACGCCCAGAATTTCCCCCGCCGCAACCGCATCATGAGCGGCATGACGCTGGGGACGCTGGTAGTGGAGGCCGGCGAAGATAGCGGCGCCATCATCACGGCAGACCACGCCCTAGAGCAAGACCGGGAGGTCTTCGCCGTGCCAGGCAACATCTTCTCCACCTCCAGCAGCGGCACCAACAGGCTCATCCGAGAGTCGCGGGCCAAGCTGGTCTGCACCGTAAAGGACATCCTGGAGGAGCTGAACCTCTCCGCCGTTGACTACCAGATGGAGTTTGCCGCCCTGTTCCCCAGGGACGAGAGCGAAGCCGAGGTCCTGCGCTACGTTACCTACGACCCCATTCACATAGACGAGGTTGTACGTAGCTCAGGTCTGGCTATATCAGTAGTAAGCAGCGCTCTGGCTATGATGGAGCTGAAGGGGATGGTAAAGCAGGTGGGCGGCATGCACTACGTCAGACTCCAGGAGAGTCCTTCCCAATACCAAGCAGCAGTGTGAGGAGCATGGCAAAGAACCTGGTCATCGTTGAGTCCCCGGCCAAGGCCCGCACCGTCGGGCGCTTCCTGGGGAAAAACTATATAGCCAAGGCCTCCATGGGCCACGTCCGAGACCTTCCCGAGGGCAAGATGGGCGTCGAGGTGGACGAGAAGGGCTTCCACCCGACCTACGTCGTCGTCCCGGACAAGAAGAAGGTCATCCAGGAGCTGGCCCAGGCTTCCAGGGAGGCCGATACCGTTTACCTCGCCACCGACCCGGACAGGGAGGGCGAGGCTATCTCCTGGCACCTCCTCAAGGCCGCCAAGATTGAAGAGTCCAAGGCCAGGCGCGTGGTGTTCCACGAGATCACCCAGAAGGCCATTCGCGAGGCCTTTGCCCATCCCCGGGACCTGGACTATCACCTGATTGACGCACAGCAGGCCCGGCGCATCCTGGACAGGCTGGTGGGCTACAGGCTCAGCCCGCTGCTGTGGGGCAAGGTCCGCCGCGGCCTCTCCGCTGGCCGCGTCCAGTCGGTGGCCCTGCGCCTGGTGGTGGACCGTGAGCGGGAGATCCAGGGCTTCGTGGCCGAAGAGTACTGGACCATCGAGGCCACGCTGGCCAAGCATCCCCTGGACGGTGGGCAGCAGGGCCAGCCCTTCAAGGCCCTGCTCCACGCCATCAAGGGCCAGGATGGCAAGCTCAACATACCCAACGGCCAGCGGGCCGCTGAGATCGTCACCGACCTCGATGGGGCTAACTACTACGTGGAGTCGGTGCGCCGCCGGGAGACCCGCAGAAGCCCGGCGCCGCCCTTCACCACCAGCACGCTCCAGCAGGAGGCGTCCCAGAAGCTGCGCTTCTCCGCCCGCAAGACCATGATGGTCGCCCAGCAGCTTTACGAGGGCCTGCCCATCGGCGACGAAGGCTCGGTGGGCCTGATAACCTACATGCGGACGGACTCCACCAACGTCTCCGAGGAGGCGCTGAGGGAGGCAGCCCAGTACATCCGCAGCAAGTTCGGCCCCGAGTACGCGCCGCGCACGCCGCGCCGCTACACCAGGAAGGTGAAGGGCGCCCAGGAGGCCCACGAGGCCATCCGGCCCACCTCCATTGCCCGGGAGCCGGAGTCCATCCGGCAGTACCTGGACACGGACCAGTTCCGGCTCTACGAGCTGGTCTGGAAGCGCATGGTCGCCAGCCAGATGACCGATGCGGTGTTCGACTCCACCACCGTGGAGGTCGTCGCCGATAGCAGGATATCGGCGACACAGTACGCCTTCCGCGCGTCGGGGTCGGTGCTCAAGTTCCCCGGCTTCCGGGTGCTGTACATGGAAGACACTGAGAACGGCGCCGACGATGAGGCCAAAGACACGGGGCCGCTGCCCGAGCTGGCCAGGGATGACCCGCTGGACTGCTTGGGCCTGACGCCAGAGCAGCACTTCACCCAGCCCCCGCCGCGCTACACCGAGGCGACGCTCATCAAGGCGATGGAGGAGCAGGGCATAGGCCGCCCCAGCACCTACGCGCCCATTATCGCCACCATCCAGGACAGGAACTACGTGGAGAAGGACAAGGGCCGGCTGGTGCCGACGAAGCTGGGCTTCGCCGTCACTGACCTGCTGACGGCCCATTTCCCGGACATCATGGACGTGGGCTTTACGGCCCGGGTGGAGGAGGGACTGGACGAGATCGCCCGGGGCGAGCGCCAGTGGGTGCCCATGCTGCAGGACTTCTATCAGCCCTTCCAGCAGGCCGTGGAGAAGGCCATGAAGGAGGCCGAGCGCGTCCCCAGGGCGCTCATTGACGAGGCGACCGACGAGGTCTGCGAGAAGTGCGGGCGGCCCATGGTCATCAAGACCGGGCGGTTTGGCCGCTTCCTCTCGTGCAGCGGCTTCCCCGAGTGCCGCAACTCCAGGCCCCTGCTGAACAAGACTGGCGTGGAGTGCCCCCAGTGTGGCGGTGAGCTGGTGGAGCGCAAGCAGCGGGGCAAGGGGGGAAAGCGCTTTTATGGCTGCTCCAACTACCCGACCTGCAACTTCGCCGTCAACCAGCGCCCGCTGCCGCAGCCGTGCCCGGAGTGCGGCAAGCTGCTGGTGGCCTCGGGCCGCTCCGGCGCCCGCTGCACCTCCTGCCAGTACAAGGGGCCTGTGCCCGAGAGCGAAGCCGTGGAGATGACCGCGTAGCATGGACCATCGCCAGTGGCGAAGCATCCTGCGCAACTACGAGGCGCATCTCAAGGCCGACAAGGGCCTGGCGCCACTGACCATACGCAACTATCGGACGGACCTGGGGCCGCTGTACGAGTACATGCGGCTCAGGGACATCCCGGACCTGAAGGCGCTGGACAGGGTCTCCCTCCGGGGCTACCTGGCCTGGCTGTTCGAGCTGGGCTACGTGAAGCACAGTGTAGCCAGGAAGCTCAGCGTCCTGCGCTCCTTCCTGCGCTGGCTGGCGCGGGAGAGGCTGATTGACAGGGACCCGTTGCCCAGGGGGGGCATCATGAAGCTGGGCTCCAGGCTGCCCAGGTTCCTCTCCCGGGCCGAGGCCGCCAGGCTGGTGGAAGCGCCGGATACATCGGGGCCGCTGGGGCTGCGCGACCGCGCCCTGCTGGAGCTTGTGTATGCCTCCGGGCTGCGGGTGAGCGAGGCCCACGGCCTGGACATTGGCGACCTGGACCTGGAGTCCAGGGAGCTGCGGGTCAAGGGCAAGGGGTCCAAGGAGCGCATGGTGCTCATGGGCATGCCGGCGCGGGACGCCCTGGCGCTGTACCTGCGCGAGGTGCGGCCAGGGCTGGCCCATCGCGGCAGTGGCGACGCCCTGTTCCTCAACTGCTTCGGAGACAGGCTCAGCCAGCGCAGCATCCAGGAAAAGGTGCGCCGCTACGCCAGCAAGGCGGGGCTGAATGGCAAGGTGCATACCCACACCCTGCGCCACTCCTTCGCCACGCACCTGCTGGAAGGCGGCGCCGACCTGCGGGTCGTCCAGGAGTTGCTGGGACATGCCAGCCCCGCGACGACGCAGATATACACGCATGTCACGCAGTCGCAGGCGCGGGAAGTATACATGGCCGCGCACCCTCGGGCGAGGCAGAAAGGAGCGGGTGAGGCCTCCCAAGCAGCTAGCCTGAATTGATATGCCCTTTCAGATGCCAACGTTTGCCCCCTCTCTAACTCTCCCCCCAGAGGGGGCGAGGACAGTCCCTGCCCCCTGTGGGGGAAGGTCAGAAAGGGGGCAGGATACCCGGCCGAATCAACCGCGGCTACCTGCTTGGTCCTGGTCTCATGGCACTACACTTCTTCAGGGGTATGGTGGTGTTGGTGCAAGCGCCTGGCGGACCGCGCTGTTCTGAGAGAGGTCAGGTGAATGAAAGTCCTGGTGATCAACGGCCCCAATCTCAATATGCTGGGCAAGCGAGAGGCCCGGTACTACGGCGTCATGACGCTGGCGGACATCGAGGAGCGCATCCGGGACAGGGCGCAGACGCTGGGGCTGGAGGTGGAGTTCTTCCAGTCCAACCATGAGGGCGCCATCGTGGACTATATCCAGGCGGCGCCGGATGCGGCCGGCATCATCATCAACGCCGGCGCGCTGACGCACTACGGCCTGTCGCTGCGGGACGCGCTGGTGGACTCCAGGCTGCCTGTGCTGGAGGTACACCTCTCCAATATTCACGCCCGCGAGGAGTTCCGCCACCACTCGGTCATCGCGCCCATCGCCGTGGGGCAGATCGCCGGCCTGGGCTGGCAGGGCTACATATTTGCGCTAGAATATCTGGCAACACGCTTACGGGAAGAGGACAGGGAATGAGCAAGAGGCTTCAACGGCTGCGGGAAAAACTGGCGGAGAATGGGCTGGATGCCCTCCTGGTATCCAACGCCGAGAACCGGCGCTACCTGTCCGGTTTTGCCGGCTCGGCGGGCTATTTGCTGATATCCCAGCAACAGGCCATCCTGGCCACCGACTTCCGCTACGTCGAGCAGGCCGCGCACCAGGCCCCGGAGTTCAGGGTGGAGAGGACCGCCAGCGGCCTGGACTGGTTCCCCAGGCTGGCCGCCCAGCTTGAGGCCAGGCGGATAGGTTTCGAGAGCCAGGACATGACCGTAGCCACCCATTCGGCCTTCAGGAAGGCCGTAGACGAGGCCCAGGACGGCTTCAAGCCGGAGCTTGTCCCCACCAACGGCCTTGTGGACAGACTGCGGGCAGTTAAAGACCCGGAGGAACTGCGGCTGCTGGCGAAGGCGGTGGAGATCGCCGACGAGGCCTTCGAGCGCGTCGCGCCCACCATCGAGCCAGGCATGACCGAGCGCCAGGTGGCATGGGAGCTGGAGAAGACCATGCGGGAGCTGGGCGCCGATAGCCTCTCCTTTGACATCATCGTGGGCGCGGGGCCTAATGGCGCTCTCCCGCACCACAGGGCCGACGACACCGTCATCCGCCGGGGAGACCCCGTGGTGATAGACATGGGCGCCAGGTACCAGGGGTACTGCAGCGACCTGACCCGCACCGTCGTTGTGGGCAGGCCAGATGACGACTTCCGGAAGGTGTATGACATCGTCCTCCAGGCGCAGCTAGAGGCCGAGGAGAAGGTCCAGGAGGGCATGACCGGCGGCGAGGTGGACGCCATCGCCAGGGACATCATCGCCTGGGCCGGCTACGGCGATAACTTCGGGCACAGCCTGGGCCACGGCGTGGGCCTTGCGGTCCATGAATTCCCCAGGGTTGGCCCCAGGGCCGATGCCAGGCTGGAAAACGGCATGGCCTTCACCATCGAGCCAGGCATATACCTCTCGGGCAAGTTTGGAGTGCGCATCGAGGACGTGGTCGTGCTGGAGAATGGCCGGGCGCGCGTCATCAGCCGCGCCCACAAGCGGCAGAGCGCCCGCTAGGGCAGCCACGTTGGCTCACCGCGCAAGAATGGAAAGGTTGCTGGAGATATACCTGGCGGACTCCTGCCCAGGTACGGCCTATTTACCCCTCTGGGGGAGACGCGAAGAGGGAGCGCTGCGCTGTCGCCCTCCAAGTTGCCGCCCTGGAACACCAGCGTAACCTTGCAGGCCACAGCAATTTCCTCGTACAGTGCATTTTCCAGGAGGCCCTTGATGACCATTGGGTACGGTGACCTGAGAAAGGGCATGGCCATCGAGCTGGACGGCCAGCCCTACATTGTGGTGGACTACGAGCGGACCAAGATGCAGCAGCGCGCCCCGGTGATGCGCATCCGGTTCCGAGACGTGCGCACCGGCCGCGTCGTGGACCGCACCTTCTCCGGCTATGACGTCAAGCTGACGCCAGCGCCCATCGAGCGCCGCAGCGCCCAGTACCTGTACAGCGACGACGACCTGTACTACTTCATGGACACGGAGACTTACGAACAGTACCCCATGTCCAGGGACAACATCGGCGATGCGGCCCAGTACATGGTGGAGCAGACCACGGTAGACCTGGTCTTCTACCACGGCAGCCCCATCGCCATCGAGTTGCCCATAACGGTGGACCTGAAGGTGGTGGAGACGGCGCCAGGCGTGCGTGGCGATACCGCCCAGGGCGGCACCAAGCCGGCCAAACTGGAGACCGGCCTGGTGGTCCAGGTGCCGCTCTTCATCAACGAGGGCGACACGGTCAGGGTAGATACGCGGACGGGCCAGTACCTTTCCAGGGTCTAGCGAGGGGCACATCCCCTTCGTCGTGCCTTGCGGGCCAGGGATGTGGCTGTATAGACTCTGCGCCGGCATTCCAGGCCGGGGCAAGGAAGCTGGGTCGGGATGGCCGTATACTCCGTCTCAGAGCTGAACTCCTACCTCAAGGAGCTGCTGGAGCGGGACATCCTGCTCCAGGACATCTGGATTGCCGGCGAGGTGGCCAACCTGGCCCGCCCCGGCTCCGGGCACTCCTACTTCACCCTGCGCGATGCCAACAGCTCCCTGCGCTGCGTCATGTTCCGCAACGGCCACGGCGGGGAGCACCTGGCCAATGGCGCGTCGGTCATCGCCCACGGGCGCATCTCCATCTACGAGGTCAGGGGCGACCTTCAGCTTATTGTGGACATCGTGCAGCCCGAAGGGGTGGGCGAGCTACAGTTGAGGCTGGAGCAGCTCAAGCTCAAGCTGGAGAAAGAGGGCCTGTTCGAGCCGTCGCGCAAGCGCCCGCTGCCGGCCTTCCCCAGGCGCATCGGCGTCATAACCTCGCCCAGCGGCGCCGTCTGGCACGATATCCAGAACGTCATTGGCCGACGCTATCCCCTGGTGGAGCTGGTGCTGGCGCCCACCGCCGTCCAGGGCGAGGAGGCCGTGCCAGGGATAGTGGAGGCCTTCGAGGCCATGGCCCAGGAGCCTGACATTGACGTGATCATTCTGGCGCGCGGCGGCGGCTCGCTGGAAGACCTTTGGCCCTTCAACGAGGAGGCCGTGGCGCGGGCCATCTATGCCAGCCGGGCGCCAGTCATCACCGGCATCGGCCACGAGACGGACTTCACCATTGCCGACCTGGTGGCCGACAGGCGCGCCCCCACGCCTTCCGCGGCCGCGGAGCTGGCCGTGCCCGACGTCGCGGAGCTGGCCTCCAGGGCCAGGTTGCTGGAGCAGGCGCTGACATCCTCCATGATGGGCCACATCTCGGCCAGGACCGAGGCGTTGGCCCAGTTGAAGTCCCGCCTGGCCCGCAGCCGGCCCAATCTCGACTCCCTGAGGCTACACATAGACGACCTGCTCCGTGAGGCTGGCAGCCACCTGCGCCACCACCTGGAGGTCCAGCGGCAGCGTATGGAGTCCCTGCGACTGCGCCTGGGCGCCCTGAGCCCGCTGCAAACGCTCCGGAGGGGCTACGCCATCGTGCAGCTACATCAGAGCAGCGCCGTCGTCACCGACGCCGTCCAGGCCAGCGCGGGGGCCGCGCTGGACATAACCCTCAGCCGGGGCACCCTGGAGGCCCTGGTGACCGCTGGCCAGCTCGCCGGCGGGCAGGACGCTGTTGCATCTCCCCAAAGCCGGCCAGACTCAACCACCACACCAGACGGCACGGCGCGCCCGCAGGCAAGGACGCCCGAAACCGCGTGACGGCTGCCATTTATGGTGTGCTAGACTTATACTAACCATGGCTATCTGCCTGGTGGTGTGTCACTCGTGCTTTGATAGAGTCAGTCCTCTCGCGTCAGGAATGAAGAAGTCCCTTCTCCCCTGGCAAGAGAAGGTCTGAGCATGCCGAAGGGATGAGGGGGGTAGCTGGGAGCTGGCCAGGCCGGACTGACCTCACCCCCAGTGCTTAAGGGCACAGCGTTGGTCAATCTATGGCCCC
>FWPU01013163.1_pt1 | contig 10595 bp, 5 predicted proteins | sample 2228361 | NCBI WGS metagenome assembly FWPU01 (sample SAMEA103939777, study PRJEB20133) | metagenome | reverse complement strand
CATTCGGAAATTCCATCATTACATCAGTAAGTTTTACATACCATTTAGGAATATATGACATATAGCCATTGACAAGTTTTTTATTGTGAAATGTGGAAAAATACATATACTGGGCTTGAATAAGAAGGTCTCTTCTCTTTTCCTCAATGTCTTGATAGTATCTCTCTGGTTTTTGTAGCGGAATCTCAACAATTGCATAATCGCCCTCCTCTTCCTGAAGGTATTTATATACGATGGGCAATTCATTTTCTGAGGGCATTTGATAAATCTTCATGGGATAATTGTAATACTCAACAATTGCAAACAACAAGATTATAAGACCACTCAATCTACTGGCTCTTTTTTCAGTCAATCTTTTAATAGAAATCGCAGAGAGCACACCCGCAGCGATGAGCCCCATCCTGAAAATTCTGTGAGGAGCGCGCATACCCGCAAAGCCGGGCAGGAATTTATCAAATAGGATATAAAGTCCGCCTAGGGGTCCAAGGGAAAGTATAAAACTCACAATCAGCAGATATACAAAGAATCTCTCTATGGACGGTATGGACTGCAGAGCAGAAATAAATCTTCCCCTTGTATCTTTAAAAATTATTGTTTTAAATAAAAAATATAAAAATACAAGCATAAACCCATAATTTGCAATGTTGAGAGTATAATAATGCCCTATATTCGGAAAAACACTCCGTATTCTCAGGGTATCAATTAATATTAATATAATTAAAACAAGTACTATGCCGATGGCTGTTCTATCAAAAATATATATGACAAAATTGCCATCCCCTCTCCTGTGGAGGAAGACCCTCCTGAAATTATTTATAAAATAAAGAAGCGTCCATAGCGTGAGCGTCAATCCCAGAAAGGACTCCCACTCACCCACATTCTTCATAAGAACACCTTGTGTCAAATTCCACCACAGGAGTGAGGTCTCTCTCTTTATCACGAAAAAGCTCATAAATCGGTATGAAAAGCCCATCTTATCTGAAAGAGTCACTATCTCTCCCATTGAGTTGTAAATTCTGATATATGGGAACCAGAACAAAAGCACTATGATGCCAGAGAAAAAAAATACAATTATAAATTTACTAATAAAACCTGGGTCCTTAAAAAGATTATAATTATATATAAAGAATAGAAAATAAAAGGCAATCACATAAATCAGCATGACCCCGATATACATTGTAGATAAAGCGGTAAACATAAAAAAAATACCTGATAAAAGGCACCATCTTGTCTTACCCTCCTTAAAAAAGAGAAAAAGAAAAAAGAGGGAAAAAATAGACCATTCCCATGATAGCGCATAAAGATTTTGAGGATAATAATAGAAGCCAAAATAATTCACCGCAGTAGAAGAAATAAGTGATGCCCAAAAACTATGTGTTATATTGTATAAAAATATAAAAAATCCATAGCCAGAAAGGATAAAAATTAAATAAAAAAGAATATTAAAGATAAGAACCCTGTTCTCGGTGAGTTTATATAATGGGAAGGCAATAAAAGAATTAAGCACTGACCTCTCATTGAAGGACAGGACTGACCTCTCAGGATAAAAGACATTCCCCTCAAAGGAGAGGATTTTTTTCTGTTCAAAATTTCTGATATTTGACATAATATTCCATATTGTCAAGAGGCCATCCGTAGGTCCCTCATAGCCGTATGGGATGTGTGTTTTTATATTCAATATAAGTGGATAGGAATAAATTGCTGTTATTACAAAGAAATACAGAATTATCCCTGTATGTTTCAAAAGGGCCTTCACAGTGCCCTTCCTGAATCAAGAAAGAATCTCAAGAGGAGGTCAGGGATGTAGCTTACAACCTCCATTCTGTATGGAGACAATTTAAAAATTCTCCACCATCGCCAGATATTGGAATAAAATCTCCTGTATGCAGTTGCCTGCATTCTTCTTAATTTTTCCGATGTAACATCACTTAAATTAAACCTGCTTGCAATATATTCATAATCTGAGGATTTATAACTCTCTTGGTTGATTCTACCCTTGACAAGTTCATACAACTCTGTCCCCTTAAACGGAATTACAATATAGAACATGGCAATATGGAGGAGGGATGAACAGGCATAATTGATTGTCTTCTTTATTTCCTCCTCCCTCTCTCCTGGAAAACCGAACATGAAAAAACCCCTGGTGAGTATATTAACGCGGTTGCTCTCTTCAATTACTTTCAATGTCTTCTCCAGGTTGAGGTGTTTCTTTATCAGTTTCTGTATCCGTTCAGAAGCGCTCTCAACGGCAATGGTAATCATCACTGTTCCTCCGGATTTCATAGATTCAAGCAATTCACGGTCAAGATGGTCTCCTCTGAGTCCATTCGGGAATGAATACTTCAACCCGGGTGTCTCCTTCCCTGCAAGTTGAAAGATTTCCATGGCTCTTTTTCTATCAAAATTAAATACATCGTCAACTACTTCAACCTCCTCAACATTATATTTCCTTCTTAAATATTTTATTTCTTCAATCACATTTTCTGGAGACCTCCCTCTGAAGCCCTTGCCAAAGATGTTATGGCAGTATACGCATCTGTAGGGGCAGGAGCGTGATGTAAATAGATTAGCGTATCGCCTGATTCCGTAATTGGACATGCTCGTCCTCCTGAAATAGGGCTCTACATCTACATAATCCCACGCAGGGAAGGGTATGGAGTCAAGATCCTTTATTACCTCTCTGTCTCCGGTAAAGACAAAGCCCCCATCCTCCTTGAACCCAATGCCCTTTACTTTATGTTTATCACCGCCATCCAGAAGGACATTCACAAGTTCATAGAATGTCTCTTCGCCCTCTCCTTTTACAATAAAATCAATGTTCTTATCCGCAAGCACCTCCTCAGAAAAGGCAGAAGGGTGGGGTCCTCCTGCTATAACGACGCAACTTTTATTGTGGCTTTTTACCATCCTGGCAATTGTTTTCATTGAGTCCTCCTCAATGGTAATTGCACTTATTCCTGCTATGTCTGGCTTATATTCATTGAGTATTGACTTTAATGTTTCCAGTCCGTCAGCAGAATAAAGCCGCGTATCAAATATCTTGATGTCAATGTCATCTCTTTTTGTCCTTAAATATCCTGCAAGGGACATAAGTCCAAGTGGAAAGGTAAGGAGTTTGTTATAGATTGTGGGATGCGATGCCTTAACGAGAAGGATTCTTTTTTTCATAGTTCTACAATTTCCAATTTTATCTCCTCAGAGGGCACCTTCCTTTTTATCCTCAGGACTTTCTTCATCAACCCCCACAATGAACCGAGACCATAGGCAAGGTGGCAGAGAAGGAATATAACCGGCATTATAAATAAAAAAGAGAGAGAGCTCTTTTCTATTGCAACTAAAGAGGAAAAAATAAGATTCAACGGAAGATAGACAAAGAAGGGCAAAAAATAATAATGGGAAGCACAGAATGGCAGTGAGCATAAGTAAAGGAGAAAGGCAAGTGGTATAAAGTGATAAATCTTTATAAATACTGGATTCGCAAAGGTCTGGTCCATTCTGCCCCTGCCGTATGTGAATATCTGCTTAAAGAAATCAAGAAACCCAATCCTCTGACTCCTGAAGACATAAATATCAGGGTCATAGAACAGTCCATATCCCCTGGAGTGAAGTCGGTCAAGAAATTCGTTCTCCTCGTTAGGATAGAGGGTTTCGTTCATACCATTTTCCCGGAGAAATACCTCGCGCCTCATTGCAAGATTGCAGGAAATCAATTCCCTCTCCGTTGCTGGACGAAATTTTCCAGAGCGCCTGTGCCTGTGCCTGATATTGAAGCCACCAAAGGGTGAGGCAAAGCAACTTGCAAAGGCATGCTGGATGAATGAATCTTCAGGAGGCGGTATGCTTGGTCCACCAAGGACATGAACCAGTGAATCCTCAAAGCGCCTGGCAATCTTCCCAAGGATATCATGTGGAGCAACTGAATCATCATCAAGAAAATAGATTATCTCGCCTGTAGCAATTCTGGCCGCCATGTTTCTCTGCCTGGAGGGATGCCATCCAATAACCTTTATAATCTCAACCTTATCTGCTGGATAGGACTGGCTTTTTATTGATTCAATTGCCCTAATTGGATTCTCCCCGGGCCTCACAGGCACTATTACTGAAATTTTAAATTCCATCGTATCCCCTCATCTGCAGAGCAATCAATATTACTCCAGGAATATAACAGAAAGCGGATACTAATAGGAGGAAGTTAAACCCATAAAGGACTGAAAGGAGCATGATCAAGCCCACTGCGAGAACAGAAAATACACCGTCAAAAGAAATCAGGAGTGGCAACCTGCGGTTGTTTGTCCATTCCTTTATGTTATTTAAAAGAAGAGGGAAAGGAATTCCGAGGATAAAGCCAGTGAGAGAAGCAGTTAAAATTCCTGAAAGTAACTTATAAGAAAAATCTTCATCAAGAAGCGCCACTGTTATCTCAGGCACTACAAAATACAGAATAAATAAAAAAAGAGGAATAATTGCGAGGAGGACTTTCCTGACCATTCCAGCCAGAATTGAGACCACATAGCTCCCTATTCCGTTTGCAAAGAAAAAAGAGACGAGGATAACGCCCATTGAGAGAACGGGACTGCCCAGAAGGATGTTGAACTTCTGTAGGAGAATCAATTCCACCCACATATATCCGGTAGCAATAAAGATAATTGAGAGAAGGGAGGAGATTCCTTTTCCTGAAAATAAAAAATTATCCTTCAGTCCCCGGAGGATGAGAAAGAACAAAAAGAAAGAGATAACAAGAAGGTATGACAGGAGTTTTTTGTGTTCTGTTAACTTTTTGTCAAACTGATTAAGATAGGGTCTATCGTCATAGGTCGGTGAAATATCAAGGGGCGCCTGCTCGTAAAATGAAGTAATATCAGAGGTCCTGAAAAAGGCGGAGAAGGGGTTATTAAGATCCCTGTCCTCAGGAGAATAGAGGAGATACATGGGTTCTCCAAGGGATTCTTTCACCTTCACAATCTCATCGTGACTGAAGGGCTCTTTCTTTATAAGAATATAACCGCCGTTGGTCATCCATCCGGAGATGAAATAGCCCACAATAATAAAGTTATTTTCGGGGTCTTCAATCCCTTCTTTTTTTAGCGCCTCATAGGCAGTTGTGGTTATTCTTAAAAGTTCTGTTGGTGTTTCATAATTGCCAAGCCATTTGTTAATAAAGATTATACCATTATTGTTCAATCTCCTTAAATATGCCCTGAAGGCCTCAACAGTATAGAGGTAATTCTCAACAAAGGCAAGTGAGTTGGGAAAGGGAACATAAAGTTCGGTAAACATAAGTTGAATTAGGTTAAATTGTTCCTTTGAGGACTCAACAAAACTCCTGCCATCCATAAGATAGACATCTGCCAGTTTATAAGTATTGACTGGAATTATATTACTATCCCTCATCAGAGAAACCATTGCAGGATTTATCTCAACAGCAACTATTCTCCTGGCATTGTTATACCTTGCAATGGCAATGTCTACCCCTCCGCCCAGTCCTATGATAAGCACAGAAGGATTTTCTAAAAGTGTATAGGGGGGCATCTTCCATGTAATTTTATCCCTGTAGGGAATAAAGGTAAAAACTACATTGTTGTAATAGAGATTGTAGAAATCACCCTTCCCCTTCAAATCCAGAAATGTCTCACGCACACCACTGTTAGCAAACTTCATAATATCCTTCCCGAACAAACTATCATAAATGCTAAGATTCTCTTTGATAAGGTCAACCCTCGCAATCAAACTCCATTTAGAGGCAAGTAGTTTTACATCCCTCTCCTTCAGGCGGTCACTGCCTGCATAATTAACAAACCTTTTCCCTGAGGGAGGCATAATTTTTATAAAATTAAAGGAATCCCTCCATAGGTTCACAAAAAGAATGCCCGCGAGTATCATGGAGAGGAGAGCAAAAGCCATCCTCTGTCTTGTATTTATATAGAGCATGAAGAGAGCAGAGAGTGCAATAATGAGGGAAGATATAAAGAGAAGATTCTCCCCTCCGATTCTTTCAAGAAATAAAACAATTAAGAGCACGCCAGCAGCATAACCTGTGGCAGATGACGAATACATAAAAAACGGCGAAAAATGAGTATAACCAACTGTTATGATTGCAGATGAGAAGAAGAAGGGAATTCCCAGGAGAATGATGGTAAAAAACTTTGATTGGAAATAAAATAACAGGAAGGGAATGGCAACAATAGATAGGACAAAATACAAAGAAAGTTTGAAAAGTGCCCCTATTTCATTATATTTATAAAAGACAAATAATGCACCTGCTGAAAATCCAAGCATGCTGATGGGTATTATTGTGGTCTCAAAGCCGAAGAGTTGCATAAACTGGAGAAACTTCGGATAGAGCAGTTCAATAAGCACTGTAATGCCTGAGATAGTCCAGAAGAAGATAAAATAATGTATTTTCTCTTTATTTAAGGTCATCCGGGATTTTATACACCTTATCATTGCCAAAATCCGCTACAGGAATCAGAGTGCTCTCATCAATGGCCTTACTTAATGCTCCCCATATCTCACTTCTAAAATACTCCGTATGCACAATTATTAATTTTATCCCATAATTCTTGAGAAATAAAAGCGTTTCTTTCTTTGGAAAACCGCTGAAGACCATCTCACGAATCTTATGATAGGACTGCGGGAAATATCCGCTGTAGCCATTTGCAATATGCCTCCAGTGATGGATTGAACTTATAGTATATTTTACCTCAAGGGACATCTCGTCCGTCTCCGAAGGCATTGGCAGTTCAAGGACAACTGTGTCTTCCGGCTGGTCTCTGAGCCAGAGATAAACCGGTTCGGGCTTTATAATATCCGTCACGAGGGTTAGATTAAGGGGCATAATCAGGTTTTCAACAAAAAAGAGGAGGATAATAACCACCTTAACAATTTTTTTCTTAATCTGAGCAAAGCCCAATCCAGCAAAGATTGAGAGGGCAAAAATAAAAAACATTGAAAATCGCTCAGGAACCCTTATTGCGGGTAAGAGTGGTATTATATCCATTAAAACCATGTAGAGGGGAAAATTCCTTCCGAGGGAAAGGAGGAAAGAAAAGACGCCGGCAATAACGAGGGAGACAAAAAACCTCTTCAGTAATATATCCTGAATCCTAAACATTCTAAAGATGCCGAGGATGAAAAGAAAAAAGAGGATAATGCCGGGGAACAATCCCTGTGATGATGTCACTGAAGGAATACCCTTAAGTAGCGTCAGTTGCGGGAAGTAACTAAAATATGCCTTAATAGAAGCAGAATTCTTCAACACCTCTTCCACCCTTAAATCATAACCTGTATAAACCTGAGAATAATAGAGCTCCTTGTAGGGGAGATAGAAGAAATAGAGGGGAATGGCAATAAGGATGAGTAAGGGTGGGATCTTTTTTAAAAAGTCCAGGTTTAAAATATCTCTTCTGTTAAAAAGTATAAGGGAGAGAAAGATGACGGAAAAGCCCACCATAAATATTAAACTTATGTAAATAGAAGTAATAAAATTCAGGAATAAAAATAGAGTAAATAAAAAGGCATATTTCCACTTTCTCTCCTGCATAAATTTTAGAAAGAACAACAGTATGAATGGAATCCATTGAGTTGATTGAATCTGGATCAACTGGATGTAGCGAAATCTCATTGAAACAAAGGCAAAAACACACCCTGCAAAAATGGCAGAAACCCTCTCCCGGGTCAGATGATAGAAGAGAAGATAACAGCCGAAGCCGGAGAGAATAATTATAAGGAGAAAGAGAAAATTGTACTGAATAATCACATTATTACTGAAAATCTTAACCGGCAATACAAAGAGTGCATTGCCTAAAAGATGCTCTGAGAGGGCAAGGGAATGAGAGGCAGGGTAAAAGATGTTTGCATTGAAGAGATTTAATGGCTCGGAGAAAAGGATATGTTGCACCCAGGAGAGTATCCATATGTTCAGGAATGCATCATAATAAATCCAGGGACCTGTGGGCACTGCTCTCCCGAAGTAAAAAATAAGCGGATGGGTCAGAATGATTGCAAGAAGAGTATACAAGAGAAAGACCGGAATGTGTCCTTTTTTCATCTATTCACCCGTTCTTTGAGTTCATTGATTATTTTTAATAAAGTTCCTATATCATCCTGAGCAGGATTTAATTTTAGACTCTCTTCAAAATAGATCAGCGCCCTCCCATCGTCTTTCTTTTTCAAATAGAGCGCACCAAGTTTTCTGTGAACATCATATTGGTTGTAGTTTATAGATAATGAGCCTTCAAAGGACTTGATGGCATCATCATAAAGTCCTGCTTTCAGTTCTATTGTCCCCTTTTCGTTCCAGAGGACATAGGAGCCAGGGTCTATCTCAATTGCCTTCATATACGAATCAATCGCCTCCGGGTATCTTTCCAATCTATAATAAATCCTGCCCATGGATCGTAATGGATATGGGGATTTATTACGGGACCATCTCATGCTCTCCTTATAATGTTTCAGTGCCTCCTGATAATCCATCTGAACCTCAAGGGCTTCAGCAAGTTGATAATGAGCCTTTGGTATATAGGGATTAAGTGTAAGTGATTTCTTGAGGTGCATAATTGCTAATTTGAGATGGTGATTTTGTTTTGTTTTATAAAATTCTGATAAGTGAACCTCACCTGCCTTTAATTGGCTTAAGAAATAATCTGGAGTTTTTTTTACAGCATCAGTCCACAGTGAAAGGTCACTCCGCCATATATAATTTCTTTGAATCGTAAGAATAAAATAAGAAGAAATCAAGAGCACTAACAATGGGACACATATTCTCCACCTTGATTTCAGAAGGTCCTCCAGCCCTACGCATAGAAATCCTATGAATGCAGGGTAAAGGAAATAAAGATGTCTATCTCCTCCATTAGGGGATGTCTCAGCAGGGCTTGTAGGAAGGGCAAGAGCCACCAGAAGGACTATTGGAAAAGCAACAGCGAGATAATAAGTTAGCCAGAAAAGTCGCACTCTATTTTTTAATGAAGATAATATCAGTGGTATCAATACGAACATCCAGAGTAAGGCACTAATCAAAATCTCTGTATGTGTAATTGTGCTATAACTTTGTGGTGGGTAAAATGGGTTCAGGTTAACAGGCAAAAAGAGCCTGGATATGAACCCGTAGAAAGGGGAAACCAAAAATATAATACATGATTCCCCTATAACATTTAATCCGTAATCTTTTATAACCCTTTCTTCTTGTTGACCATAAGTAAAAATAACCAGGGACACAAGAGATAAAACTAAAAAGGGAAATGCCCTTTTTATTCCATTACTTAATGATTTCCGACTGAAATTGCCTTTTAAGACCACCTCATAAAAGAAAATTACAGCAGGGAATGGTGTAGATGTGCTTTTGCTGAGTAATGATAAGGCAAAGACCGCAATGGAAGGATATAGTCGGTTCTTCAGATAAAGATAAAAAGAAAGGAGCATGAAGAACATACACATAACACTCTTTCTCTGGGAAACCCATACGATTGCCTCTACTGATGGAGGAAATATTGCAAAGAGCACGCCGGCAATAAGGGACTCATTTTTCTTATAGCCAATTGCTTGAAATATTAGGTACAGCAGGATAACTGAACCGGCGTGGAAGATGAGGTTGGTCAGGTGATATCCCAGGACATCAAGCCCCCATATCTGGTAATCAAAAAGATAACTGAGCATCTGGAGCGGGAACCACTCTCCAACATAATAATCAAAGAGCAGATGCTTTATATTTTCAACAGTCAGATCCCTTATATGAGGGTTGTTAAATACATAGGCCCCATCATCCCAGTTTAAAAACGCATTATTTAATGAATTGGCATAAGCAAAAAACGTGAGGAAAACAATGGTGCTCAGGGGGAATAGGTCTCTCTTATTCATCAATCCTTCCTCGCAACAAGTGTTATGACCCCTCCCTTTTTAAAGAGGGACTCCAGAAGGGCCACCGGAAGGAAAGAAAGGGTAAGAAAAAAATATATAAATTTATATAACAGAACCACCCAGCCGGTATTCCCTTCCCTCATAAACCATACAGGATTCCTCTTCATTATACTGGCGGACCATCCCTCTGCGTTCCAGCGGTTGGAAAAGTGCCGGACACAGATTATTGAAAAGCCATTTTCCTTCACCATGCTTGTTAATGTCTCTGTGCTAAAGTGAAAAATGTGGTGCGGAAGAAAGAGATGGAACCATCTTCCTTTAAATATGCGAAACTGCCATGAATCAATGTTAGGAACCTGAATCAAGAGAACCCCATTATCCCTGAGGGCTTTTCTGATTTTCTTGAGAACCATGAATGGTTCCCTCATGTGTTCAAGGGAATGGTAGAAGGTGACACAGTGGTATTTATTTTCAGGAAACGGGGCTGATTCAGCATCAAGTTGATAGATTCTGGGGGAATTCGCTTTATTAAACTTTAAGTCAATATGCTTTTCTACCCCCTCTGCCTGGAGATTCATATTTTTACATTCATTCAGAAAGAGCCCCTTTCCGCTGCCAACATCAAGAAGGAGCGCATCGTCTTTTAGAAATCCCTTAATAAACCTAACCTCGCGTCTCCACCTCATGTTAATATAATAAAACTCAATCCTCTGAAACAGGGAACCCTGATTTTCTGTATA
>FWPU01013161.1_pt1 | contig 10597 bp, 9 predicted proteins | sample 2228361 | NCBI WGS metagenome assembly FWPU01 (sample SAMEA103939777, study PRJEB20133) | metagenome | reverse complement strand
CGACGCGGAGGTCGCGTGCAACCTCGTCTCCGAGCACGGCGGGGAGATCGTGATCGCCCCGGACGGGCGGATCGTCTTCATGAACGCGAGCGAGCACCTCGTCGAGATCGCGCACGCCCTCGACCCCGAGAACGAGGACGTGAGGCGACGCATGGAGGCGATCCGCAAGGCGCGCGAGGCGCGCGGGGGCGAAGACCCGCGCGCCAGCCCGCCGCACGAGCGCGGCGCGTCCTGATCCGGGCCGCGCGGCGCGCCCGAACCCGCGCCATTTCTACGCGCGGCGCGGCTTTCTCAGGATCGCGACCTGGAACTCCGGCGGGTGGAGCCCGAGCGCGCGCTCGCCCACGGGCTTGAAGACGAGCCCCCGGAGCGCGTCCGCGTCGAGGCGGCCCTCCACCAGGCGGCGGAAGTCGTCCTCCGCGTAGGCGATCTTCTGGAGCGAGACCCCCCGGCGCTCCAGCAGCGCGCGCAGGCACTCGAAGTACGTGCGCGTGGTCGCGAGGACGCGCACGTTCGGGCGCATGCCGAGGAAGGTCATGATGTCGGCCATCTCGACGTCGAGCCCGGCGTTCTCGGCGACGCGGCGCAGGTGGCCGAAGTGGATGGAGAACTCGCTGTGGGCGAGGTGGGTGGACTCGATCGGGTAGCGCGCGAGCCCGCCGAACTCGACGAGCACGGCCGCCCCGCCCGGTCGCAGCACGCGCGCGACTTCCTCGACGAACCGCAGCGCGCCATAATTCAGCCAGAACACCTCAGGAGCGTCGTCGATTTGAATCTTGTGGCGGCGCACGAACGCCCGCGCCTCGGCCACGGTGGGATCCGGCGCCGCCCCCGTTGCCCCCGCCGCCCCCTCCAGGTCCGCGCGCCGCAGCCGCACCGTCGTGAAGTCCGCGACCACCTCGTTCGAAATCAGAAGGTCGAGCGCTCCATCCCGGATCGGGAGCCCGCGCGCCGCGTTCGCCAGCACGAACCGCACGCGCGCGTCCCCGTAGTGGAGCATGCGCTGGCTGTCTTGGAGCACCTGCGAGAGATCGAGGATCGCGTAGCGAATTCCGGCCGCGCGCTCGGGGGCGCGCTCGCCGATCGCCCGCAGGAACCGCAGCGCGAAGAACCCCACGCCGCCGCCCACCTCCAGCACGCGCGCGCGGCCCGCCGGCATGAGTCCGCGCCCGAGCAGGGCGTCCGCGAACGCCTCTCCGTACGACCGCCCGCCGAGCGCTGGGTGCGGCTCGCGGAACATGTGGGAGAGCGTGGTCTCCTCGACGTCGAACTGCGCGGCCGCGTCCTCGATCCCCTCGCGGTGGAAGGCGGCGAGGTCCACGACGTCGGGCGCCTCCGGGGGCGGGGCCTCCTCGATCCGGGGAAACGGCATGGTGGAGCGGAGGTAGGGCGGCTGGAACGAGAGGTATTCGTAGATGGGGCGGTCCGCGAGCTTGAGCACCTGGCGGTCGCTGTGCGTGAAGCGGAACGCGGCGCGGCGCACCTCGGCGGCGGCGTCCGCCGGCGCGAGGCCGAGCGCGCGCGCCGCCTCCTCGGCGATCGACTCGAGCGTGCGCTCCCCGTCCGCCCGCTCGAAGAGGAACCCCGCAACGGGTTCCAGCCGGTCCACCACGATCCGCCCGAGCGCGCGGTCCTTGTAGGCGACGATCGCGACCCCCGGCTGCGGCGCGTAGATCGCCGTCCACGCGGCCGGGACGGGATGCCCCGCGCGGAACGCGTCCGCCTCCTCGTCCGTCCCGGGCGGCACAAGGCAGCGGTGCTGCCGGAACGTCCCGACGAACCCCTCGATCTCCTCGGGGCGAAAGGCGCCGCCCCACTCGCGCGCGACGTCGGCAACCGCCCGCCCGCGCCCCGTTCCGAAGCTCTCCACGAAGGCGTGGACCTTCGCGTCCATGGCCAGGATGAAGCCCCAGAGGTCGTGGTAGAGGTAGATCTCGTCCTTCTTGCGGAAAAACGACACGTATCGCGAGCGCCGCAGCCGCAGCGCGGCGGCGGGACGCGGGGGCGGACCCTTTCTCATGCCGGGAGTTTACTCGAAGACGTGCTCGGCCTGCAGCACCCGCTCGATCGCGTCGAGCGAGAAGTCCTGGTCCACCATCACCTCGAACTCCTCGTCCACGATCTCGCGCGTGATGGGGCGGCCGTGGTAGTGGAACGCGCGCTTGATGAAGTCGTAGCGCGCCTCAATCGTGCGCCGCGTCGACTTGAACCCGTGCAGCGCGGCGAGCTTGATGAGCCCCTCGCTCGCGTTGAGCGGGTTGTGGAACATGGTGGGGTCGTTCGTGTCGGGCTCGATCAGAATGATCGTGACGTGCGGGTGCTTGGCGCGGTGCTGGTCGATCGAGCTGTGCAGGCGCTCCTGAAGGATCGTACGGTACGCCTGCTCCATGACCCCGACGAGCCCGAGCGACCGGATCGTGCCCGGCTCCCCCCCCGTGTACGGAACGAGCGGGTTGATGCAGACGATCAGATCGGCGCCGTTCTCGATCGCCACGTCGATCGCGGCGGTGCGCGCCACCGCGCCGTCGATGTAGTCGCGCCCCTCGATCCGCACGGGAGCGTAGGCGATCGGAAGCGCGCAGGATGCGCCCACCGCCTCCGTGATCGGGACGTCGAGATCGCCGTCCGCCCCGAAGATCCGCGGGCGCGCGCTGTCGAGGTCGACCGCCATGACGAAGAGGCGCTTCCCGCGCTCGCGCAGCTCGCGGAAGCTGTTGGTGCCGCCGCGCGCCGCGATGATCGCGCCGAGCCGCTCCTGGATGCGGCGGTTCGAGAGGAAGGCCGACGTCGTGAAGAGGCGCGAGAGGATGAAGATCAGGTCGCGGTTCTGGAGCGTGAGGTACTCCCCGAGGCTGCGCGCGGCCAAGGGAAGGAACCCGATCGCCTTGCGCGCCGCCTCGCGCAGGTTCGGGTAGTAGAAGTCCGGCATCCCCATCGCCTTGTGCTCGATCATCTCTTCCGGAGACACGCCGTTCGCAGCGCACGCGCCGACCACGGCTCCGGCCGAGATGCCGATGTACATGTCGAAGTCGCGGATGCCGAAATCGTAGAGCGCCTTGAGGCTCCCGGCCTCGTTGAAACCGCCGAGAATCCCGCCGCCCGCAAGCACGAGCGCGGTGCGCTGGCCCCGGCGCTCCCCGCCGAGGATGCGCGGGAGCGCCGCGGCGAGCCCCTCGGCGCGCGCCACGTGGTGGTCCACGGCGTGGCGGCGGCCCCACTCGCACGGGTCCACGGATGGATCGTCGTTGACGAGCAGGATGCGGCCGTGATAGCCGGCGTCGCGGAGCGCGCGGACGGCCGCGGCGGCGGCCTCGCGCGGGCGGCCCTCGTAGTTGGCGACGATCAGGTCGATGTAGTGGTCGAGGAGGCCCACCGCCGTTTCGAGGCCGTTTACCGCCCAGACATCGAGTTCGCGGGCCCCGTCGCTCGTCATGTACTCGTGGACCTTCGCCCGCGCCGCCTCGATGCGGCGCTGGTCGTCGGAGAGGACCATGATCCGCTCGACGACTCGTTCCGCGTGTCCGGCCAATCACTGCCCTCCGATCGCAATCTCGCAGAATTACACAAATTATACGCGACGGAGCCGGTGCGCAAGGCGGGCGTTTCCGTTATCAGTTGCCAGTCGAAAAGATCGGGTGTGACGCGATGCGTTATCCCTGGCGCCTCGCGGGCCCCGCGCCCCCGCTTGCAAGCCGCGGCCCTGCCTGGTTTCATGGGCGGGACCATGCGCGCCCGAATCTTGCGCTCGCTCTCTTCCGCCTTCGCGGCCGCGGCCGCCCAGGCGCTTGCCCTTGCCGCCGCGGCGGCCGCCGCCGAGCCGCGCGTCAATTTCGCGCGCGCCACGCTCCCGAACGGGCTCGAGGTGGTCGTCGAGGAGCGGCGCGATCAGCCGCTCGTGGCCGTGCGTGTGTACGTGAAGACCGGCTCGATCTACGAGGACCAGTTTCTCGGCGCGGGGATCTCGCACTTCTACGAGCACCTGCTCTCGGGCGGAACGACCACGACGCGCACCGAGGAGGAAACGGCGAAGGTGCTGCGCTCGATCGGCGCGGCCACGAACGCGTACACGACCTACGACGTCACGTGCTACCACATCACGACGACCGGGGAGCACTACGGCACCGCGCTCGACCTCCTCGCGGACTGGATGATCAACAACACGCTCGACCCGCGCGAGGTCGCGCGCGAGCGCGAGGTGGTGCAGCGCGAGCTGGAAAAGGACGAGGACGAGCCGCGCCGGGCGATCTGGCGGCTCTACGCGGAGACGGCGTATCGCGAGCACCCCGTGCGCGTGCCGATCATCGGGTACAAGGAGAACATCCGCCGCCTCACGCGGGACGACCTCGTGGCGTTCTACCGCGACCGCTACGTCCCCAACAACGCGGTCGTCGCGGTGGTCGGCGACGTCTCGAAGGAGGAGGCGCTCGAGCGCGTCGGGCAGGCGTTCGCGGGCTGGGAGCGCCGCCCCCTCCCGCCGATCCCGCTCCCGGATGAGCCGCGCCAGGTGGCGCCCCGCTTCGCCGAGAAGGAAATGGGCGTGCAGGTGTCGATCGCCAAGGTCGGCTGGCCCACGGTGGACCTCTTCGATCCCGACCTCTACGCGCTCGACGCGCTCGCGTTCGTGCTCGGGGAGGGCGAGTCCTCCCGGCTGCGGCGCACGCTCGTCCAGGAGCGGCGCCTCGCGAACGAGGTGAGCGTCTCCTCCTGGACGCCCTCCTTCGCGCGCGGGCAGTTCACGATCCAGATCGAGGTCGAAGAGCACGGGAAGCTCGACGAGGCGATCGCGACGGCGCTGGCGGAGGTGGCGCGCCTGAGGAGCGAGCCCGTCTCGCTCGAGGAGCTCGAGCGCGCCCGGCGCCAGAAGATCGCCGAGCACGTCTTTCACACGCAGTCGGCGGAGGACCGCGCGGAGGACCTCGCGCTCAACCTGATCGCGACGGGCGACCCGTTCTTCATGGACCGTTACGTGGCGCGCATCCAGGAGCAGACGCCCGATGATCTCTTGCGCGTTGCGCGCCGCTATTTTTCTGACGAACGGCTGAATGTCGCCATCGTGAAGCCGCGCGGCGCCCCCGCCTCCCGGATCGGGCAAGCAGTCGCCCCCCGCCCCGAGCGGGAGCCTGCGCCGGGCCCGACCGCGATCGAGCGGATCGTCCTGGAGAACGGCCTCACGCTGCTCGTGCGGCCCATGCGCGGGACGCGCGCCGTGGCGATCGCGGCCCTGTTCCGGGGCGGCGTGCGCGCGGAGACGCCGGAGACGAACGGGCTCTTCTGGGTGACGGCGCACGCCATGGCGCGCGCGACGAAGCGGCGCGGGCCGGACGAGCTCGCCGCGGCGGTGGACGCGCTCGGCGGAACGATCGAGCCGGAGGCCGGAACCTTCGCGTTCGGGGTGCGCGCCGCCTTCCTCGCGGGGGACGCCGAGAAGGGGCTCGCGCTCGTGCGCGAGGTGCTGCGCGAGCCGTCCTTTCCGCCCCACGTCGTCGAGCGGGAGAAGTGGAACGCGAAGTACGAGATCGCCGCCGCCAACGACGACTGGGTGCAGGAGGGCATTCACTTCCTGCGCGCGGCCGCCTTCGGCGCGCACCCGTACGCGCTGAAGCCGTTCGGGACGCCGGAGAGCGTGGACCGGCTCGACGCGGCGGCGCTCGCGGCCGCGCACGCGCGCTACGTCGTGCCCTCGAACGGAGCGATCGCCCTCTTCGGCGATATCGACGCGCGCGAGGCGGAGCGCATGCTGCGCGCGCAGTTCGCGGACTGGAAGGGCGGGCCGCCGCCCGAGCCGCCGCCCGCGGCGGCGCTGCCGCCCGCCTGGCCCGAGGCCGACCGCGAGGTCGTGAAGGAGACCGAGAAGGGCCAGACCACGATCGTGATCGGCTGGCCGGGCGTGGCGGTGGAGAGCGCGGACCGCTTCGCGCTCGATGTGATCGACGCGATCACCTCCGGCATCGGGCTCCCTTCCGGCTGGCTCCACGACGCGCTGCGCGGCGGAAAGCGGAGCCTCGTCTACTTCGTCCACGCAATCAACTGGATGCAGGTCGATGCGGGGCTCTACTACGTCATCACGCGCGCGAACCCGGAGGACGAGAAGGCGGTCCTCGACATCATCCGCGACGTCCAGCGCCGCATCGTCGAGGAGCCCGTCGCGCCCGACGAGCTCGCGCGCGGGAAGGCGATCGCGACGTCGGCCTTCCAGATCGGGCTCGCCACCCCCGCGGAGCAGGCGAGCGCCGTCGCGCTCTTCGAGCTCCAGGGGCTCGGGCACGACTTCGCCGACCGCTATCCCGAGCGGATCCGCGCCGTCACCGCGGAGGACGTGGCGCGCGTCGCGCGCCGGATCTTCTCGCGGCCGCGGGTGCTGGCGCTCGTGCGCCCGAAGAAGGCCCAGTAGGAGGGCGCGCGGGCGGTGGACCTCATCCGCGTCTGCGTCGAGCGCGCGCACCGCTATCCGCTGGAGGAAGCGCGCGAGCGGCTCGCCCGCCTCGTCGAGCGCATCGCAGCGCGCTACGATCGCTACGACGTGCGCCACGAGTGGGCCGACGAGGCGCGCCTCGCGATCCGCTTCCGCTTCGAGCGCGCGGGGCGCGGCCGCGGCGAGGGCGTGGCGCGCCTGGACGAGGGGCGCGTCGCCGTGGACGTGACGGCGCACTTCCACCTCCCGTTCTTCGTCCCCGTCGCGCTCGCCGAGTGGAAGGCGCGAGAGCAGGTCACGCTCGCGCTCGAGGAGGCCTTCGCGTAGCTCCGGCCCCGCCGGCGTCCCCGCCGGCCGGGCCGTTCCTCGCAACGAGATCCTCCCGACTCGCGCGCGCGGCGGCCTCCGGCGCCCCGGGCTTCCGGACGCTCGGGGCTGTCCGCAAGCGCCGGCCGGGCGCGATCCTTGAGTGTCCGACAGTCGGCGCTCGAACGCCGCGGGGGCTCATGTTCCAGACGGACGTCTTCGTGGACCCGTCGAACTCGGGCGGGGCGCTCGTCGACCTGCGCGGCCGCCTGATCGGCATTCCCGCGCTGGTCGCGCGCCAAACGGGCGTCAACTCCGGGATTGGCCTCCCCGTGCGCCTGGACGCACTGCGGGCCGTTCTGCCGCGCCTCGCGCGCGGGGAGGCGATTCGCGCCGGGTTTCTCCGGGTGATTCTCGCCTCCGAGGGGAGCGAGGGGCGTGGCGCGATCGTCGAGACCGTGATCGACGGCACCCCCGCGGCGCGTGCCGGGCTCGCGCCCGGGGACGCGATCGAGTCGATCGACGGGCGCCGCTCGACGGAACCGCCGCCCGCCACGACGAGCTGATCGCGCGCCCCGAGGGAACGGGTGCGATTTTCTCCGTGCCCCGCGAGGGAAAGCGGCGCCTCGTGCGCGTGGTCCTGGGCGGCGCGCCGCCCGGGTAGGCGCGCGGGGAGCGGATCGGATCGACCTCGATTCGATCTCGATCGTTCGTTCGGCGGGGGTCTTGAAAAACCCCGGCGGGCTCCCTTAGACTGACTCCTCCGTGCGCCGCGTGAGGATCGGCGCGGCGCGGCGTGCGATTCGGCCATGATTCGGAAGTTCCGCGGAATCGCTCCCACCGTTCCCGCCTCGGCGTTTGTCGAGGAGAGCGCGCAGGTGATCGGGGACGTCGTGCTCGGGGAGCACGCCAGCGTGTGGTTCAACGCCGTGATCCGGGGCGACGTGGGTCCGATCCGGATCGGCGCGCGCTCGAACGTCCAGGACTGCTGCGTGGTGCACTGCACGCGCGGGAAGCACCACACCACCGTGGGCGAGGACGTGACGGTCGGCCACTCCGTCACGCTGCACGGGTGCACGATCGGCGACCGCGTGCTGGTCGGGATGGGCTCGACGATCCTCGACGGCACGGAGATCGCGAGCGATTCGATCGTCGCGGCCGGATCGCTGGTGGCGCCGGGGTCGCGGTTCCCGCCGCGCTCGCTCATCATGGGCGCCCCGGCCCGGGTGCGGCGGGCGCTCACGGACGCGGAGGTGGAGGAGTTGCGCCGGGCGGCCGAACACTACATCGAGTACGCGAAGGAGCACCGGGGCGACGCATGAACGCGCCCGTTCCGGAAGAGGAGATGCGCCGCGGGACGGCGGCGATCGACTGGGCGGCCGCCGCGCCCGTCGTGGAGCGGCTCGCGCTCTACGCCGCCGGCGTCGCGGGCGCGTGCTTTTACTTCTGGACGGGGCGCCTCGTCGACGCCGGCGCGGCGCGCCCGCTCGGGACGGCGCTCGACGCGGCGATCCCCTTCGTGAAGCCCGCGCAGTGGATCTACTACTTCTACGAGGTCTTTCTCTTCCTCCCGCTCTTCCTCGTCCGGGATCTGGGGGTGCTGCGCCGCCTCATCGGCGCGTTCGTCGGGCTCCAGCTCGCAGCGAACCTCGTCTTCGTCGCGTTTCCGGTCGTCATGGTCCGCCCGCTCGACGAGGTGGACCCGGCGCGCTCCTTCCTCGACTGGGCGATCGGGCTCAACTACTACCTCGACAAGCCGGTGAACTGCCTCCCCTCGCTCCACGTGGCGAACGCGTTCTTCATCGCGCTCGTGGCGTGGCGGCTCGACCGGCCCGTGGGAAAGATCGCGCTCGCGGTCGCGATCGCGATCGCGGCCTCGACCATGCTGGCGAAGCACCACTGGGCGGTGGACGTCGCCACCGGAATCCCCCTCGGGTGGGCGTTCTATCGCTTCGCGTTCCTCCCCGGCGTCCCCTGCAACGCGCGGCGCGAGGAGCTGTGCCTGCCCCGGCCGCTGCTCCTCGTGATCCCGATCATGTACGGGGTGGGGGTCTCCATCCTCTTCGCGCTCTACCGCTGGGGATATCGCTATCCCTGGCCGCCGCCCGTGTAGTGAGGGCTTTCGCGCCGCGGCCCTCTCGGCGCGCGAGCGGAGCCCTCAGCGCCCCTCGAAGCGCGGCGCTCGCTTTTCCGCGAAGGCGGCGGAGCCTTCTGCGAAATCCGCCGTGCGCGCGCACTCCGCGATCGCGTCGCGCTCGTCCTCCAGCGCCGCCTCGAAGGAGCGCTCGAAGGCGCCGCGCACGAGGCGCTTTGCGGCCGCGAAGGCGCGCGTGGGGCCCGCCGCCAGCTCGCGCGCGAGGTCGCGCCAGCGCGCCTCGAAGTCCGCGGCCGGGTGCACCTCGTCCACCAGACCGAGGGCGAGCGCTTCGGCGGCGGCAAGCCGCGGGTTGCGGTACGCGAGGAGGAGCGCGCGCTTGGGTCCGAGGAGGCGCGGGAGCGTCCAGCTCGCGCCGCCGTCGGGGGCGAGGCCGATTCCGGAGTACGCGTAGACGAAGCGCGCGCGGTCGCTCGCGATCGTGAGGTCGGCCGCGATCGCCAGACTGAATCCGCCCCCGGCCGCGGTTCCGTCGACGGCGCAGATCCACGGCTTCGGGGCGCGCGCGAGCCCGACGACCGCGGCGTGGTAGCGGTGCGTCAGCTCGCGGACGAGCCGCGCGCCTTCCGCCCCGCCGCCTTCCCGCGCCGCCGCCGCGGCGAACAGGCGCACGTCCGCTCCCGCGCAGAAGTGCCCGCCGGCGCCGGTCACCGCGATCGCCCGCACCCCCGCGTCCTCCGCGGCGCGCGCGGCGGCGGCGCGCAGCGCTTCCAGCATGGGCACGTCGAATGCGTTGCGCACCTCCGGCCGCGCGAGGACGATCGTCGCAACCCCGCCCGCGACGTCGTAGAGCACCGATTCGCTCATGTTGTGGCGGTCTCCGCTTTTTCTTTTTCGGGGCGAGGATCGCCCTTGCCCCGGACGCGGAGATTATAGCCGCAAGGCGCGGGAATAGCGGGCGCGCGGTTCCCGATAGCTGGTAGGATGGAGGGCATGCCGGCGGCTCCCGCTCCGGAGAGTCAGGAGGCGCGGCGCGACCGCTTCGTGCGGCTCGCGCTCCCGCACCTCGACGCGCTCTTCCGCACGGCGCTCTACATGACCGGGGACCGCGATCGCGCGGAGGAGGCGGTGCAGGAGACGTACCTGCGCGCCTGGCGCTACTTCGACTCGTTCGGGGAAGGGCGCGACGCACGGGTGTGGCTCTTCGCGATTCTGCGGAACGCGATCTACGAATCGGCGCGCCGCCGGAGGCGCGAGCTGCAGGCGGCGAGCCTCGACGAGATCGGGGCGGACGCCGCGGCGCCCGCAAGCGGCGCAAGCGGGAGGGCGCCGGAGGCGCGGCTCTTCAGCCGGGAGATCCTCGCCGAAATCGAGAAGCTCCCCGAGGAGTACCGGCTGGTGGTGCTCATGGCGGTCGTCGAAGAAATGAAGTACCGCGAGATCGCGGACGCGCTCGATATCCCGATCGGGACGGTCATGAGCCGGCTTTATCGCGGGCGGCGCCTCCTCCAGATGCGGCTGCGCGCGTACGTGGAGCAGGGGGAAGGAGGAGAGCAGGTGGCGTGATGGATTGCCGAGAGGTGCAGGGGCTTCTCGACGCGTTCGTCGACGACGAGCTCGATGCGCGCGCCTCCTACGAGATCGACCGGCACATCGGCGCGTGCGCGCCCTGCCGCGCCGAGGCGGAGCGGCTGCGCGCGCTCGACGCGGCCGTCCGCGAGGCGTGCCGCTCGGAAGCGCGAAAGGCGGGCGCCGCGGGCGCCGCGTGCGAGGCGCTGCGCGCG
>FWPU01013159.1_pt1 | contig 10599 bp, 9 predicted proteins | sample 2228361 | NCBI WGS metagenome assembly FWPU01 (sample SAMEA103939777, study PRJEB20133) | metagenome | reverse complement strand
GAGATAAACAAAAAACATGCTAAAATGCCTTTTAAAAAGCAATAAATAATGCTTCAAAAATTTCTCAAACCTATGTAAAAACGTGTAAAAATATGTAAAAATGATTATCAGCAAAAAACGGGCAAAAAACAATTTAACTTATTATTTTATAATTATTTACTGACTTTTTTAAAGTTTTTCAATTTTCTCAAATTACTTGATAAATTATAAAAATCAACCAATGCTCAAAACTCAATGCTCAATGCATTTCTATTTACTTTCATAAAACTATAAATCGGAAATAATGGATGTTTCGCCCTCGAGTTATACCCGTACTTTTACTTAAAAATTTAGGATTAGTCAAATCAATTAAATTTAAGGATTATAGATATATTGGCGATCCAATTAATGCTGTAAAAATTTTTAATGATAAAAAAGCAGATGAATTAGTATTTCTTGATATTAACGCCTCTAGAGAAGAAAGATTGATTTCTTTAGATTTTGTATGTAAAGTAGGTGACGAAGCAAATATGCCGTTCGCTGTAGGTGGAGGAATTAGAAGTATCGAGGACATAAGAAAGATCTTGAGTTTGGGTGCTGAAAAAATTGTGATTAATACTATTGCTGCAGAAAACCCACACTTTATAAAACAAGCTTCAGAAACTTTTGGAGCATCCACTATAGTTGTTTGTGTTGATGTCAAAAAAGATTTTTTTAAAAACTATAGAGTAGTTTATAAAAATGCCAAGAAAATATCTAAAGTGGATTTGGTGGAATATTTACAAATGATTGAGGAATATGGTGCAGGTGAAATTATTATTCAGTCTGTAGATAGAGATGGTACGTATCTGGGTTATGATCTGCAACTTATTAAATTGGTTGCTAATTCTGTTTCGATTCCTGTTGTAGCCTTAGGAGGAGCAAGAGATTTTAATGATTTAAAGTTAGCAGTAAAAGAAGCTAATGCTTCCGCAGTAGCTGCAGGAAGTTTATTTGTTTTTCATGGCCCTAGAAGAGCTGTTTTAATAAATTATCCTACTAGTCAAGAATTAATGATATTATTTAAATAATTAGTACTATGATTTTTTTAATTAAATTAAATCATCCAGCGCATTATCATTTATTTAAAAATTTTGCAAATCAAATCATTAAGAAAAATCATGATGTGTTATTCTTAATTAATGAAAAAGAAATTTTAAGCAGGCTATTAGTTGAAAGTAATACAAAATATATCAAAATAGGACTAGAAAAAGTTTATTCCAAAAGTAAGACGTTAATTTTAGCATCACAATTAATTAATCTTTTAAAAAGTGAAATAGAATTATATAATATCATAAAAAAACTAAAACCTGATTTTTTGCTTGGAACAGATGTGACAATAGCACACTTAGGATTTTTAACTAAAATACCATCATTTGTTTTTAATGAAGATGATATTGAAGTAAATAAAATATTCTGCTATACAACTTATCCTTTTTGTAATTTTATAATTTCACCACTTGTTTGTAATGTAGGAAGATTTACTCATAAAAAGATTGGTTATGATGGATATCAAAAATTGGCCTATCTTCATCCAAACTATTTTGAGGCTAATATAACTACTTTAAAATCCGATTATCAGAAAGCTTATAAAAAGTTTATTATTCGAATGGTCTCTTTTTCTGCTTTTCATGATTTAGAAAAAAATCATTCAGGTTTAAGAGAAGATTTACTTGACAAAATAATATTTTGTTTAAAAGATAAGGGTGAAATTTTTATTAATTCTGAAATAGAAATACCTAGAAAATATAGACAATACAAATTAAATATTAATAATTTAAATGATATACATCATTATTTATATTTTGCAGATTTATTTATTTCAGATAGTCAGAGTATGACAGTTGAAGCTGCAATTTTAGGTACTCCTTCACTTCGATTTAATAGTTTTGCTGGTAAAATTTCGGTTCTCAATGAGCTTGAAAATAAGTATTCCTTAACTCATAGTTTTAATATTAATGAAGAAGAAAAATTTTTAAATAAATTGGAAGAACTATTAAATCAAGACAAATTAAAACAAATATATTTGAGTAGAAGAGACGAAATGTTAAAAGAAAAAATTGATTTAACATCTTTTTTGATTTGGTTTTTTGAAAATTATCCAGACAGTTTAATGGAGTATAAAAAAAATCCAGAAATTCAATACAGGTTTAAATGAAAATAATTTCAATTGTTGGAGCTAGACCCCAATTTATAAAACTTGCACCTTTAGCTAAGGAATTATCTAATTATTTTGAGCATAAAATAATTCATACCGGGCAACACTTTGAAGATAATATGTCCAAAAAATTTTTTATTGATTTAGCAATACCTCAACCTGATTATAATTTAGGAATTAATGGTGGTACTCATGGTGAATTAACTGGCAGAATGATTATTGAATTGGAAAAAATTCTATTAACTGAAAAACCAAATATTGTTATAATCTATGGAGATACTAATTCTACATTAGCGGGTGCCATTGCTGCTTCTAAACTTCAGATAAAAATAATTCATATTGAAGCAGGATTGAGAAGTTTCAATAAGGAAATGCCAGAAGAAATAAATAGAATTGTTGCAGACCATGTATCGGACTATTTATTTGCACCAACGAATATTGCTTATAAAAGACTTTTTATTGAAGGTCTTGGTAATAAAACACATCTTACTGGGGATATAATGGTTGATGCATTAGAATTTGCTATTGATAAGCTAAATAATATGCAAATCAATAATAATTTTATTAGTGGTTCTTATTATTTACTTACATTGCACCGTCCTTATAATGTTGATAATCCAATATTGCTTTCGAAAATTTTTAATGAATTAGGAGAAATTCCAATTAACATAATTTTCCCAGTGCATCCTAGAACAAGACTGGTTATATCTAAACATAAAATTTTTATTCCTGATAATATTCTATTAGTTGATCCTGTTGGATATTTGGATTTTATAAATCTTCAAAAAAATTCATTAAAAATTATTACCGATTCAGGTGGGGTACAAAAAGAAGCTTATATACTTAAAAAACCATGTATTACTTTAAGATCGGAAACTGAATGGATCGAAACTGTAGAAGCTGGTTGGAATTTATTAATAAACCCTTTAGTGGAATATAATTATTTTAAAAAAATTGAAAATTTTAATCCAGATCATAATTATGTTGAAATTTTTGGTAGAAAAGTTGCTAAGAAAATGTTGGATTTAATATTAAAGTTTACAAAAGGGAATTAAAAATGAATATATTACCTTATCAATATAAAGCAAATAAAATTTGTTCAAGATGTGTGATGGATGATACTGTTCCTGGGATCCAGTTTGATGAGAAAGGTGAATGTACATTTTGTAAAATACATGATGAGTTGGAAAAAAAATATCCCTTAAATGAACAAACACCAAAAAAATTAAAAGAACTGATTGAAAAAATTAAATCTGATGGGAAAGGGAAAAAATATGATTGTATTGTAGGTGTAAGCGGTGGTAGAGACAGTACTTATACACTTTATAATGCGGTAAAATTAGGCTTAAGACCTTTAGCCGTACATTTTGATAATGGATGGGATTCCGAGATAGCAGTGCAAAACATTGAAAATGCCTGTAAAATCCTAAAAGTGGATTTGCATACACATGTTGCAGATTGGGAAGAATTTAAAGATCTTCAGAGATCTTTTCTGATAGCCTCCGTCCCAGATGCTGAAGTTCCCACAGATTGGGTAATTTTTTCTGTACTATATAAAGAAGCTGCAAGATTTGGAGTAAAATATATTATTCATGGACACTCCTTTCGAACAGAGGGGACTACACCACTTACATGGACTTATATGGATGGTAAATATGTTAAGTATATTCATAAAAAATTTGGAAGCTTGAAAATAAAAAGTTTTCCAATCATGTCTATGAAAGAATATTTATATTTTTCTTTAATTAAAAGAATCAAACAAATTAGAATTTTATATTATATTCATTATAATGAAAAAGAAGTTTTTAAACTATTAGAGGATAAATTGGGGTGGAGAAACTATGGGGATAAGCATCACGAATCCAAATACACAGCATTTTTTCAATCATATATTTTGACTAGAAAATTTAATATTGATAAAAGAAAGTTACATTATTCAGCTAAAATACGAACTGGTCAAATAACTAGAGAAGAAGCATTAAAAATTTTATTAGAGGACCCATTTAAAGGTGGAGAAGAATTAATTAATTATTGCATAAAAAAATTAAATTTTACATATGAAGAATTTGGAAAAAATATGAAAACGCCACCAAAAATGTTCAGAGATTATAAGTCTTATTATCCGATTGTACAATTTTTCAGAAAACCAATCTTTTTAGCAAATCGAATTGGCATAGTGCCCGATACTGTTGTAAAAAAATATTATAGTCTTGCTTACTAATTGTTGTTTTAAATAAAGTAATATAAATTTTAAAGAATATTAATCTTTAATGAATTATTTTAATTGTATAACAATAAATTTCACAATAATTGATAGAACAATAAATTAGCATACGGGATAAAGTCAATTCAAAATCTAATTTTAATTTTCGTACAACAATGGGTATAATTAAAAATTTAAACTAACTTCCTTTTAATGATATGTTTACTGTCCATCCTGAAAGATGGCACTATAAACCTTTACCATGGATAAGGGAACTTATTTTGCAAAATGTTAAAAATAAAATTAAATATGTACTTACTTTAATAAGAAAATAATATTCTCTAATTATCCCCGTCCAGTAAAAAATATTTCAAAATATTTGTTCTAATGAAGTTTAATTCACCGTTTTATTTTGTCAAATTCTATAAGTAATTATAAAGAATGGCATTGAAAATCATATCTGTGGTTGGTGCACGCCCTAATTTTATGAAAATCGCTCCTTTGATAAAAGCTATTGAAAAGTACAATAGCTCTAATGATGGCAATTATATTCAACATGTGCTTTGTCATACCGGACAGCATTATGATCAGCAAATGTCTGATGTTTTTTTTGAGCATTTAAATTTACCAAAACCTGATTATTATCTCGGAGTTGGTAGTGGCTCGCACGCTTATCAAACCGCAAACATTATGATCGAATTTGAAAAGGTATTGTTAAAAGAAAACCCTGACCTTGTGATTGTAGTTGGTGATGTAAATTCAACTATTGCCTGTAGCCTGACTGCTATAAAATTGGGAATTAAAGTCGCACACATTGAAGCTGGTTTAAGAAGTTTCGATAGAACAATGCCAGAAGAAATTAACAGGATATTAACTGATGCTATTTCAGATTTTCTTTTTGTCACAGAAAAAAGTGGAATAAATAATCTATTAAAAGAGGGTATTAGCGAAGATAAAATTTTCTTCGTAGGCAATTTAATGATTGATTCTTTATTATACTCATTACCACTAAGTGATAAATCTCGAATTTTAACCAGATATAATTTAAAACCAAAAGAATATAGTGTTCTGACCTTGCATCGCCCATCAAATGTTGATGATTATGAACAATTGAAACGAATAGTTGCATTTATTAATTATATTTCTGAAAAAAAGAAAGTTTTATTCCCAATTCATCCGCGTACAAGTAAAAATTTAACTCGGTTCAATTTAACTGAACAATTAAATGGTAATGTAATATTTATTGAACCACTGGGTTATCAGGATTTTATTAAACTTGTTAAGGAATCACTGTTCGTTATTACAGATAGTGGTGGTATTCAGGAAGAGACTACTTATCTGGGTATTCCATGTATTACTTTAAGAAATTCTACCGAACGGCCAGTAACTGTAGAAATTGGTACAAATTATTTAGTAGGTAATGATCTTAGTTTAACATATTCTATTGTACTGGATATTCTAAATGGCAAATCAAAAAAGGGTAAGATTCCTGAATTATGGGATGGTAAAGCATCTGAACGTATTGTAAATATATTGTGTGATAAATTTAATATTATTAGCTGATTTGATTAAGGTTTATTTGTAATGAAAAATTAAATTTATTTCTTGGTTATAAATCCAATATTAATAAATAAAATTGTTTGTGTAGATATATCTTTGGAAAAGAGGGACCACCAGAAAGCAAGTAGTGCAATAGAAAATATTGCGGGCGAAATCTTATATGTAGTAATTAATATTTTATAAATCAATATGAATAAAAGAATCGTTCCTATTATTCCTATCTCTGATTGCACTTCAAGAAAAATATTATGAGGATATTTGTAAATATGTACTGCAGGTTCGCTTATAGAATACTTATATCCTCCCATTCCGTAGCCAAGTAAAGGCTTCTCTTTAATTTTATCAATTGCAATTTTCCATAATTCTATTCTGCTAATTATAGAATAATCATCACTCTTATCAAGTGAATAGAGTTTATGGAATCTTTCGAGTCTATAAGAAAAAAATAGAAACGAAAACAATACCGAGAGAAGCAAGATCGATGAAATAATCAGTTTGTTATTATATTTAAAAAATAAGAGCGTTATTAGCATTACTCCAAGTACACTTGCACGATGTGCTATGAATATTAGTCCAGTGTTTAAGTATAAAGCCAGTAAAAATAATTTGTATCTTTTTCTTTTATTATCTGAAGATGCTACTAAATAATTGAGATATAATGTTATGGGAGATAGAATCCGTGATGCTATTACATGACTGAATTCAAGATTTGTTAATTCGTAATTACCTGTGTATGTAAGACTATTAGTTAAGTATAAAAATGTTATAAAAAAAATACTCCCTGCAATTAAATAGTATGTAATTACCTTAATCATATTATTATCTATAATTTTTGTGATATAAATCAATAATAAAATTGAAGGGAGTGTACCTATCAAAAAATTAATGATAAATAAATAACCAAATTCCTTATTCAATGAAAATGTTAAGCTTAACAATAAGATAATAATTATTAATAACAGGTATTTGAATTTAATTTTATCTTTTATTATAATTAAGTGGAATTTAATGTTATTTAATTTTTTGCTAATTATTATAAAGGGCACAATAATAGTCAATAGGGCAAATTTTATTATAAAACTGTAGGGTAAATAATTCGATATCTGAGAGCACTCTACCTGAAGTAGAAATAATAAAATCAGTAAATAATCAATTATTCTTTTCCTGCTAACTGTTTTTTTGAAAGGCATTTTTGCCATGGTATACAAAATAGTATTTGACGTTTTTATATACCTGCTTATTTATTTATCTTTCAGTACCATTTTAGCAAGTAAATTTAAACCCTTTACTACAAGTCCCCTTATACTTTTAATACTTTTGACTTCAGTTTTGGTCAGTTCAGTAATAAACCAGCAATATTCTATTATTCATAATAAAAAATTTTATGAATATGCAAAACAATTATTAATCAACACTTTAGTTACTTTAGTTATATTATCACTTTTTGTAAATTTTTCAAACATATCTTTCCCCGAAATAAGAATAATATTGCTCGGAACTATATCACTTGTATTTTCTCTTAAGTTAATTCTACTTTTTTTAGATTTTGTTTTTAAAGAAAAGAAACAAAAATTATTGGAAAATTTTTCACCTCTTATTTTTGTTGGTGAAATTATATTAATTGCATGTATCATTTCTTATGCATATTTAATAAGAGAAAATGGAATTGCACGAAGAGGAGATTTACTGGCAATTATAATATTTGTAGTTCTATGGTTTATCACAGGATTATTTATTCATGGATTTAGTCACTGGAAAAATTACGATAATTTCTGGAGATTTATATGGGCACATATTAAAACAAGCTTTATTCTTATTCTACTTGTTACAACAGTTTTTTTGTTTCTTGAACCGGTTATAAATATAAAAGCAACCTCATATTGTATCATTTATGTTTTCAGTTTTTCTGCAATATTTGTTAATACATTTCTATTTTTAATTTATAAGAAACCGGGCGAAGACATAGTTAAATATAAATTATTACGCGCATCAGAAATTTATGATGAACCTCTGCTAAAATATATTAAGAATAAGAATAGGAAATATGCCCCGGAAGAAAATTCTTACAATCCTTATTTTTTTGAGGAATTGTCAACCATATATTTGAAAAAAAATCCGGACGTACTTGAATTTTTGAATGATACAATAGACTTATTCAGGATAGATTTTAAAAGATCGGTAGTACATCGATCTTCTGACACATATAATGTGGAAGTATTACCGGAAGATACGCTCGAACTATACATGAATCTTCACATAATTAATGATATGCGAAGGATTAATTTTTATTTAATTGAGGTTAATAAAAAATTAATTGATGGAGGTTTATTCATAAGTTGCGTTGAGCCAATTAATCTTCGTCGTAAAAAATTTATGGATAAATATCCCTACTATTTAGCTCTCTTATTTTATTTTCTCGATTTTGTTTTTAATAGAGTTATACCTAAGCTACCCGTCATGAAGCAAGTTTATTTCTCAATTACTAAGGGGAAGAGTCGTGTAATTTCACTATCAGAAACACTCGGCAGGCTGTATTATTGCGGTTTTGAAGTTATTAATGTCAAAACAATTGGAACATATGTCTATTTTGTAGCAAAAAAAATTAAAAATCCTCTTTCAGATGAATCTCCTTCGTATGGGCCTTTGATTAAATTAAAAAGGGTGGGTAAAGGTGGAGATATTATCAAGGTATATAAATTCAGAACAATGTATCCATATTCTGAATATTTACAAAGATTTATTTATGAAAAACTTAATCTGCAGGATGGTGGAAAGTTTAATAACGACTTTAGAATTACAAGCTGGGGGAAAGTACTACGTAAGTTATGGCTCGATGAATTGCCCATGATAATTAACTTATTTAAAGGAGAACTTAAAATTGTTGGAGTAAGACCACTGAGTTTACAGTATTTTTATTTATATAAAGAAGAACTCAGAAATAGAAGAATAAAATATAAACCAGGTCTAATTCCACCTTATTATTATGATCTACCACATACTTTAGATGAAATAATGGAATCTGAAATAAAATATCTAAATTCATATGATAAACATCCATTATGGACTGATTTTAAGTATTTTTGGGTAGCTGCTTATAATATTATTATTAGAAAAGCAAGATCTGCATAGATGAAAAAAAAATTCTTATTATTATTTATGATTGTGTTAAATAACAATATTGATTCGCAAACATTAGTTGGAATGAAAGGTTTACTAAATATACCTTCACCATATATCGGGAAAGATTCCGAAATTAATATAGGTGCAAATTTTATTGATAGAAAATATACTGAATATGCAAAAGGTCAAAAAGATTTATTAAAAATATTTATTACAATAAATTATTTACCTTTTGTTGAACTTGGTTTTGTTGCCACTAGACAGCTCAATTATAGAGGAAAGAACCATACTGTTGATAGGATGTTTAATCTAAAAGTTAAAATTATTGAAGAAAAAGTTTTTTTACCTTCTATATCTGTGGGCTTTAATAACCCATATAGTTCCGATGTAGATGCAAATCATTTTAATTCATCTTATATAGTTTTAGGTAAAAAAGTCGATGGAAATCTGGGTTCAGTTGCATTTATTTTAGGTTATGGAATTGATTTAATTAAAGCCGCTGATTATCAATTCATCGGTTTTTTTGGTGGAATTTCTTATATACCTATAAATCATCTTGAAATTATTCTTGAACATGATGCTGATAGAATAAATGCTGGTTTGAGAATTACATTATTAAATCATATTAAAATATTAGCTGGATTGATGGGTGTTAAAGATTTTAGCGGTGGCCTGAGTTTTTCTTTCTTTTTGAATTAATTAGAGAGTATATAAATCATCAATTATGGATGATATATATATTCTATGTACTCTTTATTGATTGATAATTTACTTACCTTTATAAACTTAATAAATAAGTTGTGGGATTATAAACAAATAAATTTATTTTAACGATTGTTCTAAAATTTAGTATAATTTAAAGCGAGGGTTAAAACTCTCGATGAGGGATAACATAAGAAAGACGACTTGCAGAATTCATTTCTGTAGGTCGTCTTTTTTTAATTGAACTCGTTAGTTATTTAACAATATACATTCTATGATTAGTAATCTCTCTATTACATCTCCTCTTTTTATGAAGCATAATAAAATATTAAAAAAAATTTTTGATATTACATTTTCGTTAGCATTATTATTATCGATTTTTCCGTTAATTTTTATCATAATGTTTTTTGTAATAAAACTAAAAGATAGTGGTGATATATTTTTTAAACAGAGAAGAGTTGGATTAAATGGGAAAACATTTTTGATCTATAAATTTCGAACAATGAAGGAGAATAGAGAGGTTGATAAATACGGAATGCTAATAAGAAAAAATTTTTTGGATGAATTGCCACAAATAATAAATGTTATTAAAGGAGAAATGAGTTTAATAGGTCCACGTCCTCACGAGATGAATGAAGATATGATGTTTATGAAGTTAATTAGTAATTATCAGAATAGGTATTTAGTTCTGCCTGGAATCACTGGATGGGCACAGGTAAATGGTTTAAATGGGGAAATAAAAAATTCTGATATGCTCGAAAAGAGGTTTCAATACGATTTGTGGTATATTAAAAACTGGTCATTGTGGCTTGATTTAAAGATTATTTTTTTGACATTA
>FWPU01013156.1_pt1 | contig 10601 bp, 10 predicted proteins | sample 2228361 | NCBI WGS metagenome assembly FWPU01 (sample SAMEA103939777, study PRJEB20133) | metagenome | reverse complement strand
CGGACGGCACGGTGGTTCTCGTGGGCGATGAAAGGGTAGTTGCGTGCCGAAACAGTCCGCCGCTCCCTCAGTAGGTGCCCTCGACCCCGAGAATCGGCAGGACCAGCGGCAGCTCGAGCGGCCGCCGCTCGAGGCCCGGCGCACCGGGCGGCTCGACGTACTGGTAACCCACCACCTCGCGCGAGAGCGAGACGTTCAACACGTCGAGGGTGAAGCGTCGAGCACCCACCAGCGGGCTGCGCGGGCGTCGGGGCGCACGAAGAGCGGGAGGCGATCGTGCAGCGCCCCGGCGGCGAACGCTTCGTGGCTGGCGGAGACGACGGCCGCGCGCTGCACCTCGACGGCCTCGTCGACCCGAAGCTCGAGCTCCACCTCGCCGGAGAGGCGGCGGCGCGAAGCGAGGGCTGCCAGCGCGCCGGCCGAGAGCACCGGACGCCGGCGCCGCCTGCGCGCCGTCACCAGGCACGACCTGAAAGCCCGCGTCGGCGCGATGGACGAGCGCCGCGAAGGTCGACCCGTCCTCGCCTCCGGCCCGAAGCTCCGTGTCCTGGCGCCGCCCGGCGGCCCGAAGCGAGGGCTTCCAGCCGCGCCCGCCGGAATCGATAATCGGCGCGGGGGAACGCTTGAAAGAACGAGTCAGCCGCCTCGGCGAACAGCTGATGCAGGCCGGTCTCCTCTCGGAGGACCGGCTCAAGTCGGCGCTCGCCATTCAGCGCGAGCATGGAGGCTATCTGGCCGACGTGCTCGTCACGCACGGCTTCATCGACGAGGCATCGCTCTTGCGGTTCTGGAGCGAGCGCCAGGGAGCGCAGTACATCACCGCCGAGAAGCTCTCGAAGGCGCGGCTCGACGACGCGGTGCTCGACCGCCTGGCAGTGCGCAGGGCCGAGCAGCTCTGCGCGTTGCCTCTGCGGTACGACGGCTACAGCGACACGCTGCACGTCGCGGTACCGGAGATCGAGAGCACCGCGCTGGAGAGCATTCGCGAGGCGGCGCGGGTGGGCCGGCTGAACCCCATTCTCGCCACGCGCGCGGCGATCCGCGCCGGCATCAAGCGCTTCTACTACCACGACGTCTACGCGTTCGCGGCGCTCGAGGCCACCAACGCCGTGGCCCGGGTGGCCAACGCCCAGTCGCAGGTGGTGGCCCGCTCGCGCACGCCGCAGGTCGGGCTCGCCCCCGTTTCGGCCGAGCCCGTCACCGATCGCCGGCCCACGCCGCTGGTCATCACTCCCATCAAGCTGCTGAACGCGCTCGACTCCGACGAGCCCACCCAGCGGGCCATCGCCCCACTGCAGGACGACACGCTCCCGGCCGGGACGACGCTCCCTCCGGGGACGTCGCTGCCCTCGATGGGGGACACCGCGCCCGACCACAAGGTCGACCTGGCCGCCCGGCTCGACGAGCTGGCCCGCGAGAACAAGATGCTCCGCGTGGCCAACGCGCTGATGCACCATCTGGCCCGCGAGCGGAACGTGCACGAGATCTACCACCGCGTGCTGGCGTTCGCCTTCGACAACCTGCCGGCGGACGAGGGAGTGTTGATGGTGCGCAAGGACGACGCGTGGGTGCCGGCGGCGGTGCGCACCCGCGACGGCTCGGGCGTCGAGGTGCAGGTGTCGGCGACGCTGCTTCGCGAGGTGCAGAGCTCGCGGCAGGGAGTGATGACCACCGACGCCGCGTTCGATCCTCGCTTCCGCAACTCCGAGACGGTGGCCCGCATCGGGCTCCGGTCGGCGATGGGAGTGCCACTCATCGTCGAGGGCGAGGTGCGGGCGGTGCTGGTCTTGTCGAGCCGCAGCCGCATCGCCGCGTTCTCCAGCGACGACCTCGATCTGCTGACCACCATCGCGGCGCAGACGGCGGTGGGCATCGAGAACGCGCTCCTGACCCGGAAGCTGGGCGAGGACGCCGCCAAGCGCGAGCGGCTGTCGCGCTTCATGTCTCCGGCGCTGGTCGAGATGGCCACCTCGGGTGCCCTCGAGCTCGGCGAGCACGGCGAGCTGCAGGAGGCCACCATCCTCTTCGCGGACATCCGCGGCTTCACCACGCTGTCCGAGCGGCTCTCGCCGGCGGAGGTGGTCGCGCTGCTCAACGAGCACTTCGAGGCGATGGTCGAGGTGGTGTTCAAGCACGGCGGCATCCTCGACAAGTTCCTCGGCGACGCATTGATGGCCCTGTGGGGAGTGCCGAACGCGCGCGCGGGCGACGCCAGCCGGGCCGTGTCCGCGGCGCTGGAGATGGTCAAGCGCGTGCGCGAGATGAACGAGTTGCGGCGGGCGCAGGGCCGCCAGACCATCGAGATCGGCGTCGGCATCAACACCGGCATGGTGGTGTTCGGCGCCATGGGAGCGTCGAAGCGGCACGACCTCACCGCCGTCGGCGACGCGGTGAATACCGCCTCGCGGTTGTGCGCCATGGCCGAGGCCGGGCAGATCATCGCCGCCGAAAGCACCATCGGCGCGGCCAAGGGGGCGTTCACCGCGTCCGCGCTCGCGCCGGTGCTGCTCAAGGGCAAGTCGCGCGAGGTCGTCCCGTACGTTGTGAACGGGACGTAGGCCGGCCGGCGGCATTGCTCCGTGAGCCACTCACCGCCGCGTTGCAGGCCTCACTCCGTCTCAGCCTCGTTCGCGTCGATGGTCGGGACATCGGCGTGCAGCGCGGCGCCGAGCAGGTCGGCCACCGTCTCGGCCAGCCGCCGCCGGCTCGGCAGCGGAGCCTCCTCCGTCCACGCCTCGAGCAGCGCGCTCCGGAACGCGTCCGCCGACTCGTAGCGCCACTCGCGATCCTTCTCGAGCGCGCGGAGCACCGCGTCCTCCACGACTTCCGGTACCTCGGGGTTCGTCTCGCGAATCGGCCGCGGGTTGGCTCCGACGATGCGGAACAGCGTCTCGCCCGGCGAATCGCCCTTGAACGGGTGCGCTCCGGCCAGCAGCTCGTAGGCCACCGCTCCGATGGACCAGATGTCGGTGCGCTGATCGAGCGCGGCGCCGCGGACCTGCTCGGGCGACATGTACGCGGCGGTGCCGCGGGGCCGATCGGGGCAGACCGCCTCGCCGCCGGTGAGCGCGATGCCGAAGTCGGTGATGCGTAGAGCCCCGTCGCTCCCGAGCAGGAGGTTGCGCGGGCTCAAATCGCGGTGCACCAGCCTCACCAGACGGCCCGAGGCGTCGCAGAGGCGGTGGGCCGCCGCGAGACCGGACAGCGCGTCGACGACGATGCGCACCGCCAGCCCGGGCTCGTCGAGCAACCGCGAGAAAAGCCCGCGCGTCAGCAAGAAGGAGAGGGACGCTCCGGGTACGTACTCGAGCACCAGGTACGCGCCCTGGGCCGAGCGGCCGAAGTCGAGCGCGCGCACCACGTTGGGGTGGTTCATCGAGCCGGCCAGGAGCGCCTCGTCGAACAGCTCGCGCTCGACGCTCACGTCCGAGGCGAGGTGCTCGTGAAGCATCTTCACCGCCACGTAACGCGACCGGTCACGCCCCCGCGCCAGGTACACGCGTCCGGTGGCCCCCGAACCCAGCTCGCGGATCAGCGTGTACTCCCCCACGCGCGGCGACGGAGCCGGCCGCCGCAGCCGATGCACCCCCTTCGCCTCCGCCGACGCGCTCACCGAAAGACTCATGGGTCCTCCGCCGGTCTGCGCCCCTTCGTGCAGCGGCCGTGCCCGGGGAACGGATTCGAGTTTTCGCGCGCGTAGGCCCTCTCGGTGGCCGAGTGTGAACGCCGAGGTGCGCCAGGTGTGAAGCACTGTTGGCTACGACGGGCGGGGCAGGTAGCCGCGGCCGATGAAGACGCGCTCCACGACGAGGTCGTGAAGACGGAAGAGCGGCTCGGCCTTCTCCGGGCCCTCGAGCCGGCCGAGCGCAGCGGCGATGGCCTGGAGGGTGGAGAGGTTGTCCGCGTGCGGCGAGTGGCGGAGCCTCGGCCCCTCGCGCTCGAGCGGCGGCAACGACAACCTGGGCAGCGCCGCCAGCGCCGGGAGCGCCTTCAGCATCTTCCTCGCCTGCCGCCACGTGCCGTCGAGCACCACCAGGTCCGAGGGCGGCGCCTCGAGCGCGGAGGTGCCGCCGGGGAACAGCAGGGCCGGCGCGGCCAACTCGCCCAGCGCGCGCTCCATCTCCGAGGTGTCGCCGTCGGCGTAGGGCCGGTAGTCGACGATGCGCAGCGAAGGCAGGGCCAGGGCGGCGATGCGCGCGGTGTTGGTCGACTTCTCGGCCTCTCGCCCGTGTCGCACCACCAGGAGACGGGTGCGGGTCGCCACCATGGGCACCTCGCTGCAGAGGCACGCCCAGTCCTTCATCCAGCAGCGGCGGCAGCGGCCGGGAAGGTGGCTCTCGGTGCGGTGGCGCATCGGGCATCACATGGCGCAGCCGCCGCGGCGGCGCAACCGAGTACGCGCGCTCGGCCGAGTCGCGGGGGGTCCCATCATCGCGGGCGCGGGCATGGCGGCGCACCTTCCCGGAGTGGTGGCGGCGCACACGACGCTGCCGGTCATCGGCGTGCCCCTGTACCAGGACGCGCTCGCCGGCGCCGACGCGCTCTACTCGTGCGTGCAGATGCCGCCCGGAGTGCCGGTGGCGACGGTGGCGATCGGCGGAGCGAAGAACGCCGCGGTGCTGGCGGTGCAGATGCTGGCCCTCGGGGACAAATCTCTCGCCGAGAAGCTGCGCGCGTTCAAACGCGAGCTGGCCGAAGGGTTAAAGTTGTAGCCCGGTGGGTCCCAACTACATCGCGCTGGCGATTCCCTTCTTCTTTCTCTTCATCGGGCTCGAGCTGCTCGTGGCCCGGAGGAAGCGGAGGCAGTGTTACCGCTTCGCCGACGCGGTGGCGGATCTGGGCTGCGGCATCACCCAGCAGGTGACGACGCTCTTCTTCACGGGAGCGCTGCTGGCCGGCTACACGTTCCTCTACGAGCGCTTCGCGCTGATCCGCTTCGACGAGGGCAGCGTCTGGCCCTGGTTGGTGGCCGTCTTGGGGGTCGACTTCCTCTACTACTGGTGGCACCGGCTCTCGCACGAGGTGAACTTCCTCTGGGCGGCGCACGTGGTGCACCACCAGAGCGAGGACTACAACCTCGCGGTGGCGCTGAGGCAGGCGACGGCGACGTCCATCACCGTCTGGCCGTTCTACGCGGTGCTGGCCTTCGTGGGCGTGCCGCCGCTGGTGTTCGCCACCGCCGCGGCGTTCAACACGCTCTACCAGTTCTGGATCCACACCGAGCTGGTGCCGAAGCTCGGGGTGCTCGAGCGGCTCATCAACACGCCCTCGGCGCACCGGGTGCACCACGCCATCAACCCGCAGTACCTCGACAAGAACTACGGCGGCACCTTCATGGTCTTCGACCGCGTGTTCGGCACGTACCGCGAGGAGCAGGAGCAGCCCGTCTACGGCATCACCCATCCGCTGCAGAGCTTCAACCCTCTCTGGGCGCAGGTGCACTACTGGGCCGAGCTGGTCCGGCGCTCGCGGCGCGCTCCCAACTGGAGGGAGGCGCTCAAGGTCTGGTTCGCCTCGCCGGCGTGGCACCCCGAGTGGATGGGCGAGACGTCTGCTCCCCCGTTGAGCCGCGCCAAGTACGACCCGCAAACGAGCGCATCGACGCGCCGCTACGTGCTGGCGCAATTCACGCTCGTGGTGGTCGCCACCTTCGCGCTCCTGATGTGGGGCAACGCGCTGAGCACCGCGCAGGCGGCCGCGGCGGCGACGCTCATCCTCGTCTCGCTCTTGTCGCTGACAGGTCTGCTCGAGTCGAAGCAGTGGGCGAGGCCCCTCGAAGTCGCGCGGTTGGCGCTGGTGGTGGCCGCCTTCGCCTGGGCCGCATGGCAGTGGCGCGCTGCGGCACCGCTCGTGGGGGCCTGACCACTTCCGGTAGGCAGTTGCGGCGAGTGCGCACCACAGCGGTGTGAACTAGAGGTGCAACGGCGCGCGGGCTTCCATGGAGTTCCGCGGGTCTGGCAGTGGCCTCGAACTTGATCTGCTGCCCCCGCGGAATTTCGGAGAGGTTTCGCCATGGTCCGCCAGCCGGCCCTGTTCGACACGCTCGCCTCGGCAGTGCGCCAGGCCTTCCCGCAGGGGACGACGCTGAAGCACCCCGCGTACCCCGACGCGCTCTACCTTCAGGTGCGCACGCCCGACGGAGCGCGCTTCACCGTCTCGCTCGACGGCGGGCCGCGCGGCTACTCGGTGTCGGTGGCACCGGATCGGTTCGCGGGTCGCTTCGCCGCGGCCAGGCTCGAGGGAGTGCCCGACAACGAGCGGCTGACGCAAGCCCTGAAGGAGCTGTACGCGTCCCAGGCCGAGTGCGTGCACGAGTAACTCACGCCAGCCGAACCGGAGCGAGCGCGAACGATTCGTTCTGCCGGTACAGCCGCAGCATCTGATCCGTCGCCTCGTCGCGGTGGTTTCTCCGCAGGCGCGGGCGGATTTCGCAGAGCAGCCGCTCGAGGCACGATGCGGCCCAGGCTCCCTCGCGAAGACCGAAGCGGTAGCGGTGGGCGCACGCGGCCGCCGCCCAGAGCAGGGCATAGCGCCGGGCCAGCTCGAGCGATTCGGGAGTGCGCCTGGCGCTCCCCAGCGCCGCAACGTCGGCCGCCAGCTCGCGCGCGACGTCGAGCCAGGCGCGACCCAGGTGGCCGAAGTGCTCCGCCGACTCGGCGAAGTGCTGCACCACGTCGTCGCGCCCCGCGCTCACCGGCTGCAGCCGATCGGGCTCGAACGGAGGCAGCGGCTCGGAGACGTCGAACGTGCGCACCAGCACTGAGCGGGCTTCGCGTTCCGAAGCGCCCGGCCGACCCGACAGCACGCGCGGGAGCTGCAGGCCCAGTGCGTCGAGGCTCAGCGGGGTGCTGCCGTCGAGGAGGCTCGCCACTGCGGCGTCGCGCAGGAACTTCTGGAACGCTGCGGCCTGGCCCTCGCGCAAGTAGTGGTGCGCGCCGAGCACCGCCGCCACGTCGCGAATGGCCCGCTCGAGCGTCACCGGGATGAAGCACTTCGCCACCGCGCTCGAGAGGCCGGCCTGCTCCGGAGCCACGTGCAGAAGCCGCGTGGCCGCCGAAGCCACCGCGTCGGCGCACAACAGGTCCACGTACGCATCGGTGAGCACCGCCCGCGCGTGGGGAATGTCGAACGCGGTGGCCCCGTAGAGCTTCCGCTCCAACGCGAAGCGCAGGGCCAGGCGCAGGCAGGTGTCGGCTGCTCCGAGCGAGAACGCCGCCGAGCCGGTGCGCGTCACCTGCCGCGCCTTGAGCACCACGTCGAGCCCCGAGCCGACGGAGCCCAACGCCGAGCCCTCGGGCAGGCGCGCCCGCGTGAAGCGGATGCCGGAGATGTCCGCTCCGCGAATGCCGTGGGTGCGCTTCTTCGGAAGGTGCTCGAACGAGCTCGGCTCGAGCGCGCGCTTGTCGACGAGGAAGAGCGTGAAGCCGTTCAGACCGCCCGATGGATCCGTCCGCGCGAAGACGGTGAGCGCTCTAGCGCGGGTCGCGTCGTTGACGAGCCACTTCTCGCCGTCGAGGACGAAGCTGCCGCCGTCCGCCGTGGCCGTCATCTCGCTGGCGAGGACGTCGCTGCCGTGCGCCTGTTCCGTGAGGGCCAGCGTGGCCAGCTGTCCCTCGCCCAGCACCGCGGCCACCTGGCGCTTCTGCACCTTTGAGCCGGAGATCCACACCGCGGAGGCCCCGACGAACGCCTGGCCCAGCGCGACCGCGGCGGTGACGTCCCGGCGCGCCACGCAGCGGAGGAGCTGGAGCGACGTCTCCAGCGAGCGCAACTCGCCCCCCGCGTCACCGGGCACGAACTGCCGGAGCAGCCCCCACCGGATGCACGCGTCCACCAGCGGCTCGGGGAAGGCCTCGGCCTCGTCGAGCTCGAGGGCGGCGCGAAAAGACAACGCGTGCGAAGGGTCGAACGGGTCGCCCAGCGCACGCTCGAATCGGGCGGCGAGCTGCATGGCGCGCCGCCTCTATCGGTTGATGCCGTCTGCGGCAAGATCAGGCGCCCGAAGCCGTCGCCCGGATGCTCTTCAGGAAGAAGACGTTCCGCTTGCCACCCGCGCGTGGATCCTCCAGCGTTCCCGCGTGGCCGACGATCGACACGCTCCCGCGCATACCGTCGCGCCTGGTCGCGGCCTGCTGGAGGAACCGCGTCGCTTCTGGCCCTCGGCGATGAGGTGGCGCTCGAGCCGCTGCGGCTTCGAGCGCTACGGGAGGGCAGCCGACTCCTCGCCCACCGCCTGGGTGGTGACCCGGCCGTTCTGGCCGCTCTCCTCACCCAGCGCCTGCGTCGTCACCCAGCCGTCGACGGCAGCGGACTCCTCGCCCACCGCCATCGTCGTCACGCGGCCGCCGCCGATGCCGCCGGACTCCTCGCCCACCGCCATCGTGGTCACGCGGCCGCCGTCGATGCCGCCGGACTCCTCGCCCACCGCCATCGTCGTCACGCGGCCGCCGCCGATGCCGCCCGACTCCTCACCCACCGCCATCGTCGTCACGCGGCCACCGCCGGTACCTCCCGACTCCTCGCCGACCGCCTGCGTGGTGACCCGGCCGCCCTGGCCGCTCTCCTCGCCCACCGCCATCGTGGTCAGCCGGGGCCGGTCGGCCTTCGGCAGCTCGTACTTCACGAACGACTTCTCGATTTTCCTAGCCATGGAACTCTCCAATCCCCTTGGGAAAAACCGAACTCGCCACACATTGTCTGACCTGCTCGCACATTGTTTCCTGTAACGAGGCTTTACTCATGCGCATCGGCATTTTCGGAACGGACAGCGACCCGCAGTGCCACGCGGTGGCGAAGGAGCTGCGAGCCCTCGGCGCCGAGGACGTGCTGATCCGCGCCGACGCGTTGGATCAGGGCCTGCCCGTTTCGTTCCTGGACGGCCGCACGTACTACCGCGGCGTGGACGTGAGCGATCTGCGCGCCTTCTATCTGCGCCAGGTGCCCGCTCCGTACGCGCCGGCCATGGAGCGCGACGGCCAGATGGTGCTCTACGAAGACTGGTTCACCGCGTACATGCACTCGCGCGAGCGGGCGTCTTTCTACGTCGCGTGGCTTTTGCAACTTCAGCGCGACGGCATCACCGTGGTGAACGCGCCGCACGCAGCGAGCGTGCTCCAGTACAAGCCATACCAGCTGCACGTCTTGCGGAAGATGGGAGCGCGCATCCCCCGCACGCTGATCAGCAACGATCCGGCGGCGATTCGGGCCTTTTACGCCGAGGTGAAGGACGTCATCTTCAAGCCGCTGATGGGCGGAGCGCTGACCCGCCCGCTGGATGCCGAGGCGCTCGAGAAGCTCGAGCTGGTGACGCAGTCACCCGTCATCTTCCAGGAACGGGTGCGCGGCGACGACCTTCGCATCATGCTGGTGGGCGACGACGTCGTCTCGTCGGTGGCCATCGTCACGCCCGAGCAGCAGCTCGACTTTCGCGGCGACCCGGTCTACTCGGGCGGCGGCGCCAGCTACCGCGAGGTCGAGCTGCCCGACGAGGTGAAGGCGTTCTGCCGCGAGGCCTCGCGCGAGTGCGGGCTGCTCTTCGCGGGCATCGACATCAAGCACCAGGGCGACGACTGGGTGTTCCTCGAGCTGAACAGCTCGCCCATCTACCTCGACGTCGAGCTCAAGCTCGGGCACCGCATCAGCCGCGCCATCGCCGAGCTGTTGGTGAAGCGCGCGGCCTGATCACCCTGCGTGCCCCGGCCTCGAGCGGCTGGCGCCGATTCCGCCCTTCGCCAGCGATCGACACCTGCCGCAGCCTCGCCCGCGCCCCCTCTCGGGAGCGAGCTTGGCGGCGGGCGCTGATTCCGCAGCGCGACGGCGGCGCACTGCGGCGCCGTGGTGAGCAACGAGGTATTCGTTCGCCAAGCCCCGCTGGATCAGCGCTTCGCCTCATGGCGGTGAGCGGCTTCAGCTGCCGAACGCGATTATCGGCGCGCCGGTTTTCGCCGACCCCCAAGCGTCGCAGCGAGCCTCACTGCCTGACCGCGCGCATCGGCATTGGGGTCGGGCCTCCACGCATCTGCCTGCTCGATGAAATTCTCGTCGCCGCCCAAGCTCTTGCTGCGCAATTCCTCATCCATCTTGATACGCACCAGCAGCGGGAATCGAACGGCCTGACCGCTCACGAGCCCCTGACCCGGACCGAAGCCGGGTAGGAGCTTCGCATCCGCGTCGGACAGGTTCTCCATTACCTGGCGTACATAGTTCTGGTCCTTCGGATTCACAAGGCGCAGCACCAAGAATGTGTTGCACTGTGCGAGAATGGTCTCATCTACACGGCTTGGGCGCTGCGTTATCAAGAGCAGGCCTGTGCCAAACTTGCGGCCCTCGGTGATGACTTTGCGCAAAGTCGTGAGCGATGGTGTGTCCTCGGTGCCCTCGCGCGCAGACGGGATGAAATTGTGCGCCTCCTCAATCAGCCCGAGGAATGGTGCAATCCTGCCAGACAGACTTGCGCGGTGGCGGAACAGCGATTCCATGACGATCGAGACGATCGTACTCTGGGTGAGGTGGTCGTAGCCGCTGATCTACTACTCGGCGAAATCGTCGCTTGATGCGTGAGAAAATCAGGCGACTGCGAGGAGTTGCTTGAGGTTGGCGTC
>FWPU01004163.1_pt1 | contig 10605 bp, 6 predicted proteins | sample 2228361 | NCBI WGS metagenome assembly FWPU01 (sample SAMEA103939777, study PRJEB20133) | metagenome | reverse complement strand
AAAGCGCCAACGGGCTCCTGCGTAGTTCAAAACTTCTTTCACATTTTAAATAAGAGGCACTAAACCTGAGAATAGGCCTATGAAAAAAACTGGCCCTAAAGGAAATAAGTGGAACAAGTCCTATACGTCGTATATGGAGGATGGCTTCATCGCCAGAGCAATCCTCCACATAGGCTTTTACTCTCTGGCCCTAATCCTGGCCTATAATTTGTATAAGGAGGGCTGGAAGGGTTACGACCACGTGCTTTCACATTTTATAAATATGCCCGAACTTCCTCATGCCGTAAGGCGCTCTATGGAGATGCCCCATAAAATAAGACACTCTATAAGGGAGACCTTCCCATGGGCCATCCTTGTATTTAGCATAGTGTATTTTGCTCACGCCTGGTACCAAAAAGAGAGAAGAACTTATCTCCCACTCATTGAATACGTAAAGGTCGCATTTTTTACAGAAATTCTGTTAAACCTCATCTTTGTGTTTAATCAACATGTCCTTATAACATTGAACTTATCGTTTCCGTGCTTCTTCTTTATCCTCTTTTTAGCTTGGGGTCTGGAGATTTCCATCCCTCTCCTCATTCCCTTTGTCAGCCAAACTGTAAAAACAAGCGAAACCATTACTGAATACCTCAAACGTGGCCTGGAGAGGAGTCCAGCCTTCCTTAAGCCCATTTTCGGTCTTTTAATAACCGGTCTGGAGAGAGGCAGGGCATATGTTGAACCTTTAGTAACCTTTCAAGAGAGATTGGAAAGCAACTGTTGGGTGGTCTCTTTTGCAGGTAGTTCTGCACTGGTGTTGCTTTCTTATCTATGCGCAGCCACTGCGGCTTACCTCCCTACAATTGACGACCTCTTGAGGAGTGACCACTGGTTCTTCCTCACATTGTCCAGGTCAGACAGTTCACTGCTGGACATAGCCTGTTTCAACATGTTTGGACACCCCACCTTTGACCTGTTAAGGTGGACAATGTTTCACTGGCTGGACGACCTGTTTGGCAACAACATAGCCGCCTACCATCTCCTGAGTATATCTGTCCATGCTATTAATGGCCTTCTCCTATTCTTGATAACAAAGACCATTCTCAGGACGGATCTCTTTCCGTTCCTGTTAGGTTTACTCTTTGTAGTGATGGCCAGCCATTTTGATACCGTGAGCTGGGCTATCCTGTTTGACTTTCAGGCATCCACCCTCTTCACCCTCCTTGCCCTGCTATTCCTGGTGAGGTACATGTATTTAAACCTCTCCATCGCTAACGTGTATCTTGCCCTGTTGATTTCTACGATTCCCGTCTTCCTCCGCGAATGCTTCGTAATGAGCCCGGTTTTCATACTCTTTTCTTTTGCTGTATGGGGTTATTTTTCTGAGGGAGACAGAAGGCAATACGTCTTGAGGCATGTATTTTTAATACTTTTTTGTACAGTAGTCTTCTACTCGCTGTACTTCTATGCGGCGATGTTCCTGAACCCTAACGTCAAGCTGGCCAGGACTGGAGTTGCAAACATTTTGGACCCCAAATTCATATTTGAAGGACTCCGTACAACACTTGTAGCTATGGGTAACATGTGCTTTCTGAACAATCTTGGGGTAATCACGCCCCGGATTGATATAAGTTGTCTGGTATATCTTTATCCGCCGAAGTTGTGGTCAGGATGGCTGAAATTTCCGGTCCTGGCATTCTTTATATTGATCTTTATAAAATGCGGTGGTGGATGGAGGTCATGGTATTTTGCCCTGCCAGTATTCCTGATGGGCGTATGCTCATACATGATAACCGGGATTGGAAGGATGAGTACGGGAGGGTATGATTACATTATCTCGCGGTCACATTATGCCTACTTCCCCAATGTCCTGTTCCTGATGGCCCTGGGGCTCCTGGTATGGCCACCGAAAGACAGAGTAAAAAAGTTTACGGTGTTTGTGGTCTTGATTGTCCTTATACCCCTTAATTTTAAAAATGTCTATTATCTCAATAAGGAAGTGGACAAGGCCATGAATGGCATGAATATGCACTATCAACGTATCAAATCCTTTTTAAGAGAGAACTCAAAGGCTACGCTATTTTTAGATTTCGTACCTTCTAACGACAACGGATGCTTCGGGTTGGGTAACGAGATAACATTTGACGTATTATTTCCTGACAGAGTCACTAAATCGGTGCAAAAAGCTACCCATATTTATGATTCAAAATCCTTTAAGGCAAATGACGCCTATTCCCCAGATGCACCGAATACCCTGGGGGATTTTACCGTGCAGTTTTTTATGTGTTCCAACCGGCCTGAAACGCTCAGTAAAGAAGTACCAATCATCGGTTCGGACAAGATATATCCCAGGATTTCACTCACAGCAGACTCTTTTATCCAGATTGCGATGAAGAAGGCCCCCAGCGGTTCTGTGGACTTTTACAGCGCACCTTATCCGCCACCCATGTACAGGGACTTCAGGGGACAGGATTGGACGTTTATCGTGATAGAAAAGTGCGGAAAGGACTTGTATTTTATATTCAACGGGATTTTACGCAAAAAATTCCATCTGGACTCCGATTATCTGGGCTGGCAGGAAGATGGTGTATCACTGCTTGGGCAATATTACAGGGGTGTCCGGGAAGAGGTCCAGGTAGGCCGCCTGTTCGTAAAAATTGGCGATTGTCAATATAAATGCGGAGCTCAACGAGTTGGTTACGTGCTTGACGTCCCCATCGAAAAGTATACACAATGAGACCTCCGGGAAGGGGTCGGGGCCGGAGCCCCCAGCCCTCTAATGGCCCTGCCGGTTTTCTATTTTTCAGAAGTCTTCACAATAAAAAAGCACGGGTTTAAATTTATACAACTAGTATGCAAGGCATTAAAGAAATAAAGGCACTGCTCAATGAAAACAAAGTCATAATTTGGAGAGCGTTCTTTAATGCCTTCCTCTACTCGCTGGCCCTGATCCTGGCCTATAACGGGTATAAAGAAGTTTCAAAAGGCTACGACCATATAATCTCGCATTTTGTTGGGGAGTACCTGGACACTCCTGAACTCCCAAAGTCCGTAAGGCACTCTATAAGGGAGACCTTCCATTGGGCCGTTCTTGTGTTTACGTTGGCGTACCTGGTAGTCTTAAGACTGGGCACCAGGGGGACTCGCCTTTCTTACGGCGAACATGTAAAGATTGCAGTCCTTACGGGTGTCCTCTTAAACGTTATATTCATCGCCAGGAAAGAAGCCCTTATCGTTTTGAACTCATCCTTCCCGCTTTATTTGATAATACAATCGGTCTGGGGTGTCGTGTGCGGTGAGAGAATCCGTTCAGCAATCTCTTACAGTTATGAAAAATTATACTGGCAAAGAGATAAATGCTCCTGCTACCTGGATAGTGCCCTTGAACCCCTTTTGATTTTCTTTCAAGAGAAGGTAGAAAACAGCAGACGGTTGAACTTCTTTGCAGGTAACCCGTCGCTGGTACTGGCATTCTATCTACTGGTGGGGATACTGGCATATCTGCCCTCAGTACATAGCATCTTCAGGAGCGACCACTGGTTCTTCCTGACGCTGGCCAGGTCGCCCGATACGACGTTGCGTGACGTGGCCTTTTTTGAGATGTTCGGGCATTTCCGTTTTACCCCGTTAAGATGGCTGATGTTCTATGCGGAGGATAATTTACTCGGTAATAATATGGTTTCCTATCACCTCTTAAGCATTACCGTACATGCCATTAACGGTCTCATTATATTTTTAATAGCAAGGATTATACTTGGGGCTGATATATTTTCCTTCCTGATAGGCCTTTTGTTTATAGCGTTCGCCAGCCACTTTGACACGGTCAACTGGAGCCTTTTATTTGACCTCCAGGTAGCGACCTTCTTTTACCTCCTCGCCCTTCTGTTTCTGGTGCGCTACAGTTGGCTAAAGCTCTCAATTACCAATCTGTACGTTGCCTTTTTCCTGTCCATGGTTCCTACAATTCTCCTGGAGAGTTTCGTGCCTGGCCCGGTCTTTATACTCCTCTCCTTTCTTTGCGGGCACTACTATTTAGAAGATAGGAGACCTCAAGAGGTTTCCAGACATGCCTACCTTGCGACATTCGGTGTAGCAATTTTTTATGGCCTCTTCCTTATTAGTGCCACCGTCCTTAACCCGACTGCGGGGACGGCCCAGAAAAGCCCATTGGACCTCTTAAACTGGGAGAATACATTCCGCGGGCTTTATACGGCACTTACCTTTGTGGTGAATATGAATATCTTGAATAACATTGGCATTTTCCCCCCAGAGGTTGAGATAAATCAGCTTGTAAACCTTTATCCTCCACTTTTTAAATCTGGAATGGTACCGTTAAAAGCAGTGATTTTCTTGCCCATTTTTCTAACACTCTTCAAGTATTCAAGCAGATTAAAAAGCTGGCACTTCACTTTACCTCTCATCCTTATGGGACTCTCCCATATATCAATTATCTGTATCGGCAGGACAAAAACCGGAGTGTTTGATTACATCGTTACACGTTCCCACTATGCCTATTTCACCAATGCGGTATTTTTAATAGCCCTGGGTGTAATTATATGGCCGCCAAACGAGAGGCTGAAGAGATTCGTTGCTGTTTCATGTTTATTGATACTGATAGTCTTCAATTTTAAGAACACGTATCTTTCCAATGCGAAGGTGGCCGAGGCTATGGAGACTATGAATACGCATTATTACAGAATTAAACAATTCCTTAAGAAAAATCCGGATGCCGTACTGCTCCTAGACTCTATACCCTCCAATAAAGAAAACTATTTTGCAATGTGTACAGACAAGGCCTTTGATATTGCCTTCGGTAACAGGGTTACCAAATTTGTAAGGAAGGCAACGCACATATATGATTCTAAGTCTTTTGTTTTGAATAAGTTGTGTTCCAGTGATAACGGAGGTAATCTTTTAGAAGACTTCACCATAGAATGGGTCAGTTCAGTAAGTCCCAAATCCCTTAGAAAAGAGATTGGCATTATTGGTTCAGACAAGGCATATCCAAAAATTTCAATTACGCCGGAGGGATTTATAAGTATCTATATGATAAACTCCAGGACTGGTGGACTTGATATCTACAGTGTGCCCTATCCTGAGTCTCCTTTGCGTAATTCAAACTGGGTCTGGATCGTGGTGGAAAAGTACGGAAACGAGCTTTGCTTTATCCTCAACGGGGTTCTCTATGAGAAGTTACCTCTGGATGCCGAGCATCTTGGCTGGCAGGTAGACGGCATACAGCTACTTGGAAATTACCACAAGGGGATAGCAGAGAGCGCCAGGATTGAGAGGTTATTTGTTAAGGTTGGCGATTGTAAATACAGGTGCGGGAACCGGCAGATAGGGGATATTTTGTTGACAGGTAAGGCCATTCTTGATATATTCAAATTTTAAATTTTTTAAAATATAAAATTTCCATAAGCCAGTTTTGTGTACTTGCGCTTTAAAGGACTGGGTGCTCCGCTTCGCTAGGCACTTTGCCATCACTCAGGACTACCCTTCATTCCTGCCCGCAAATCTATGGGGTCAGGATGGGTTGTTCTGGGCCCTTCTTTACTCTCACTCCGTTCGTAACCGGGGACTGTTAAAGGCAGGTAAGGAATGGACAAATACAGGCTGGATGGCCACAAATTAAATTACCACATCGGCAGGTTAAACGACTGGCTGCAGGGGAGGGTCGTTTACCCCATATTCGCAGAAATATCCCCTTCAGGCACCTGTAATCATCGCTGTAGCTTTTGCGCAGTTGATTACCTGAAATACAACAAAGGCTTTCTTGAAAAGGAACTCCTGAAAGGCACGCTCTCTGAAATGGCCAGGTTCGGGCTGAAAAGCGTGCTGTACTCGGGGGAAGGAGAGCCGCTCCTGCACGAAAGCCTTGGCGAGATCATCATACATACCAAAAGCCAGAACATAGACGTAGCGCTAGTCTCCAACGGCGTCTATCTCACAAATGATTTCCTGCATAAGACCCTTGGCTCTCTGTGCTGGGTCAAAATCAGTCTGGACAGCGCCACCCCGGAGACCCATGCCAAGATTCACAGGTCACACCCCAAAGATTTTGACCGCATAATAACTAACATTGCGCACGCGGTGAGACTGAAGAAAGAGAAAAATTACAGTTGTACTATCGGAATACAACTCCTGCTACTCCCGGATAATGCCCACGAGGTAGAAATCCTGGCAAAGAAGTCTAAAGAAATCGGGGTAGATTACCTGGTAGTGAAACCTTATTCACAACACCCTTTGAGCCATAATATAAAGTACAGCACAGTGCATTATGACAACCACAACCACTTAAAAGAACTTCCGCATCAGTTCAACAATGGAAGTTTCAGCCTCATCATCCGCCAGCATACCATGGACAAATACGGCAGAGACAGGAGTTACAAGCGCTGTTACGGCATACCCTTCATGACGTATATAGACACGGAGGGCAACGTATGGGCCTGCAAGGATTACATCGGAGACCCAAGGTTCAACCTGGGAAACATCGCCAGGAGGCGCATTTCGGAGATATTTAACTCCCCGGAAACCCAAAAGTTCTATCGCTGGGCGAGTGAAGAACTGGACGTCAGCCAGTGCAGGTCCAACTGCAGGCTGGACGAGGTAAACAGGTTCCTGTGGGAGCTCAAAAACCTGCCTGCACACGTAAACTTCATTTAAAAAATGGGAGAAATAATTAATAAGATGACAGACAACCTCCCCAGGGAACTCCTGCACCAGATGTATTACATGCTGGTAAAGATACGGCGTGTAGAAGAAAAGATAGCAGAACTGTACCCCGAGCAGGAGATGCGCTGCCCCACGCATCTTTCAATAGGCCAGGAGGCCGTAGCCGTAGGGGTTTGCGCCAACCTCCGCAAGGACGACTACGTCTTCAGCATGCACCGCTGCCATGCCCACTACCTTGCAAAAGGTGGAGACGCAAGACGCATGGTGGCAGAGCTCTACGGCAAGAAGACGGGGTGTGCCGGAGGGAAAGGAGGCTCCATGCACCTTGTAGCAACAGACGTGGGATTCATGGGGGCCTCGTCCATAGTAGCAGGCACCATCCCCATAGCCATGGGCACTGCCCTTGCCTCCGCAATGCAGGGTGTGGACAGGGTGGCCGTGTCCTTCTTCGGAGATTCTGCAGTGGAGGAAGGCACCTTCTACGAGACCCTGAACTTTGCCTCCCTCAAGAAACTCCCCGTAATCTTCGTTAGTGAAAATAACCTCTACGCCACCCATTCCCACATCTCTACCCGTCAACCACTGGACAACATCCATCGGCGTGGAGAGGCATACGGTATACCCGGCACCTGCGTGGACGGAAACGACCTGCTAGAGGTGTACCGGGCGGCCAGGGAGGCCGTAGAACTGGCAAGAAAAGGGCAAGGCCCAACCCTCATAGAATGCAAGACCTACCGTTGGAGGGAGCACGTAGGCCCTTACTACGACTACGAGCTGGGCTACCGAACCAAAGAAGAACTGGATTCATGGATGGCCAGGTGTCCCGTCAGAATATATGAGGATAAATTAAAAAGCAGTGGGGGCATCAGTGAAAAGGAGATAAGCCAGATACGCAAGGCAGTGGAACAAGAGGTGGAGGAGGCCATGGCCTTTGCCAAGAAGAGTCCCTTCCCCGAAGAGACGGAATTGCTAAGCGGCCTTTATTGAGGACAAGAAAGAGATGAAGCAAAGGGAGCTCAAATACTGGCAGGCAATAAGTGAGGCCCTGGTGCAGTCTATGGAGAGGGATGAAAGGGTCTTCCTAATGGGCATCGGCGTGGACGACCCGAAGGGGATTTTCGGTACCACCCTTGAGGCCCACAGGAGATTCGGCAAGAAGAGGGTCTTTGATACGCCCGTGTCAGAGAACGCCATGACGGGGTGCGCCATAGGGGCGGCCCTGGCGGGGATGAGACCGGTGATGGTCCATGCCCGAAACGACTTCATGTACTACTGCATGGATCAACTCTGTAACCATGCCGCCAAGTGGCACTACATGTTCGGCGGGCCGATGAGGGTACCCATAACCGTGAGGGCAATCATTGGCAGAGGGTGGGGACAAGGGGCCCAGCACTCACAAAGCCTTCAGGCTATTTTTTCTCACGTGCCCGGCCTGAAGGTGGTGATGCCCAGCACCCCTTACAGCGTCAAGGGCCTCCTTATGGCCAGCATAGAGGACGATTCCCCGGTGATATTCATTGAGCACCGCAGGCTCTATGACCACGCAGGCCCCGTACCCGAAGGTCCTTACACCCTCCCCATCGGCAGAGGCGCCGTTGTCAGGGTGGGCAGGGATGTAACGGTAGCCGCCGTCTCTTACGCCGTCTGGGATGCCATAAAGGCCGCAGTGGTGCTTAAAGAGGAAGATGGTATTGACGCAGAGGTCATAGACCTGCGCTCCTTGAAGCCACTGGATGAGAATCTGATATTGGATTCTGTCAAGAAGACTGGCCGGCTGGTGGTGGCCGATACTGGCTGGAAGAGTTATGGGGTGAGTGCTGAGGTTGCTGCCCTGGCGGCAGAAAAGGCCTTTGAGTATCTGAAGGCACCTGTGCAGCGCGTGGCGCTACCCGATGTACCAGCACCCACCTCCGTGGCGCTGGAGAGGACATTTTATCCCGGCCCGCTGAACATCATCTCGGCGGTAAGGGAGATTGTTCAGGCAGGCGTGAGAAAGCCATCGGCTCTCCTTGAACCAGCACTTGCTTCAAAGGGTGTTTATGAAAGGGAATTCTCTAGTCTAACCCAGGAGAAGGAGTTCCTGGGTCCGTTTTAGCTAGAATGGAGAAGAGGCCTTCTTTATCAGTAGTTATCCCTGCCCTTAATGAAGAGGGGAACCTTGAGAATACAGTCAGGGCAGTTTATCAGGCTATGGGCCAGAAATTCGGTACCTATGAAATACTTATATTTAACGATGGCAGTACCGATGGCACAGGAAGGGTCGCCGATGCCCTTGCCGTAAAAGACCCTAACATAAAGGTAATACACAACTCCAGGACCATGGGGTTTGGGTATAACATCAGAGAAGGGATAAGAAGGGCAAGGCATGAGTACGTTACCATGGTTCCGGGTGACAATGAGGTCCCCGTCCAGTCCATTGAAAAGATGCTTCAGGCCACGGGGCAGAGCGATATAGTAATCACCTATTTTACAAATCAGGAGATACGGCCATTGCACAGGCGATTGATCTCGCGCCTGTACACGGCAATCCTCAACCTCCTCTTTGGATTAAACCTGAGCTATTACAACGGCCCCTGTGTGTACAGGACAGAAATGATTCAGAAGGTACCTGCCACAACGGATGGCTTCGCCTATCTTTCCTCCACTTTGATACGGATGCTCAAAGAGGGGCGTAGTTATGTGGAGGTAGGGGTTGAATTGGGACGGCGCCAATACGGTAGCTCCAAGGCCCTGAGTATATCTAACGCCATAGTGGTTGCAAAGACTATACTCCTCCTTGCACTGGAGGCCCCTGGAGGGTATAAAGCCTCCTCTGCGGAGGTAGAATCACAGGAGCGCCGATGACACGTGGGGACATCTCCGTAAAGGCCCATTTGGAGGGCAAGGGGTGGCCTATGTCTAGCCGGGTGGTTTATATATGAGGGACCGAAGTTTAAGGAGAGTCGGATGAAGGACATATTGTTCATAAATATGCCATCTGCTTTTGATGCCTACAAGGGGAGCAGGCTCAATGCAGCCGTGCAGGTCTACCCTATACTATCCTATGCCTGCCTGGCCGCCGTACTCAGGGAAAAGGGGTTCAGCACCTCAATACTGGACCTGGGCATAGAAAATGAACCTTATCAGGTGCTTGACAAGACCCTTGATGAACTGAAACCTCGCTTCATAGGTATGACCTCTACCACACCTCTGTTTTTTGAGGTGCAAAACATAAGCCGGATAGCGAGGGAAAAACTGGGGAAGGATATAACTATCGTCTATGGCGGCCCGCACGCCTCTGCCTTGCCGGAGGAAAGCCTCCAGACTACCGAGGTGGACATAGTGGTAAGCGGGGAGGGAGAGAACACAATTCTGGATATATTGCAGCAGAAGCCCCTTTCCGAGATTAGAGGAATATACTACAAAGAGAAGGAAAACGGCCGCAAGGTAACGTCCACGCCCCCCAGGGACCTTATCAAGAACCTGGACTCCCTACCCTTCCCTGCAATAGACCTTTACAAGATAGAAAAATACCATAACCCAAGGTTTGTTAGCAGAGGCTCCCCCACAGTAAACCTCCAGACAAGCAGGGGATGCGCATGGAAGTGCACCTACTGCAACAAGAACATCTCTGGCAGGCTGTACAGGATGAAGTCCCCGGAGAGGGTCATTGATGAGATTAAATACATGATCCGTGCAGGTGCCGGGGAATTCCGTATAGTAGATGACCAGTTTGCAACGGATTTGAACCGCGCCAAGAGGATTTGCGAGTTGATGATTAAAGAGAATGTAAAAATCCCCTGGAATCTGGGCGGTGGCATAAGGGCCGACAGGGTGGATGAAGAATTCCTTGTCCTGGCCAAGAGGGCAGGCTGTTACCAGGTAGGTGTCGGGTTTGAAAGCGGCGACCAGGACTCATTAAATGGAGTAAGTAAGGGGCTTAAATTAGAAGACAGCCTGAGATGCATGGAA